>OGYT01001362.1_pt1 | contig 16228 bp, 21 predicted proteins | sample 1576631 | NCBI WGS metagenome assembly OGYT01 (sample SAMEA3541588, study PRJEB24748) | human gut metagenome | biome: human gut; feature: human-associated habitat; material: faeces | place: China | collected 2012
AACAATAATGCTGGAGTTACAGAGGAACGGCTCCCGGTATCCGTAAAATCAAATACTTCTTTTGCTAATAGTATATCAAAAATTTTAATAAAAATACATTAATTATTAATTATAAGGACATAAATAGGTATACTATGCTTAATAATTTTATTATGTTATAATTAATTAGCAACATATTTATAGTTTATTATAGTAAAGAGAGCTTTTATAGGGCTCTCTCTTTTTTATAAAATTCTTTTCTCAAGTAAAAAATATTGCTATTATCCACGCTGTAATTACTTCCGCCACCAATAACTGCCGAAATTGAGCCGCCGACTGACCCGAGTATTTTCCCGATTAGAGAATTAGAAGCAAGTTACGCCAATTTGCTTAAAATCCCGCTTATTGCACTTATAATGAATTCAACACCCGAAACCACTGCACCAACAAATGAATTAAATGCTCCTGATAATTTTCACATTTGTTTCTTTTATATTCATTATTGTTCATCTTGATAACTCCTATGGATAAAAAATTATATAAATATTATATCGTGTTAAAGGGGGTGTAAATAAATAAAAAGCACCATTCCCAAAAGGAATAATGCTTTTTGTCTTATTTGCGGAATTATTAAGCCTGTGCCGTACTGCTTTCTAAGATGTTAATCAACGCATCAAAATCATTTGCTTTTATTGTTTTAAATTTTATTGTACAAATACCGTTATCTTGACTGTATAGTATATTAGCAATACTTTTGCTAACCTGTAAACCGCTTTTATTTTTGGTTATTGTTAAAATCTTATTAGTTTCATCATCAAATATTAAAATATTTTTCATGTTGCCACCTTTCACATCATATCAGTAAGTCATTAAATTTGCAAAATTGGCTATGGAAAAACAGTTTAATATCTTTTAATGCTCCGTTTCTGTGTTTAGCTACATAAAGATGCACAATATCTTTTTCTTCTTCTGTACCTGTTTTATATAAAAACATTACAATATCCGCGTCTTGTTCTATTGCGCCGCTTTCCTTTAGGTTGGATAACATAGGTTTATTCTGTTTTTCCGTTTCTCTGTTTAATTGGGAGAGTGCTATAATTGGTATTTGCAATTCTTTAGCTAGTAATTTTAATTCTCTTGTTATCTTTGCAATTTCCTGTTGTCTGTTTTCTGCTTTTGTGTCCGTTACCATTAATTGCAAATAATCTAAAACAATAAGCTGTATATCCTCTTTAGCTTTTAATTTTTGGGCTTTAGAACGTAATTCAGATATGTTTAATCTTGCGGTATCATCAATAAAAAGCGGCGCGTTAGAGATTTTGTCAGCTGACCTTATAAGTTTTTGCCAATCGTCTTCTTCTAAACTGCCTAATCTTATTTTATTGCTGTCAACTAATCCGTCTATACTAAAAAGTCTATTATATAGTTCCGGCTTAGACATTTCCAGAGAAAAGAAAGCAACAGGTTTTTTATATTTTATAGCAACGGCACCCGCTACGCCTAGACTAAAAGCCGTTTTTCCTACTGCCGGACGTGCCGCCAAAATAATAAGATTTCCTTTTTGCAATCCGCCAGTTAATTTATCTAGGTCTGTAAAACCGGTATAAAGTCCCGATATCTTGCCCTTTTGGCGGTCATTACATCTTTTTTCTATGTCCGTATACGCCTGCATTGTGTCATTTTTCGGGTTTGGTAGCTGGTCGTTTTTTAAGGCTTTCATTTCTAACAACTCATTCTTAGCCTTATAGATACCGTCGTAAATATTTTTATCGTCGCAATAATACATAATCTTATTTAGTTTTGCCTGTAAATTCCGTCTTAAAGCATTTTCTTTTACGATGTCGGCATAATATTTTATATTCGCGGCTGATGGAACATAATTCGCTAGGTCTGTAACATAAGAAATACCGCCAACTTTTTCAAGTATCCGTTTGTTCTCCAGTTCAGCTATTGTTGTTGTTAAATCAATATTTGTCTTTTTATCGAACATTTCCAGCATAATGGAATATATTTCCTTGTTCGCCGGTCTGTAAAAATCTAAAGGTGTCAAGATGTCTTTGACGGTGTTTATTGCCTTAAAGGTATCCGTATTTATAATTATTGCGCCCAAAACGCTTTTTTCCGCGTCTATGTTAAAATATTCTTTCATGTTAAAATCTTCCTCCTTTGTTATTAGAGTCATTTTAAGCCATTTTCTCGCCATGCACATATAAACATATACATAATATATTTTTTAGCCGTTTACGGAACTGATAGGTGTATTTAAACATGTTTTGTGGTATAATATATATACATTTAAAATGTTGCAAAAGGCTCTTGGTAATATGGCTTTTTACATGGTTCAGTTTCTTGCGGTTGGCTATTGCCTGCCGCTTCTGTTATTTCATCTTCCCACCGTTCACCATTCAGCCATGTTGTTGGATAGGGTATATACTTTCCTTTTTCTTTTAGCCAATCCTCAGAATTACTTTGGGTTTTGACCGCTGACAGAATTTGCTTGAACAGCTCATCACTAGGTTTCAGTTTAAGCCATATTTTTAAGGCATTGGCTTTAGCTCTTTTCTTAGGGTATAATTGCCAAAACTCATTGAACATCTGCAAATACTTTTCTTCTTGTTTTTTCTTAGAAGATGTATTTTTCTTTTTCTCTGAAGTAGGTACTTTGGTATCTGCTTCTTTTTTTGTATTAGAATTATTATCTTCTTGAGAAAAAGACACAGTGTCAATCTCTGATTGACTATATATATTATTCTTATACTTATTCTTATATATATTCTTATTGTGTCTAATTTTGCGACTGTTTACTGTCTGATTTTGCGACTGTTTACCCTCTAATTTTGCGACTGTTTGCTCGTCTAACCCTCTAATTTTGAGACTGTTTAAAAATAAAGATTTTATCTTAATTTCATTTATAGAATATATACTTATATTTCCGCCTTTGCTGGCATTTTTGATAAGATATTCATCATTTACTAGTTTTTTTAATGCTCTTATTGCTGTATCTTTGCTGACGTTAAATTCTTTTTGAATATATGTGAAACTGCCTGTATATTCCTTGCTTTGAACATTGAAGCTAAGAATTTCACTTAATATAGCTCGTTCCAGTGGTTTAAGTCCTAGCGTTCTAAATACTTTATAGTCTTTAACAAATAAGAAATCATTGTCTTTCAATATGTCTTTAAGTGTTTTTTCTGTATTCTTTTCACCCTCTTTCATTGGGTTCACTTCCCTTCTTTTGGCTGTTTTGTATCGTTAGAGGAAAACAGCCCCTAATATAATAAAATCGGGGGCTTTATTTTTATAAATATATTTAGTAAAATTTACTTGCAAAATATTTTTATTTGTTGCCTTGCTTATGCAGGGCTTTTTTTATTGTCCTTTTTTAAATAATCAGCACTTTCTTCCTGTAGAAATTGCTTAAAGTCCGCCACGTTTACAAGTCTTAAACCATAGCTAAGGTCTAAGAAACTGTCTTTATATTTTGGCAGTGTCCGCATTTTATTCAAATTTCGCCAAATGGTAGTTCTTCCCATATCAAAAAGTTTACCGAGATTACCGGCTTTAATAAAAATCTTGCCGTCATCTGCTGTATATTCTTTTAAAACAACTTTCATGCGCTCTCACCTCCTTTCTAGGGAATTTTTTTAATTATATTAACAGCTTATAAAAAACGATTAAAAAGCATTTTAGAAGGTGGCTAGTACGTTTATTTATTTCTTGCTTCTTGCGTATTGCATGGTTAAATAATTTATATCTTTTTTTGTAAAACCTTTTCGTATTAAGGCACATTCATAATTTGTGGCATCTGTATGACATTCCAATAGTTTATCTATTAAAATTCCGATTATATATTCATTGCCGTCTACTAACGAGTATATTGCTGTTAGTATGTCGTCAATATGTTTTTCGCTGATGTTTAACTGCTCAAGTTCTTCTTTTGTTTCTTCTGTTAATTTGTCATAATTCATATTTACTACTCTCCGTATTCACATAAACTTATGTCTATGGTTATCGTTATCTGCCATGGGCTTTTTTGTTGCCTTTGGCGGTCAGCTCATTAATCCTTAATTAAGTCTTTCGGTTCTTTGATATCAAGTGCAATTGCTATTTTGCCTAAGGTTTTTAAACTGTAAACAGCGTTATTTTTTAACATTCTAGATAATGTAGCATCTGATATTTGCGCTTTTTGTGCTAAGTCGGTAGCATTAAACATCTTTTTAGCCATTGCATTATCTAAAATTTTGCGTTCAAGATTTAACATTATTTTTCCTCCTTTTTGCCAATTTAATATAATTATATGACTTAATAATCCAATTAAGAGTATACACTTTTATATAATAAATTTCAATCCTTTTTGAACATATTTTTAAAAATATTATTGATTTCCTCTTTTTTGGATTATATAATAAATATAAAGAGGTGAATGTAATGAGCTTTCAAGAAAATTTGAAATACTATAGAGAGAAAGCAGGTTATAAAACGGCTAAAGAGTTAGCGGACGCGTTAAATCTTCCTTATAACACTTATGCAGGATATGAGAGCAAAAACCGAGAGCCAAAATATCAAATGTTATGTAAAATAGCTGATTTACTGAATGTTTCCATAGATGAGCTGCTAGGACGAAAGAATAATATATTAGGCAATAATGAAGATGAACGATTAGAAAAAGAAATAGATAATGTTTTAAGTCATGGTTTACTAGGTGATGTATTTTCGGGGCTTAATCCTATTGAATTAAAGTTGATAAATATACTTAAGGAGGATATTACTTTTCAAATTCATACTGATAAATCAAATCAAACTTTGAATATACCGAAAATGAAAATTATTGAAGGTTTTAATAATATTGATGATGATTTTAGACGGAGAAAAAAAGTAGAAAAAGAAAAATACATCTATTCTCAAATCTTAGAGCGTATAGATATATTAAGAAAAGCTACTGATACTACACAAAAAGAAATTAATTCTCTTATAGATATAGCTTTTAAGATTTATCAATATAAATTTCCAGAACTACTTAAACTAATTAATAAATAAATATGTTTATGATGTCAAATTCAAAGCACTTATGCTAAAAGAATATACAGTAAATACATCACTGCTAAAAAGAAAGTAAGCATCTTACTTTGAATAGAGCTGAATTTTCAGTTGAATAAAGATTAAGTTAATCATTCTCCAGAAATAGTGTGGCGGTTTTATTCGGCATTTAATCAGCTTAAAATTGCACCGATTAAAACTTTTACAAATATCACGGTGGAAAATTCCGCTTTGATTGGCTCTCACTGAATGTAAAATTGCGTTCGTTGACAAAGAAAGGATTTTATTTTGCTTTAGGCTAATCATATGCACTCGCTAAAGAAAACGCTTTAAATCGGCTCTCAGAAGGTCTGTTTTTCGTTTACTCAGCAGAAAAGTCGGCTCAGTTAATGTTGATGTTATTAGCTCTCCTTAATTTTTAGGTCAGTGATTTTCCTATCTTAGAACCGCCAAAATATACAGAAATGAGGTGTAATTATGGATAATTTAGCATATAAAGATGATTATAGGATATCTGAAATGATTGACGGCGTTACCGTCATGATGTCGCCGCGCCCTGCCGTTGAACATTCGACGGTAAGCTTTAACATTGCCACCATTTTCAAGACTTATTTACGTGGAAAAACTTGCAGGGCGTTCAATGACGGGATAGCAGTCTTTTTAGACGACAAGAATTATTATGTACCTGATGCCATGATTGTATGTGATAGAAGCAAGATACATCATGACGGCATACACGGCGCGCCCGATTTGGTTGTTGAAGTTCTCTCGCGTGGAACGTACCGGAACGACAGAGGCAGAAAAAAAGATGTCTACGAAAAAGCGGGCGTAAAAGAATATTGGATTGTCGACGTTAAAAGTCGAATTGTAGAGGTCTATTTGAACGGCGAAAATGGCTTTTATTTAGATGACGCTTACGAATATCACACACCTGAGGAACTGGAAGCCGACAGCAAATTAGATAAAGATGACCCACGTAAATTGGATAAAATCGACACAGAAATAAAAGTTTCCTTGTATGACGATTTGATTGTTTATTTGGCTGACGTTTTTGAAGATGTTTAATTTTCACAGGTGTAATCATATGTATCCGCCAAAGAAAACGGCGCAGAACGGCTCTCATAAGGTCGCTTTTTAATGAAGAAACGAGGTGAAACAATGAATAACTTAGCATATCAAGATGATTATAAAATATCGGAAATGATTGGCGGTGTTACAGTCATGATATCGCCGCGTCCTCGATATGAGCATGTGGCAGTTAGCGGCAATATCTTTTTTGAATTTAAATCGTACTTACGAGGAAAAAAATGCAAGGCTTTTGCTGACGGTTTTGACTTGTATCTTGATGATAAAAACAGATTTATACCTGACTGTATGATTGTATGTGACAGAAGCCAAATAAAGCATAACGGTATTTACGGTGCGCCGAATTTGGTTGTTGAGGTTCTTTCACGTTCGACTGCTGAAAATGACAGAACAAAGAAAAAAGATGCTTACGCCCGTGCCGGTGTTTTAGAATACTGGATAGTTGACACATGGTCTAAATCGGTAGAAGTTTATTACAATCATGATAACGAATTAAAGCTAAATCATATCTATTATTATCTGACTGATGAAGAAATAGCGGAAAACGACGCATTGCCGTCTGATGATGTCAATAAGATAGAAACGATAGATACTGAAATAAAAGTCAGTATTTTTGACGATTTATATATAAAACTGAAGGATATCTTTGAAGATATTTAAGCAGGCTCATGCTGATGAGCCGCCATATAAATAAAAAAACCGCATATCAAACGATTAAAAGCATTTTAGAAGGTGGCTAGTCAATCGAATGAAAGGCGGTTATAAATTATGTGGATATGTAAAATAGAAAACAGCAAAGGTATAAGATACAAATATAGTGAACGGTTTAAAAATCCTATTACACAAAAATATATTACATTGTCAGTAACGCTTAACGCGAACAACAGACATGCACAAAAGCGGGCTTTAGAGCTGTTGAAATTGAAATATAATGAAAAACTGGACAGCATGAAAACAGCTCAGCAGAAAAGACAGGAAAAATTGCAACATCTGACTTTTTATAATGTTGCTGATGAATGGCTAGAATATACCGCTCCTATGGTTAAAACGGAAACAGTCAAAAACCATATCAATAATGTAAACAGAATAAAAAGGGCAATCCATGAAGATTTGCCCTTTCTTGAATTTTCTTCCGTGCTGGCGGAAAAAGTTGTTTATAACATGTATTATACTGAAAAATTGTCCTATAGTTATTCTAACACGATACTGATAACAATTAAAGCTATTATCCGCTATGCCAAAAAAGCAGGATATATTGAAGATGTATCCGCATATGAAGAAATAAAACTGAAACGTCGTCCAGCAACTAAACAGGAACTTGAAAAATCTACAAATAAATTTCTTGATAAAAATGAACTGGTAGAATGTTTGAAGCAGTTAAAGGCGATAAATATGCGTGTCGGTCTTGCCATGGAATTTATTGCGCTTACCGGTTTAAGATGTGGCGAAATGCTGGCACTTAGAATGCAGGATTATGATGCTATGAATTCAAGCATAAGCGTAAACGGAACTATAATAAAAAGCGTATGCAACGGCGACGATATTCAACGAGGAACACCGAAAAACATCTATTCATATCGTGATATAGTTCTTAACGATAGAGCTAAGCAGATTATAGAATGGTTCATCTTAGAAAATAAGAAGTCGGCTCAATGGAATAGAAAGGTATATAGAGATAAAGGATACATTTTCACGACGCAAAGCGGTAATCCGTATAATATTCAATATATTAATAGGAAATTGAGAGCTATATATCTCGACGGTAAAAAAATATCAACGCATGTATTCAGGCACACGCATATTTCCATGCTTGCTGAAATGGGTATACCGTTAAAAGCTATAATGCAACGTGTGGGACATAATGACCCGAATACTACTCTTAGCATCTATACTCATGTTACAAATACAATGAAAGCTGAACTTAAAAACAAGCTCAAGGCTCTGCACTTCTAAAAAGAAGCAAACTCTTATTCGATATGTGCTGACTATGTAGTAAAATCAAGGCTTTGCAGGTTTTGAAAAAGAAGCAAAAAAGAAGCAAACTACCCGCTATAATATAAAAAAAGTGAAACATTCCAAAATCCTCAAAAACCTGTGAAGCCTTATTATTAAAAGGTTTTGAACAGATTGGAACATTTCACTTTATCAATAAAATAAATGGCGGAAAGGGTGGGATTCGAACCCACGGTACGTTGCCGTATCACCGGTTTTCAAGACCGGCTCCTTAAACCACTCGGACACCTTTCCATAAGATACTATATTAGTATAGCAAGTTTATTTGCAAAATGTCAACTGAAAATTGTTTGTAATTAATTAAAATGTTGGCAGATAGAAAATTTTGTTCATTGGGTTCATAAAATGTAGAGTTTTCTGATAGAGTAAGATTTTAAGTTTGGTAATTATTAGACTTGTAAAGTTAAAATAGATGAATTATACTTAATATGCAATATTTACATATGAGGACGGTGAATAATAATGGACGATTATCCGGAGAGTAACAGGTTAAATAAAAGAAAAAGACAATTTAAAATCAAAACGGAAGAACAATCTGCCATTATGCACACTGTCTATAGAAACAACAGCAGGCGGTAGATTTTCTTTCGGCTTCTTGAAAGGAGAAATCTATCGCAATGTTGAAAATTTATAAATCCATGGAAAGCGGACCGCTGGAAGAATTAAATCTGAAAACTTTGGAAAAAGGAGCATGGATAAATATTGTGGCGCCTACACCGTACGAGTTGAAAGTTGTAGGTAATCTCACGGAAGTTGAACCGGATTTTCTGCGTTCCGCACTGGATAATGAAGAACGTTCCCATACGGATATTGAAGATAATTCTATCATGGTCTTAACGAATGTTCCGGTTATGCGTACTTTTGAATCATACGATACATTGCCGTTGGCGATTATTTTGACACCGGATTATATAATTACTGTATGTCTTGAAGATACGCCCGTAATATCCGATTTTAACGAAAGGACGTACCGTTCATTTCGTACATTTAAGAAAACTCGTTTTCTGTTTCAGATACTGTATAAATCCGTAACATATTATTTGAAATATCTGCGGCAGATTGACAAGCTGTCTGATGAAATAGAATCCCGTCTGCGTGAATCTACTCAGAACAAAGAAATTCTGCGTCTTCTGGAACTACAGAAAGCCCTTACATATTTTAATGCTTCCCTGCGTTCCAATGGTGCAGTGCTGGATAAATTAATGCGGCTCCGTTCCAATCATAATCTGCAAAATATTATAAAGCTGTATGAAGAAGATGAGGATTTATTGGAAGATGTCATCATAGAAAATAAGCAGGCACGTGAAATGGTTGAAATGTACAGTACAATTTTAGCAAGACTTGCTGATACGTTTTCATCCATAATGTCGAATAATCTTAACTTAGTAATGCGATTTTTAACGGCGATAACAATACTTTTAGCCATACCGACGGTAATATCCAGTTTTTTCGGGATGAATGTGGAAGGATTTCCTTCGTTTTCACAGGGAATGTTTGCATTTGTAGACATATGCGTGATATCCGTAGCATTATCTGTCATATGTGCAACAGTTTTATGGCGAAAAAATATGTTTTGACGAGGTTGTTTATATATGAGAACTCTAATTGAGGCAGAATTGTCCGATGGCGTAATTTACGGTGATAATATTAACGAAGAATACGTTTATATGCCGGCTTCGGAAATCGGTATGGAAAATCCTGTCTGCATTTTTGAAACAACAGGCGGCAGACAGGATATAACAATGGAGGAAGCTTTAAAAATCGTTACGAAACGCAGTTTAAAACCGGTGCGTCATCCAAGGTTCGGTCTGTCGTCGTGTTGAAAAAAGGGAGGCGTAAAATATGCTGGTAATATCTTCATCCGATTTGTTGAATGAATTTACGTTGTATGCGGATAAAGCTGTGGATGAAAAGGAAACATTAATAGTACAGCGCAGCAGCGGAAAAAATCTTGTTGTCATGTCAATGGAGCAATACAATGAAATGCAAAAAAAGATTTTTTTAGCTAAAGAAGCTGCAAACGGTGAGGTTAAAAATGGATAATGAGGTACATGAGCATGTTCATGCAGACGGAACGGTGCATATACATCATGGACATGCTCATTCGCATACACAGACAAAAGTGGTTTTAAACAGACTGTCAAGAGCCATCGGTCATTTAAATGCGGTTAAACGCATGGTGGAGCAGGGCAGGGACTGCAGTGACGTGCTAATTCAGCTGTCAGCTGTAAACTCTGCATTGCAAAATGTTTCCAAAATCATATTGAAAGACCATATCGAACACTGCCTGGTGGAGGCTGTGAAGGAAGATGACAGGGAAGCTATCGATAAACTGAAAGAAGCTATTGATAAATTCATAAAATAAAAAGACCCTTAAATTTTTATTTGGGGGTCTTTTTGTATTTTGCATACAAAATTTCGTGAAAATTAGAATAAATTATAGAAGTATTGTATTTTTTTATAATCAATGCTAAATTAAATAATGTTAGGTTATAATAAATTTTTATGAATTTCTGGGCTGGGATGAAGACGATGATAACGATTAATGCTAATGCAAAAATAAATCTTACTTTGGACATATTGGGTAAACGTGCTGACGGTTATCATGAAGTCAGTATGATAATGCAGTCGATAAATCTTTTTGATACCCTGACGCTGCAGAAACTGGATAAAAAAGAAATTGTTCTGCACGGTGATGTCAGAGGCGTTGCTAAAATGCAGGATAATTTGATATATAAAGCAGCTCAGTTGTTTTTAAATACATATAAAATAAATAGCGGCGTGGAAATAAATCTGATAAAACGCATTCCGATTGCAGCGGGACTTGCCGGCGGAAGTACGGATGCGGCAGCGACGCTTCGCGGACTTAATGAATTGTTCGAGACGAATTTATCGATTATGGCTTTATGCGAAATGGGCGCAAAGCTGGGGTCGGATATTCCTTTTTGCATTATGGGCGGAACAATGCTGGCTACAGGCCGCGGCGAAATTTTGGCGCAGGTGGCATCTATGCCGAAAGTCAGTCTCGTTTTAGTTAAGCCGAGATTTGATGTTTCTACTGCCTGGGTATATAAAAATTATCATGCAGTGGAAGAAAAGGTTGTTCATCCTGATAATAAAAAAATGCGCAAGGCGCTGCTTATGAAAGATATAAGCCGAATTTGCGATTGTATGGGAAATGTGCTGGAATATGTGACAATCAGTAAATATCCACAGATTGAAGCAATAAAACAGAAATTGTGCAGTTACGGAGCAAAAGCGGCTATGATGTCAGGTAGCGGTCCTACCGTATTTGCCGTAGTGGAAAGTAAAGAGTTGGCTGAAAAAATTGCAGATAAAATTCGAAATGATTTTGAAGCAGATATATTTGCCGTAGAAACGGCTTTAAAAAATTTTTAATGGAGGTATTGGTATGAATAGTAAACTTGCGCCGATTAAGTTGGATAGTTATCAGCCACTGCGTGAAGTGGTTTTTGAAACGCTTAGAGATGCGATAAGAAAAGGTATTTTAAAACCGGGTGAACGTTTGATGGAAATTCATCTGGCAGAACAGCTCGGTGTCAGCCGTACTCCGGTACGGGAAGCTATCCGCAAGCTGGAGCTGGAAGGCTATGTAATAATGATGCCTCGTCGCGGCACATATGTATCAAATTTATCCATTAAAGATATTAATGAAGTTTTTGAAATTCGCACTTCGCTGGATTCATTGGCAAGCGGGCTGGCGGCTGAACGAATAACCGATGACGAACTGGAACAGTTGCAAAGACTGTTGGTAATTATCGGTGAAGCGATAAAAGATAAAGATATGGATAAAATAGTTGAAGCGGATACGAAATTTCATGATTTACTGTATCAGGCAAGCCGTAATAACCGTCTGGTAGGCATCATCTATAACCTCAGAGAACAGCTTACCAGCTTCAGGGCAAAATCCATGGCTTATCCGGGTAGACTGGAAGAGACGCTGGAAGAGCATCGCCGTATAGTCGATACGATTGCGCAGGGTGATGTGGAAGGAGCGCAGAAAGCTTCTGAATATCATATGGAACGTTCGGAGCATACACTGCTTCTCAGCATGGAAGATAAAGAAGGAAATATGGAATAATTTGCTATAATAAGCAATAGATTATATGATATAATAAATATATACTTGTTGTGTCCGTACTGTTTGAAAAAATAAGTGGTACAGCGGATAAGTATATATCAATAAATTGATGAAATCAGAAAAAAGGAAAGTGAATTTTACGGTGAAATCAGATGGATTGATTACAATTATACTGGCGGCAGGCAAAGGAACACGCATGAAATCCAAATTGCCGAAAGTCCTGCACTGCGCAGGCGGTAAGCCTATGGTGAAACATGTGCTTGATGCTGCCAAGGAAGCTGGTTCCACGCATAATATCGTTGTAGTAGGTTTTGGTCATGAACAGGTGCAGCAGGCACTAGAAGGTCAGGCTGAAATTGTTTTGCAAAAAGAACAGCTCGGCACAGGTCATGCCGTAATGCAGGCACAGCCGCTTGTTACGAATTACGATGCTTCCGTCATGGTGCTTTGCGGTGATACGCCGCTTGTAACAGGAAGCATGTTGAAAAAATTCTATAAGGAACATGTAGCATCCGAAGCGAAAGCTTCCGTGCTTACGACGATTATGCCGGATCCGTTCGGTTATGGTCGTGTTGTTCGCGGTGCGGACGGATGTGTAGAAAAGATTGTTGAACAAAAAGATGCTACGGAAAGCGAGCTCGCTATTGATGAAATCAATACAGGCATTTATTGTTTTAATGCCCAGGCATTGTTTGAAAGTCTTAAAAAAGTGAATAACGATAATGCTCAGGGCGAATACTATTTGCCGGACGTATTGTCTATTTTGCGCGAAGAAGGTCAAAAAATCAATGCCTCCATTGCGGACAACTATGAGGATACATTGGGTATCAACAGTCGTCAGCAGCTGGCAAACGCGGAAAGAATTATCCGTCAGCGTAAAAATAATGAACTTATGGCACAGGGCGTTACTTTAATGGACCCTGCTACGACTTATATCGATTATGATGTGCAAATCGGTCAGGATACAGTAATTTATCCGTCTACATGGATTGAAGGCAACAGCAAAATCGGCGAAAACTGCAAAATCGGTCCGAACAGCCGTTTAAATAATGTGGTTATGGGCGATAATGTAGAAGCGATGTTTGTTTTCGGCGAAGATTGTGAAGTTGCCGACAATGTAAAAATGGGACCATACGTACATCTTCGCCCTAATACGAAAATTGCCGCTAAAGTTAAAATCGGCAATTTCGTAGAAGTTAAGAATTCAACAATCGGAGAAGGTTCCAAACTGCCGCACCTCAGCTATATCGGTGACACGGATATGGGTTCAGGCGTAAATATGGGCTGCGGTACGATTACCGTAAACTATGACGGTAAGAATAAATTCCGTACTGTAATCGGTGATGACTGTTTCATCGGCTGCAATTCCAATCTGGTGGCACCTGTAAAAATTAATAACGGAGCATATGTAGGTGCCGGTTCTACTATTACGAAGGAAGTACCGGAAAATGCACTTGCTATTGCCCGTGAAAGACAGAAAAATATTGAACACTGGAAAGATAAAAGAAAATAAAATTTCACTATCATGGTTTAATTAAATTAATCTTGTTAGTAATGTAAATAACTACATTATTATATGTTATTTATTTATTTTTTATATATCTCAGGAGGAGTAAAATGAACTTCGATACCTCAAAATTATGTATTCTCACTGGTAATGCCAATCCTAAATTAGCGCAGGAAGTTGCGCAGTATATCGGTGTAGAATTATGTCATGCTTTTGTAGGTCATTTCAATAATGGCGAAACTCAGGTAATGATTAGCGAAAGCATTCGCGGTAAGGATGTATTCATCATTCAGCCTACCAGCCAGCCAGTAAATGATAATCTCATGGAACTTCTGGTTATGGCTGATGCTTGCCGCAGAGCTTCTGCACAGAGTATTACCGCTGTTGTGCCATATTATGCTTATTCCCGTCAGGACCGCAAAACACGTGGTCGTGAACCTATCTCTGCCAAACTGGTGGCAAATCTGATGACGACAGCCGGCGTAACCCGTGTCGTAACTGTCGATTTACATGCAGGTCAAATTCAAGGTTTCTTTGATATTCCGGTAGACCATTTAGCAGCTGCACCGCTTCTGGCAAGCTATATTCAGGGTAAAAATCTTGATGATGTAGTTGTAGTATCCCCGGACCTCGGTGGCGTAACACGTGCGCGTGCTTTGGCTGACAGACTGAAAGCACCTATCGCTATTATTGAAAAACGTCGTCCGAAACCGGGCTGTGCTAAAGTTATGAGCCTCATCGGTGAAGTTAAGGATAAAAACTGCGTTATCATCGATGATATCGTGGATACTGCCGGTTCATTATGTGAAGGTGCAAAGGCACTTGTAGCACATGGAGCTAAATCCGTATATGCTTGCTGTACGCACGGTATTTTAAGCGACCCGGCCGTTCAGCGCATTGAGGATTCTCCAATGGAAGAATTGATTATCACCAATACTATTCCGTTACCTGAAGAAAAACATTCTAGCAAGATTATTTCTTTATCTATGGCTGCTCCAATCGGAGAAGTTATTGCCCGTATTTATCAGAAAAAATCTGTAAGTAAACTTTTTGATGCCATTGATATTATCAAAGGTAAAGGCTGATAAATAAATATAATGATAAAAGAAAAGGTCTCTATTTAGAGGCCTTTTTTCTAAATTAGGCAGAGATTAATTAGTTCAGATTATTTTAAGGTAGATAGCATATATTAAATAAAAAATAAAATATTTGGAGGATAGGCTTTTTATGTTTGCGATAGAAATAATCAAGGCTATTGTATTAGGCGTTGTTGAAGGGCTAACGGAATGGCTGCCGGTCAGCAGTACGGGTCATATGATTTTAGTGGATGAGTTCATGCGTTTGAATGTAAGCAAGGATTTTATGGATATGTTCCTTGTTGTAATTCAGCTTGGAGCTATTTTAGCTGTAGTTGTTTTGAACTTTGAGCGATTAAATCCGTTTTCACGCCAAAAAACATATCTGAAAAAAAGACAGACAGTTACTTTATGGAGTAAAGTTATTGTAGGCTGTCTGCCAGCAGCGGTAATCGGCTTAGCATTAAACGATTTTATGGAAGAACATTTGATGAATGCTTATGTTGTAGCGGCAATGCTTATTTTATACGGTGTATTGTTCATTGTAGTGGAAAATTATAATAAGCATCGTCGACCGACGATTACAGATGTAGATAATCTGGATTATAAAACGGCACTTATTATCGGCTTTTTCCAGGTACTTTCTCTGGTGCCGGGTACATCACGTTCCGGTTCTACGATTTTAGGCGGTATTTTATTTGGAACAAGTCGTGTCGTAGCAACGGAATATACGTTTTTCCTGGCTATTCCGGTCATGTTCGGTGCAAGCGCATTGAAATTGTTTAAATTCGGTCTCATTTTTTCTTTTGAAGAAGCAATATTATTGCTGGTAGGTATGGTAGTAGCATTTATTGTATCCATTATATCCATTAAGTTCCTGCTTCGTTACGTAAGAACAAATGATTTTAAAGCTTTCGGCTGGTACCGTATTATCATCGGAATTTTAGTGTTTATATTTATTTACATTTAAATTTAAATAAAAAGGCTGAAACATGAAAAATTATTTCATGCTTCAGCCTTTTTCTATTTGTAAGAAAAACCTTTTCCGTTTACTTCGGAAGCGTTGGCGATTATAAAAAATGCCTTAGAGTCTATCTTTAAAGCTATTTCTTTTATTTTACTGAGTTGAGTAAGTGTAATTACGACATAAAGAATACGTTTTTTCGTATGAGTATAACCACCTTCTCCTTCGATGAACGTAACGCCTCGTCCCAGTTCATGCATGATATGTTCAGCTATTTCGGCTGATTTATCGGATACTATCATGATAGATTTGCGTCTGTTGAAACCGGTAACGATGCGGTTATCGACTTCGCCCATGATGTACATATAAATTAATGTATAGATAGCAACCTCAAAATTGAACAGGCATAAACCGCATAAAACGATGAGACAGTTTAAAGCGAATATCATGGTACCGATATTGTA
>OGYT01001363.1_pt1 | contig 16220 bp, 10 predicted proteins | sample 1576631 | NCBI WGS metagenome assembly OGYT01 (sample SAMEA3541588, study PRJEB24748) | human gut metagenome | biome: human gut; feature: human-associated habitat; material: faeces | place: China | collected 2012
CATTTGAAATATTATACATAATTGTATTAATAACTGTAGGTGTTGTCGGATCAGAACCACCAAGAACCTGCATGATTCCCTGTGCCATAGCAACGACAAGGGCAGCACCGATCAGGTCTTTTGCTCCATCTTTGAAAGATGTTGCAATATCATTCAGTTTCATATCATTCAGTTTAAAGATAACTCCAAACACACCGGAAACAATTCCCATAATAAAGAACTGTGTTGCAATCTCCGGCATGTAGTATCCCTGAGTCATAACTCCCCAAACTACCCATACTACTGTAACAGCCAGTGTCAGAAGGACTAAAATGTGTCCAAGACCAAATGAATGTCCTTCGTCAATTCCTGTTGTTTCATTCTGCTCACGGAAATATGAATCCGTCTTATATGCGATTGAGATTGTCGGATTCTTTTTAATCTTTGATGCATAGAACATAGTCATTCCACAGCCGAGTGCTGTAAATACGACCCACATTACCATACGGAATCCTGCACCGGAGAATACGTCAATACCTGCAATACCCTGTGCAATGCCTACAGAGAACGGATTCATCCAAGATGAACCGAAACCAATCTGTGTGGCAACATAAGTAACAAGAACTGCGATAACTGAATCATATCCAACTGCTACAAACAACGGACAAAGAATCATAGTAAACGGAAGCGCTTCTTCTCCCATTCCGAAAACTGCTCCACCAAGAGAAAACAGTACGAAAAGTATCGGAATCAGTAGTTTTTCTGCTCCCTTGGCCTTACGGATCAATCCGATCAATCCAGATTCAATCGCACCTGTACGGATCATGATACCAAATGCACCACCTACTACCATAAGGAATGCGATAATCTCGATTGCAGAACTATTTACGATTCCGTTATACATATAGTTGAAGAATCCTGTTCCACCATCTCCGCTAAAGAGTGCTACTCCTTCTGTTACTACATTTCCTGCATCATCTGTCAGATACTGGAAACTTCCGTCCTTGATTACTGTACGGGTTTTTTCAACACCATTGATCATATATGAAATATCCTGTGTTTCGTAAAATCCCTTTGGTACAAGAAATGTCAGAAGTGCTGCGATAACGACTACTAAAAAGATGATAATGTAGGTATCTGGCACTTGGAATCCCTTGTTAAAGGACTTTAGCCCTTTTTCTTCTTTTTTGCTCATTTTTGAGTCTTCCTCCCATTTTTTGATATACCATATTAGTGTACCATAGAATGCTAAAAAGCCAACTAAAAATTTACATGTTTTTTGTCATTTTCCTGTATTTTTATACACCCAAAAATGGAATTGGCTCTGGTAATGCAAATCATGACCACTGGCTTAGCCAGTGATTAGACTGCGCCTTCCGGAACCTGCGGAAAGGCCAGATCCTCAATCGTTCCATACTGAAGAGCCGCATTTCTCTCTTCCTCTGCCCAAAGTCTGCTTGGATGATTGGAAAAATTGATAAACATAGTAACATCCCCCTCATTTTTATCTCTATCTTATCTTAAATCCTCTTTCTTCTTCACAGGGAATCTCTGTGATCTCCATATCCGCCACGTTGATCCATCTCTGTTGCTGAATCCGATCTAACATTTCCCGAATGGAAGCTTCGCTTCCCTGCACTTCCATCTCCACTCTTCCGTCCCACAGGTTCTCCACCCAGCCGGCCAGGCCAAGGGACTGGGCGATATAAAAGGAGCGGTAGCGGAAGCCGACGCCCTGGACATCACCTGAAAAAAAGATGTGTTTTCGTACCATAATTTACATCTCCTCCGGATACTGAAATCCCCATTCTTTTCTGAATTCCGTCATCATACCCATCACATCTTTTGTATAATCCAAATGCATGCATTCTGCATCCCCACGGATGGCTTTCTCCATATCCGCCAGCTCATAGGCCAGCGCATCTGCATGCTCACCGGTCTGAATCACTTCCGTTTCTCCGGAATCTGTATAGGTGATTCTCGCTTCCCAGGCTCTCGGATATTCCATGATTTCTATATATCCCTTTTCACAGGATACCATGCCTCTTTTCGGCTGCTTGGAATGCAGCGACAACATGACAGATGCCATCTGGCCTTCCTGATTCATCAGCAGCAATCCTGCCTGTTCATCCACTCCTGTAGGTGCCGGTTTTACCTGGGATAAAAGCTGATCCGGCTTGGAATCCATAAACCAACGGATAAAGGAAAGCGCGTACACCCCGATATCCAGCATGGCACCTCCTGCCAGGTTTTTATTAAAAAAGCGGTTGTTCATATCATATTCTTTGAAGCTTCCAAAATTCATAGTAATCAGATTCACCTTTCCAAGTTTCCCTGACTCAAGAATCTCTTTAAGTTTTTTATAAATCGGCATATGATAAATCGTCATGGCCTCACCTATGACAACACCCTTTTTATCCGCCAGAGCAATTGCCTCATCCAGTTCCCGGCTGTTTAAGGTGATAGATTTTTCGACCAGAATGTGCTTTCCATTCTCAATTGCCCTGCGCATAAAATTAATATGGGTATTATGGGGAGTTGTGATATAGATTACATCAATATCCGGGTCTGTAAACATGTCATTATAATTATCATATACCTTTTTTATCCCATATTTTTCTGCAAATTCAACCGCTTTCTCATGGGTTCTGTTACCCACCGCATCGATGTTTCGCCCGTTTTTCTTTAAGGCCACGGCCATTTCATTTGCAATCACTCCGGTTCCAAGAACTGCCCATCTGATGTTCTGCATGTATCTCTTACCTTTCTTTATCCAACTAGCACTCCACCGCTACCTTAATCACTCCATCTTTCTTGTTCTCAAAAAGCTCGTATGCATCTTCGATCCGGCTAAGCGGATAGGTATGGGTAATAAGCGGTTCCGTATCGATCTTGCCCTCTGCAATGAGGCGAAGCGTCTCCTCACAGTCGCATCCATCTACACCGCCGGTTTTAAAGGTAAGATTCTTGCCATACATATCCGGAAGCGGCAGCGTCTGGGCTTCGTCATAAAGCGCTACCACTGTGACGATTGCATTAGGCCTTGCACATTCCCAGGCTAACCGGAAAGTAGAGGGAGCTCCTGCCACCTCAAGGACTACATCGGCTCCGCCATGATCACTGTTTTTCTGAACATATTCCAGACATTCCTCCGGTGAAACGGTGTATACATCCGGATAATGCTCCTTTATAAAGCGGATACGGTTTTCATCTTTCTCGCAGACAATGATTCGTTTCGGTTTCTTTAACATTACGCATAGAAGGGTACAAATACCCGTCGGACCGGCACCGATGATCAGAACTGTATCTTTCTCCGTGATCTCAGAGATTCTCGACGCCCAATAACCGGTCGCCAGCACATCTCCCACAAACAGTGCCTGCCGGTCTGTCACTCCATCCGGAATCTTATTTAATCCCTGATCTGCAAATGGAACCCGCACATATTCGGCCTGTCCGCCATCGATACGGCATCCCAGGGCCCAGCCGCCATTCTCCTCCGTACAGTTATTTACATATCCATTTTTACAGAAAAAGCATTCACCGCAGAAGGTCTCTACGTTTACAGTGACCCTGTCCCCCGGCTTCACATGGGTCACCGCTGCCCCAACTTCTTTCACAATTCCTACCATCTCATGGCCGACTGTAATTCCAGGGACCGCCCGCGGCACACTTCCGTGTTTGATATGCAGATCACTGGAACAGATGCTGGCCAGTGTTACCTTTACAATCGCATCCCGTTCGTGCATAAGCACCGGTTTTGGTTTTTCCACTAATTCAAACTTTCCCTTAGAAATATATGTATATGCCTGCATTGCTTAACCCCCTTCTTTCTATTATTCATACTGAATCCTATTATAGGCGAAACTTGGGGTTATTAGCAAGATTTGCCGTAAAAAACATGCTTCTGCTTCATTGAAACATTCCGCGTACATGATGGCTAGTTCCAACTGCTGGCAGGCTCCGGTATCATATGTCATTTTTTCAGAAAAACGTCCAAAGCGAGTTGCCTGCGCAAGGTTCCATTTTTCAAGGATCACCTGCATCTGCTGGTTTGTCCGTTTCAACTCATCCGTAAGAACAGCCAGCTGGCTACGTAATTCTTTTTCCTGCTCCATGCTTTCAAGCAAGAGCTGCAGGATATCTTTTTTATTCAGTTTTGCCAGCTGTTCTTTTGATAACGCAAGTGCCATACGGACGATCAGTCTCCTTCGCTTTTATGGATCCAGTATAACAGAAGAAGCGAAAAACACAAAAATCAGACCGATATCTTTTCGGTATTTTGACGGTGGAAAACTCCTGCTCCAAAAGCAGTTCTTTCTGTAGAGAATACCTTCCAGGCTGCCTGAAAACAGGTGGATCCGGCTTACTTTTCATGTGGCAGAGAAGACTGTCCACAATTCATGTTAAGCGGATAAAAAACAGAACTTTTTATCCCCATACAAGCTTTCGAATCAAACAGAAAACTTCTCTGTTTTGTACAAAAGTCACACTGGATGTTTTGGATCGATCTTATGGACAGATGGATCTATGGAGTATCCGCTCATGAGCAGATGATACTGCTCCGAAGTGATGTTCCGGGCTTCCGCTTCCGATCGGGGCCATTGAAAAGTTCCCGCCTCCAGCCGCTTATAAATAAGCAGGAAGCCGTCTTCCTCCCAGACCAGCCCTTTGATCTTCCGGTTACTGGAACCACAGAAGAATTTGAGCGTTAACATTTCATTTGGATCAGCTGTTACAGACCTCTGCACAGGGAACTGCTTTGGCTGCGTTACTTCAACAAAGCCGCTTTCTACAAGCAGGGCCTCTTTCACTTTGCGGAGCCAGTAATAATAAGAGTCTCATGAAAGCTGATGCTGTGCACAATAATCTTTGACAGACAGACCAGATTCGTTGCGCTCCTGAATAATAGCAGCCCAGTTTTTTACACGGATCTGTGCTGTGGCAAGTTTGGTGTTCATAATTGACCTCCTAGTGTGAAAAATGGGAAAAGTGTATTGTACAACTTTTCCAACATTATCTCAAACTTGGAGGTGTAGTTCTAGAGATGTGTGGTTTACTATTTACGATCGAAATGTTCCAAGACAAACTCAAACCAGATAAATAAGCACGACAAAAGCCCTTAGCTATGAGTTTTATACCCACAGCTAAGGGCTTTTTAGATAAATATGGATTTATTTGTTGCACAACCACCTGTCAATCATTCTCTAACCCTAAAACCACTGGATTACAAGAATAATGGCTCTCATGCAACCGTTATCAAATTGTTATCAAAAGACTTTTAAAAGTGCTGCAAACCCGCATAAACGCTGGATTTACTAAACATTTTTGTTTATTCAAACTCGGCAAGTCCAAAGATATTATTAAATATATTTGTTTAAGTTTTGTATCTTTTTTGCCGTTATTTTATTTCAGTTGCATATATTATTTGGGCTTGCTGATTTTCTGTTGCCAATTTGTTGCCACTTCATTATAACCGGCACAAAAATATTTTACAACCTTTATTCCAACTTCTTACAAAACTTTATATTATATAAATCTCATTTTCTAAGAACCATCCATTCGATAATGCTGTAGCTTTAACCAGCTCTTCATTTTCTGTATAAGCAACAACAGCTAAACTATTTTCTGCTCTTGTACACGCAACATAAAAAAGACGCGCTGTTCGTGTAATACCAGTATCTTTACCATCACGTTCATTTTTTATATCCGTGTCGCTCTGTGCTTTCACTCCAAACAATTTCTCATAGCTGAATAAAAAACCTTTAGCTTGTGCGTCATCCAGAATGACCATAACTCTAGGGAATTCTAACCCCTTAACACCTTGATGTGTAGCGAAACGTGTATTATCAGAAACATATAATGCATATCTTTCTACTTCGTAAAATGGCACAGACAGCGCTGTTCTCAGCGCTGTTATCTTCTCATCTTCATCTTGAGAATACTCTGTTAATAATTCATCTATACGACTCCCAACATCAAATAATCCTGTATTTTGAATAGATTCCAGGACTTCTAAACAAGTTAGATTTTTTTCATCATTCCAAAGTTGCATCAAAGTCTCCACTGCTTCTTCAGCATTTTTCAGCAATTCTGTTTGGTCTTTAAATTCCTCTACGAAAGCATCTTTACTTAATAAAGGAGAATTTTTCCTAACGATTTTGGCAACTTCAAAATCATTTCCAATCTTATAAGCTTTCACTAAAGGAGATACAATCTTTGATAAAATCGATAATTCTAATATTGAACCATCACGTAATGATGTATCAAATTTTTTTGAATCATTTAAGGGCATATATAATTCAGAAAATCCAAATCTACTTGCTGCCATATGGTGCTCAAGAATCAAACTTTTGTACTGATCATCATCATTCCACCCAACGTCACCAGTATCTTGTGCCATCATTTCTGCAACTTTTTTTTCTATATACTCCTTGTCTTTCGATTCTGAAGTAATAAATAATCGTACTATCCCCTCGTCTGCATCGTCTCTCGCTCGTTGTTTTTTGTCATCTACAGTACTTCTTATCGAATTAGCTAAAGTGACAATACGTTTTGCACTTCGATGATTCATTATTTTAACAGGTTTTATCCAATTATCCGGAATACATTTAGCAAGATCTTCTTTTCCATCCATATATATCTTTTGCATAGTATCGCCAAACATTCCAACAATAAATTTCCCACTGTATTTTTCACACACAATTAACAACGCATCAATCAATTCCTTTTTGGTATCTTGACTTTCATCAATTAATAAAATTGGATATTTTGAAGTTAAAATATCCTGCATAGTTGGTTCTGTTGCAATAAACTCCGTGCTCATTTTAATGACTTCACTATGACTAAGCGAATCATATCCAACATTGTCTCCATTAGGATTGTACGAAAATTTTTGTACTGTTCTAATTTTAGCAAGCCTATCCATCTTCTTTTTTATCTTCTCTTCTCTTTTTTCGCCTGCTTTGCTTCCAGTTTTCTTAGTCTTCTTTCTTTGAAGTTCCTCAATCTCCTTTTGAACAGATTCTACAAGCCATGACTTTATATCTGCTTGATAGTATTTTATCAAATCCCATAAAAAGCTATGTATTGTAGACACAGAAAAAATTGTTTTGTACTGTAGCCTCCTAGATATTTCATCACATGCCGCATTTGTATAAGTAATCACTGCAACCTGTTTACCGTTCATTAAAAGATTTTCGCCTTGTTCTCTATCTAAAAAATTCAATGTGTTTATGAGACTTCTCGTCTTCCCCGAACCAGCTCCTGCAAATACAAAAAAACATTTTGGATTTTTTGTAGAAAAGCAATCTTCTATCTCCTTATCCACATGATCATCAACATGATCATCCCCATAACTTTTTTCTAACGGTATTTCTTTTTTCATTATTTTATTCCTCTGGATCTAAATATGTTTGTAACCATGCTAAACCTTCATCAATATACGTAGGAATTGTAAGTTCATTAGGGTCAATCGCATAAATCAAATCTAATGCAAATTCAGCTTTTTGATCTGATTTTCCATTGCGCAATGTTTCATATACTTTCTTGTGAAAAGTTTCAAAAGAATCTGCTGAATTAATTTCATCACATACACTCTTTATCAAACTACCTGTATCATCTATTGATAATTCTTTAAAAAGTTTATAATTTGTGTAAACAAGGCAATCTTCAAATGTACTCGCAATCGCCTCTTTATCGTCCCCTCCATAATCAATAATAACTGGTGTTTGATATGCAACTCGAATAGGATATTTATAAGGCGTTTCTCGTAATAGCTCTTTCTTTTCAAAAGGTAATGACAAAAGATTATCTAAATTTTTTTCTTTAAGAAGCCATTGAGTAATCGTATAATTACTACTAATCTCCCCTTTTCCACGTTCTGGAAAAATAGCTTTATGATGTCCTGTTGCTTCGGCTGAATCTATGTCTGCAATAACAAGTGTAGGTATACATAATTTTTCAATCAGCGGATTTAGTCGATGAGAATGTCTCCCGTTTATACTAAGAATTGATATATATCTTTGATATAATTTAGGATATTTATTCCGTATAAAATGTGGCACTAACATATTTTCTGCTGATCCCTCAACCAAAATCACAGCATCTGCAAAAAACAAATCACAATGTGTTGTTTGTAAATAGCGTGTTACAAATTTATCTGTTTCATCATTTTTGCCAAATACATCAGATAAATTTATCACTTTTGATGTTGCAATTATATTTGTTGAATTTTCTGCCAATCTTTTAAAATAACGCAAATCAGCGAAATTGCTTTCCCTTGCTATGTGACTTGAATGAGTACTGATTACTAGCTGCGTAGCAAAGTTACTATTTTCCTTTATAAATCTATGATTCGTCAAAACACTATATGCTTTACGAATAAATACTTGCTGCACCTGAGCATGTAAATGTGCTTCTGGTTCTTCAATTAAAACGATATGTAACGGCTCAATCACCAAACCTGAAGTTTTCTTTATCTGTTTTGCCTTCCCTTCATGCATCCAATCATCTCGAAACCTCATCAAATCAAAAACCATAGAGATAAGATTTTGATAGCCTAATCCATTATACTTTTCTGGTAATTTTAAAGTTGTATCACTCCTGCTAAGTGTGTACTGCACCGCCGCATCATGTTTTAAAGTTTCACCCATAACCATTTTAGTAGCGATTGTAAGTTTGGGATCGGCTATTCCTGGATATCCCAATTCCTCCAATTCACGAATTGCTGGTGCAAATTTAATAATAAGATTTTTATCAAACACTTGTCGTGCCTGTTCAGCAGCCTGTAAAATATCTAAATCTTCTGATGACGGAGATTTCTCCGGATCAAGATGTTTTTCATAATAATCTCGCATTTGCTCAGATAACTGTTTTTGAGATTTTGTTGTTCCTTCCGTATTATCTGGATCTGCAAATCCACGTTGTGCATCAATCATATCCACTTTAATAATTCTCTTTAATGGATTATCAATAAAACATTCCATTTCAAAAGGTGTTTCCTGAGGTATCTCTGTTTCTTCTCTTGCAGCATCTAAAATATATGTTTTAATCGAAAAATATGCATTGAGATTTTTCTCTAAAAACTCACATAAATTTTTAGGATATAATCTTATCTCAACATTTTTCTTAGCAGTCTCAGCTCTACGTGCTGCAAAATATTCCTCTCTGTAATCTGCAAATAATTTAGATATATCTTTTGGCAAAAATGCCAGTCTAGTACCCAACTTTCCTCCACGCCATTTCAATGTTGGAATGATATTTGCTACATAATGTATTTCATCACGCTCTACATCAAGCCATATATCCATTTTGGGAACTAAACTTTCCCACTCCATAAGAGTCGTAGGTTCTTTACTATCTTCTTGTATCCAACTATCACCAATTTTATTGATAGCTGAACGCTTCGATATAGTTATATCATTAAAGTTAAAGTTTCTATCTGCAAGAAACTTTCCGAGTGCATCCATAGCAGACGTTTTTCCGCTATTATTAGCCCCAACAAAAAGTGTCGTCTTTTCACTAAACTCTATATGACATTGTAAGAGTTTTCGAAAATTTTGAATAGTTATCGCCAGTATTCTCATATCTCATCTCCGCATTACTTTACAATTTTTTCACGAAATTCTTCTTTCTTTTCTTCCAATCCGACGCTCACTCAACTTAATCCATATATTTCTTAATGTAGTAACTTCAAATTCTGTTAATCCCAATCCTTCAATCAACAAAATCCGATCTGTATAATCAAGTACTTCCTCTATTTTGTCATCCCGAATTAATTTATCAATTTTAGTAACATCTAATTTTTCTGCATTCTTCATTGGAATTTTTAATTGACGTATCTCTCCTGGTTCAAATGTTAGAACACCACCACCATAGCTTCTCCCAGTAATTTCCGCCAATGCCAATGTAAAAGAATTTAAGAAAGCCGCTGCTACAAACTCAGGATTAACTCCATCTAAGAAACGCACTTTGTGAATTGTATCTGTGCTCACAGCATTTACATGATTTAATATAATTCGCGGATAACGATTAACCTGCCTTAAAATGAAGGCATCCGGCTCCCACGATTGTGGAACACAATACCAATTTTTTCTTATGCGACATTTATATCCTTTATTGTATCCTTGTTCTTCGCCATAATTAATATACTCTTGTTCTTCTTTACTAAGCTCTGAAAAAGGCAAATTTTTAGGCATAAACATGTACACTTTTTTTCCGTTTTCGATCAATGCCTTGAAATCTCGTTCTGACAAAATAACCCCTTTTAATTGCTCCGTTCTTCCAATGACCATACGAGTTGAATTAGCAAGCTGATACTCATCAACTGTGTTTCTATTTAACAAAAAGAACGAATTTTCTCCGCTTACTAAGCCTACATTTATTTCAAACAATTCTGTTGTAAACGGTATTTTTTCACTTTCCCTCAATCTTCTAATTAAATTTATTTCTCGATTTGTCAAATAGTATTTAATCCATTTTTCTGTACTATGATTAAGCTCTTTCATTTCATAATTATAAAAATTATTAAGGTCTAGTTCTTTTAAGTCATCTAAATCAGTTAATTCAATTACTTGAATTCCCTTATCCTCAGACTTTTTCTCTCCTAATAACAAAATCACTTCTTGTTGAATCTCTTCAAAAACCAATTTCTGAAAAGTAATTAATGTTAGTCTGTCAAAATATTGTGCTAAAAATTCTCTCGTTTCTCCTGCGTAATTTACTTGAAAGAGCTCTGCTGGAATAACCATTCCTAATCTTCCATTTTCACTTAACGCTAAACATGATAAAACCAAAAAAGGCAACCAAATATTAGTTAATTTTGTCGGATGAAATCCATTTTCTTTCATATAAGAGAATGCAATTTCTCTGGATTTTTCATCAAAATCTTGGTACCGAATGAATGGGGGATTCCCTACAATTGCATCATAGTTCCTTTTTCCAACAACCTTATCTCTATAAAATGCAAAAAAATCCTGGCATTCTACATTCGTACCATATTTCATCGCTTTCCTTGCTTCTTCAAGGCACAATTCTACTCCTGTAATATCTAAATTTAAATTAAGTTTCTCTCTTCTTTCTACTATAGCTTTTAAAAAATTTCCATCGCCGCAACTTGGTTCTAACACTTTCTTGGTATTCTTACTTATTATCCACTTACAAATAAATTCTGTAATAGCCTGTGGGGTGTAATATCCCCCACGCAACTTATCAAAACTTTTTTTACTCTTCATCTAAATCCTCTCGTCTACAATTCTCAGCTCCATATAATTTTGAAATTAATCCATCTAATTTTTTATCTTCTATTTGAATCAATCTCTTATACGTTTCTTTTTGAAGTTTTGTATGCTGTTCGTCTCTTTTATTTTTTAATTCCATAAGCTTCTTAACGGTATCAACTATCTCATCATGAAGTTTCACTTCATTTAAATCATCAAAGTTTATTCTATAGATTGGTAACTGTGCAACAAACTGTTTTCCATGAGAATAATAGTCCCCTCGAAATTTACTTGCTTTACTCTTTACTACCATTTCTATCATCCAATAATTCAATACTGCTTGAATGTAAAACAAGGATTCTCTTGTATCATCTTTCTTTTCTAATCCATAAAATGGTCCATTCCCTCCACCAGTAAAGCAAATTGTTCTGGCATCATATACATAATTTCCCTGAGTTGCTAAAACTGACCAAACTAAATGATCACCCTTTACAAACCTCTTTAAACTTTGGCTCCTACCAAATTGATACCAATTATTCTCCGACATATTGTTAATGCTACGTTTACATAATTCTTCTTTAAAGGAATCTAAATATTCCAATGTCTTAGGAAACAATTGTTTCATTTCATCCATGGAATATAATACTTGTTTCTTTTCCTTCTGATAATAAGGAAAAATAATTCGTCTATTTTCATTAATTTGGGCATATTTCTCTAGTTGCAAATCATAAATGCATGGTTTAGTAATTGCCGATTCAATTTGCCACTCTCTTCCTCTACAATCAATAAATTTTATAATCCCTTCTTTTTCTTCTTTTGGTTCAATAATATATATTGGATCTGCACTTGTTTGTAAACCGACAAAAATATCAACTAAAGATTCCAGCGGCTGACAATATTCTTTCTTTTTTTCTAAAGTTTGCACTATCTCATTTGATAAAAAAGTCCATGGTGCTACCCCAAGATATTCAATAGGGTATTCTTGCATGTCAACTGCTCCTGTTGCATAAAACCTATTAATATCTTTGACAAAACCAATTTCAAATGATTTCCGTTCTTTTTTTTCAACAAACAAAAGACAAGTGTATGTACTTCTTCCTTTAAAAACCTGCTCTGTACCAAAATGAATAATTTGTTTAACACATTTCATCTCTGATAGCATTTTCCGCAAGGAACTGCCCGATTTAATAAGCATAAATTTATGCGGAATTATATATCCCATTTTTCCATTCGCTTTTAATAGTGTCAATCCCTTTTCAAGGAATAAAAAATACTTGTCCAATAAATCTGTTCTTGCCGTTTCATACTCTGAAAATTCAGATTTATAATACTCATACTCGTTTTCAGAAAAGTGCACCATATTCTGTACTCGAATATATGGCGGATTTCCAACAATTGCATCAAATTTTTTCCCTGCAAACTCCGTTTCCCAATTGAAAATTTTAATTTTTTCAACCAATTCCGGATCCTCTAACAAATCCTGATTATATTGCATATACTTTTCATCTACAAGGCTATTACCATTTTTAATATTGTTATCTAGACTCGGAAGAATTCTGCAACCATTATTTTTTACAAAACATTCCATTTCATATAAAGAGCTTTCTTCAATAAGTTTAATAAGCAAACTAAATTTTGCAACCTCCACAGCCAAAATATCAATATCTACTCCCCATATGTTTTTCTGTAAAATCGTTCTCTTCTGTTCATACGACAACTTAAAATTATTTGCCGTGTCACGAATAAGTATTCCCCTTTGTATAGCTGTTTCCAAATCATTTTTCATATAATATTCAACATAACGATTTATAATAAATTCATATGCGGCAAGTAAAAAGTTTCCAGATCCACAACAAATATCTACTATTCTATAATTTCCCCATTCCGTAAATTTTTCATTTGTAAACAGCGGATTCAAAGTCGTTTTAACAATAATATCTGCAACATTCTTGGGCGTGTTTACCACTCCTTGTGAATCTACAATTTCTGGTTTTCTTTCTGCAACTACTGTTTTTTCTTTTATTACTATTTCTTCTTCCAAAAATAATTCATAAATTTGGCCAATAATAAATGGATCGACTATGCTAAACTCATAACAACTATTTGGATAGTACAATTCTTTAAAGATATCCACAAGTACACTATCAGATATTTCAAATTGTTCCCCATCAATCAATTCAAATAGTCCAGAGTCATACTTTTTATCTGCCGCCGCAAATACTTTTTTCAACTCCACATATGTACCTATATTTTTAAGGCTTTCATATTTTTCTAATTCTCGATCTTCACATATTCTTAAAAATACAATTCGATTAATCAATTTCTGAACGAAAATATTTAATGTTTCCTGATTAATCGTCGGATTATTTTCAAAAATATCCTCACTTAATACCAATCTCCATACCTTTATTTGTGATAAAAAATATTTATCAAATGGTTCCTTCTTTAGCGAACTGGATATATTCGCAAATGTTCTTTCAAAAGCTCCCGAAACCACCGTCTCATATGAAAGCAACCTAGATATCTCATCAAATTTATCTACATATTCTGTAAAATGGAAATGAGCAATCTGGGCAACTGAAGGTTTATCATTCTCGTTCGGTCTTACTGATGTATCATAGATAACCAAATCTGTAAAATTCGACAATACAGATATTTCTAGATTTCCATTCCAGCCGTACCGTCTAGTTTGAAATGCCGCTTCTTTGCTTGTCATGATATCTACATTAGGCTTTTTAGTTTCCAGAAAAAAATATGGTGTAGAACCTACATGAAATTCATAATCCGGCTTCTTTTTTACTTGTTTTCCGTTTTCCTCTACAAATACAGATGCCTCATGTTTTACTTCTCTTAAATGCTGCGGCAAATTCTTTTTATTTTGTACATCCCACCCTAATATTTCAAAAAAAGGATTTACAAAATCATTACGAACTTCTGTCTCATTGTAATCTGGTCTATTGTATTGTTTAAAGTGTTCCTGATAAGCTTCTACCAGTTTAAGCAATCTATCTTTTTGCATCCTTTTTCTCCTTTGCTTTTTTCACATTGAAAGTATCAATTTCAACTAAATCACCAATATCACAATTTAACTCATTACATATCTTTTCCAAAACAGTTAAAGTCACTGCTTCACCATTAGTCATTTTAGCAATAGTTCCATTACTAATTCCTGTTCTTCGCTTCAAATCCCCTTTTTTCATTCCGTTATCAATCAGAATTTTCCATAGTCCATTATATGAAATAGCCATCTCGCACCTCATGTTTTCTTCCGAATGTATGTTCTGTTTAGTATATCATTGTTTTATCTTTTCGTCAACATCGCTTGCATAAAAATAGATTCTATATCTATTTTTTTAGATATAAAATCTATTTTTTCAGATTATATCATAATATTTAACCAGCGGTTTAATTTACTATTATTTCATGAAGTACAATTTCCTCCGCACAAGCCCAGATATTATTCATTCTCCCAACCCATGCCATCTGATCCTGCATCTTCAATTCTTCTGTTACTCCCTGTTCTTCTTTCATCTGCTCCACCAACCTGTCCATCATCTGATGACACTCCTCATCAATCTGGTGTAGATGCTCATTCAGTTTTCCGGCAAGTACCAGCTCCAGATACAGCCCTTTCCGATGTCCTTTTAAATACGTCCTTCGTAACATTCCATACTTCCCAATCGGATACTCCGTCTCCTCCGGGAGGTACAGGTCTGGATAATACAGACCGTCCTCTCCCAAAGTATAGCTGATTCCGTTTTCTCCCATAATGTGTTTCTCCATGATTTTGTCCTCCTATCTTGCCCCTAGGTCCTTACTCTGGCTTCGGGTGCGTTGCATGTTTTTCTGTTCCTGCTCTATTTTCTTTCTGTTTGCTGCCAGCTTTTCCCTGACACCATGTGGCTGTGGCTCTGGCTCTTTTCCGGTTTCCTGTTTCCATTGTGCGATTGCCTTCTGATACTGACTATACTCGGGCTTTGCAGTTTTGAAGTCTTTCAGAAATTCCTGTACATTTCTATAGCCGACTTTCTGTACAATCTTCGGAAGATAATCTTTCATGTTCCTGATCTGGCTTGTCAGATCGTCAATTTCTTCCTGTAATTCTTTTTTCTTTCTTCCTTTAAACCAGCCTTTGATCTCAGACAGTTCTTTTTTCTTTGCAGAACGCTGTTTCTCTTTCTTATAAATTGCATTATTCTGCTGTTCCAGTTCATTGTAAATCTTATAGAATCTCGGATATTTTGATGCCATTCTTGTCATTTCCGGCTGTTTCGGTTCTGGCAATCTTTCCACTGGCTCGTTAATTTCTGCTTCTGTTCGCCCTGTTTCTGGCATTACGGTCCGCATTTCAGAAACATCTGTTTTCTGTAATTCTTCTTTCTGTTCCAATGATTCCTTATACTTTTTCACAAGTACGCTTTCTATCATCAGTTCCAATGCCTCAATCGCCATCGTAACAACTTTTGCAAATAAGTTTGGTTTTCTTCCTTTCCGGGAAATTGCACTCTTGATTGGTTCTGAAATCCTTTTTTGTTTCACTTCCATAATCTGTGGTTCTGGAATGCCACTGATCAGTGCCATATCAACTGCCCGATTCCATTCCTGGCGTTTCCGATTATTCGCTTCGATTTCCGATGCCTTAGGATTACACTTTCCAATTTTCTTTGTTGCAAGATAAACACTGCCACGTTGAAATACCTGCAGCTTCTGGTTTTCATCTTTCATATAAAGATTAATCAGATCAGTATAGGAACGCTTCACTTCATCCAGGAAAGAATTGCTTTTAAACCGTTCATCTTTAACTGTAAACAACTTCTTCTCATAAATCTCGCCCTTCTTTACAATGTGACAGCCTTCCCGGATTTCTCCGTCTTCTCCTAATATTTCTTTCTTGGTTCGGACATGTTTTCCATTTTCATCATAAAACATATTTCTACTGGCAGTCTTAATGATTGGTTCATCCAATAGCCTCCGTTCTGCAAATATCAAATGAATGTGATAATTGGTCTTTCTTTTATTGTGGTG
>OGYT01001374.1_pt1 | contig 16180 bp, 14 predicted proteins | sample 1576631 | NCBI WGS metagenome assembly OGYT01 (sample SAMEA3541588, study PRJEB24748) | human gut metagenome | biome: human gut; feature: human-associated habitat; material: faeces | place: China | collected 2012
GAATGAGCGGATCGCATACACCTGGTACACCTGGCTTGAGCAGGGGCGGGAAGTGAATCCGTCCGCGGCCGTGCTGGTGTCGGTGGCGAACGCGCTGCAGTGCAGCCCGCTGGAGACCCGACATCTGTTTGTCCTGGCCGGACTGACGCCGCCGGAAGCCGCGCAGGTCACGGTATGCGAAGGCATCAGCCCGGGCACCCGGCGGATGCTCGATAGCCTGATGCCGCAGCCCGCCAGTATTCAGAAGCCGAGCTTTGATATTGTGGCCTGGAACGACAGCTTCTGCCGCCTGATGGGCATCGATTTCGCCACCATTCCGGAAGAGGATCGCAACTGCATTTATCTGTATCTGACCAATGAAACCTGGCGCAGCCGCATCGAGAATCGCGACGTGCTGGCGACGTTTGTCTCCTATTTCCGCGCGGCGATGGCGGAGCACCGCGGCGATCCGCTGTGGGAGAATAAGCTGGCGCGCTTTTTCGCCGCGTCGGCGGAGTTCGAGGCGCTCTGGCATCAGCGCTATGAGGTGCGCGGGGTGGAGAATCAGGTGAAACACTTTAACCATCCGCAGCTCGGACGCTTCAGCCTGCAGCAGATGTACTGGTACTCGGCCCCGCGCAACGGTTCGCGCCTGCTGGTCTATTTGCCGATGGATGAAACGGGCGAACGGGCGCTGGCGTGGCTGCACACACACTAACGGAATGCTTATGAACGTGACCCGAAAAGAGCAGCGCATTATTCAGCGTACGCTCAACGCCTGGCGGTCATTGGCCGCTATGCGGAGCGCATCTGGCACGTGGAGGTATCCTGGCTGCAAAATACTGCGGGCTATCCCCGGGGGCGGCGCTTGACGCGCCTTACCCGGGCTACGGGTTCCCACAGTGTGTAATTTTGTAGCCCGGATAAGGCGACAGCCGCAATCCGGGGATCATCCTGACGTAAAAGAAAAGCAGAGAATTAAATCTCGGTAATGGTCGTCGACTGCGGCAGGCGTGATTTCGGCAGCGTAGCGTTGAAGTCTTCGACGCTATGATGGCCGACCGGCACCACCACCAGGCTGGTGTAGCCCTGGGCTTTCAGGTCGAATTCGGCATCGAGAATCGCGAAATCGACGCCTTCAATCGGCACGGCGTCCAGGCCCATTGCCGCCACGCCCAGCAGGAAGTTGCCGACGTTGAGATAAACCTGCTTCGCCATCCACTGATCGTCGTCGTGCAGCTCTTTGCGGTGCATATCGGCAAAGAAGGTGCGGCCTTTATGGTTCGCGGCTTTGGCGTCGGCGTTTGCGAAGCGGCCATCGGCCTCTTCCTGGTTCACCACGCGCTCAAGCCAGGCGTCATCCATCGCGGTTTTAGCGCAGAACACCACCACGTGGGAGGCATCGAGAATTTTACGTTCGTTAAACACGTAGGTGCCGCTCGCCGCTTTGGCAACGCGCGCTTTGCCTTCATCGCTGCTGGCAACGATAAAGTGCCACGGCTGGGAGTTGGTGCTTGACGGGCTGTACTGCAGCAGCGTTTTCAGGTTTTCCGCCTGCTCGGCAGTTAGCTTTTTAGTGGCGTCAAATGCCTTGGTGGAGTAGCGCTTTAAGGCAACCGATACGATATCCATACTCTTCCTCACTGTTTACAACCCCTTGCGGGTGCGTTTCGTGAAGGAAGAGTACAGCGATGGCGGGCAAATGATAAGGGGCAAAAATGCGATAACACTTATCGCGCAGCGCTGAAAATCACCCCGGACGTAGGCGCTGCTGCTCTTTTTTGCTGAGTTTATCGACGATCAGATTCCACGAATCATCGATCAGCTCCGCTAGTAACTCGACGCTGATGTCCTCGCCGGGAACCACGGTGATCCAGTGCTTTTTGTTCATGTGATAGCCGGGCTCGATGCTGCGGTAAATCGCCTGATGAAGCAGCGATTTTTGCGGATCGCACTTCAGGTTGACCAGCGCGCGGCCGCGTACCGTCGCGGTGAGCATAAAAATCTTCCCGCCGACTTTAAACACATCGTACTCCGGGCCAAATGGCCAGCAGTGCTCGGTAAAGGGGAGCTCCAGCGCGATACGATGCGCGTTGTCATGCAGCGAGCGGTGATCCATCAGCTATTGTCCTCGGCAAGGGCCTGCCACATGGCTTCAAAGCCCAGCTCGACAAAACGGACGGCGCGCTCCGGCTCGTGGCTGGCGTATTCAATGGTGGTTTCGGCCAGCGAAAGAAACAACGCATCGCCGAAGGTACGGTACTCGTCGGATTGAAAAACGGGTTTGATTGAGCGCTGGCACAGTTCATTGAGCTCGGGAAACATCTCCTGGACGCGGTTGCGGGTTTCGTCGGTGATCCGTTCACTCAGCGCCATCCGGCGAATCGCTTTATGCTCCATGGGGTTACGCACGCCCCAGCCGATATAGCTATTCCAGTATTGCGCGTGTTCTCTTTTGGCCGGGTCTCGTTCGGGTTGAGACCCGCTATCATTGTCTGAACCAGGTCTGCTTTTATGGTCAGATAAAGCTCGTTGAGCAAATCGTCCTTGGTGGCAAAGTAGCGAAACAGCGTACCCTCGGCAACCCCGGCGCTGCGGGCGATGGCGGAGGTTGAGGCGGCGATTCCCGATTGGGCAAAGGCGGCGGTTGCTGCCTCCAGTAACGCTTGCTTTTTATCTTCACTCTTAGGACGAGCCACTACACTTTACCTCACTCATAATAAAACCACGATCTAAGCACGCCCGGCATGGGCGCTGCAACGCTGTCTGTCAAAATTTGAAAATCGTCTTGACGACTTTCAGCTTCTTCCTAATAATGAGTGCTTACTCACTCATAATCAAGCCTTATAACAAAAACCTCCAGGAAGGGGGATTTCGCCAGGTCAGGATATGAACCGTGTCACTTTCAGCGTGGTCGCCATCATGTTATTAGCGTCAGCAACAACTTTGCCGTTTGTGTTAAATGCCGGATTTGGTCAGGCGCCGCAGGGCGCGCAGCTCAGCCTGGTGGAGCAGTCGCCGCACTATCATGACGGTCAGTTTCACAATCAGCTTCCGACGCCTGGCTTTACCGGGCAAAAAAAATATGCTGGCCGCGTGGTGGGAGTTTCTGGTCGCCAAACGTGAAAATGCCAGACCGGCCCAGCCGCTGCCGCTGGTGAACACCGATCTGGCGGGCTTACCGTCAGGGCAGGACGTGATGGTCTGGCTCGGTCACTCCTCCTGGTATCTGCAGCTGGCGGGCAAACGCATCCTGATCGATCCCGTATTTAGCAGCTATGCCGCGCCGTTCTCGTTTATTAATAAGGCCTTTGCCGGGGATTACCCGTGGCACGCTGAGGGCATGCCGGATATCGACCTGCTGATTATCTCGCACGATCATTACGACCACCTCGATTACGCCACCATCAAAGCTCTGATGCCGAAGGTCAAGCGCGTGGTGACGCCGCTGGGCGTGGGGTCGCACCTGCGCTACTGGGGAATGGAGAGCGCGATAATCAGCGAGGCGGACTGGAATCAGTCGCTGCAGGTGAGCGATGAGCTAACGGTACACGTCCTGCCCGCGCGCCACTTTTCCGGCCGCGGCCTCAAGCGCAACCAGACCCTGTGGGCCAGCTTTATGTTCGTTACCCCGCAGCAGAAAATTTACTACAGCGGCGACAGCGGCTACGGCCCGCACTTTAAAGCCATCGGCGAACAGTTTGGCGAAGTGGATTTAGCGATCATGGAAAACGGTCAGTATGACCAGGACTGGAAGTACATCCACATGATGCCGGAAGAGACGGCGCAAGCCGCTGACGATGTTCATGCACGCGCGGTGCTGCCGGGTCACGCCGGGCGCTTCGTGTTGGCAAAACACACATGGGACGATCCGTACAAAAGGCTGGCGGAGGCCAGCACAGGGCGACCGTGGCGACTGCTGACGCCAATGTTGGGTGAGCCGGTTTGGGTCGCTGATAAAACGCAATCATTTAACGCCTGGTGGCGCTAACGATGAGAGTGGTTCAGGAGGAGAGAGGACATATGACTATTTCCGCTCAGGTCATTGATACTATCGTCGAGTGGATTGATGATAATTTGCATCAGCCGCTACGTATTGACGATATTGCGCGCCACGCCGGTTATTCGAAGTGGCATTTGCAACGACTGTTTTTACAGTATAAAGGGGAGAGTCTTGGGCGCTATATCCGCGAGCGTAAGCTGCTGCTGGCGGCCCGCGATCTGCGCGATACCGATCAGCGGGTCTACGATATTTGCCTGAAATACGGTTTTGACTCGCAGCAAACCTTTACCCGCATCTTCACCCGCACGTTTAATCAGCCGCCGGGTGCCTACCGTAAAGAAAATCACAGCCGCGCGCACTGAAAAGCGTCCGCCGGGGGAAGACCGGCGGACGCTTTTTTACCAGGCTCACATCGTCAGGCCGAGAGAGACAGAATTCAGCAACCGCTGCTGGCATTTCGATATGACGCGGTTAAAGAGCGCAGATAACGCCCTTACAGTCTGAAATATGAGGGGTTAACGGTACGAATAATCGCCCGGTTCTTCAGGACGGCGTGGAACAATGTTGTACTTAAGCTGGTTATCTTATTGAAGAAATTGTTGTCTATTGATGACAACTCACTTATCTTTTATTTCTAATGTTAATTATCATTCTTTAATATTAATTAATCATTTATATTAATGATTAAATTTCATTTGCATCACTGAGTGAAAGTCGTGATATTTTCATTTTCAACGTACTGGCAAATAATGTTTAACTATTTATAGGTGTGCAATATTATGACTGATTATAATTCCCAGACATCGTATATTAAGTCTTATGATGTCACTACCTTTGCTTCCCCCAGCAATACTTCGCCTTATGAAGATATTGGAAAAATAATGTCTGAGATCCAGGATGACATTATATTACAGCAACAGACAAATCAGGATGATAAAGGTTTGCGTCCTGGCGCAACTATTTTTATTCCAGCAGGGCGTTATCGGTTACAAACCACTTTTGTTATCACCATTAACTACCTGGTAATACAAGGGGCGGGCCATGGATGGATGAGCCAGGCAAGTCGGGATGCTCCGGATACAGATAGCAGTGGATGGCTTGAAACAGCCCCTGGAGCCAGCTTTATTGAGCTGGATACTAGTTCAACTCTGACGGCAATCAAAATTGAACGAGATGATTTTGCTACCACTGGGCGAATATCAGGCGTTGAGCTGCGTGATTTTTGTATCGGTCTGGTGGTTGCCACGAATCCCTACAATACAAGCGGTACAAAAGGGATCGATATCGCGAGCGATAGCGATTCATTACGGATTGAAGGCATGGGGTTCAGCCTTCTTGAGGAGGCTATGGTGGTCAGAAATGCTGACTCTATTTCAATCACTAATAATTTTATCGGTGAATGTGCTAATTGTATTACAATGACATCCAGCTCCATTGTTGCGAAAATAACCAATAACTTCTTTGGCAACTCTCCTGGCGGCTATTCAATTTCTATTGAAAATGGAGACCGTCATCAGATTACCGGCAACACGTTTTTCTGGAACCCTCAAATAGTACTCCTGAATACTCATCACACCAATATTTCGGCTAATAAGTTTCAAGGGAGCTGGCCGGGAACGATTGTAATGCTGAGTCCATGTGATGAAAACCTAGTATCTTCAAACATGTTCATTCGTGTTGATACAGAAACGGCCAGTGCAGATGTCGGAGGTACTATCTATGATGACCTGATGGGAATCGTTCACATTAGTGGTAATAATAACAGCATCACTTCAAATATGTTTAGTATAACTTTTTCGGATGTCTCGAACATTAGGCCCGCGGGAGCCGATCCCGTAGCGATACTCGTTACTGATGATAGTGACAATACGCTTCTCTCTTCTAACCACCTTGCCTACAGCGATAATATCAGTGTTAAGATTGTCCTTGATTCTTCCTCGCGCAATTCGAGAGTTTTTCAAACTGCATTGTATGAGGAGTTTCTACCGTCTGCTGGCGCCACTTACATCTTCCTGGGTTCCGATGGTAAGGACATGAATGGAAACGTTATTATCCCGGCACAAACAGCATAACAGTTAGCCCTTAAGAAGACATTCTTTTGAATAACACATCATCGCAAAAGTCAGGTCCTCAGGGGCCTGACGCAATTAGCCTTATCTCCCAATAAAATCTAAGCATTTTCATTGTGGTTTTCTAGTTAACTATATGTTTTATTTGTCTATTTATACGGTTTTTTTTCTGACCTCAATGCTTTTTTATGGATTGTACACGTGTACATTTTTGTGTTATCGATCACATCTCTTTAATTTACTGCCTTAACGTCGGTCAAACGAGATTTTAATCACATTTATGCCTGAGTTTAGTCACTAACATTCAAACTAACGCAAATGTACACGTGTACATTTAAATTAAACTGACAATCGGAGGGTATCATGGCTCAACAATACGGTGGTTTTTTACAAAGTCTGGCAACGGTTCGGGATGCAAAAACGGGGCGTCTTTCAAGCTGGGATCAAAGCGGTAAGAATCAGGATTATTGGCTAATTGGTCCCGGGGAAAGCGTAACGCTAGCAGATATTCAAGGGGCTGGCTGTATCACCCATATCTGGATGACGCAATTTTGTCGCCGCGTGCTGGGGGCGAGTGTTATTGATCCCAAAATGGGCCAATGGATTGCGCCAGTCAATGAAATTCACAATGCGTTGGGCGTGTGTTGGGAAGTGGCCGATCCCCATTATTACCGCAAAGTGCTAATTAAAATGTACTGGGACAATGCTGAAGAACCGAGTGTGGTTGTGCCCCTGGGGGACTTTTTCTGTATTGGTCACTCCATGCCCGGTAATATTAATACCCTCCCGATTAATATTTCTACCAAGCCTGAAGAACGCTATAAGTTTGGCGGCAGCGCGGCACTGAACTGTTTCTTTCCAATGCCGTTTAACACGCGCGCCGTCATCGAAATTGAAAATCAGAATGATATTCCCTATGGGCAGTATTTTTACATCGATTATGAAATGTATGCTGAAGAACACAAGGATGATATCGCGTATTTTCATGCTAACTGGAAGCGCGCTAACCCATGCAATGGCTGGGGACCCGAGCTGCAAACCAATAGCCCGGAAGTCAATATCTCAACTTTGAGCGCTGAAGGGAACTATGAAGTGCTTAATGTTGAAGGCGAGGGGCATTATGTCGGCTGTAATTTATCGGTCGCTCATTTCCAGGGAAGCTGGTGGGGGGAGGGTGACGACATGATATTTGTTGATGATGATACATGGCCGCCGAGTATACACGGTACCGGCACGGAAGATTACTTTAATCACGCCTGGGGGATGCAGGATAACGCGGGTTTATATAATGGAACAGCATTACACGAAAGCATCGTTCCCGGCTTCCAGACAAGCTATAAATTTCATATTACCGATCCTGTACATTTCAAGAAACGCATTCGCGTAACCATTGAGCATGGTCACGCCAACCATCTTTGTGATGACTGGGCCTCTACGGCTTACTGGTATCAAAAAAAACCAGGCGCTGTCACTATCCAGCCTTTAGATGAACGTATTCCTACGACCCCTGGCGATATTGAACGTCGGGGTATCGGTAAATCAACGTGCGAATTGACCGCAGAGCAGCAAATGCAGAAGGACACGGCTAAACGGCGCTTCGAAGAGTTTATGAAAACCCGACAAATTGAAATCGAAGCCAAATTAAAAGCCACCCGAGAAAAAGAAGCCGGCAATAAGAAGCACGCGCAATTTATCGCACGCAAGGTGAAGTAATTTATTAATTCGTCTCGGCCAGTGGCTGAACTGGCCGAGCTTACCTACAGGTCATCAATATGAAAAGTTTCTCAATACCCTCTGCTGAAGGCATCACGATTGAATTTTGGCTGCGCCAAAAGAAAAATAATGAGCCGCTACCTCTATTAGTTATTAAAAGCGATAATCAACTGCTATATAAAATCCAGGAAGGGGCTGGTTTTTTTAATTATTATCATTATACCCACCATCAAAAGGGGGAGTTAACCTTAAGCTATGATGAAGACAGGGCAGAGATATCCCTTTTTTATTACTATGATAAAACTAACGTCTATCATCAAGGCGTTATTTACCTTATTGATAATGGCACCGGTCTGCAATGCTACCCAAAATCAAAACTGAAAGAGTGGTATACGCAAGAAACATTCAGACCTCAACTGCATTTCTCACCTTTTCAGGCCTGGATGAATGATCCAAATGGTTTGTGTAAGATAGATGACACTTATCATATGTTCTACCAGTTCAATCCAAACAGTACCGAGTGGGGCCCGATGCACTGGGGGCATGCCATCAGTAACGATTTGATTTCCTGGACGCATTTGCCGGTATTTAACCATCCCGAACATCCCCTGGCTTCTCTGGGGGCGACCGGTGGGGCTTTCTCCGGTACGACCTTTATCAATAACGAAGGCGAGGCGGAAATTTTCTATACGGAACGTCTCCCGGCCTACGATCTCTATAAGGATTATATTGAAGTACAGAAGAAGGCCGCGATTGATCGCTATGGTATTAAAGCAACGCATATCCAGACTATTCTGGAGAAAAAAATAGAATTAGTTGGCTGTGATATTCGCGATCCTAAAGTTTGGTTTGATAGCGAAACGCAGTGCTATCGAATGATCCTCGGCTCCGTTTATGACGGGAACCCGTCCGTGCTTCAATTTGTCTCACGGGACAGTGAGGAATGGGCGTTTGAAAATGTCCTGTATACGGCGCCGGGATATTTTGCTGAAAATAAAGGCCGTTGCGTTGAATGTCCGGATTTTTTCCAGCTGGGCGCTAAATGGGTACTGACTATCGGTATTGTCGGTTACCAGGAGCCAGAGACAAAGCGTCACAATCTTCTGTACGCCATTATTGGCACATTTGACAACGGCGTTTTCACTGCGGAAAGCGAGATGCAAGTGCTGGACTTCGCGACGGAGTATTATGCATTACAAACGTTCAAGGACGGCCAGCGCCAGGTTGGTATTGCATGGCTATTTAATTGGGCAATGAAAAAGCCAATTAAATCATCATATAACGGTGAAATGTCTATTCCAAAAGAAATCTTCATTAACGCCAACAATAAAGTCGCTATGCGCCCCGTTAACGAGCTTGAAAAATACGTTGACGAATATTGTGACGTCAAATTGAAAGCCGGTGAGGACCATCGTATCAACAAGGGAAAATCATTAAGGATCCGCTTAGAGCAGGGTTTACAGCCGAACGAAGACCTCATATTGGCCGGAGATAAGGGGGAATGGCTGGCGATTTCATACCGCGATGGCTATGTGAGCATAGAAGAAACCGTCGTGAGTGAAGCGCAATACCGGGCTCGCGCAGCAGAGATAAAAAATCTCGAGATTATTTTTGATGCGGGAATTGTCGAGCTGTTTATCAATGATGGTGAAATCTGCGCAACGAAACGCAGTTATAAACTATCACACTGTAAGCAATTAAAAGTGAATACTCTTCGCGAAAAAAACATACGAATCGAAACCTTACATACAAGCTGGTAAAGCCTGGAGGATTGAAAAATGAATACCACAAGCCAAGAACGGATGTCCGTGCGTGAGCACGTGGCATACGGCTCCGGAGATATGGCCTTAAGTGTTTCAATTATTTCCGCCTCTCTCCTTATTTATACTTTTATGATCAGCGTGGTAGGGCTAACGCCGATTGATGCGGGATGGGTACTCCTCGCCGTGCGTTTGATCGATGCCATTACCGATCCTGTGATGGGGTGGTTGTCAGGTAAGGTGAAAACTCGCTGGGGCCGCTATCGTCATTGGATCGCTATCTGTTCAATTCCCTTTGGTATTTCCCTCTTTATGTTGTTCACCGTGGTTGGTGAAAGTTACAGTGCCAGGCTGGGGTGGACAACAGGGGCATATATTTTAAATAGCATTATGTTTACCATGATTGCGATCCCCTATATTTCTCTTGTCGGGGTAATGACCAACGACCCTGCTGAACGCCTGAAGGCGAATACGTTTCGTTTCCCGATGGCGAAAGCCGCCACTATTATTGTGACCACCTTTGTACCATACTATGTGACTTCTAAAGGCGTTGCCGAGGCTGGAAATGCCTATGCCCTGGCCTTTTTGGTCTTAGGGATTGCCAGCATCATTGTTCTTATGTTTTGTGCTTTTTATGTTAAAGAGCGAGTTGAAATTAATAGTCCCAACAATGTTTCAACGAAGAAGCAAATTCTATCATTAATGAAAAATGACCAATGGTTGATTCTCTGTATTACTATGGTCCTGCTACTGATTGCTTTCGCCACGCGTGGTAACATTGCCTTCATTTATGGCACTGAATTTGCAAAAGCCGCAGGTGGATGGGAAATCGGTATCTTCATGGGGATGTGGTCTGCCGGCGGTATCGCTGGTGCGTTGATATCTAAATGGTTAACGGATCGCTATAATAAGCTGGCCGTATTCCGCTGGTCTCTTTATTTGTCCGCGTTAATGGCCGTTGCCATGTATTTTATCGTCGGTATCGGTGATTTATATTTGGCAATCCTCTTCTATTTCCTGTGTTGCGCCGTCTCGGAGATTAACTCGCCTATTTTATGGGCCTCTATCGCTGAGGTGGGTTTTTATGGTGAAATTAAAACTGGGGTGAATACCTCAGGCTTATCGATTGGCTTTATCTCGTTTAGCCAAAAGCTGGGAATGAGTATTTCTGGCCCTATTACGGGCTATACCCTGACCTGGATTGGATATGAAGCGGGAGCTAAATTATCTATGGAAACATTGCTGGGGCTATCGATGGCGGTAACATTTATTCCTGCCATTTTCTTTTTGATAGCCAGTTTTGTATTTAAACGCTATTTTATTGATAATGAATATTTCAGGGAGATGATCGTTAGCAATAAATTACCCACTGATAAGTTATCTCGTGAAAAAGATCGGATAGTAGATTGTTAATGATTTTTTGCTTAAGCATTCAGGTACTAGATTTTGCCGTATCTGGTACCCCGATAACAATTGTTCCGATATCTCCGTAGTGGAAAACGAACATCTTAAAGAGTATAGTAATATTAGGATCGCGGTACTCTTCAAGGCTCACCGATTGCTGCTGAGCGGTGGCAAGCAGATAAGGACCCCGTTGATGATTGGACAAATATCGGAGAGAAAGGTGCGGGTTGGTATTTTTGAGAATAGTTGTGACCCATGTCTGATTTATTTAACGACACACGTTATTGATTGAGAGGGTAGATGGAAATGGTCACAATCAAAGATATAGCGTTGGCATTGGGTATTTCACACGTCACCGTATCAAGAGCGCTTAATAACCCTGAAAAAGTTCAAGCCAAAACCAGAGAGAAGATTTTGGCCAAGGCCAAAGAGCTGCACTATGTCCCCAATGCGGCGGCAAGGGACATGAAAAAATCCCGGCTACCGGTTATTGGCGTTATCTCATTAAATATGGGAAGAAGTAGCTATGGTAGTGAAATGCTGGGTTCGATCAGTGAAAAAGCTAAGGAAACCAACTATCAGTTAATTTTTATCCATGTTGAAGATTCCTCTCCCACCGAACTGGACCTTAATTTTCTTAGAGAGAAACGAATATCAGGTCTTATTTACCTTTCGCTTGATCCTTGTGAAATTGAGTATCAGTCAATATTTGATGAGGTCAAGACTGTGTTTGTTAACTGTCATTGTGCGCGCGGTAATTATTCTAGCGTGCAGGCTGATAACGAGCAAGGATTGTATAATATTGCTAATCTGGTCTTTCATCGCCCATGGTTTACCCGCAGCCTTTTTATTAATTTTGATGAAAGTTATCACGCCGCGGTTAAGCGCAAGCAGGGATATATAAAGGCGCTTAATGATAATCACATTGCGTTTTCTGCTGATGATTATTTTGTTGTTCCGGTTAGCTATGATTATGATTTCACAGTATTAGATAATGATATTCTTGGCGCTATTCAGCGTGGCGTTAATGTCATCTTTTGCGGTCGTGACGAAATTGCGCTGGAAGTATACTTTTCTTTGCAACGGCTGGGGTTTTCTATTCCCCAGGACGTTTCGGTGATCGGTTTTGATAACCAGAGTATTATTTCGCAGAGAGTCTATCCTAAGCTTACTACGGTAGAGTTACCTTACCGAAATATGGTATTAAAAGGTTATGATTTAATCGTTTCGGAAGATTCACACTCCATCTGTAATGTAGCGATTAGTTGTGATCCGATCATTCGGGGTTCGTTAAAGTAGGTGGCGGGTATGAGTACAAATAAAGCGGCTTGCGCAGGCGCTTCAGCTATTTATACCCTAAAAACTTGAAAGTATGACGGGTATATTTCGATCAAAGCAGAGACCGGCTACGTGGACTCTGCTTGCAGAGCCCATCCTGAATCTCTCTTTGTAGGCACTGACCTGGTGACTCAGGGAAGCCTGAAGCACGTGCACCTCATAGTCAGGGGTCTGTGAAAACCGCAGGCTTCTTCGGCCAGCGGCTCTTACCCTTAACTGCGCTGCGGCTATTGCGAAAACGCGTGAAGCGATAATTTACCGGCCCCGATGACGCCGCCTGGTGAGAAGGCCAGGTCAACGGCATGCGCGACCTGACCGGCTTAGCGCTCAAGGGAAAACCAGCGACGCCAGACCCAGCGCAGCAGCAGATACTCGATGGCGCCCAGCGCTAAAAACCACAGGCAAAAGATCAGGGTATAAAGCTGGTTGAGATCCATCAGATGGAAGGTCGCCACCAGCTTCTGCGCCAGCGTCAGGCCCAGCGAGGGCGCCGGCAGCAGCAGGCAGGAGAGTAAAGCCAGCAGGAGAATGCCGGCGGCGCTCATGAGCGTTTCTAGCGGATGTTTCATTATTTGTTAATCATCAGTTAAAAACATATTGTCCGGTAAAAAGAGAATCAATGCAATATGGTTTCGTACGTTATTAAAATACGCATTAAGTATTATATTTAAACATCCGCTTTCTTTTTATGTTAATTATTTTAGTAATATTTGTGATTAAGTTAATTACATTGCAATGTAAATTAACGTCATTATTAAGCCAGCGCTTTTACAAAAGTATAGGTGCTATATCCCACCAGTGTAGCGATAATAATGGCCAGCAGGATGTACAGCACCAGACGGCGTCCGCGATAGATTCCAAACATAGTAGACCTCGTTTAGTTTTGGTTTATTAATATTCTGCAATAGTTGTTTTATAGAATTAACTTACCATAAATTTTGTATTGGCGAGAGAGTAAATATTGCGCAAGCTCAAATTATCTCCCGCCTGTTTGAAATTTTTCTCATTGGCCCGGAATGATTCCAGGCTTTCCGCCTCACGGAATTTTAAGGGAGATATATTTTGACCAAAACGATCAAAACTAATAATACCACCCCCTCAGGGGATGTCGCGCCACGCCGCGCATATCAGCAGACGGTTGATGCGGTGCTGGCGCAGAATAAAAGCCATGCCAACGGCCTCAGCGCCGCCGAGGCCGCCGAGCGTTTGAAGACCTTCGGCCCCAACGCCTTGCCGGAGAAAAAAGGCAAGCCGGCCTGGCTGCGCTTCCTTGCCCACTTTAACGACGTCCTGATTTTTGTCCTGCTGGCCGCCGCCGCGCTCACCGCGGTCATGGGCCACTGGGTCGATACGCTCGTCATCCTTGGCGTTACGGTGATCAACGCCCTGATCGGCCATATCCAGGAGAGCAACGCCGAAAAATCGCTGCAGGGCATCCGCAATATGCTCTCCAGCGACGCGCGCGTGCAGCGCAGCGGCAAGCATGAAACCATCCCGACCCGCGACCTGGTGCCGGGCGATATCGTGATTCTGCGCGCGGGTGACCGCGTGCCTGCCGATATGCGCCTGATTGAGAGCCATAATCTGCGGGTCGAAGAGGCGATTCTCACCGGCGAGTCGACGGTAGTGGATAAAACCACCGACGCGCTGGAAGGCGAACTGCCGCTGGGCGACCGTACCAATATGCTCTTCTCCGGCACCACCATCAGCGCCGGCGGCGGCGTTGGCGTGGTGACCGCAACCGGTCAGGAGACCGAACTCGGCCACATCAACCAGATGATGGCGGGGATTGAGAAGCACCGCACGCCGCTGCTGGTGCAGATGGATAAGCTCGGTAAGGCGATTTTCGTTATCATCCTGGCGATGATGGCCGCGCTGTTCGTCTTCAGCCTCGCGCTGCGCGACATTCCTCTCGGCGAGCTGCTGCTCTCCCTGATTAGCCTGGCGGTGGCCGCCGTGCCGGAAGGCTTACCGGCGATTATCTCGATTATTCTCTCTCTGGGCGTACAGGCGATGGCGCGTCAGCGGGCGATTATCCGCAAGCTGCCAACGGTGGAAACCCTGGGAGCCATGACCGTGGTGTGCTCGGATAAAACCGGCACCCTGACGATGAACGAGATGACCGTCAAAGCGATCATCACCGCCGACTGCTGCTACCGCGTCGAAGGCGACAGCTACGAGCCTCAGGGTAACATCTGCCTGGAAGGCAGCAACGAGCCGGTGCAGATTAAACCGGGCAGCGTGCTGGAAACCTATCTGCGCACCATCGACCTGTGTAACGACAGCCAGATGATTCAGGACGAGCGCGGCCTGTGGGGCATTACCGGCGGGCCGACCGAAGGCGCGCTGAAGGTGCTGGCGGCGAAAGCGCAGCTTGCGCCAGTCGATGCCCGCCTGGTCGCGAAAATCCCGTTCGACTCGCAGTACAAGTACATGGCGACCCACCAGAAAATGGGCGACGTCGAGCAGGTGCTGATTACCGGCGCGCCGGACGTGATTTTTGCCCTGTGCCGCCATCAGTTGAGCAAGCAGGGGGCGGTGCCGTTTGAGCCGCAGTACTGGGAAGAGGAGATGGCGCGCTTTGCCCGCCAGGGCCTGCGTATGGTCGCCGCCGCCTACAAACCGGCCACCGTTGGCAGCACCACGCTGACCCACGACGATCTGCGCGAAGGACTGGTCTTCCTCGGCATTGCCGGAATGATGGACCCGCCGCGTCCGGAAGCGATTGACGCTATCCACGCCTGCCAGAACGCGGGGATCCGCGTGAAGATGATTACCGGCGACCACCCGCAGACGGCGATGAGCATTGGCCAGATGCTGGGGATCACCAACAGCAGCCAGGCGATGACCGGCTATCAGCTGGAGCACATGGACGACGCCGAGCTGGCGAAAGCCGCCGTTGAGTACGATATCTTTGCCCGTACCAGCCCGGAGCACAAGCTGCGCCTGGTAAAAGCGCTGCAGGATAACGGTGAAGTGGTTGGCATGACCGGCGACGGCGTCAACGACGCCCCGGCGCTGCGCCAGGCCGACGTCGGGATCGCCATGGGGATTAAAGGCACCGAGGTAACCAAAGAGGCCGCCGACATGGTCCTGACCGACGACAACTTTGCCACCATCGCCAGTTCGGTCAAAGAGGGGCGTCGGGTCTACGACAACCTGAAGAAGACCATTCTGTTCATCATGCCGACCAACCTGGCGCAGGGGCTGCTGATTATCATCGCCCTGCTGGCGGGGAACATCATTCCGCTGACGCCGGTGCTGATTCTGTGGATGAACATGGCCACCTCCGCGACGCTCTCCTTCGGCCTCGCGTTTGAAGCCGCCGAGCGCAACGCCATGAACCGGCCGCCGCGTAAAACCGGCCAGCACGTTATGGACGCCTTCGCCGTCTGGCGCGTCGCTTTCGTCGGCACCATGATCGCCGTCGCCGCCTTTATGCTTGAAGCCTGGCTGGCGCCGCGCGGCCACAGTCCGGAGTTTATCCGCACCGTCCTGCTGCAGATGCTGGTCACCGCACAGTGGGTCTACATGATTAACTGCCGCAGCAGCAACAGCTTCTCGCTGAACATGGGACTGCTGCGTAACAAAGGCATCTGGCTTGTGAGCGGCGTGCTGCTGCTGATGCAGCTGGTCATCATCTACGTACCGGTGATGCAGACGATGTTTGGCACCGAAGGGCTGCCGCTGCGCTACTGGTTCATCACGCTGGTCATCGGTATCGCGATGTTCCTGGTGGTGGAAGTTGAGAAGCGCCTGACCCGTCGTTTCCGCAAAGCCGCATAGCGTGTCTGACCCGCCCGGCGTCCCTTCTCCTGAGGGGGGAGGGACGCCGCATCGTCGTAAGGAATTCCCCATGAACAAGATTATCCGCTCCGCCCTGCTGGCCTGGGGCCTGGCAGGCTACGCGCTCG
>OGYT01001380.1_pt1 | contig 16077 bp, 14 predicted proteins | sample 1576631 | NCBI WGS metagenome assembly OGYT01 (sample SAMEA3541588, study PRJEB24748) | human gut metagenome | biome: human gut; feature: human-associated habitat; material: faeces | place: China | collected 2012
AGGAGAACTGTATGTACTCCGCCGACGTCATCTCCTTTGCACGCGAGAAGAGCGGGATTCCTTTCATGGTAGTAAGGATGGATGTTAACGCACCGTATACACGTCCTGTCTTTCCTCTTACCAGCTCTGCGATATCCGGATTCTTTTTCTGCGGCATGATACTGCTTCCTGTACTGTAAGCATCATCGATTTCCACGAAACAATATTCGTTAGAGTTCCACATGATGATTTCTTCGCAGAAACGGCTCATGTGCATCATGATCGTGGAGAATGCAGACAGAAGTTCAATTACATAGTCTCTGTCTGAAACGGAATCCATACTGTTTCTTGTCGGTCCGTCGAAGCCAAGAAGCTGTGCGGTGTATTCTCTGTCAAGTGGATAAGTTGTTCCTGCCAAAGCACCTGCACCCAGAGGACAGGTGTTCATTCTCTTACGGATATCTGCAAGTCTGCTTCTGTCACGTACAAACATTTCAAAGTATGCGCCAACATGATGAGCCAATGTAACTGGCTGTGCTTTCTGAAGATGGGTAAAGCCTGGCATATATGTGTGGACATTTTCTTCCATGATTTTCTGAAGTGCTTCGAGAAGTTTCTTCACAAGCTCATCTGTCTCGTCGATCTCATCTCTTACATAAAGTTTCATATCCAGAGCTACCTGGTCGTTACGGCTTCTTCCTGTGTGAAGCTTCTTTCCTGCATCTCCGATTCTGTCGATGAGGTTTGCTTCTACAAAGCTGTGGATATCTTCATATTCAGATGTGATCTCAAGTTTTCCAGATTTTACATCTGCAAGGATTCCGTCCAGTCCTGCTTCAATCTGATCTTTTTCTTCTGATGTCAGGATTCCCTGTTTTGCAAGCATCGCTACATGTGCTTTGCTTCCTCTGATATCCTGCTCGTAAAATTTCTGGTCGAAGGAGATTGATGCGTTAAAGTTATATACAAGTTTGTCTGTTTCTTTAGTGAAACGTCCGCCCCAAAGCTGTGCCATAGTATTTTTCCTCGTTTCTTCTTATTTTTCATAATTACTTTTATGTGTCAGTGTATCATATTTTTTCTGGATTGCAAAGTAGTAGTTTCGATCTTCTGCCTCTCACCTGGAGTAGACGCAGCCACAATAATTCTGGCGGTAGAGGTCGTATTCATGTGAGAGTTCTATAGAGCGTTTATAGCCGTTTTTCTTTTTGAAATCAGATGGAAGATGCTCTACATGATAGATTTCTGCCAGTTCTTCTCCGATTTCATTAATCTTGGCAGCATTCTTGAGTGGGCTGATTGACAGAGTGGTCGTAAAATAGTCAAATCCACCTTCTGCTGCCAGACGTGCCGCTTCTTCCATTCGCAGACGATAACATTTAAAGCAGCGTTCGCCACCTTCCGGTACATTCTCCAGGCCTTTTGCCATCTGGAAAAATTCCTGTGGATCATAGTGACCCTCTACCAGTTTTACCGGATGAACAAATTCCATGGAATTTACCAGACGTGTGATCTCATGTACACGTTTCTGATATTCCTCTTCCGGATAAATATTTGGATTATAATAAAAAACTGTAATGTTAAAATATTGAGACAGATATTCAAGCACATAACTGCTGCAAGGTGCGCAGCAACTGTGAAGAAACAGACTTGGGACTTTCTGTTCTTTCTGTGCCTGATCTATAAGTTTCTCCAGTTCTTTCTGATAATTTCGTTTATTCAATGCTTTTTTATTCCTCTCTTTTAGCACCGTATATCTTTCAGATGCATATTTGATGCATATTTCATTTTTCAGCTGTTTTTTTACAAAACGTAATGCTTTTTTACTTTTTTACATTCTCCGATACGTTCCCCCATTTTTACAATGGTTTCATATCCTTCTTCCGTATTATCGAGCAAGTCATAATCGATACGGACTTTTCCTGGCTGTAATAACAGAATTACTGTAGAACCGCCAAACTCAAAGTTGCCTTTCTCCTGCCCTTTCTTTACTGTGGCAGTCTTTTTCTGAAGATTCGAAATTTTCCCAACCATCATCGCTCCAACTTCCATCATCAGGATCGTACCAAATTTCTCCGTCTTCAACAGACAATATTCTCTGGCATTTTCTTTATAGATAGGGTATACATCATTTGCCGCCGGATTTACTGTATGAAAAACTCCGGGAAGTGTCACATTTTCGGACTTTCTGCCATCCGCAACGTAACAGTAGTGGTGATAGTCATCCACTGTCAGGCGGAAAATCAGTGCATATCCATCTGTGTATCGTCTGGCAAGCTGTTCATTTTTCAGAAGCTGTCCGACTGTATATTCTGTATCTTTGATATTGAAGCGGGAATCCGAACTGATCCTGTGTACAGAAAGTTTTCCATCACAGGGACTTACCAGTATATTCTCCCGCATATCTATCGGCCGTTCCTCTTTTCGGATACGCCTTTTGAAAAAATCATTCCATGAAGAAAAGTTCTGTTTCTCATAAAGACTCAGATCTATTTTATTGTGTTCTGCAAAATCAGGTACAAATCTGGCAGAAAGTCTGGTGTTCAATACTATTCCCGCCGCTTTTGACACAAAAGGCCTGATCAGGAGCTTCAGGCAAAGTCGTCCGCCACGATCATTATATAAATGTCTCAGGAGTTTATCCTGACTGTTTTCTTCAATGGTTATATTCCCTTTTCTGTCAATATACTTCATTTGTTTTCCTCCAATTGTAACTGCATGTGATGCCGTTCATTGCAAATCATATTACTATGCACTATTGAACAGTAATATGCCAGCAAAATAAAATACAGCCGCAGCCTCCCTACATTCAGGAACCGCTGCGGCCAGTCAACAGTCATATTCATTTTATATCAAACGGAACATCTTCGCAAGTGCAAGTGCCACCACTGCTACCAGCAGAACACGCACCGGATTCTGCGGTTTCTTTACCTTAATATTTAAGATAAACAGAAAACCTACTACGATTACCGCAATATGTATCACAATCAGGAAATATAATCCACAATACCGTCTCATAAGATAGAGAAATGGCAGGATGATCGCCATAGATGTAATCGGAAGCCCCTGATAATATTGTCTGTTCTCAGAGGTTTCACTCTGTCTTTTTGCTTCTGTCACATTGAAGTATGCAAGACGAATCACTGATGCAACACTGTAAAAGATCAATGCTGCGACTCCTCCTGATGTGTTAACTCCAAGGCAGTAGCAGATCATTGCCGGAAAGATTCCGAAACAAACCACATCACACAGAGAATCTATCTGGATTCCGAAACTTTTCTCATCATCTGTACGATTCTTCTTCGTCCTGGCGATTTTTCCATCAAACATATCACACAATCCGGAAAGTGCCAGACAGAAAATCGCAATCTTGAAGTTCCCCTCCAACGCTCTTGTAATTCCAAATACTGAGATTCCAAGACTGATATATGTCAGCACCACCGTATAATCATAAAATCCTAATAACATAATTTCCCCCTACTTTTCTTCTTGTTCTTTTCTTCCTATCACGAGATGTGCCACACAGGTCATTGCCGCACTGATCAGCATCTGTGCATAATAGGAAATTCCTCTGCTAAGCAGCATAGCCGGAAGCAATGCCTCTCCAAAAACCGGCGCAAACATCACCAGATAAAGAGATTCGCTGATCCCCATTCCCCCGGGCAAAGGCAGCATATCAACAGAAACAGATATAACTGACTGTAAAATCGTAAGGGTCACGATCGAATATCCTCGAAATCCCAGCGAACGATATACCCAGTATGTAACTGTAAATAACAAAATTCTCTGCACCATTGTGATCAGAAATACTTTCAAAATCACCATCTTATGTCCTGCCCAGAAAGCAGCTGTCTCATGATACTGATCCATAGATGCTTCCAGATTCTCAAGTCTTGTCTTCTTGGGCTTAAGAAAACGAAAATGCTCAATCAGTTTCAGACCTTTTACCATGATCCATTTTGCCAGACCCGGAGCAAATACAAGGATCAGCATAAAGGTAACACAAAAAATATTCAGCCCTACTCCCAGGTAAAACACCCACATATACTGTCCGAGGTAGCCTTTCAGGAATCCCTTTCCAAACAGCCAGATCACCAGACCGATTACAACCAGAACCGCCTTGTAAGTAATGGTAACGATCATCAGAACCAGTGTAGTGACCGGTATCGGCAGTTTGTCCTTTTTCATATAATAAATCTGCATTGGCTGTCCGCCGGATGCTGACGGAGTGATGCAGCTGAAAAAGAAACCTACAAAAGAATACAGAGCGCAATGTCCCATCTTCACTTTTGCTCCCAGGGTTCGCATCATATAAAAAATGATCACTGACTCCCCAAGTATAAATAATACTACGCAAACCACACTGATCAGAAGATAAACCAGATCAGCCTGCTGCACTGTATGAATGATCTCGCCCAGATCCTCGCCCCGAAATACCATATATACGGTCAGGGAAAACACAAGGATCAGAAAGACGGTGTTAAGTATCGCTTTTTTCTTATCTCTCATTTGTTTACACTTTCTTTTACAGTTTCTTACAGCATCCGTCTGATCTTTTATAGTTCCTGTTCACTCCGTTCTCAGAAACACCTTTTATACTTTATGTTAGTATGATTTTCGGTCTTATTTGTAATTACAGTCAAAATACTATAGTTTATCTATTATATCATACCTTACGCTTTCTGCATATCATAAATTATAAAAAACGTTACTGTTCATACGTCGTTACTATTCACACGACACTATCCCGCGAGGCGTTTTGGCATGAAAATGTCAAAATTCCTCAGGATACTAAATCATTACCGTTTTTTATCCGATAATATAAAACTTATAATCCCACTATTATAAATGGAGGTATCTGTATGAAACCACTGCTGGATATTACAGATGTCAGTCTCTCCTACCACGACTTAACGGGGGAAACCCCTGCTCTTTCTCATATATCCTTTCAACTGATGCCCGGCGAATTTCTCGCCATTGTCGGGCCTTCCGGATGTGGAAAATCCACATTACTGAATCTGATCTGCGGATTGATCCAGCCAGAACAGGGACAGATTCTTCTCGATGGCATCCCTGTCACTTCCGGTGACCGCCGTATCGGATATATGCTGCAGAAAGACCATCTATTGGAGTGGCGGACAATTTATAAAAATGTTCTTCTTGGACTGGAGATTCGCGGAGAACTCACCACCGAAAAACTTTCCTATGTCGATCAGATTCTTTCTGATTACGGTCTGGACAAATTCCGTCTGGCACGCCCTTCGCAGTTATCCGGCGGAATGCGCCAGAGAGCTGCACTGATCCGGACTCTGGCATTAAAGCCGGAGCTTCTGCTGCTTGATGAGCCATTCTCTGCCCTCGATTATCAGACCAGACTCAATGTCAGCGATGACATCGGTAAAATCCTTAAGCAGGAGAAAAAAACTGCAATTCTTGTCACCCATGACATTTCAGAAGCCATCAGCATGGCAGACCGGGTTATTATTCTCTCATCCCGGCCTGCCATTATTCGTAAAATCGTACCAATCCATTTCAATCTTGAAAACCGTACCCCGATGTCTTCCAGAAATGCACCAGATTTCAAATCCTACTTTAATCTCATCTGGAAGGAGTTAAACCATGATGCCTGAATCCTCATACTATCAGCAACAATATATATGCCGTCAGAAAAGAGAAAAGAAATTCATCAGTTTCCTGAGAATTTTTATTCTTCTTCTCTTTTTGATTCTGTGGGAAATTTCCGCCAGAGCAGGACTGATCGACTCTTTTATCTTCAGCAGTCCATGTATGATCTGGCATAGTTTTTACAGCATGTGCAAAGATGGTTCTATTTTTCCGCACCTTACTGTAACCATCACAGAAACTCTGATCAGTTTTCTCTTCGTGGTGCTTCTGGGTGCAGGTATGGCAGTTCTTCTGTGGATCTGTCCCAGAATTGCGAAAATCACAGAGCCTTATCTGGTTGTACTGAACAGCCTTCCAAAATCGGCACTGGCACCTTTGCTTATCGTATGGCTTGGTGCCAATGAGCGGACAATTATCGTCTGTGGAATGTCAGTCGCTGTTTTTGGTTCGATTCTGAATCTCTATACAGGATTCTGTGAAGCAGACCCGGAAAAACTCAAGCTCATCGAAACACTCGGCGGCGGCAAGAAAGAAAAACTTACAAAAATTATTCTTCCATCTTCTGTTCCGCTGCTGCTTAGTGTTATGAAAGTAAACATAGGTCTGTGTCTGGTAGGTGTGATCATAGGAGAATTTATCGGTGCCCGGAAAGGACTTGGCTATCTGATCATTTATTCCAGCCAGACCTTTAAACTTACCTGGGTGCTGATGTCCATTATCATCCTGTGCATCATCGCCATTATCCTGTACGGAATCCTTGGACTTATTGAAAAAAGGACTCACAGATAATTGTTATTTTCTTTACCGCTACCAGTTATAACGAGGCAGCCGCAAAATTAACTTCAAATTAACTTCAAATCAAATTTAATGTTCTGATAAAAAAGAAATCCTGAAAAATCAGATATCTCAGCAGCTCTCTTGCTTCATTTAAATCTGATCTTCAGGATTTCTTTTTTCTTTATCTCTCACACATTTTCAGAAACACTTTATGAATTTCATCATTTTCGTCCAGTTCCGGATGAAATGCCAGTGCCAGCTGATTTTTATATTTCACTGCCACGATTTTTTCCTCTGCTTTCGCAAGTATCTGTACTCCAGCTCCCACTTCTGCCACATATGGAGCACGGATAAATGTCATAGGAATTTCTCCAATTCCTTCCAGTCTGGCTTCTGTATGAAAGCTGCCAAGCTGTCTTCCGTAAGCGTTTCGTTTCACTGTCACCGGCATGGTCTGTAAATGCCCTGCCTCGCCGCCTTCCAGTTCTTCTGCAAGCAGAATCATTCCCGCACAGGTAGCCAGAACCGGCATTCCTGATTCTATCTGGGATTTAATGGTATCGAACATTCCAAGCTCTTTCAGAAGTTTCCCCTGTACAGTACTCTCGCCTCCCGGAAGCACCAGCCCGTCATAATGCTGTGACAGATTTTCTGCTTTTCTAAGTTCAATACAGTCTGCACCCAGTTTCTCCAGTTTTTTCTCATGTTCAATAAATGCGCCCTGTACTGCCAAAACTGCTATCGTCATTATTTGCCTCTTTCCGCCATAAGGATCTGAATTTCACTTTCATTGATACCAACCATAGCCTCTCCAAGATCTTCGGATAATTCTGCGATCATCTTTGCATCTGTATAGTTTGTCACTGCTTTTACGATCGCATTGGCTCTTTTTGCAGGATTACCGGATTTAAAGATACCAGAACCAACGAATACGCCTTCTGCGCCAAGCTGCATCATCAAAGCTGCATCGGCAGGAGTCGCAACACCACCCGCTGCGAAGTTTACTACCGGAAGTTTGCCGTTTTTATGTACATATTCTACCAGTTCGTATGGTACCTGGAACTGTTTTGCAGCCTCGAAAAGTTCATCTTCTCTCATACTTGTAAGCTGTGCGATCGCACTGTTCATCTTACGCATATGGCGTACTGCCTGTACGATATCTCCTGTTCCCGGCTCACCTTTTGTACGGATCATGGACGCGCCTTCATTGATTCTTCGAAGTGCTTCTCCCAGATCTTTTGCACCGCATACAAACGGAACTTTGAAGTTTCTCTTATTAATATGATAAATATCATCAGCAGGAGATAACACTTCACTCTCATCGATATAGTCAATCTCGATTGCTTCGAGTACCTGTGCTTCCACAAAATGTCCGATTCTGCATTTCGCCATGACCGGAATCGAAACTGCATTCTGGATTCCCTGGATCATCTTCGGGTCACTCATTCTGGAAACACCACCTGCTGCACGGATATCTGCCGGAATTCGTTCCAGTGCCATAACTGCACATGCACCTGCTGCCTCTGCGATCTTTGCCTGCTCCGGTGTGGTAACATCCATGATGACACCGCCTTTTAACATCTGTGCAAGCTGCTTATTTAATTCATATCTGTTTTCCATGTGAAATCTCCTCTCTGTTTCGTATCTTGTAATTTTCTGATTCTCTTTTCCACCGTTAATCGTAGTAATCATGTTACTGTTCACTCCGTTTTCAGTAACACGCTTCGCGATGCATAGAATTTATTTCAATTTTTTCTGTACGAATCAGCATGGACAGAGTATAATGCAAAAGTGAATATATTTAAATCGTCAATTCAGATATATTCAGTAAGGTCAGATTGGAGAAAATATTACAAATGATTACCTATAATTTCACAAATACAGGGTCAGATTCTCTGTATGAATATTTATATAAATGCATCAAAAATGACATTTTACAGGGAAATATCAAGCCTGGGGAAAAATTACCATCCAAGCGCTCTTTTGCAAAAAATCTGGGTATAAGCGTGATTACTGTAGAAAATGCTTACGAACAGCTTATTGCAGAAGGTTATATCTATTCCATGCCAAAACGTGGCTTCTATGTTACCGATTTTAAGAAAGCTGTGGAAATCGAAAAAAAAAATATCACAAAAGAAATGATTCCTCTCACAAGCGGAGATTCCGGATATCTGGCTGATTTTTCCAGTAATCAGACACAATCTGAGCTTTTCCCGTTCACCATCTGGACAAAAATGGTCCGCGAAGTTTTAAATGAAAATCAGATGCAGCTGATGACGAACCCTCCATGCGGCGGCATTTTTTTCCTCCGCAAGGCTATCGCCACATACTTAAAAGAATTCCGTGGAATGACCGTCCTGCCGGAACAGATCATCGTAGGTGCCGGTACGGAATACCTGTACGGACTTCTGATCCAGCTTTTTGGCAAAGACAAGGTTTACGCAGTGGAAAATCCGGGATACAGAAAGATTCCTCAGATTTATAAGAGCTGGCAGGTACCATGCCAGTATATTGATATGGACAATGACGGGGTAAAAGTTTCCGAACTGGAAGAAAAGAAGGCTGATATCCTGCATATCTCCCCATCCCATCACTACCCTACCGGAATCGTCATGCCAATCAGCAGACGTTATGAGCTTCTTGGCTGGGCTTCCAGGGGAGAAAACCGATATATTATCGAAGACGATTACGACAGCGAACTTCGCCTGAGCGGGCAGCCGATTCCCACATTACAGAGCATTGATGTCTCTGATAAGGTCATTTACATGAACACTTTTACCAAGACACTCTCCTCAACTGTCCGTATCAGCTATATGGTCCTGCCCAGACAACTTCTGGATGAATTTTATAAAAAGCTTTCCTTCTATTCCTGCACTGTGTCTAATTTCGAACAGTATACACTTGCAAAGTTTATTCAGGAGGGTTATTTTGAAAAACATATCAACAGACTTAGAAACTATTATCACTCCAAGCGTGATGCCCTGATTACTGCTATCAGAAACAGCCGGTTAAATGATTTCGTCACAATCTCAGGCGAGGAGGCCGGCGTTCATTTTCTTATGAAAATTGAAACCTCACAACCAGAAGAAAAACTGATCCAGTCAGCCGGTACGCAGAGCATAAAAATGGCGCCTCTGTCCGGTTACTATCATGTTCCCGGCGAGGCGCCCGATAATGTATATATTATGAATTATTCTTCTATAGAAATAGATGATATCAAGGAGATCGTTCACAGACTGAACCTGTGCATTTAACCGAATCGGCAAGTCCCTCCTGATAAAACGCGGAGCAGTTATTCGGTATCGAGCCACATATTTTACTTAGTCTTCCTTAAGGCTCTCTACAGCTTCTGTAAAGTCCTGAATGAGGTCCTTCGCATCCTCAATTCCCACACTGATGCGGATCGTATCAGCATATACACCGGCCTCAGCCATTGCTTCCGGCGTACTGTGAATATAAATCGTAGACGCCGGATGAATTACCAGTGTTCTCACATCTCCGATATTCGTAGCGATCTTTACATATTTCAGATGATTGATCAGCTGATATGCCCGTTCTTTCGAGCCGGTACGAATAGTCAGAATCGCGCCACCTTTTCCATGAAGCTGTTTTTGGGCAAGCTCATGGTATGGACTGGATTTCAACAACGGATAATTGACAGATACGTCTTCCAGCTTCTCCAATGCCTGCGCAAGCTGGAAAGCATTCTCACAGACCCGCTCCATACGCAGACCAAGTGTCTCCATTCCGATAATATTCAGATAGGCATTCATCGGAGCCAGACAGCCTCCCATATTTCGCCAGATTCCATTTCTAAGCTTCACCAGATAAGCAAATTTTCCATACTTTTTATATTCTTTCATTCCCGGATATCTCTCCGGATTCCACGAGAAGTTTCCACTGTCAATAATAATTCCGCTGATGGCATCTCCACTTCCGTTTATATACTTTGAAGTGGAATGTACGACCACATCTGCACCATACTGAATCGGATTGAGAAGATACGGAGTAGCCGTTGTACTGTCTACAATCAGCGGCACACCTTTTCCATGGAGGAAATCTGCAGTCTCACGCACATCCATTACATTCAACGCCGGGTTTCCTATGATTTCACCAAATACCGCCTTAGTTCTCTCAGTCAGAAGCTGTTCAATCAGTTCTTTTTCTACTCTCGGAATAAAATGTACCTTGATTCCAAATGCCTCCAAGTCATGAAGAAGGTCCAAAGTTCCTCCAAACAATGCGCTTCCGGCAATCACCTCATCGCCCGCCTGCAGAATATTAAGCAGTGACAAGGTAACTGCTGACATTCCGGAGGAACAGGCTACACCTCCGATTCCGCCTTCCAGCTCATTTACTCTTCGTTCAAAGGCATCCACTGTAGGATTTGCAATTCTAGTATACGCAAAACCCGGTGCCCGGTTCTGAAATACTTTCTCCAGCTGTTCTGATGACTCATAGGCAAACGCATTTGCCAGACTGATCGGCGGCACTGTGGAGCCATTTGCGTAATTATCTACTGATTTTCCATGTAATAATTTAGTCTGAAATTCCATGTCCATATTCCCCTTGTAAAATATATAATCATATCAAAAGCTCCAAAATATCTGTATCAACATATAGAGTTTCTGTTTTTACTATTTCATAGTGTTTTAGTATGAATAGTAGTATATTATTTTTATGTGAAACTGTCAAGAAATCTGCATATACCAAATTTTTATACGGATATATAGTTTTAATTTATATATTGATATCTTTCTATAACATTTATTTTTTAAAAAATTATTGCTGTTCACTACGTGACCAGTAACAAAAAATCGATATTTTTTCACAATTTGTCGAAAATTAATAGCTTTTTTCATACACATCTGGTAAAATTGTTGTAGATTATAATTTCAGCCAATATTTTTGTCTGAATAATATTCTTTTGCTTTCCAATACTGCGAAAACAGATATTCTGAAGGCAAAAACTACTACATAAGATTCATATAAGAACAGAAGGAGGCTCTTTATGAAAACAAGAAAAAAATGGTTAAGAAAAACAACAGCAATCTGTACAGCAGCTCTTCTGGGCACCGCTGTCATTCCATCTACAGCGTTTGCTGCAGACGACTATGCTTCCATTGAAAAAAATGCATGGGCAGCGGCAGTAAAAAATATGGCATCTTCCTATGCAGCCTCTATAGAAGAAAGCCAGGCTCTTGTGTCCGGAATGCAGAGCGATATATCTCTGAAAATCGAAGATTCCGGTCGCTCTCTTCTTGGATTTGTTGCACCATTTGATATTTCCTGGTTAAATGACATCACACTTGCCAATACCGTCTCTTTTACTGATGGAAAAGAGGGGCTTCTGATGAAAGTCCTCCTCAATGATAATCAGATCTGTTCTTTAGAATATTATCTTGATCCGGAAAGTCAGGATGTCTACATGCGTATTCCAGAACTCTCCGATAAATATTTTAAAACAAATCTGAAAGAAGCGGCTGATCAACAGGCTTCCAATATTGAAAGTGATATTGAAGAGTTAACTCCTGATGATACAGATGTTGATATTCCAACTGATAATTTTGCCTCAGCATATTCAGACAGTATCAGCCTGTCAGCTTCCCTGATGTCTGATCTGTCGTCAGCACTGCCGGAAGCATCTGTAATTGAGACGCTTCTGGACAAGTACGGTTCCATGCTCTTTGATAATCTGACCGAGGGCGAAAGCAGTCAGGAAACTCTTACTGCCGGAGATATCAGTCAGGACTGTACCGTATATGAAGGACAGATTTCATCTGAGGACGCTGTCAAAACCGCAACTGAACTCCTGGAAGCAGCCAAATCAGACAGCGACATCGAAAGCATTCTCAATATCTGGAACGATAAACTCTCCAGTGACGAAAATCTATACGAAAGTTTCACTACTGCTGTGGATAAAGGTCTTAACGCCCTGAAAGACACTGACACCAGTGATTCCGAAGATTCTTACCTCTCCACTAAAATCTGGGTAGATGAAAACGGCAGAATCGCAGGACGCGCACTTGAAATTCAGGAAGGTGACACCACAACACCAATTCTCACCTGGCAGATGCCTGAAAATGGTTCCGATTTTGGTTATCTTCTTACCATCGCATCAGATGATATCAACACTTACTCTTTGTCCGGCTCCGGTCAGATTGATGGAGATAAATTAAACGGAACTTATGAACTCTCCCTTGCTGACAGTATTTCAGCCATTATTGAAGTAAAAGATTATGATACAGTTTCTGCAAAGGAAGGCAATTTAAATGGTAATTATAAGATTACTTTCCCATCTTCCGATACAGACAATGAAGATGATTACTATAGCTCAATACTTGAGAACTTTGCACTTGTTCTGGATCTGAATTCCGAAAAAGATTCCGGTTCTGTTGCTCTCTCAATAGAAAACGCGGGCAGTACGCTTGGTACTCTCAGCATTACAGGCGGTGCCGGCGAAGCTGTTGAGATTCCGGATCTGGCTTCACTGAAAGATGTTTATGATGCAAACAACAACGATGATATGAATGCTTATGCTGCTACACTTGACTTTACTTCAATTATGGATAATCTGTCAAAAGCAGGAGTACCGGATGAGGTCATCACTTATATTCTCAGTGGAGGAAGCGCTACAGAAGATAGTTCCGACACAGAAGCTTCAGAAAACAGCGAAACTTCCGATAATGCATCTGATGGCTCTGATACAGATGCTGCAGCCTGATGTCAGATAGGAAACTTGCTTAATTCGGTTACACAATCAGAAAGTAAAATATATAATAGAAGGTCAGATATCGTAGAGGATATCTGACCTTTCATAACAGGGACTGTTGCAAAGATTGATGCAGCAGTCCCTTTCAAACGGATGAGGAAATTAAAATGAATACAACAGCAGATCTTGGCAAAGCTCCGATACGCACCCTGGTGCTTCAGCTTGCCATTCCTTCCATGACAGCCCAGTTTGTCAATGTACTTTACAGCATCATTGACAGAATGTACATCGGTCATATTGCCGGTCATGGTACTCTCGCACTTGCAGGTGCAGGGGTATGCGGCCCTATTGTCACGCTTCTCACTTCATTTGGCACATTGGTAGGAATCGGAGGTTCCATTACCATGGGAATCCGAATGGGTGAAAAAAATACAAAAAAAGCAGAACAGATACTGGCAAATTCTTTTCTTATGCTCAGTATTTTCTCTATTCTGCTGACTATCAGCTTTCTTTTACTAAAAGATAAGCTGCTCATGTGGTTTGGTGCAAGCGAAGCTACTTTTCCATATGCAAATACATATCTGACTATTTATACTGTGGGAACTTTCTTTGCATTGATGGCTACAGGACTCAATTACTTTATCAACTGTCAGGGCTTTCCGCTTGTAGGAATGTTTACCGTTCTCATCGGTGCAGGGTGTAATATCCTGTTGGATCCTGTTTTTATCTTTGGCTTTCATATGGGAATCGCAGGTGCCGCTGTTGCAACTGTGATTTCACAGATTCTCTCATGTATATTTGCCATGAGATTTCTGTTTGGTAAAAAAGTCCCTGTGAAGATTACATTCGGACAGTATGATACAAAAATCATGAATCGGATTCTTTCCCTGGGATTTTCGCCCTTCCTGATTCTTGCTACTGACAGTCTCATTCTGATTCTGCTGAACACAATTCTTCAAAAATATGGCGGGAAATCTCAGGGAGATATGTTTATTACCTGCGCAACCATCGCACAAAGTTACCTGCTTCTGATCACCTCATCGATGATTGGAATCAGCGGAGGTACACAGGCAATCCTCAGTTATAATTATGGTGCCAGACGTGCTGACAGAGTCAAAGATGCAGAAAGGAACATTCTGGGAGTAATGCTTATCTTTACCACCATTATGTTCCTTCTCTCCCGGCTTGTTCCCCGGTACTTTGTTCTGTTATTTACATCAGATCCACAATATATCAGTTTCTCTGTCTGGGCAATCCATACTTATACTCTGATGATCATTCCACTGAGCTTTCAATATGTATTCGTAGACGGTCTGACTGCCCTAGATCGTCCTAAAACAGGACTTGCACTCTCCGTAACCAGAAAATCACTCTTCGTTCTCAGTGCTGCCATCCTGCCTGTTTTCTTTGACGCAAAAGCTGCATTTTTTGCGGAACCTGTAGCTGACGGAGTCTGCTCCGTTCTCTCTACGGTTGTATTTTTGCTCCTGATCAACCGTCACCTGCAAAAGCGCTGCCAGACAGTCTGATTTATTTCAGAAGTCAGTTCCAATAGTATTTAATACCGATACATACTACTGCTGCTGTTGCAAGCTCACAGATCCAGAACGCATTCCACACAACTCCTGCTCCTGCAAAGAAGCACAGCACATAAGCTGCCGGAATGATCACGATAATATATCTTAATAAAGAAATCACCAGTGACTGGGTACCTTTTCCCAGTCCTTCCAATGCACCGGAAGCGGTAACCGAAACTGCAGACGGAATAAATCCGATACTGATGATTCTCAGTGCTGCTGTTCCCAGTCTCACTGTTTCCGGATTCTCAGTAAACAATCCCATCAATGGTCCTGAGGCTACGAAGCAGATAATCGTTCCCGCCAGCATGATCATTCCATTCAGGCAAAGAGAAAGTCCGAATATTTTCTTTACTCTCTTTGTCTCTCCGGCTCCGTAATTATATCCCATCAGAGGACGCATTCCCTGCACGATACCACTTGCCGGCAGATACAGAAATGTCTGTAATTTATAATAGATTCCCAGCACTACTACATAACTTTCTGAGAAAGCGGACAAGATCTGATTCAGGAAAGAAATCAGCACGGATGGAAGTGCAATATTCAGTATCGCAGGAACTCCGACCATATATAACTTGGCATCCAGATTCCTGTTCAATTTCAGATATTTTCTGCTGACTTCTACAGGAAGACTGCATTTCGCATATGCAATCAGATATACAATAACTGTAAACACCTGACCAAGCCCTGTTGCAAGTGCTGCACCCTTAATTCCCATTTTCGGAAAAAATCCTACGCCAAAGATAAGAAGTGGATCCAGGATAATATTGGAAATACATCCTACCAGAAGGCTGATCATTGTGATTTTCATTCTTCCTACTGCCTGGAAAATTTTTTCAAAAGACAGACTGACCATAATCACTACCGAAAATGCAAAGGCAATAGTGGAATACTGTGTTCCAAGCGTAATGACCTCCTGTTCTTTTGTAAACATTTTAAGGAATACCGGCATAAACGGAATACATAACGCGGTGATCACTATGCCATGGATAATATTAAAAAGCATACCATGCGTGGCAGCCGTATTTGCATTCCTTAAATTCTTTGCCCCCAGCTGGAAGGATATCTGTGCATTGATTCCAACACCGAAACCAATCGCAATCGCATTGATAAAATTCTGTACCGGATACACCAGAGACAATGCCGTCATGGCCTCTTCACTGATTTTTGCAACAAAAAAACTGTCTACAATGTTGTACAGTGAATTTACCAGCATGGATAGTACCATCGGCAGGGCCATAGATGCCAACAGTGGCAGTACCGGTTTTTCTTTCATAAAAGTATTATTCATTCTTTTCCCCTTTCTTTAAAAATATCTGCTACCGCTTACAACAACCCGTAGTTTTGCATTATTGCCGTAATGCTGAAAGTCGCAGAGTCTGAACTTCGTAAAGAGCACCAAGTGTT
>OGYT01001389.1_pt1 | contig 15960 bp, 18 predicted proteins | sample 1576631 | NCBI WGS metagenome assembly OGYT01 (sample SAMEA3541588, study PRJEB24748) | human gut metagenome | biome: human gut; feature: human-associated habitat; material: faeces | place: China | collected 2012
ATTACCTTTGGCTACAAAAAATTTTTTAAACTTAAGCTCTTTACATAAAATAGCCATGGATAAAATTCCTGTTATTGTTTTTACTTGACCATCTAAAGATAATTCAGCAGCTAATAAACTATCACTACAACAATCCTTAGGTAAAAATCCATATGCTTCCAAAAGTGCTATAGCTATCGGTAAATCTAAAGATGAACCATTTTTGCGTAAATCGGCAGGAGCTAAATTTATCGTTACTTTCTTAGGCACTAAATTGACATTTGTATTTCTAATAGCAGGTCGAACTCTTTCTTTAGCTTCTTTTACTGCAACATCTGCTAAACCTACTATTTCAAATTTTGGCAATCCATTTGCTACATCAGCTTCAACTTCTATGAGTACACCATCTATACCCAATGTCGTTGCCCCATAAGTTTTTGCAAACATAAAATCACCCCATAATATTTTGGGGTGATTTATCAATATTCTTTGTATGCAATTTGTTATTAATAAATTATCCCAAATAAAATTTAAACTTCACTTGGACCTGTCCAACGTTCAAATAAATCATTATCTACATTTAGAGCATCACATATTTTACCTACCAACATATCAACTAATTCTTCAATAGTTTGTGGTCGATGATAAAAACCTGGACATGCTGGCACTATCCTTGCACCTGCATGTGATAATTTCAACATATTTTCTAAATGAATAGCATGTACTGGTGTTTCTCTTGTTACTAAAACGAGCTTACGACCTTCTTTTAAAGTTACATCAGCTGCTCTAGTGAGTAAGTTTCCAGCAATGCCATTTGCTAAAGACCCTAAAGTCTTCATGGAACAAGGTACAATAACCATTGATTCACAAGGAAAAGAACCACTTGCTATTGCACTATCAATTCGATTTACATCATAAATCTTATGAACCATTTGTGTCAATTGAACCATAGTTAAACCACATTCATACTCTAATACTTCAAGCCCTGCTTTTGAAGCCACAAAATGTACTTCAATTCCACTATCAGCAAGGACTTGTATCAATCTATAGGCATAAATCGCACCACTTGCCCCTGATACACCAACTATAATACGTCTTTTTCGCTCAAAACCCTTTGTTTTCAAAGCTCAAACGCTCCTTTCAAATGATTAAAATTCACCTTATTATCATCATAGTGAAATACCTCTATTATATCAAATCTATAATCAAATTCTGCATTAAAATTATCATTTATATATAATTGAGCCGTTTTCATGATTTTTTGTTGTTTTTGATAATCCACAAATTCAGCAGGAAATCCAAATGCAGTATTTTTTCTAGTCTTTACTTCAACAAAAATAATTGTATTTTGTTTTCTTGCTATAATATCTATTTCACCAAATCTACTATGATAATTTCTCGCCAATATTGTATAATTTTTTACCTTTAAAAACTCTACAGCCTTATTTTCTCCCCATAAGCCCATATTTTTCATACAAATACCTTATTTCTGCATCACCATTGATTTTATTGGCTCAAATGATTTTCGATGAATTTCACATGGTCCATACTTTCTTAAAGCTTCTAAATGTTCACTTGTTCCATACCCTTTATTTTTAGCAAAGCCATATTGTGGATAAATCTTATCAAATTCATTCATCATTCTATCTCTTTCCACTTTAGCGACAATGGAAGCTGCTGCAATCGAAGCAGATTTTGCATCACCTTTAATTATTGATTGATGATATATATCCAAACTTTCTAAAGGCATAGCATCAATTAATACTGCATCAGGTTTAGGGTTTAATCCATAAATAGCTTCATATATACCATTCATTGCAGCTTGATAAATATTTACTCTATCTATAGTTTTTTCATCGATAATCGCTCTATTTACAGCTATCGCATTTTTCATGATGATATCATAAATTTTTTCACGTGTTGCCTCCGATAATTTCTTGGAATCATTTATTTTCTCAATAAAAAAATTCTCCGGCAAAATAACACTAGCTACTACTACAGGCCCAGCGAGCGGTCCTCTACCCACTTCATCTACGCCAGCAATTAATTTATAACCATTAGCTCTACATTCATTTTCAAAAGTATATAAATTAGCCACTCGCTGACGTTCTTTCATTTCTCGTTGATAACTTTTATATATACTTTGTACACCTTTACGGGCATCATTTTTTATCGCTGTCAATAATTCGTCATTACACTCTTTAACCATTAAATCTTTTATCTGTTTTATAGACAATTTTTCAATATTCATATGCTCACCTACTTAAATAAAAATTATATTTATTTTAAAATTATATCATAACGGATTTAACTATAATTTATTATAAAAAATATTTATAGATTACAAGAATTGTCTGAATTAAATAATTTTCAGATTTTGATATACAAATAAACAAATTTTATGCTATAATAGTCTTGAAATTTAAATTTTGTCTATGGAGGTTTTTTTAATGCCATTAGTAACAACAAAAGAAATGTTTAAAAAAGCGTATGAAGGCCATTATGCTATTGGTGCATTCAACGTAAATAATATGGAAATCGTTCAGGGTATCACTGAAGCTGCTAAAGAATTAAACGCTCCTTTAATTCTTCAGTGCTCCGCTGGTGCTAGAAAATATGCTAAACATCAATACCTTGTACATCTTGTACAGGCTGCTATTGAAGACACTGGTCTTCCAATCGCTTTACACCTCGACCATGGTGCAGATTTCGAAACTTGCAAATCTTGTATTGATGGCGGTTTCACTTCCGTTATGTTCGACGGTTCCCACTACAGCTTCAAAGAAAATATTGAAAAAACAAAAGAAGTTGTTGAATATGCTCACGCTCATGGCGTAGTAGTAGAAGCAGAACTTGGTCAGTTAGCTGGTATCGAAGATGATGTTAAAGTAGCTGCTCATGAAGCTCATTACACTGATCCTAACGAAGTTGAAGAATTCGTTAAAGAAACAGGTGTTGACTCCTTAGCTATCGCTATCGGAACTAGCCATGGTGCTTACAAATTCACTCCTGACCAATGCACAAGAAATGAACAAGGCATTTTAGTACCACCTCCACTTCGTTTCGACATTCTTGAAGAAGTTGCTAAACGTCTTCCTAACTTCCCAATCGTTTTACATGGTGCTTCTTCCGTTCCTCAAGATTTCGTTAAAATTATCAACGAAAATGGCGGTCATATGCCAGATGCTGTTGGTGTTCCTGAAGACCAACTCCGCAAAGCTGCTTCCATGGCTGTTTGCAAAATCAACATTGACTCCGACCTTCGTCTTGCAATGACTGCAGGTATTCGTAAACACTTCAACGATCATCCTGATCATTTTGACCCACGTCAATATGTTGCTGACGGTAGAACTAACATCAAAGCAATCGTTTCTCACAAAATTAAAGAAGTTCTTGGTTGCGACGGTAAAGCTTAATTTTAAATTAAATTTCGCTTAATAAATAGCAACAAATATAAAAGCTCTCTTTACAGAAAAACTACTGTATAGTAAACTATTTTTGTAAAGAGAGCGTTTTTTATTATTAGGAGGTAAAAAATTGAGCACAATTCATGAAATGGTTCTTGTTATTGACTTTGGCGGTCAATATAACCAATTAATTGCACGTCGTGTTAGAGAATGCGGTGTTTACTGTGAAATTGTTCCTTATGATTATACAGTAGAAAAAATTAAAGCTAAAAATCCACAAGCTATTATTTTCACTGGTGGTCCTAGCAGTGTTTACGCTGACAATACACCACAGGCTGATCCAAAAATCTTTGAACTTGGTATCCCTGTACTTGGTATTTGCTATGGTCATCAGTTCACAGCTCATAATCTCGGTGGTAGCGTAGCTCATGCTGAAGCTGGCGAATATGGTAAAATGGATATCACTCTTGATACTACTAGCGTTTTATTCGATGGTATCAATGCTGATGAAATTTGCTGGATGAGCCATCGCGACTATGTAGAAAAAGTTCCAGAAGGTTTCAAAGCTATTGCTCATACTAAGCATACTCCTGTTGCTGCTATGTGCGATGACAGTCGTAAATTATATGGTGTACAATTCCACCCAGAAGTTGAACATACTCCATTTGGTCAGCAGATGATGAAAAACTTCTTATTCAAAATCTGTGGCTTAAAAGGCGATTGGACTATGAGTTCTTTTGCTCAAAGCAAAATTGCAGAAATCAAACAAATCGTTGGCGACAAAAAAGTATTATGCGCTTTGAGTGGCGGTGTTGATTCTTCTGTTGCTGCTGTTTTAGTTCACAAAGCTGTAGGCAAACAATTAACTTGCGTATTCGTTGACCACGGTTTACTCCGTAAAGACGAAGGCGATCAAGTAGAAACTATCTTCCGTAAACAATTCGATATGAACCTTATCCGTGTTGATGCTAAAGACCGTTTCTTAGGTAAATTAGCTGGCGTTTCTGATCCTGAAAGAAAACGCAAAATCATTGGTGAAGAATTCATTCGTGTATTTGAAGCTGAAGCTAATAAACTCGGCAAAATTGATTTCCTTGTTCAAGGTACAATCTATCCAGATATTGTTGAAAGTGGTACAAAAACTTCTGCAACAATTAAGAGCCATCACAACGTTGGCGGTCTTCCTGAAGATATTCAATTTGACCTTATCGAACCACTTCGCGAACTCTTCAAAGATGAAGTTCGTGCAGTAGGTGAAGAACTCGGCATTCCTCATGACCTCGTATGGCGTCAACCATTCCCAGGTCCTGGTCTTGCTATCCGCGTTCTTGGCGAAGTAACTGAAGAAAAACTCGCTGTTGTTCGTGAAGCAGATGCTATCTTCCGTGAAGAAGTAGCTAAAGCTGGTCTTTCCGAAAAAATTTGGCAGTATTTCGCTTGTCTTCCAAACATCCGTTCTGTAGGTGTTATGGGTGATAGCCGTACTTATTGCCACACTGTAGCACTTCGTGCTGTTACAAGTAGCGATGCTATGACTTCTGAATGGGCAAGAATTCCATATGAAGTATTAGATACAGTTTCTCGTAGAATTGTAAACGAAGTACCTGGTGTAAACAGAATAGTTTATGATATAACTTCCAAACCACCAGCTACAATTGAATGGGAATAAGATATAAAAAGAGCTAAATCCTTATAAATAAAGGGCTTAGCTCTTTTCTTTTTGGTAAAGCGTACTAAAAACGTACTAATATATTTATTATTGTCATTTTCCCATTAAATATTGTTATATAATTCATCAATTTTTTTAGCCAATTCATTTTGCTTATTCGGATATAAATGAGAATATGTTTTCAATGTTGTTTGTATATCCTCATGACCTAACCTTTCAGCTATCATTAAAGGGCTAAAACCTTGCTCAATCAAAAAAGATGCGTGCGAATGTCTTAAATCATGTATTCTAATCAGTTTGACATTTGACTTATTAGCATACTTTTTCATTTTTCTTTTCAAATAGAACGGATTTACTTCAAACAATAATTCATTCTTTAAAATCATATTCTTTTCTATATGATTTTTTACTATACCCATTAAGAACTTTGGCATATTTATAACTCTATTACTCTTTTCAGTTTTCGGACTGCTAATATAAGCTTTTCCATCTACATATACTAAATTTCTTCTTATAAACAAAAGATTATTGTCAAAATCAAAATCACAAGGGCGAAGGGCCAACAGCTCGCCACGTCTTATTCCAGTCCAAAATAAGATGCTAAATATTGTATATACCTGTTCATCATCAACCAATGATATAAATTTTTTAAACTCATCTAACGTCCAGAATTCTATTTCTTTAGATTTTTTACTGCCCATTGCTTCACATTGCTGTACTGGATTTTTACTAAGATTGTACTATCTTATTGCATAATTGAATATACATGACAACTGTGTGTTAATATATCTTAAGTATTGGTTTGAATATTGATTCGTGTTTATTATTTTTAGTTGCCACTGACGAATATGTGCAGGTGTAATTTTATTTATACTGATATCTTTAAAATAGCTTATGATGAACTTGTTTATTGTGAAATTTTTTGTGCTATATGTCGAAGTTTTTAACTTTGTTCTACAATCATTCAAATATATAGATACTAAAGAAGCAAAGCTCATATCACAACTGCCCGCCATGCGTTCCAAAAATTCACGCTCAAAGGCTTGGGCTTCTCGTTTAGTTGTGAATCCTTCTTTTTTCTTTTTCTTGCGTGTACCAGTCCAATCGGTATAATAAAAAGTCGTGAACCATGTTCCACGTTGTTCGTTTTTGTAAACAGGCATAAAAAAATCATTCCTTTCAAGCTAAAAAATCGTATACTTAATAAGCCTACCATTTACCAGCTTTAAAAAGAATGATATAATTTAGTTGCTAGTTAAAAGATATCATTCTAGTTAATAGCTAGAACGGTAAGAAGTAGCCTCTTGTTATGTTGGTAGCATAGCGAGGGGCTATTTTTTTGTCTAATTTTATGATGCGGTGTTTTGCCGTATCAATTTTGAAAGCCCAAAGTTGGACTATCAGAATTTTAGTATATTTAAATTTAGTGATACCCCAAAACAGGGTATCATCTACACTAAAAAGAGTAAACTTAATAAACCGCCAATATTTTATCAAATCATGATAAAATATGAGCCGTTTTAAGCCGTTTTCTTTTATTGGTGCTTATGATTGTACCTGTGGTTATATTATGACCTTCACAGTGTAATACCATAATCAATAGTTCAAAATATCGCCCCAATATCTTTATTGGTGGCGGTTTTTTTATTTAACTGTCCAGGTATTCATAAAATCAAATACATATTTTAATAATCAATTGCCCGAGCAAAGCAATCAATTATTTGATGCATAAATAGGTACTTGCCCGATGTATCTATTTATTATTTTTCTTTTACATTTCATCATTATTGTTATAATAAGCAAAAGAAGTATTATAAAATTTTGTAGCTTTTTTCATTACTGCTTGTTGATATTTAATATATTTTTCTTTTTTAGCCAATAAATTTTTTATTTCTTTATTAGATATATTTTCATCATCTAGCAAACCATTTACTTCTTCAACTAATGTATCGATAGATAATCCAAGTAATGAATAAAATATATCATATTTTTTTTGATATTTTGCTGCTTTTTCCGAAATATTTATATTGTATATAACAAAATCTTTTGCAAGATTTATTTTATAATTTATATTATTTTCTAAATCAACTAAATTAAAAACTATTATATCCATATCGTTTTTTATATCAACCAACGTTATTTTAAATGAAAAATCATTTTTAGCAAAACAATCATCAAAAATATCTTTTATGATTTTTCTTATTAACATATCATCTTTATTACCGATAATATTACTTGTTCGTCCTAATAAATCATCTGTAGATACATTTAATAGATCGGCTATTTTGCAAAGCATTTCATATTTTGGCTCACGACCTTTATTTTCATAGGCAACATAGCTAGTATACGGAATATTTAAAACATCAGCAAAATCTTTGGCAGTTCTATAACCTGATTTTTCTCTATAATATTTTAGATTTTCTTGAAAACTCATATATTTCACCTCTTATTAATATTATAATATCGAAAAAGGATAAAATCAATAAAATTTAAACTAAAATGGCTAAATAGGGTTGAAATAGATTTTTGATTGTATTATAATCGTTTTAGGCTATTATTTATATAAAATAAAATTAAATAGCCATAAACGATATAAAATAGAAGGAGGATAAATAATGTTAGTAAAACTTAACAAAAGACATTTTGATAATGCTATGGCTAAAAAATTATTTAATCCCACAGACTTAGCAAAACAAGCTGGATTATCTGACGCTACAATTGGAAGTATTATCAAAGATAATGGTTTTAAAAGTTATAACGCACTAGGTAAAGTAGCAAAGGCTCTAGATGTTGAACCAATAGAGCTAATACAAGATGAGGAATAACTGCCCAAAAAGTAAAATAAAAAAGCACTCAATAGTAAGAGACTATTAAGTGCCAGAAAGGATAAGTAAATAAATGAACAATCTAATCATAAGAAATCATATTAGTTATTTTGATAGCCGTCAAGTGGCGAAAATGATTGATAAACGTCATGATAATTTAATAAGAGATATTGAAAATTATATTAGTATTTTGAGTCAAACCTCAAAATTGAGGGCTGATAATTTCTTTAAAAAATCAAGTTATAAAGCTGGTACAGGAAAAGTATACTCTTGTTATCTTATCAGCAAAATGGGGTGTGAATTTATAGCCAACAAAATGACAGGCGATAAAGGTATATTATTCACTGCTATGTATGTAAAGCAATTTAATGAAATGGAACAAATACAAATGCAAAAAACAACTAAACAATGGCAAGAGTTAAGAGATTTAAGCAAGGTAAAAACTAAATTTCTAAATGACACTATAAAGAAATTTGTTGAGTATGCAAAAACTCAAGGTAGTAAACACGCTCAAAATTACTACACGCTATTTCACAAGCTTATAAATTCAATAACCGCCACATATGACAGAAATAATATAGACATGGAACATTTAAATAATATCTTATTTATTATCAGTATGGCGGATAGATGTATCCATGAAGGCATAGCACAGCAAAAACCCTATAAAGAAATCTATACTATTTGTCGAGATAGACTTAAAACAATACAAATATGGGGAGCTTTAGCAGTATCTGGTTAAGTATATAGTTAATATACCGACATTATAGCTTAGATATTGGGTAGCAACCAAAGAAAATAATTATTTGTGGGAATAGAGAAAAGAGATAACTTGCATGATAAAAATATTAATCTATGATACTGATAAAAAGATTGTAGCATTTACACAAGAAGATAATGCATTAAACGCAAAAGAATTTTTTAACGAATTATATAAGTTTACAAACGAAAATAAATTAAAACTTATCAAATTAGCATTTAGTGAAGTAGTAAAAATCCTAAAGTAGAGGTTAATGTTAATGACAAATCTATCACAAGATGAAATTGAATTGATTTTACTTTATCGTCGACTTACTGAATTCGAAAAAGAATGCATCAAACGAAATATAAAAAGATTCATGGCTTTTAGTATGAAAATACCGCTAATGAATATTCAGATTGACGCTGACAGGTTGTTTATTAAATTTTAGGAGGGATTTTATATGAATAATCTAATAACGCTTAAAATCAAAGCTACGAGTTTTGACAGGCTTATAGATGAATTAAAGAGCTTAAAAGATATGTATTTAGACTTTAGCAATAATACAGATAACATTATAGCTGGATCATCTTTTCATATTGTGGCCAAAGACTTAGAAACTTTAATAGCTAAATATGAATATAAAAAAAGCCCCTTGCACTAAGACAAGGAGCACAAAAAAATTAAAAGCAAGTAAATTTTATCATGAAAGGACTGAATTGAAAATATGGAAACTGTAAAAAGTCGATTTATAACCGCCAAAGAGATTGCCGAAGATTGCAATATATCTATATCCAAAGCTTATGAACTTATTAGAGAAATGAATAAAGAAGTAGAAGCAATGGGCAAAATCACACTAAAAGGCAAGATAAACCGCCATTTCTATGAGAAAAAAATAAATCCTACTGATATTGAGGATATTAAATAATGAAATAAGCCCCTTATTGGGGCTTTAATTTTAATGAAAGTGGGTGATGATGTTTATATGACTAATTATAACAATATTCCTAAAGAAATGAAAGAATTTAATAATTGGGTTTTATATAAGATACAATCTAAAAAGGATAGTAAAGGGAATATTAAAAATACTAAAATACCATATCAGCCTATTAATAAAATGGCAAAAGTAAATAATAATAATACCTGGTCATCATTTGCTACTGTGAGAGATAAAGCAGAAAATGAAGCTAATCGATATGACGGTATAGGGTTTGTATTTACTAATAGCACTATTATGGGTATAGATATAGACCATTGTGTAATTGATAATAAGTTATCAGATATCGCCACAGATATATTAAAAACTGTTAATTCATATGCAGAATATAGCCCTTCTGGTGAAGGAATTCATATTTATATTAATGGAAATATTAATCTGCATAATGGTTTTAAATTACCTAGATTGGGATTAGAAATTTATGATAAAGATAGATATTTTACTGTTACAGGTAATGTTATTAAAGGATATGAGAAATTATCTAGCGATGTTACAGGTGTTGAAAAAATTTATAGTAAATATTTTGATGCTAAGCTAAATTCGCAACAAAAAGAAATTATACATCATCAATTTGTGGAGGTTGATGATAATAAATTATTAGATAAAATTTGTAGTAGTAAACAAGCTGAAGCTTTTAAAAATTTATATTATGAGGGAATAGCTTCAGATAATAGTTCTGCTGATTTATCATTATGTAATATGTTAGCTTTTTGGACTTGTAAGAATTTTGCTCAAATGGATAGACTTTTTAGAAAATCAGCTTTATATCGTAAGAAATGGGACGAAATTCATTATAATAATGGTGAAACGTATGGAATGCATACATTAAATAAAGCTATAAAAAATTGTCCAAATATTTATGATCCTAATAATCCAGCAAATGATTTTGAAGTTCTTGCTGATGAACTGATATCTATTGAAGATTTACAATATCCATTTACGACAAAAAAGGGGAAACCACTAACTAATATATGGCAAAATACAAATTATTTATTGAATCGACTAGGCTATGAAATTAAATACAATATTCTAAGAAAAAATATTGAAGTATTTGAACGTGGAATATTAAAAAAAATGGCATTTGATAATATAGTTACTTATCTTTTGAGTTTGTGTAATCAATGTCATTTGACTATATCAAGTAATATGTTAGCTCAGCATCTAGCTTATATTGCTGAAGAACATAAATATAGTCCTGTTCGTGAATATTTAAAGAAATGTAAAAACAAATGGGATAAAAAAAGCAGAATTAAAGATTTATTTAATTGCCTAGAATTAGAAACAAATCAAGATAATGAATTTTGTTATATATTATTTAAAAAATGGCTCTTATCGTGTGCTGTAATGGCTTTTAATGAAGGAGATAAATCAGCCCATGGTATTTTAATTCTTTGTGGCGGTCAAGGAATAGGAAAAACAAGATTTTTATATGATATATTACCTGATGAAGGCAAAGATTGGGGTGCTGATGGTTTAGCTCTAAATCCTACAAATAAAGATGATGTCTTGCGAATTGCTATGTATTGGATTGTAGAATTAGGCGAAATAAATGACACTATAAAATCTGAACGATTAGAAAGGTTAAAAGCATTTATTACCGCCAAAAAAGACATTTTGCGAAAGCCATATGCTCGTGGCACTGATGAAATGGCACGTACAACAGCACTTTATGGTACAGTAAACACTAAAGAATTTTTGCGAGATAGTACAGGTGAGCGTAGATATTGGGTTATTAGCGTTGAAAATATTCACAGTGAGAGAATAAAAAATATCGATATCGACCAACTTTGGGGAGAAGTAGCACATTTAGCACTAGAAGAAAAAGCACCTTATTGGCTCACTAAAGATGAAACTATAAAGATTAATATCCAAAATGAACATTATAAAAATTTAACTGAAGCTGAAAGAACGATTATTGATTGTCTTGATTGGGGTGCTGAATTAAATAAATGGAAGCTAATTACGGCTACAGAATTATGTTTTGCTATCCAACAAGAATATAATACTCGTCAATGCAGTAATAGACAGTTAGCAAAAGCTATTAGAAGCTTAAAAAAATCATCTATTTTGGGTGATAGTGCTAAATATATTAAATTACCAACTAATCATCATGTTAAAAATTATTATTTACCGCCAGTAAAAAAAGTAAATAATAATGAATTTGATGTTGTTGATATGCAAGATGATGAGGAAGATATTTTCAGTTAACGTCCTATATGGGCGTTGGAGGTCGTTTATGTAAAATTAAATGACGCTTAGAAAAATAAGGCTTTAGGACATTGGGACATTATATACTTATATATGTAATATGATATTTATATAGTATATATAGTAGTATATAAGAGAGAAGTATATATATATAATGTTATGACGACTTAACGTCCTAACGCCCCAAAGCTGAAAACCCTTGATATTAAAGGAATTTTAAAGATAAAGTATAAAAAAATTTAATGTACTAAACGCCCAATGGGACGCTTGAACAGCTTTTTTTATTATTTGTGAGTATAATAACAGCAAAAAGTTTGAAAAAGAAGGAAATACAATGGCTAATAAATTTCATCAACAAACATATTTAGGACGCTTCAGAAAAAATTACAAAAGAAATTCGGCAAAATATGCTAAAGCACAATTAGAGTTAGAGGAGTGGTTAAATAGTCGTCCTTTGTTTATGCTTAATAGAAAAACGCGTCGTAGATATGACAAATAACTTATAAAATATAGGCATTGGCTCGCTATATATGGCGGTGCTAGTGCCTTTTTATTATAGATTTTATAGAATAGTTCGAGGGTGTCTTCAATTTTGATGACACCCCTGTTTGATATACCTTCATTTTTGATGAGAAGTATGCTCAAAATTATGCAACCCCATTTCTTTGACAAGATGCTTAATATCATGTAACTTGTTTATAAAAAAGTTGCAATCAAAACAAAGGTTGCAAAAAGGTTACAACTAAAACCATTGAAAATAAGACGTTTTTTATAATTTGATAGCCTAGAAAAACCTAGAATAATGAACATATAAACAGGCTTATTGGTGGTCAAAGAATGATACTAAAACCATACTAAAAACCAGTTGAAACAAAACGAAAAAGGTTCAAAAAAGGTACTGAAACAAAACAACCTAAAACGAATATAAAACCGCCATAAGTCTTGATAATAAAGGCTTTATACGTATTGGAAAAGGTTCAAAAATCATATAAAAAGGTTCAAAAAAATGATACGAAACAAAACGAAAATTGAACCTTTTTTCAACTCTAATTAAGGCTTTAAAAGATATGTAAAAATTATATAAGCGTTCATCAGCGTGAGTCTATTTTATAGATATTACAAAAGCCAGTGATTTTATAAAATGGCCCATGAAGAATATTATAAAAATAGGTGATTTTGTAATAACTAAAAATACCGCCAAAGATGATGACTATTTCTGTAAAATAAAAAAAGCTGGTGCAGTCATTTAAAACTACATCAGCTTTTAAGATAATGAGATTATTTATAGTATATATCGTATCATTTTAACTTTGGTATCAATCAATGAAAAATTTAAATTAATGTTGGATCAATATTACTATGTTAATTAATGATGCACATATTTTACCAACTAAATTTAATATTGTGATTACAATAATATAGCACTTATTTATTACTAGTAACTTACAAATAACACTAATAACAGACTAATTTCTTATTTGTGATGATTTTTTTGTATCTTGTTGAATTTGTGTTTCATTTACTGGGGCATAAAAATTATTTATATATTTATTAATTATTGGTGTATTATTGGCTATATCTTTTTCTGTATCATTAAAATGTAATTCATCTCCTAAAATACCATTCATTTCTAATGTTATAGACCAATCCAAAATAATCATTCTTATATTTTCAATAATATTATATATTTGATTTGTTCCTATCTCTAAAGCAAATTTGGTATTAAATTTTGTTGATTTTGATAAAAAATTATTTAAATCTGCACTAAATTCAAAAATAACATTCTTATTTCTATTTGTGGCATTTTCATAAACATTTAATAAATTAGCTATAGAATCTATTGTTGTATGAGTAGTTAAATCATCATTTTCTTCTGTTAATATTACAGAAACCCATTTTTGACGAGATGGACGCCAAGCTTTTAGTTCTCCTCTAAGTAATCTATATTTAGGAATTTGATTTTTTTCTTTATCTTCGTATCCATTAAATTCATTAGTAATCCATTCTTCAAACTCTTTTAATTTCAATTTTTTGGCAACAAGATAAGCTTTTCTAAGAAGGCACATTATATCAAAATTACTTTTTAGTGCATCTTGTTGTAATTCAATTACTATTTTACTCATATATTTGCTCCTAAATTTTTATTTGCTTTAGTAATTCTAAAATTCCTGTTGCTATTAGACTACTTGAAGCTTGTAGAGAAACATCTTTTAAAATAGATAATGCGTTTCTTAGTTTTGAAGGATTTTTTTTCTTAGAAACACACTCAAGAGCTTCATTCAAAGCTGTTTCAGCTATCTTACAATTTTCTCCATATGTATTAGCAAACATTGGAATATATTTATTAATTTCATTTAAAATCTGTATGGCTTTATCATAATCAACTTCTGAATTAATGTTATAAATTTGTGATGAATTATTTGTTTTTTGTTGTATTTGAACATCATTTACATCACCATTGATTCTAATAGAATAGTTATTATTTTGGATATTGGATAAATCTTTTTTCATAATTATTCTCCTTTTAATTATACAAATTCATTATACTATTTCTATGTTTAACAAACAAATATAATATATAAGTTGTTATATTAAAGACACAAAATTATATAAATTGATTTATGATTACTAGCTTTATAGATTTATAACCAATATTTGCTATTTGCTGGTAAATCTTTTTAAAGTCTTGCAATATTAATAGTTTATAACTATAATGTAATTAATAAATCCTAATAACATTAGGGATAAATATCAACAGGTGCTGTACGAATACTTTATATTTGGATTGTCGTAAAACTCGGCAATCTGAGATAAATATCAACAGATGCTGTACGAAAACTATATTTTCTTTACATCATGACTAAAACATTCTTGATAAATATCAACAGATGCTGTACGAAAACAATACAGTCGGAGCACTGGTATTAGAGGAATTAAGATAAATATCAACAGATACTGTACGAATACTCTTTTGTGTTTAATCCTTTAAAAAAGTTTTTGTGATAAATATCAACAAATACTGTATAAAGAAAATTGAATATGTATTATTTGAATATGACGGTTATTAATAAAAATACCGCCATATTTTGATATATAACTATTAGTCAAAACTAATTGACATCTTGTTATATATTTATATATGGCGGTTAAAATTAACGTACTGAAAACGTACTATAAAAATAAATAAACAAACAAATTTAAGTTAATTTATATAAAATATCCTATATAATGCAGGCAAAAAACCAATAAAAAATACTAGAAAAAATATATTGCATTGAATGGGAATAAGATAAAAAATATAGCTAAGTCCTTAATTAAGGACTTAGCTATATTTTTTATTTTATAAGATACTATTTTATTTAAAATAATGTTTCTTTAAAATTTTATCTGCTACTTGTACGCAATCTTCACAAGATAAAATTTTATTCTTCTGCATATTTTTCAAATCTCTACAATATATTGAACCACATTTTTCTTTAAATAATTTTGCTACTTCTTGAAATTTATTATATGTATCAAATTTACTTTTCAATGTTGACATACTCCCCATGCCTAAAGGCAGGGGATTCTTGGATACAAACGATATTTGCCTACTAAAATAGCAGGTCTTACTATATCTCTCCAAAGAAGGTTGATGCCCCAACCTTCCATATATTTATAGCAGCATTTCTATCTCTATCGTGGCTGGTTTTGCACTTTGCGCAAATCCACTCACGAACTGCCAAATTTTTAGTTTCAGGATTTTTTGTACCACAAACATGGCAAATTTGCGAACTTGGATAGTATCTATCTATCTTTTGCACTATTGAGCCAATTTCTCTCGCTTTATATTCAAGAATTTTTATAAATTCACTAAATCCATAGTCAGATATTTTTCTACCCCAACGTTTTTGCATTCCTTTTATATTCAAATCTTCTATGCAGATTAAAGCATATTCACTACAAATTTTATTTGCTAATTTAAAATGAAAATCTTTACGTTGATTAGATATTTTCTTATGCAATCTGGCAAGAGCTATTTTTGCTAATCTACGATGATTAGAAGTCTTCTTTTTTCTAGATAATATTCTATTAGCTTTTTTTATATCATTAGCATTTTGTTTAAAAAATAAAGGTGCTTTTATATCTTCATTATC
>OGYT01001400.1_pt1 | contig 15872 bp, 15 predicted proteins | sample 1576631 | NCBI WGS metagenome assembly OGYT01 (sample SAMEA3541588, study PRJEB24748) | human gut metagenome | biome: human gut; feature: human-associated habitat; material: faeces | place: China | collected 2012
GTTAAAAGGTTTTTTCTTTTTGGTTCATTTTTCTTTTGACCTTTCAAAAGAAAAATGAATAATAAATAGAAATTTATGAAAGACGGGAAAAATGTTCAATGGCTTTTGCAAATTCTTCGACAGTCTTTTCAGCGTCACCGTGCTGAATGCCGTCAATAACACAATGTTTCAAATGTCCTTCCAAAATAACTTTTCCGACACTGTGCATGGCGGACTTGGCGGCATTGACCTGCATGAGCACATCCTCACACGGAATATTTTCATCATCTATCATTCTGTCAATGGCATTAAGCTGTCCTATAATACGCTTTATACGACGATGGAGTTTTTGTGTTTCCATACATTGTTTCATGAATAAATCATACCTTTCTTAGATATTTAGATTATATTTATATTATATCAGATTACAAAACTAAAATTTTAATTGATTAGATTAGTGTTTTTGTTATAATTTTATTGAAAATAGTTTTCAATAAAATTCGAGGTGAAAATATGAATTTAAATGAATACAGCAAGCGCCATTCCACAAGCGAAAGAGCAAGAGAGCTTCTTCGTTACATTGGTCCGGGACTTTTGATTACAGTCGGTTTCATCGACCCGGGCAACTGGGCTTCCAATCTGGCAGCCGGTGCCGATTACGGCTATTTATTATTATGGATGGTTACGCTTTCAACGATAATGCTCATTTTGCTTCAGCATAATGCAGCACATCTGGGAATTGTTACAGGCCTTTGCTTATCGGAAGCAGCTACAAAATTTCTGCCGCAGTGGATTTCCCGCCCTGTACTGGCTTCAGCAATGATAGCTTCAATCGCTACTGCTCTGGCGGAAATTTTAGGTGGGGCAATAGCCCTGAATTTACTGTTTAATATTCCTATTACTATCGGAAGTATTATTACTGCCGTATTTTGCGCTGTCCTGCTAAAAACGAATTCATATCCTAAGATGGAGAAAATAATCATTGCATTTGTATCGATTATCGGATTTTCCTTTTTAATCGAATTGCAGATGGTACCGGTTGAATGGTCAGCAGCCGCTTCGGGATGGACTGTACCGAATATGCCGGAAGGTTCAATCGTAATCATAATGAGTGTACTCGGTGCAGTCGTTATGCCTCATAACCTTTTTTTACATTCAGAAGTTATACAGTCACGCCAATGGAATTTACAGGATGAAAAAATTATTCAAAAACAGCTCCGTTATGAATTCCTTGATACGATTTTTTCTATGGGAATAGGCTGGGCAATCAACAGCTCTATGATAATCATTGCAGCAGCCGTATTTTTCACAAATGGTATTCAGGTGGATGATTTGGCACAGGCAACGGAACTTTTACGCCCGATACTGGGAGAAAATGCCGCGATTATATTTGCTGTAGCACTGTTATTTGCCGGCATTTCATCGACTTCAACCTGTGGAATAGCCGGCGGCAGTATTTTTGCCGGTATATTCGGCGAAGATTACGATATAAAAGACTATCATTCATGGCACGGTGTATTATTAACATATGGTTTGGCTGTGCTGGTGATTGTTTTCATATCCGACCCGTTTCAGGGACTTATCTATTCACAGATGCTTCTCAGTATACAGCTTCCGATAACAGTTGCACTTTTAATATACCTTACATCTTCACGTAAAGTCATGGGCAAATTCGTAAACAGTTTACGGCTGAAAATAGTCTTAGGCATTATCGGTGCGGTTGTTATAGGTTTGAATATTGTTTTACTGTATCAAATGATTATAAACTAAAATTCAATTATAGAACGATAATGAATACATTTATTTTTTAGAGGAATACACAGGATTTTGTCATGGTTTTTTAGAATAGTATTTGATAAAATATAGATAACGTTCTCGTTAGATATTGGAGTGATTTTTATGACAGGAAATACAGAAGTAATTACAGGAAATGATTATAAAAGAATGATAGCGGGGGCTTACAGTGCCTTTTTGCTGGAATATGAAAATATTAATGCATTAAACGGAGATTCTCTGCTGGATAAAAAAGCCGGTACGCATATTCTGCGTACTATCGGAGCAGCAGCCATGTCACTGCGTGATTTGCAGGCGGTGGAAAGTATCGGCGGTGTGTCCAAACGTGCAGGCAGTGCCGCTGTTTTAGGCGCAAGAGGAAATGCCGGCGTGCTGATTTCACAAATTCTGCGAGGTATTGCTAAGGGATTGTCTGGAAAATATGAAGCATCCTCTTCTGTTTTCGGCAAATCTTTCCAATACGGTGTTTTATATGCACAGCGTGCCGTAAATGATGAAGTCGAACGCCCTATTATTATCACGGCAAAAGCCGTAGCCAAAGGTGCTTATAATGCTGTCCGCGCCAATCTGCCGATTGCGGAAATACTGACGGAAGCAATTAAAGCCGGAGGCATCGCACTGAGCCAGGCTGAACATAAATGCGGATTTGTCGATGCCGGAGCTAAAGCTCTGATGGTATTTTTGCAGGGCTGCCGCAACGGTTTGGACGGATATTATGTTTCTCCGATAATGCTCTTCTCCTCCGGTTTTAAAACGTCGCATAATGTGCCTAATCCGCGCTACGATATAGTTTATCCGTACGCCGTATCATGCAGAATGGAAAGATGCAGGGCAAGTAAAGCCGATTTGGCAAAAATGTTAAAACCTATGGGCAAAGTAATCGTAATAAAAAGCGAAGGCCGCGATATCCTGCTGTATCTGCATACGGATTATCCGGGCAATATGCTAGAACAAGCCGTCGACTGGGGAACCATTAAAGACGTAACAATCCAGAACCTGGCAATGCCGCATAATCTTAAATCTGTTGATAAAACCATGCTGGATGTAGCAATGCTGGCAATAGCAGATGATGAAACAAGTGCACAGCAGCTGGAAGAACTGGGAGCCATCGCCGTAATTACCGATGATAAAGTAAGCGGCCCGTCCGTTGGCGATTTAATAAACTTAATTCACAGTGATATCGCCAAAAATTATATTATCATAGCGAACAATGTGGATAATTCGCTTGTAATGGCACAGGCAAAACGTCTTTTAAACAATAATATCGAAATTCTGTATACAACAAATCTGAACGAACAGCTGAAAGTTATAAAACACTTTAATCCTGAACTGGAATTAAAAGACAACATCAAAAATATGAACGAGGCATTAAACGATTGACTGACTGAACAGAAAATGAGAGAAGGTGAGTTCAGTGGATTTTTTTAGGAATATAGTGATTTTGACTGCTGTATGCCTGCTTTTCGGCAACACGGCATTTGCCGCACCGATTTTAAAATTAAATTCGCACGGCCATGATGTAATGGTTCTGCAGCAAAATCTCATGCGGTTAAATTACAGCGTCAGTAAAATAAGCGGCAACTATGATAAAGAAACACAAGAAGCAGTAAAGGCATTTCAAAAAGACAATAAACTCAGCGTTACAGGTATTGTAAACAGAGAAACATGGTGGGCGATAAAAGGCGGCAAACCTACAATAAGCGGTATAGGCAATACGAGCACGTCTGTAACCAAACCTACAAGCTCGCCAATTTGGGACAATATCTCCTCTGTACCGTACGGCAAAACTTTTTTATCAAAAAAAGAAGTTCCATCCATTATTGCAACAGCTAAAAACTATTTGGGCGTACCGTACGTTTTCGGCGGTGCTTCACCGGAAGAAGGATTTGATTGTTCCGGATTTTTGGAATATGTTTTTGCCCGCAACGGTATAGAAATTCCGCGGACGGCCGATGAACAGTACCGATTAGGAAAACTCGTCAAGCAGTCACAGCTTGTAGCCGGTGATTTAGTGTTTTTCACTACATATGAACCGGGAGCTTCACACTGCGGAATTTATCTTGGAAATGATAAATTCATTCATGCTTCCAGCAGTAAGGGAATACGAGTGGACGATATAAACGACTCTTACTGGGCCAGCAGATATTACGGCGGTAAACATATTGTGAAATAAAAAACAGCAGGATTTCCTGCTGTTTTTCTAATATTTTATCTTTAGGAAAAGAAAGGCAGGCAATATATGAAACGAATAGAAAAAGTTTATGAATATTTACAGGATTTTGCAGTAAAAAATAATGCCGAGCCGAATGCTTTAGCCGGTTTGACAGCTACGGAAATTGCCGATAATCTCGGTTTTTTACGCAGTAATGTAAGTCGGGAACTCAACAAGTTATACCGAATGGGAAAAATCATAAAAATTTCCGGTCGACCGGTACTTTATAATGTCAGTACAACGGAAAATGTCCCTGATACAATACCAGATAAAATAAATATACAAACGGAAAAATCGGCATTCAGTGATTTAATCGGCGCAGATGACAGCCTAAAAACACAGGTGGAACAGGCAAAAGCTGCTATAATATATCCGCCGAACGGTCTGCATACACTGATTGTCGGACAGACTGGCGTAGGAAAAACACTCCTGGCGCATATGATGTTTGAATACGGCAAAGAAGCAGGCCGTTTTGCCAATAATGCACCGTTTGTCACATTCAACTGTGCCGATTATTACAGCAATCCGCAATTATTGATTTCTCATATTTTCGGACATATTAAAGGCGCTTTCACCGGAGCGGATAAAGCCGTACCGGGTCTTATTGAAACAGCAGATGAGGGAATTTTATTCCTGGATGAAATTCACCGCCTGCCACCGGAAGGACAGGAAATGATTTTTTATTTTATGGATACAGGTACGTTCAATCGTCTGGGAGAAACAAAAAGAGAACGAACGGCAAATGTTTTAATTATCGGCGCGACGACGGAAAATCCCGATTCCGTGCTTACCAAAACCTTTAAACGCCGCATACCGAATATTATTTCCATTCCGCCGCTTGCCGAACGTCCGCTCAAGGAAAAACTGGAAATAATGACTGTACTGTTTACCGAAGAAGCACGGAGCATCAAACGACCGGTAAAAATATCCGCCGATGCAGTAAAGGCGATTATCGGCAGTATCGGCAACGGTAACGTCGGCCAGCTGAAATCCAATATCCGTTTATTGTGCGCACAGGCTTTTTTAAACGGCATCCGAACAGACGGACATATCGAAATAACCTATCAAATGCTTCCCTCCAAAATAAAATCGGGAATACTTTCCATGAGCAGGGCAAGAGAAGACACTGCACTTATCAGCCATTATATTGAAAAAGATTTATACGTGACACCGACCAGCCGCGGCAAACTACCAAAAGAGGATGAGGACGAACCTTTCAATCTGTATCAAATGGTAGAAAATAAAGTCAACATGCTTAAGCGGGAAGGCATAGCAGAAGATTTAATCCAGCAGATTGTAGTAGCTGATGTAAATATGTACGTAAAATCTTTTTATAACCAAAATGATAATGTATCGTTATCTGTATATGACCGTCTGCTGAAAATAATCGATATAGATATGGTGAAATTTGCCCAGCAAGTTGTAGATTTAGTAGAAAGATACATGCGACTTGTTTCATATGAACGTTTTTTATATGCGTTCGGCCTGCATTTAAGCTCAATGTTCAACCGCATAAAAGATGAACAGCCCATCCGCAACGTTCTGGAGGGAACGGTGAATATGTCTTCAGTCGAATATAAACTGGCAACGAAAATAAAATTAATGATAGAAGAAAAATATGACATTACCGTATCAAAATCAGAAACGGAATATTTTGCCATGCTGCTTCAATCACTAAAAGAAGAAGACAAATCGCAAAGAGTTGTAATTGCCGTAGCCATGCACGGAGAATACACCGCAAGTTCTATGGTTAATGTCGCACGAAAACTGTACAGTGCCAACAAAACAACGCTTTTAGCCTTCGATATGCCGCTGGAATGCCGTCCTGACGACATGCTCAATAAAATTGTGGAACAGCTGCAAAATACCAACTGCCGGGAAGGTGTGCTTTTGCTTGCCGATATGGGCTCACTGTGCAGTTTCGGCCCTATACTGGAAGAACGGCTCGGCGTACCGGTCAAAACGCTGGGAATGGTTACAACACCGTTCGTACTGGAAGCGATGCGCAAAGTAGATATTGCAGGCATCAGCTTATCGGCAGTATACGATTCACTGAAAACTTTTACGGGATACGGATACACAAGCATGACCGATAATCAAAACGAAACGAAAGAAAAAGCCATTGTAACCATTTGCAGTACGGGTAAAGGAACAGCGGAAAAATTGCAGAATATAGTCATCGATATTTTAATCGACGCATCGATGAACCATATAAAAGTAATTCCGATAGGACTTGAGAATATACACGAAAAACTGACACAGATAGGACGCAAATATCATATTATGGCGATAATCGGTGTGAAAAATCCTCATATTGACGCTCCGTTCATCCCGATTGAGCAAATTATCAGCGGCGAAGGAGACATTATTTTACGTGAGATAATCGGAGCGAATATACCAATGAAAAAGACTGAAAAAAACGTGGTGTTGCGAAAATTTTGCGAAGACGGTCTACAGGAAATGTTGCTGTATTTAAATCCAAACAAAATAGTCGGTACACTGCTTAAATTTATTGACACACTGGAAGATGAACTGAAAATAAAATGGGACAATCCCCATAAACTCCGTCTTGTAATTCATATCGGCTGCGCACTTGAACGCATGGTGACACACAGCGGTCTGGTATATGACAAAAAAAGTGCCGGAGAAATTGATACACAACAATTTAATATAGTAAAAAAAGCTGCGGAAATATTCACCACTACATTTCAATTAAAACTGACGGATAATGAACTGTATTATATCTTAAAAATGCTTTGATAAAAAATAGTGTGTTTTTTTCGTAAAATAACTTCTGTTTTTGAATAAATAATTGTCTGTGTTGACACACAAAACACATTTTGTGTTAGTTTTATGTTGACACAGATTATTTTTTTGCTGCAAGCGTGTTGTTTTTCAGTGTGTTATTTTATATAAGCATAAAATCCGGGCGAAAAAGCCTTAAAATAAAGAATTTTATTTTGACACAGAATGTTGGCACGCGATTTGCATATAATATAAGGCAGAGGATGTTTTTATAAAGGAGGTTTTATAAATGTTAGGTATTATAGTAGGTACACATGGTCATTTAGCTGAAGAACTGGTGAATACTTGCGCAATGATTTGCGGCCAGCCGGAAAATTTAAAAACGGTAACGCTTGTTCCAGGTGAAGGCCCGGATGATTTAATAGTAAAATACAACAAAGCTATTGAAGAAATGGATACAACAAACGGAGTAATTATTTTAAACGATTTATTCGGCGGAAGTCCTTACAATGCAGCTTGCCGCATTGCCATCAATGATGAAAACTGCGGTATCGTTACGGGCGTAAGTCTGCCGATGCTCGTTGAAGTAATCAACTACCGTTTATGTAGTGGCGAAAATGCCGATGTCAAAGCTGCTATGGAAAAAGCTGTAGAAGCCAGCACTGCTGGCGCACAGATGTTCCATAAAAGCCAGGTTGAAGAAAGTACAGATGAAGAAGGAGACGATTTATAATGAAAATTGTATTAGCAAGAATTGATGACCGTTTAATTCATGGTCAGGTAGCTACTGTTTGGGCTAAAGTTACAGGCTGTCAGCGTATTATCGTATGCGACGATGATGTAGCGGCAGATACTATTCGTGCTACACTTTTAAAACAGGTGGCTCCTCCGGGTATCAAATCCAGCGTTGTCAATGTGGATAAAGCAATCCGCGTTTACAACAATCCGAAATATGCTGAAGACAAATGCCTGCTGCTGTTCACCAACCCGACAAGCGTTCTCCGCATGGTAGAAGGCGGAGTTGACATTAAATCCGTCAACGTTGGCGGCATGAGCTTTAAAGAAGGTAAACGCCAGATAACAAACGCTGTATCCGTTGATGACAAAGATGTAGACGCATTTAAAAAACTGAGTGAAAAAGGCATTGAAATCGAATTCAGAAAAGTTGATACGGATAAACGCGTAAACTTAATGGAATTACTCAAATAATTAAATAGAAGATTAGCAGCTGTTTTTGCAGCTGTTAATCTTTGCCCAAGAGGAGGTTTTATTTATGGAACTTAGTGGTGTACAACTTATAGCTATTTTTATCGTTTCAGCAATAGCCGGTATGGGAAGCGTTCTGGACGAATTCCAGACACACCGTCCGCTCATTGCTTGTACATTAGTAGGCGCAATTTTAGGTGATATAACAACTGGTATTATAATCGGCGGTACATTGGAAATGATTGCTCTGGGCTGGATGAATATCGGTGCGGCAATGGCACCGGACGCAGCACTGGCTTCCGTTATTTCCACAATTCTCGTTATTGCAGGTCATCAAAGTATCGGTGCCGGCATTGCTATTGCCATGCCGCTGGCTGCAGCAGGTCAGGTACTTACAATCATCTGCCGTACAATCACGGTGTTCTTCCAGCACAAAGCTGACGGTTTTGCACAGGAAGGCAACCTTCGCGGCATCGATATCTGTCATTTAGGCGCATTATGCCTGCAAGCACTTCGCGTAGCTATCCCTTCCCTTCTTGTTGCAATGTATATCGGCACAGATGCCGTTCAAGGTTTACTTGATGCCATTCCGGCTGTAGTTACAGGCGGTCTTCAGGTAGCAGGCGGCTTTATCGTTGTAGTAGGTTATGCAATGGTTATCAATATGATGGGTGCAAACTACCTCATGCCGTTCTTCTTCCTCGGTTTCGTTACAGCGGCATTCACTGATTTCAACCTTGTTGCATTCGGTGTAATCGGTCTCGTATGTGCAATCGTATACATTCAGCTCAATCCGAAATATCATCAGGTGGCAGCAGCACCGGCGGCAGCTTCATCCGCAGCCAGCAATGCAGATGATGACCTTGATGATGAATTAGATTAAAAGGAGGTAGCAAACTATGAAAAAATTAACTTCAGGCGATTTATTCTGGACTTTTGTCCGTTCTAATTTTCTTCAAGGTTCATGGAATATGGAACGTATGCAGGCGCTTGGCTTCTGCTTCGGTATGATACCTATCATAAAAAAATTATATGAAGGCGATGAACGCAAGGCAGCTCTCAAAAGACATCTTGAATTTTACAATACGCAGCCGTTCGTAACAGCTCCAATCATCGGCGTTGTTGCCGCAATGGAAGAACAAAAAGCCAACGGTAAAGACATTCAAGACGGTGTTATCAACGGTATTAAAGTAGGTATGATGGGACCTCTCGCCGGTGTCGGCGACCCGATTTTCTGGGGTACACTCCGTCCAATCTGTGCGGCGCTCGGTGCATCACTTGCTATGGGTGGTAGCCTGTTCGGTCCGGTTTTATTCTTCGTTCTGTTCAATATTGTCCGTCTGCTTGTTCGCTGGTACGGTATTAAATACGGTTATACAAAAGGTACAGGCATCGTATCCGATGTTGCCGGCAATACTTTACAAAAACTCACAGAAGGCGCATCCATTCTCGGTCTGTTCGTTATGGGAGCTCTCGTAAACAAATGGACAACGGTCAATATTCCGCTTGTCATTTCAGAAGTAACCATGCAGGACGGCAGCGTCGTAACGACAACAGTTCAATCCATCTTAGACCAGTTAATGCCAGGTCTTGTTCCGCTGTTGCTTACATTTGCCTGCATGAAACTCATGAAGAAAAAAGTCAATGCCATCTGGATTATCTTTGGTTTATTCGCTATCGGCATTCTCGGCTTCTGGGCTGGTATTTTGAAATAAGACATCCCTAAACATCCCTAAAACCTAATATAAAATAAAAAAGACTGTAGCAGATGATTACATCCGTTACAGTCTCTTTTTTTAGGCAAAAATATTTATCTGCGGCATTTTTTCGATTAAATGCAGTTCGTAAGCATACTGATAGAACAAAGATAAAGCTTGTATCTGTTCGGAATTGAACTTCCACTGAATTACGTGCATATATTCATACAGCTGATTGTGCGTAAACGGTTTATCCGCCGTCAATTTTGTAATAGCATCACTGATATTGGCAAAACCGTTTTTAAAGCCATTCGTTATGAACTGCTGTATTTTAACGGTGTCTTCATGATGAGTTTGCGCAAATTCACGGCTTACCACCCATACGGCATATACCATGCACAATCCGGTCAGTTTTTTCCATTCTCTGCCCAAATCATAATAATAAAAACCTTCTTGCTGATGATGTTTTAAATACAGAGCATCATCGCCGATAAACAAAGCAGCACTGGCTTTATCATCGGGAAAAATATTTAAAGGCGATAATGTTTTAATTTCATAATCCGGCTGAATATGATACGATTTGTTCATAATAATTTTTAATAAACGATGCGATGTAGCCGATTGAGCTGTAAGCAGTATTTTCTCTCCATGTAATGTTTCAATCGGTTTCTTACTTACGAGGATAATACTTTGTACATCACCGTCTGCCATGATACTTACACCCGGCAGAATAAATAACTTTTCAAAATTCTGTGCATAAACTATGGAAGAAACGGGACTTACGTTCAAATCGCCGTCCAATACGGCACTGTTCAATTTTGCTGGAACACCGCGGACTATTTCAAAATCGTGCTGCACTTTCTGCGAAAATGTATAAGTAAGCGGCAGACAGTTTAAATAATTTATATGACCAATACGCATAATGATATCCTTTCGATTTTATACGGTATAATACAATTATAAATTTATTATAGACATTTAATAAAAAAAACACAAATGTATTAATATTTTTTATCGAAGTTTTGCAATTTGAGCAAAATACACAAGAAAACATTATTTTGTTTTAATAATTTTTGATGTTTGAGTATACACAGTATTGATAATATATGATAGAATAAATCTGTATGCGTAGATTGATTAAGGCTGTTTTATCAATAGCTTTAATTTATAGAAAATTTTTAGGAGGATTTTTGTATGACGAGAATAAAGGATACAGTAGAGCATATCGCAAAAGCCATAATCTCACAAAAAGATTATTTAAATATGTTGGATAAAGCTATTGGTGACGGTGACCATGGAAATAATATGGCTATCGGTTTTACAGCAGCTCTGGAAAATATCGAAAACATGAATGACGACGGAAACCCTGCCAAAGTTTTAAAAGCTATAGGAACAGCTTTTTCCGAAAATGTAGGCGGAGCAGCAGGTCCGCTCTATGCGGCAGCTTTCAATCGTGCTTCCAAAGCCTGCGATGAAAATACATCGTTTACCGTTGATTCTGTAATCAAAGTTTTGGGTGAAGCGATTGAAGCGATAAAAAAACGCGGTCGAGTTAAACCGGGAGAAAAAACCATGCTTGATGTTCTTGTGCCTGTACATGAAGTATTCGTAAAAGGCAAGGAAAAAGACATGACATTGTTTCAGTGCCTCGGTGAAGCTTCAAGAGCCGCCAAAGAAGGTGCGGATTATACACGTACTATTTCGGCCAGCAAAGGCCGCGCAAGCTATCTCGGCATTCGCAGTATCGGTCATCAGGACCCGGGCGCAACTTCATCGCTCATTATGGTCAGAGAATTATACAACTTTTTTCAACGTTGATAAAAAACGGAGCATTCCAAAGTGTCTACTATAGAAATTTAGTAGGCACTTCAATTTTTATTTTGATATAAAAATTATAAATAAAAAAATAATCAGATTATTGCCATCAAACAAAAAATATGTTATAATAAAAATGCAAAGGGAAAATGCACAAAGGTTGCTACAAGAATGATTTCCAGGGAGAATGAGCAATGAATATTGTACAGAGGAACCCGAAAAAATTATTCTTCAGCACATTCGAAAGGATGTGGCAGACTATAGAAAAAGTTACAGAAAGCCTTAGTGTGAACTGTACTTAGGTATGTCAAGCTGTTGAAGAAAGCAAGCCTGTAAAGAAAGGCATAGATTAGAAACATAATAAGACAGTGAGCATTAATAGCAACATCAATTTTCATTCTTATGCGCATTAAAAGTAACGTTACAAAAATTTAATTCTGTGGTAACAGAGAAACATCACAATATGATTTGGATATATGTCTCGTATCTGAAAAATAACGATGTTTAGATGTATGATATGTATTTATTAAATGCGTATCAGGTATTTAAGGTTAGTTTAGATAGTTTTAGATTTTAATTTATTCTAAGATATCTTATATTGAAACTGGATGCATATTGCACACGTTAGCTGACTGAAGAATACAGCAAGGACTTCTAACTTAAGGGAAGAAATTGCAACAAAAAAACTGAATAAAGAGGGATTCGATTGTATACACAGTATACTAAATAAAAAGCGATTAGCATGAAGATATGTTAATCGCTTTTTATTTTGTCAAAAACTCCTGCTCATGATGAACAGGAGTGAAAATTCATCTATTCTTAATATATCTTTTGTTCGGCGGTGAAACAGGCGTTACGGAAGTATTTTTTCTATTATGACGGTCCACACTGATAACAAGACCCATACAGGTCATATTCAAAATCAGTGAAGTACCTCCATAGCTTATAAACGGAAGCGGAAATCCGATTACCGGTAAAAGTCCGACAACCATGGCTATATTACCGGCAGCCTGTCCGACAATAAGCAGCATAATACCACAAACAAGCATTTTACCGAAATTATCTTTAGTGCGCAAAGCTATTTTTATAAAATAAAACGCCATAGCAATCAACAATAAAAATATGATTAAAGCACCGATAAAACCCATTTCCTGACAAAAAACGGCAAAAGCAAAATCGGTATGCGATTCCGGCAGATAAGAATATTTACTGAAACCGTGTCCCAATCCCATACCGGAAAATTCACCCGAACCGATAGCCAGTATTGACTGGACTATCTGATAACCGTCGTCTTGCGAACGCGACCACGGGTCATACCAGCTTTTGAGACGGTCAAGGCGATACGGCTGAAATGTGGCAAGAAATGCAAGTACAATAGCACCCAGACCGCATATAATACCTATCCATTTTTTATCCAAGCCAGCAATAAAATACAGCATGGTAGGTATACCGAGAATAATCATGGCTGTTCCCATATCCGGCTGCAGTTCTACAAGCCCAGCAATAACTATACATATGAGAAAAATTATATTTTTACGCGGGTCTACAGTGATGGACAGTTTTTTATCAAGACATTTGCCGAGATAAGACGCACTGATAACTATCGTTACTATTTTGGCAAGCTCTGAAGGCTGAAACTGCATGAACCCGAGCGGCAGCCAGCGCTTGGAACCGTTAACGGTTATGCCCACCAGCAAAACCAGTCCTAAAAGCACAATCGTAGTAAAAATAAGGAATATTTCCCAACGCATGGAAGACAGTCTTTTGTAATTGAACCGACTCGATAAAAAAAAGGCGATAAAGCCGACAATTATACTGATGATATGTCTTATCAAAAAGTAATAGGGATTTTCAAAATCAGTATAAGCTGTGATGAGACTGGCACTGCATATATTTATAGTGCCGATTATGATGAGGATAAACATAATATATGTGAGTGCTTCCATATCGTTTATCCAGAATTTGCGTTGTATTTTCATTTGAACACAACCTTAATCTTTTTGGGTGAATGTTACTTCGCAACGGTTGATTTTTTCGCCGAAACCGCTGAATTTGCGTTCATATTCCGTCATTATATTTTCAGCCTGGTATTCGCTGTTATGCAGGTCAAAAGTCACGGCATCCACTTTTAAACCGGCTAGTGCAAACTGCTCTAAAGAAAAATCGAACAGCGGTCTGTTATCCGTTTTAAAGAAGAGTTCTCCGTTAGTTTTCAAAAGACGGCGATATTTTTCCAAAAAGCTGATATGCGTAAGACGTCTTTTCGCATGGCGAGCTTTCGGCCACGGATCACAGAAGTTGATGTAAAAGCGGTCGACTTCATCTTCTGCAAAAATATTTTCAATCTGTTCAATATTAAATACCATTAAACGGACATTTTTAAGTTCCTGTTCTTTTACTTTTTTAGCAGCATAATACAATACGTCCTGCTGCAGTTCAATACCGATGAAGTTTACATCAGGATTTCTTTGCGCCGTCTGACTGATAAAGTCGCCCTTACCAGTACCCAGCTCGACATGAAGCGGCGCAACCCGTCCGAATACTTCCTGCCAACGGCCTTTTATTTCTTCTGAAGGACTGTTGCCCTTCGTATATACAAAATCACTGAAATCAAGAATAGCTTCATCTATCCAAGGTTTTCTTCTTAAACGCAAAATTAATTCTCCTTTATTTATAAATTTCAAATGTTATTGTATCACAAATGCCTTAAGAATACATAATTTTTGTTTTAAGTTAACTGTTTTTCAAAAAAGATTTTCCGCAATAAAAAAATAAAATATTGTTTCAACTTTATTTTTCCTAAGTTATAAGAAATACTCCGCCTATGGTGGAGTATTTTTTTTTGCTATATTAAATGTAGAAAGAAAACATACAACAAAATTAAAGGGTGTGATTTGATGAACAATTTACCTTGTACTATGAAAGCCCTTATCGTTGAAGGGATAAATCAATTAACGTATAAAGATGTTCCGATGCCGAAATTCAAAGCTGATGAAGTTTTAGGTAAAAAAGCCATGGCAGAAATCGTAAAACATAAAATCACCGTCTGCGGCAGCTTCAATCGCTATTAATAGCAGGTGATGAAATGATTTTAGCATTAAATCTAAATCCGTCACTGGATAAAATATACACTGTGGATAAACTGGAATACGGCGGCGTAGTCAGAGCAAAAACCGTTGACAATACAGCCGGCGGCAAGGGTATCCATGTAGCCAATGTCTGTAAAGCATTTGATGAAGATTGTATCGTATCCGGTTTTCTAGGCGGACGAACAGGGCAGTTCATTACCGACAAACTGGATGAAAAACAGATGAAACATGATTTTGTGCAGATACAGAAAGAAACACGCGCCTGCATCAATATCGCCACACCGGACGGCAATCAGACGGAAGTACTGGAGCCGGGACCAGAAATTTCCGAAAAGGAACAGCATGTCTTCCTACAAAAATATGAACAGCTGGCGAAGCAGGCTGAAATAATTATCGCTTCCGGCAGTCTGCCCGGTAATATGCCACATAATTTCTATGGGATATTAGCAGAAATTGCCCATAAATACAGCAGAAAATTTCTCGTTGATACAAGCGGACGGACGCTGCAAGAAACACTAGCCTGCAAACCCTTCCTGATAAAACCGAACAAAGACGAAATTGAAGCTCTCAGCGACAGAAAAATAAACAGTGTTGAAGAAGCTGCAGCTGAAGTCAGTATTTTCCAGCAGATGGGAATTGCCCTGCCAATTGTATCGCTCGGCAAAAACGGTTCCGTCATCGGCTATGAAGGAAAAATTTATCATGCTATCCCACCTAAATATAAAGCTATAAATGCTGTCGGCTCAGGCGACGCCTTTGTTGCCGGTATTGCTATAGGATTAAAACGCAACTACTCCATTATCGATACCATCAAACTCGGCTCCGCCTGCGGCACGGCAAATGTTTTAGAGGCAGAAAGCGGCTATGTTTCCAGAGAAAATGTAGACAAGATATTTAAACTTGTTAAAGTAACGCAAATAAAATAAAATTTCTATTTATCGGGGAGTTATTGTTCATTTTTCTTTTGACGGCAAAAGAAAAATGAACCAAAAAGAAAACCTTTTTAACGTTTCGCTTACGCTGCACTGGGTGAGCCTTCGTAGCTCTTATAAGAATACAGCCGGTACAACGGCTCGAAACGTTTGGAATTTGGCTCGTGCCTTTGGTTTTCAGCAGTAACTAAAAATGAGTTGAAGGGCACGGTCATTCGCAGTCATCTCAAAATTTTATTCCATATTTAGAGTATTTTCACGGTAGCGAAGCCGTAAGGCAAGCTATTAAAAAGAAAAATTTTTATCTGTGTTTTTAGTCCAAACTGTTTGAGCGCAAGCGAGTTTTTAGACGTTACAGATAAAAATTTTTCTTTTTAAAGTGAAAATCTCTAGTGGTGCACTA
>OGYT01001407.1_pt1 | contig 15811 bp, 16 predicted proteins | sample 1576631 | NCBI WGS metagenome assembly OGYT01 (sample SAMEA3541588, study PRJEB24748) | human gut metagenome | biome: human gut; feature: human-associated habitat; material: faeces | place: China | collected 2012
TTCGGCTTTGCCGGACATGAAGATGCCCCGTTCTGAACAGTTACGAATATGTAAATATAAAAAAGAACCGCTGCGGCATAGATGAGAGATTAAAAAGACCCCCAAAAGCCAGACTTAAAATCTGACGTTTGGGGGTCGGTTCAGCTCTGAGATACCGCAGCATTTTTGGGTTTTCAGTTCCTTGATTAAAGAAGCTCACGAACCTGTTCAATGACGCGGTGGATGATCTCATTCATAGACAGATTTTCACAGCCTGCCACATGGTGGTTGCAGCGGTTTACCGGCATAAGAATCTGGCTGGCATGACTGCGCCCTACCGCTGCTGCCATGGCAGGAGTCACCTCACCGAAAAGAGAATCTGCAATAACAATTCCAATAGGTCCGATAATAATATCTGAATCCCGTGCGGCTACAAGCACGGGATTTTCTCCTGTTGCACCATAATCGGCTCCCGCCTTCAGCATGGCTGCAGTGGCAATGCTGTTGGTGCCGACAGCAAGCAGCTCCTGGTCCGGAAATTCCCGTTTGAGATGTTCGATCAGGGCTTTTCCCATGCGTCCGCCCTGTCCGTCAATGATAGTAATTTTTTTCATAATTCAGTATCCTTTATGTTGTTGTTCTGTTTTCCAATCATTGTATCATACAAACAAAAGTTTTGCTATAATAGACTTACTTTATATAAGTAGGAGGAGTTTTCCATGCTTACATCTCTTGCACTTATTTTTCTTACCGGCCTTCTGATGGCGGCCTTGTGCCAGCAGATCCGGCTTCCCAGAATCATTGGCATGCTGGCCACTGGAATCGTTCTGGGCCCCTTTGTTCTGAATCTTCTGGATCCTCTGATTCTTTCCATTTCAGCGGATTTGCGGAAAATGGCTTTGATTATCATTCTTTTAAAGGCAGGTCTGTCCCTGAATCTGTCAGATTTGAAAAAAGTAGGACGTCCGGCGGTGATGATGGCTTTTGTGCCGGCAAGCTTTGAAATTCTGGCCTTTGTCCTTTTTGCCCCTGCTCTTCTTCCGGTAAACCGGATGGAGGCGGCGGTACATTTATGAAAACTACCAGATGGATTGTTTTGCCGATGATACCGGTCTGGAAGTAGAAGCTTTGAATGGAGAACCGGGAGTTTATTCGGCACGCTATGCCGGAGACGGACATAATGCAGAAGCAAATATGCTGAAACTGCTGCATGCCATGGAAGGAATGGAGAACCGGAACGACCAGCGGCGCGGCGCACAGCCGCACCTTTGCCGCCATCGCCGGATCGAGCAGATCGAGGGCGGTTTCGGCGCTGAGCAGGGCGCTGCCGATATCCATCATCACCAGAACATGGTCGGTATCGGCGACGGATTCGATCGCCTCCATGACTTTAATCGGATCGGTGCCGATCGGGCTGTCGGGATCGTCGATCCCGGCGGCGATCGCCAGCTTACAGCCATCGTTCATTAACATCTGCCGGGCCAGTTCTCCGACACCTTCGCCCAGCCGGGCGCTATGAGAAACAATAACCAGGTTTACCATCGCGATTTCCTTACTCTTTGGCGGCGGCAGCCAGCATCTGAACCATAAACAGCACCGAGGTCGCGCCGGGATCCTGATGCCCGATGCTGCGCTCGCCGAGATAGCTGGCGCGGCCTTTACGCGCCTGCATGGTGATGGTGGCGTGGGCGGCGCGCTCGGCCACTTCGCAGGCGGCATCCAGCGCGGCAGGGATAGACAGATGTTGCTCGCTGGAATGACGCAGGGATTCCACCACCGGCAGCCAGACGTCGCACATCGTCTTATCGCCCGGCTCCGCTTTACCACGGTTGACGACGCCGTCCGCGCCTTCGCGGATCATCTGATAAAGCTCGTCGAGGGTCAGGCTCTGATGCGCCTGGGTGACCTGGGCGGCGCGGATAAAGAAGGTGCCGAACAGCGGGCCGCTGGCGCCGCCGACGTTGGAAAGCAGCGTCATCCCGGTATTCTTGAGAATAAAACCGATGTCTTTATCGGCGATCGACGGCAGCTTTTCGACCACTTTGCTGAAGCCGCGATGCATATTGAGGCCGTGGTCGGCGTCGCCGATCTCTTTATCAAGGCCGGTGAGAAAATCGCTCTGTTTGGTGAAAATGTCGCCACAGCGGTACAGCCAGTCGACGATTTGCGTTCTGTTCAGTGACATGTCGTGCTCCTTATTTTCCCCAGTTCAGCGCTGGGGTATGGACCGGGGCGTCCCATAACGCCAGTGTGTCATCATCCGCTTTCAGCAGGGTGATGGAGAAACCCGCCATATCCAGCGAGGTGCAGTAGCTGCCGATGAGGTTGCGTTCAATCACAATGCCGGACGCTTCGCAGCGCTGGGCAAGGCGGTTGTAAACGCCGTACAGTTCGGAAAGCGGGGTGGCGCCGAGGTTATTGACCAGCGCGATAACCCGATCGCCGTTTTGCAGCGCGGTTTTGCTCTGTTTCACTTCCTGCCACGCTCCCTTGACGTTATCCCACTGGCGCAGCGTGCGGCTGTATGCGCCGTTTTCCAGCAGGGTATCGACCATCTCATCGACGGTTTGGTCGAGCGAGCTGAAGCGGCGGCGGTCGATACCCGGCTCGCCATGGATGCCGACGCCGAACTCCATCTCATCATCTTTCAGGGTAAAGGAGGGCTGTCCGGCGGCCGGTACGGTGCAGGCGCCCAGCGCGATGCCAATCGAGTGACCAAGGTTATTTAAACGGCGGCCCAGTTCAGCGCAGGCTTCCAGCGAGTCGCCGCGTTCGGCGGCGGCGCCGACCAGTTTTTCAATCAGCACGGTATTGGCGACGCCGCGGCGTCCGGCGGTATAGAGGCTGTCTTTTACCGCCACGTCGTCATCCACCACGACGGTGGTAACCTTAACGCCACTTTCGTGCAGCAGCTCGGTGGCGGTCTCAAAATTCAGGATGTCGCCGGTATAGTTTTTGATAATCAGCAGGACGCCTTCGCCGCCGTCAATCTGCATCGCGCATTCGAACATTTTGTCCGGCGTCGGCGAGGTGAAAATTTCCCCCGGACAGGCGCCGGAGAGCATGCCCTGGCCGATGTAGCCGCAGTGCATCGGTTCGTGTCCGCTGCCGCCGCCGGAGAGCAGCGCCACTTTGCCGGCGACCGGTGCATCAGCGCGGGTGACATAGACCGGGTCCTGGTGCAGCGTCAGTTCAGGATGCGCCTTCGCCAGGCCGATAAGCTGTTCACTCAGTACATCTTCCACACGGTTAATCAGTTTTTTCATTGTTTATGCTCCGTAGGGTAGGGGGAGGTCGCCTGTCTATAAGGGTAGCCCGGCGATGTAGTGATTCTGGCTGAGCGGGCGCAAAATAAAATGCCGTCAAAATTGGTTCCATAACGGAACGTAGAAAAGAATTTTTGTTCCTTTATGGAACATTAATTGCCGATAAACAGGAGAAATGCGAGCCAGCGCTAATAATTTGTCCGTTTTTTTCTGCTATCAGAAATGGGGCAAGGATGATTTTTTTCGCCATTGTGCCGCATTGAGGCGATTTTCTGCGTTAAAGAGGGGAGACGATAGCGGCTTTTTTGCCAAAATGATCCGATCGCGATCGCAATCCCATCGCTTTCTCAGTCACATTGTTTCAATGTGAAACGCATTATTTTTTTATCTGTTTCAGAACAGAACAAAAAAGGGAAAAATTTTTTTCGCCGCGGCTCGCCCTACAGTGGATGCATCGCTCCGGCAGCGTGGCTGTAAGCGCCATTGATATCAGGCGCCGCGGCATGACGGCCTGGGCTCACGTGTCAACATACGCACTTATTTGAGGGTGAAAGGAATGCTAAAAGTTATTCAATCTCCAGCCAAATATCTCCAGGGACCTGATGCCGCCATGCTGTTTGGCGAATACGCTAAAAACCTGGCCGACAGCTTTTTTGTTATCGCCGATGACTTCGTGATGAAGTTGGCGGGCGACAAAGTATTGAACGGCCTGCATAGCCACAATATTAGCTGCCATGCGGAACGGTTTAACGGTGAATGCAGCCATGTTGAAATTAATCGCCTGATTGCCATTCTGAAAAAACACGGTTGCCGCGGCGTGGTTGGGATTGGCGGTGGGAAAACGTTAGATACCGCCAAAGCAATTGGTTATTACCAGAAGCTGCCGGTAGTGGTGATCCCGACCATCGCCTCAACCGATGCGCCAACCAGCGCGCTGTCCGTTATCTATACCGAAGCGGGTGAGTTTGAAGAGTATCTGATCTACCCGAAAAACCCGGATATGGTGGTGATGGATACCGCAATTATTGCCAAAGCGCCGGTACGTCTGCTGGTGGCCGGGATGGGCGATGCGCTCTCGACCTGGTTTGAAGCGAAAGCCTGTTATGACGCTCGGGCGACCAGCATGGCGGGCGGGCAGTCCACCGTGGCGGCGCTGAGCCTGGCGCGCCTGTGCTATGATACCCTGCTGGCGGAAGGCGAAAAGGCACGCTTAGCCGCCCAGGCTGGCGTGGTGACCGATGCGCTGGAACGTATTGTCGAAGCCAACACCTACCTCAGCGGTATCGGCTTTGAAAGCAGCGGCCTTGCGGGGGCACATGCCATCCATAACGGCTTTACGATTCTGGAAGAGTGCCACCATCTGTACCACGGTGAAAAAGTCGCCTTTGGTACGCTGGCGCAGCTGGTGCTGCAGAACAGCCCGATGGAAGAGATCGAAACCGTGCTGAATTTCTGTCAGAAAGTGGGCCTGCCGGTAACGTTAGCGGAAATGGGTGTGAAAGACGACATTGACGGCAAGATTATGGCCGTGGCTAAAGCCACCTGCGCAGAAGGTGAAACTATTCACAATATGCCGTTCCCGGTGACGCCTGAAAGCGTACATGCCGCTATTTTGACGGCAGACCTGCTGGGACAGCAGTGGCTGGCGCGTTAATCGGGCACAGGTAAATTTACCCAGCATCTTCTCCCCCTCTGACAGTCTCTGCCGGAGGGGTTGTCTATGGCAAAACAGCGGAAATGGATATGACGGCGCACACGCATAGCATCGGGCAGGAAGTCTCTTCGGTTCTCGCCCAGTCCTGGCATCGTTGCAGCAAGTTTATGCAGCGGGAAACCTGGCAGGCGCCGCATCAGGCGCAAGGGCTGACCTTTGAGTCGATTTGTCGTCGCAAGACGGCGCTGCTGACGATTGCGCAGGCCGCGCTGGAAGATGCCTGGGAGTTTATGGACGGTCGTCCGTGCGCACTGCTGATTCTGGATGAATCAGCCTGTATTCTCAGCCGTTGCGGCGATCCGCAGACGATAGAACAGCTGGCGGAGCTTGGATTTCGCGACGGCAGCTATTGCGCGGAAAGCATTATCGGCAGTTGTGCGCTGTCGCTGGCGACGATGCCGGGGCAGCCGACAAAAACCTCTGGCGCTCAGCACTTTAAACAGGCGTTGCATCCGTGGTCGTTCTGCTCGACGCCGGTGTTCGATAACCATGGGCATCTGTTTGGCTCCATCTCATTGTGCTGTCTGGTAGAACATGAGTCCGTTTCTGATTTATCCCTGACGCTGGCGATTGCCAGAGAAGTCGGCAATTCATTGCTGACCGACAGCCTGCTGGCAGAATCCAACCGCCATCTGAACCAGATGTACGGGCTGCTGGAGAGCATGGATGATGGCGTGATGGCCTGGAATGAGCAGGGGGTGTTGCAGTTCCTCAATGCGCGCGCGGCGCTGCTTTTGCATCTCGACGCGCAGGCCAGCCAGGGCAAAAACATTCACGACCTGCTCAATATGCCCATGCTGCTGCGTCGGGCAATTAAACATGCCCGCGGTCTGAATCACGTCGAAGTCACTTTTGAAAGCCAGCACCAGTTTGTTGATGCTGTTATCACCCTGAAGCCGATTGTTGAGGAGCAGGGCAACAGCTTTATCCTGCTGCTGCACCCGGTGGAGCAAATGCGTCAGCTGATGACCAGCCAGCTTGGTAAGGTGAGCCACACCTTTGAGCAGATGTCGACGGACGATCCGGAAACCCGACGCTTGATCCATTTTGGTCGCCAGGCGGCAAGGGGGAGTTTCCCGATCCTGCTGTGTGGGGAAGAGGGCGTAGGGAAAGAGCTGCTGAGCCAGGCCATTCACAATGAAAGCGAACGCGCCAGCGGACCGTATATTGCCGTGAACTGTCAGCTGTATGCCAACAGCGTGCTGGGGCAGGATTTTATGGGCAGTGCGCCTACCGATGATGAAAATGGTCGGTTGAGCCGCCTTGAGCTGGCGAACGGCGGCACGCTGTTTCTGGAGAAAATTGAATATCTGGCACCGGAGCTGCAATCCGCGCTGTTACAGGTGATTAAGCAGGGAGTATTAACCCGTCTTGATGCCCGTCGGCTGATTCCGGTGGATGTGAAAGTGATCGCCACCACTACGGTTGATCTCGCTAATCTGGTGGAGCAAAACCGCTTTAGCCGCCAACTGTATTACGCGCTGCACTCTTTTGAGATTGTTATCCCGCCGCTACGGGCGCGGCGTAACAGTATTCCCTCGCTGATTTATACGCGACTGAATAGCCTGAAAAAACGCTTCTCATCCAGCCTGAAGATCGACGACGACGCGCTGGCACAACTGGTGGCTTATTCGTGGCCGGGCAATGATTTCGAGCTGAACAGCATTATCGAAAACATCGCTATCAGTAGCGATAACGGGCATATCCGGCTGAGTAATTTACCTGATTATCTGTTTGCCGAGCGTCCCGGTCTGGAGACCGCGTCTTCCCTGCTGCCAGCCAGCCTGACGTTTACCGCTATCGAAAAAGAGGCGATTATCCATGCCGCCCGTGTCACCAGTGGGCGAGTACAGGAGATGTCGCAACTGCTGAATATTGGTCGCACCACCTTGTGGCGTAAGATGAAGCAGTACGACATCGACGCCAGCCAGTTTAAGCGCAAACATCTGGAGTAGTTTCTTCGATTCTGGCCATGGAGAACAGCGCATCCGACAGCCGGTTGATATAACGCCTGGGTTCATCGCGTAACGTCAGCTTTTTGTCCATCGCGATGAGGATCCGCTCCAGCCGCCGTGCCAGGGTGCGCGCCACGTGTAGTTGTGCCGATGCCAGATTTTTCCCCGGAATGACAAATTCTTTCAGGGGGCCGCTCTGCGCCATATTGCGATCAATAAGTTGCTCCAGCGCCTGAATATCCTCGGCGTTAATCGTCTGCGTTAAGCGGGCGAGACCTTTCTCATCGCTGGCGAGTTCCGCCCCCAGCACAAACAGCATCTTCTGGATGGCATGCAGATCCTGGCGTAATTCTGCCTGGCGCGAGCTGGCATAGCAGACGCCAAGCTGGGAAATCAGTTCATCCACCGTACCATAGGCGTTAACGCGGATGTCGTCTTTGTCGATACGGCTGCCGCCAAATAGCGCGGTCGTGCCTTTATCACCGGTTCGGGTATAGATGCGATACATTTATTTTATCTCGCTGAAGGGAAGCACTTTGACCAGTTGGCCCGCATTGGCGCCGAGCGTGCGGATGCTGGCTATCCCAGCGGCGATATGCCCGCAGACCAGCGCCCGATCCTCGGGTAGCTGGGCGTGGGTTAGGGCAATATCACCACTGGCGCTGAGGCCGAGACCCACGCGTAGCGTTGAGCTTTTAGCCGCCAGCTTGCTGAGGGCCAGCGCGCAGTCATGCTCGTCGCAACAGATTGTCCGGCAAGGGACGCCTTGCTCTTCCAGCCCCCAGCATAGTTCATCAAGCACGCGCGTATCCTGCCAGCGTGAGTGATAAAACAGATGTACGCCCGGTGATGAAAGTGACATTGCGCCCCCTTATTGATCAGAATGCCTGACGGAAGATCCCGGCAATTTCTTTCTCGTTCCCTTTACGCGGGTTGGAGAAGGCATTGCCGTCTTTCAGCGCCATTTCCGCCATATACGGGAAATCGGCTTCTTTGACGCCCAGCTCGCGCAGATGCTGCGGAATACCGATATCGGCTGACAGGCGAGCGATGGCGCGAATCGCCAGCTCGGCAGCATCCATGGTGGACAGACCGTCAGTGTTCTCACCCATAAACTCCGCGATGTCGGCAAATTTCTCCGGATTAGCGATCAGGTTATAGCGCGCCACGTGCGGCAGCAGGACGGCATTTGCTACGCCGTGCGGCATGTCGTACAGACCGCCAAGCTGATGCGCCATCGCGTGAACGTAGCCAAGGTTGGCGTTGTTGAAGGCCATACCCGCCAGCAAAGAGGCATAGGCCATATTCTCGCGAGCTTTCAGGTTGCTGCCCAGTGCTACGGCCTGGCGTAAGTTGCGGGCGATCAGACGAATTGCCTGGATAGCGGCGGCGTCGGTAACCGGGTTGGCATCTTTTGAAATATAGGCCTCAACGGCGTGGGTCAGGGCGTCCATTCCTGTTGCCGCAGTCAGTGGCGCAGGTTTGCCGAGCATCAGCAGTGGGTCATTAATGGAAACCGACGGCAGGTTGCGCCAACTGACAATCACAAACTTCACTTTGGTTTTGGTATTGGTCAGCACGCAGTGACGGGTGACTTCGCTGGCGGTACCGGCGGTGGTATTCACCGCGACGATCGGCGGCAGCGGATTGGTCAGGGTTTCAATCCCGGCATAGCTATAGAGATCGCCTTCGTGCGTCGCCGCGATACCGATGCCTTTACCGCAGTCATGCGGGCTACCACCGCCGACGGTAACGATGATATCGCATTGCTCTTTACGAAAAACGTCCAGGCCGTCGCGCACGTTGGTGTCTTTAGGGTTTGGCTCGACGCCGTCAAACACCACCACGTCAATACCGGCTTCACGCAGATGTTCGAGGGTTTTATCAACCGCGCCGTCCTTAATGGCTCGCAGACCTTTATCAGTCACCAGCAGCGCTTTTTTACCGCCCAACAGTTTGCAGCGTTCGCCCACGACGGAAATAGCATTCGGGCCAAAAAAGTTCACATTTGGCACCAGGTAATCAAACATACGATAGCTCATAATTTACCTTCTTAGATTTAAATTATAATTCAGAGAAACAATTCAGTGCGGTTTGCGCTAATAACATGTCTTGTTCGACAGTACCGCCACTTACGCCGACAGCACCGATTAATTTATCGTTTAACATGACAGGTAAGCCGCCACCAAAAATAACGATCCGCTGTTGATTCGTTAGCTGTAAACCATATAGTGACGCACCCGGTTGTACCGCGTCGGTAATTTCATGGGTCCCCTGCCGCAGACAGCAGGCGGTATACGCTTTATTAAGAGAAATATCACAGCTGGTGACGAACGCGTCGTCCATGCGTTGCATCAGCAGCGTGTTGCCGCCGCGATCCACCACGGAAAAGACCACCGGCACGTTGATCTCAAGCGCTTTAGCCTCGACGGCCTGCGCCATTTTTTTCGCCGCCGCCAGCGTAATGGTGGCGATTGGTTGGCTCTTATTCACAGTCTCTCCTGAAAATGTTGTAGGGCTGATGTCACGAAAATATCGCGATACAGCTATTTTTTATCATTGGGTTTGGCTTTATTTTCTCGCCGCGCGTTATTAAGTCAATAGGGTGAAAATTTAAAAAGTATTAATTTAATTTTGTGTATTAGTGTTTATTGATAATGATCATTTAACTTCGTCACAATTCGCTACGAATATTCCTGAGAACCGTTTCAATATGGAACGATGAATTTTTATTACGTGCCAAATTGGAACGAAATTAATTTTATTTTTTTATTGCTGTGCTCATTTAGAGTTCGGCCATTGCTGATGAAAGGCGAATGCCGGGAGGTGTGTCCCCGGCAATACGGCCCGGCGTCCCTATTTTTTATCTTTTGAGTCCATAAACTATGAGAAGATCAAAACGATTCGAAGTGCTTGCGAAGCGCCCTGTAAATCAGGATGGGCTGATTGGCGAATGGCCTGAAGAGGGACTGATCGCCATGGAAAGCCCCTACGATCCGGCTTCGTCGGTGAAGGTAGAGAATGGTCGTATTGTTGAGCTGGACGGCAAGAGCCGCGCCGAGTTCGACATGATTGACCGTTTTATTGCCGACTACGCGATTAACGTGGCTGAAACTGAACGGGCAATGCGGCTCGACGCGCTGGAGATCGCCAGAATGCTGGTGGATATCCACGTCAGCCGGGAAGAGATTGTTGCTATTACCACCGCTATCACCCCGGCGAAAGCGGTGGAGGTGATGGCGCAAATGAACGTGGTGGAAATGATGATGGCGCTGCAAAAAATGCGCGCCAGACGCACGCCGTCCAACCAGTGCCATGTCACCAACCTGAAAGACAACCCGGTACAGATTGCCGCCGATGCGGCTGAAGCGGGGATCCGTGGTTTTTCAGAACAGGAAACGACGGTCGGGATCGCCCGCTATGCGCCGTTTAACGCCCTGGCGCTGCTGGTCGGTTCCCAGTGCGGTCGCCCCGGCGTGCTGACGCAATGTTCCGTTGAGGAGGCGACTGAGCTGGAGCTGGGGATGCGCGGGTTAACCAGCTACGCCGAAACCGTGTCGGTATACGGTACAGAGTCTGTGTTTACCGACGGCGATGATACGCCGTGGTCCAAAGCGTTTCTCGCCTCGGCCTATGCGTCTCGCGGACTGAAAATGCGTTACACCTCTGGCACCGGTTCGGAAGCGCTGATGGGCTATTCCGAGAGTAAATCGATGCTCTATCTGGAGTCGCGCTGCATCTTTATCACCAAAGGCGCGGGCGTACAGGGGCTGCAAAACGGTGCGGTCAGCTGTATTGGCATGACCGGCGCGGTGCCGTCGGGGATCCGCGCGGTGCTGGCGGAAAACCTGATTGCCTCAATGCTCGACCTTGAAGTGGCCTCCGCCAATGACCAGACCTTTTCCCACTCTGATATTCGCCGTACCGCCCGTACCCTGATGCAAATGCTTCCCGGCACCGACTTTATCTTCTCCGGCTATAGCGCCGTACCGAACTACGACAACATGTTTGCCGGGTCGAACTTCGACGCGGAAGACTTCGATGATTACAACATTCTGCAACGCGATCTGATGGTTGATGGTGGTCTGCGTCCTGTAACCGAAGAAGAAACCATCGCCATCCGCAACAAGGCGGCACGCGCCATTCAGGCAGTGTTCCGCGAACTGGGCCTGCCGCTGATTAGCGATGAAGAAGTCGAAGCTGCTACTTATGCTCACGGCAGCAAAGATATGCCCGCGCGCAATGTGGTGGAAGATCTGGCCGCCGTGGAAGAGATGATGAAGCGCAATATCACCGGGCTGGATATCGTCGGCGCACTAAGCCGTAGCGGTTTCGAAGATATCGCCAGTAACATCCTCAATATGCTGAGACAGCGTGTTACCGGTGATTACCTGCAAACGTCGGCTATTCTGGATCGCCAGTTCGACGTCGTCAGCGCCGTCAACGACATCAATGATTATCAGGGACCTGGTACCGGCTATCGCATCAGTGCCGAACGCTGGGCGGAAATTAAAAATATTGCGGGCGTGGTTCAGCCCGGCTCGATCGAATAAGGCGGTACACAGTGGAATGCACAACTGAACGTAAGCCGGTTTTCATCTTACAGGTGAGCGAAGGCGAGGCGGCTAAAGCGGACGAACGCGTGGATGAAGTCGTGATAGGCGTCGGCCCGGCCTTTGATAAGTATCAGCATAAAACCTTGATTGATATGCCGCACAACGCGATTTTGAAAGAGCTGGTTGCTGGCATCGAAGAAGAGGGGCTGCATGCGCGAGTAGTGAGGATCCTGCGCACCTCAGATGTTTCTTTTATGGCATGGGATGCGGCAAATCTCAGCGGCTCAGGCATTGGGATTGGTATCCAGTCGAAAGGAACCACGGTGATTCATCAGCGCGATCTGCTGCCGCTAAGTAACCTGGAACTGTTTTCTCAGGCTCCGCTGCTGACGCTGGAAACCTATCGTCAGATTGGTAAAAACGCCGCACGCTATGCACGCAAAGAGTCGCCTTCGCCGGTGCCAGTGGTCAATGACCAGATGGTGCGCCCTAAATTTATGGCCAAGGCCGCGCTGTTTCACATCAAAGAAACCAAACACGTGGTGCAGGATGCTGCGCCTGTCACGTTGCATATTGCACTGGTAAGGGAATGACCATGAACGACAACATCATGACCGCGCAGGATTACCCATTAGCCACCCGCTGCCCGGAGAAAATCCGGACGCCTGGCGGCAAGCCGCTAACCGACATTACCCTTGAGAATGTGCTGGCGGGCCGCGTAGGGCCGCAGGATGTGCGTATTTCTCAGCAAACGCTGGAGTACCAGGCGCAGATTGCCGAGCAGATGCAGCGTCATGCCGTGGCGCGCAATTTTCGTCGTGCGGCAGAACTGATTGCGATCCCGGATGCCCGCATTCTGGAGATCTACAACGCACTGAGGCCGTTTCGTTCTTCGTTCGCCGAGTTGCAGGCCATTGCCGATGAACTGGAACACACCTGGCACGCCACGGTGAACGCCGGGTTTGTCCGCGAGTCGGCAGAGGTATACCAGCAGAGAAATAAGCTGCGTAAAGGCAGTCAGTGACGGAGGCAGCATGCCGTTAATTGCAGGGATCGATATCGGCAACGCCACCACTGAAGTGGCGTTGGCGCAGGATGGCCGGTTTATCGGCAGCGGGATTGTCGCCACGACCGGGATGAAAGGCACGCGGGAGAATATCGCCGGGGTGGTCGCGTCCCTGCAGCAGGCGCTGGATAAAACGCCGTGGTCGCTGCAGGACGTGGCAAAAATCTGCATCAACGAGGCCGCACCGGTGATTGGCGATGTGGCGATGGAAACCATCACTGAAACCATCATTACCGAATCAACGATGATTGGTCATAACCCGCAAACGCCCGGCGGCGTTGGCGTGGGCATGGGAACCACCATCGCCGTGGAGAAGTTGGCGGCGTTGAGCGAGGATCGATTTGCCCAGGGCTGGATACCGTTGGTGGGTGAGGAGATGGATTTCCTTGAGGCGGTTTGGTTTATCAATGAAGCGCTGGATCGCGGCGTCAACGTGGTGGCGGCCATCCTGAAAAAAGATGATGGCGTGCTGGTGAATAATCGCCTGCATCGGCCAATACCGGTGGTTGATGAAGTCACTCTACTGGAGAAGGTGCCGGAAGGCGTGCTGGCGGCGGTGGAAGTGGCGGCCCCGGGACAGGTGGTGCGGGTGCTGTCGAATCCTTACGGTATCGCAACCTTCTTTGCCCTGACCCCTGAGGAAACACAAACTATTGTCCCCATCGCCAGAGCGCTGATTGGCAACCGTTCCGCTGTGGTGCTGAAAACCCCGCAGGGAGATGTGCGATCAAGAGTGATCCCGGCGGGTAAGATCTTTATCCGTGGTGAAAAGCGTGGCGGTGAAGCCGACGTAGCGCAAGGCGCGCAGGCCATTATGCAGGCGATGAGCGCCTGCGCGCCCGTGTGTGATATTCGTGGTGAAGCAGGCACGCACGCAGGCGGCATGCTGGAGCGGGTGCGAAAGGTAATGGCGTCCCTGACCGGCCATGAGATGAGCGCGATATACATCCAGGATCTGCTGGCGGTGGATACGTTTATTCCGCGCAAGGTGCAGGGCGGGATGGCCGGCGAGTGCGCCATGGAAAATGCCGTCGGGATGGCGGCGATGGTGAAAGCGGACCGTCTGCAAATGCAGGTTATCGCCCGCGAACTGAGCGCCCGACTGCAGACCGAGGTGGTGGTGGGCGGCGTGGAGGCCAACATGGCCATCGCCGGGGCGTTAACCACTCCCGGCTGTGCGGCGCCGCTGGCGATCCTCGATCTCGGCGCCGGCTCGACGGATGCGGCGATCGTCAACGCGGAGGGGCAGATAACGGCGGTCCATCTCGCCGGGGCGGGGAATATGGTCAGCCTGTTGATTAAAACCGAGCTGGGCCTCGAGGATCTTTCGCTGGCGGAAGCGATAAAAAAATACCCGCTGGCCAAAGTGGAAAGCCTGTTCAGTATTCGTCACGAGAATGGCGCGGTGGAGTTCTTTCGGGAAGCCCTCAGCCCGGCGGTGTTCGCCAAAGTGGTGTACATCAAGGAGGGCGAACTGGTGCCGATCGATAACGCCAGCCCGCTGGAAAAAATTCGTCTCGTGCGCCGGCAGGCGAAAGAGAAAGTGTTTGTCACCAACTGCCTGCGCGCGCTGCGCCAGGTCTCACCCGGCGGTTCCATTCGCGATATCGCCTTTGTGGTGCTGGTGGGCGGCTCATCGCTGGACTTTGAGATCCCGCAGCTTATCACGGAAGCCTTGTCGCACTATGGCGTAGTCGCCGGGCAGGGCAATATTCGGGGAACAGAAGGGCCGCGCAATGCGGTCGCCACCGGGCTGCTACTGGCCGGTCAGGCGAATTAAACGGGCGCTCGCGCCAGCCTCTCTCTTTAACGTGCTATTTCAGGATGCCGATAATGAACCAGACTTCTACCTTAACCGGGCAGTGCGTGGCCGAGTTTCTTGGCACCGGATTGCTCATTTTCTTCGGCGCGGGCTGCGTCGCTGCGCTGCGGGTCGCCGGGGCCAGCTTTGGTCAGTGGGAGATCAGTATTATCTGGGGCCTTGGCGTCGCCATGGCCATCTACCTGACGGCCGGTGTCTCCGGCGCGCACCTTAATCCGGCGGTGACCATTGCCCTGTGGCTGTTCGCCTGTTTTGAACGCCGCAAGGTGCTGCCGTTTATTGTTGCCCAGACGGCCGGGGCCTTCTGCGCCGCCGCGCTGGTGTATGGGCTCTATCGCCAGCTGTTTCTCGATCTTGAACAGAGTCAGCATATCGTGCGCGGCACTGCCGCCAGCCTTAACCTGGCCGGGGTCTTTTCCACGTACCCGCATCCACATATCACTTTTATACAAGCGTTTGCCGTTGAGACCACCATCACGGCAATCCTGATGGCGATGATCATGGCCCTGACCGACGACGGCAACGGAATTCCGCGCGGGCCGCTGGCGCCGTTGCTGATTGGCTTGCTGATCGCCGTGATCGGCGCGTCGATGGGGCCGCTAACCGGCTTTGCGCTGAATCCGGCGCGCGACTTCGGCCCAAAACTGTTTACCAGTCTGGCCGGGTGGGGCTCGATCGCCTTTACCGGTGGGCTGGCGATCCCTTACTTTCTGGTGCCGCTGCTGGCGCCGGTGGTGGGGGCGATTATCGGGGCGTTTTTGTATCGCAAGCTTATCGGCCGCTTTCTGCCGTGCGAATGCGGTATCGATGAGTAAAGCGGGACCCGCCGCAGCGCGGCGGGTTTCCCCGGCCTGATGCCGGGGGGGTTATTTTTTGATGACCGCGCTGAGATCGCCAAGTTTAGCGGCGGGGTTCTTGTGGCACTCCTGCAGCATTTTCGGTACCGAAACGGTCTCGACTTCATGCCAGTCAACATAGTCGCCGCCGCTAAAGTCGGTGTTGCGATTCACTACCCAGAAGGCCACCGGGGTCATGCTTTTTGGGTTCATATCCATAAATTCCTGACAGGTCATATTCTGCGGCGTGGTTTCCTCAACCGCGAACGCCGGGCTGGTCATCAGACAGAATGTGGTAGCCGCCACGGTCAATACGAGTGCTTTAGGGAAGGTGCGAACAAGTCCCTGATATGAGATCATGTTTGTCATCTGGAGCCATGGAACAGGGTTCATTATGAGTCATAAAATTGGCATGTTTTTAATTGTTTGTCATTGTCTCTATTCGTATTTTTAATTGTCTATAATCAATCGGTTATGAAGTTATTTTTGTTTCTGATTGGTTCTCTTATTTCCCCATTGTACTATCCTTACCTGACCCATTACCTGACCCAAAATGGGCATTGGGTCAGGTAACGCTTATCCTCAGAAAGGTAACCTCATGGCCGCTAATCTTACCG
>OGYT01001409.1_pt1 | contig 15801 bp, 21 predicted proteins | sample 1576631 | NCBI WGS metagenome assembly OGYT01 (sample SAMEA3541588, study PRJEB24748) | human gut metagenome | biome: human gut; feature: human-associated habitat; material: faeces | place: China | collected 2012
AAAATTCTTGAAATAATAAATCTTCCTATCTCTGCCATCAACTTCATCGGAGGTCAGTTTAAATACTTTCAAGAAGCAAGTGGCCATGAGATGCATTTGATTTGCTCACCTGGTAGTATAGAGGAGTTCTGCGAAAAGAACAACGTGCATTACCATCCTGTTTTGATGAACAGGCAGGTTTCCCTCAAAGATGATTGGCGTGCCTTGCATCAGATTGTTTCCTATATCAAAAAGAACGATATTGATATAGTAATTGCACATCAGTCGAAGGGACGTCTGCTTGGTATGATAGCAGCACGGATATGTGGCGTGAAGTATAAGATTACGTTTGCTCATGGTGTTGTTTACGAAACAATGCATGGAATCAAACGCACCCTTATGATCTGGAATGACAAGTTTGTTTCTGCCATGGCCGATAAGGTCGTATGTGTGAGTAACTATGTCATTGAGCAGAGAAAGAAGGATCATATAGACAAAATAGGAAAGTGTGTGCTTCTTGGCAACGGTTCTTGCAACGGTCTCGATACTATCAATAAGTTCAATCCAGAATTAGTACCACAATCGGATATTGATAAGATTAAAGCACAATACGAATTGAAAGAGAAGGACTTTGTCATAGGCTTTTGTGGTCGATTGGTTCGAGACAAGGGTGTAGTTGAGTTGATCAAAGCCTACGATATGTTCAAGTCTAAACACAGTGACCAGTGCATCAAGCTGTTTGTCATTGGCCCTCCCGAGAAAAGGGATGGATTGCCAAAGGAAACTCTTGACCGCTTAGACAACGACAAGACCATAGTGTTTACCGGTATGGTACCTTTTGATGAGATACAAAAATACTATATGGTGATGAACGTATTGGTACTGCCAACTCATCGTGAAGGCTTCGGTATGGTTTCGGTCGAAGCAGAGGCTATGGGCGTTCCTGCAATTGTTTCTGATTATACCGGTTGTGCGGAAACTATCCAAAATGGCAAGACTGGTTTGTACATCAATAAGACGTCAGAATCCATTGTAGAAGCTTTAGAAAAAGTGTTTGATCCTGAGTACGCCAAAATGCTAAGTAGCAATTGTCGCAAGTTTGTGGTTGAAAACTTTGAGCACACAATTGTACGTAAGCACATGTTGAATCTTATTAATTCAATGATAAAATAATGGAAAAGAAAAAAATAAGCATAACCTATCGTGCGTTGCGTGCTATAGGTCTTTATTACTCTGAAGAAGAATACGGTCAGGTGACGATAGGCTACTTCCTTGGTAAGGTCTATCGCACATACCGCAATGCATTTATTTCAAGATTCCTGATGGATGCATGGATTTTCAGTCCAATTCTGGTCAGAAAGTGGAATCCTTGGCTTGTTCGTAGAATGGGTGCTCATGTAGGACAGAATGTGGCAATTGGCGACCATGTACGTATCGACTGGGGCCATGCAGATATGATTTACATCGAAGATTATGTGCAGTTGACTGGTGGTTGTCGCGTATTGGCTCACAAGCGTGATTTGGACGATTATCATGTAGGTGATAATGCGGCCGATTTTGGATACAAGGTTGAACCTGTTCGTCTTTGCAGAGGCTGTCAAATTGGTATGGAATCTATGATTATGCCAGGAGTAACAGTTGGTGAAGGCGCTATTGTTGGTGCAGGATCATTGGTATCAAAGGATATACCTGCTTGGACGATTGCTGTAGGCAGACCAGCAAAGGTTGTTAAGGAAGTTCCACACAGACAAGAAGCATAATGAACATACTATCATTTGACATAGAGGAATGGGTGTTGGAGAAGGATTTCTTTGGTAACAAGGACTCGAAATACAAGGAGTATGACCGTCTGCTTGGGGAGATTCTTGATAAGCTGGATGAGTGTCAGTTGAAAGGTACGTTCTTCTGCGTAGGTCGTATGGCAACAGAGTTCCCTCATGCGGTGAAGCTTATCGCTGACCGTGGACATGATGTGGGTTGCCACTCCAACAAACATGTATGGCTGACGAAGTTGACACGTGAAGAGGCGATGGAAGATACTCGAATTGCCGTAGATGCTTTGGAACAATGCTGCGGTCAGAAGATACTTTCATATCGTGCTCCAGCTTTTTCTGTTGGCGACAAAAACAAATGGGTTCTTGAAGTACTGGCAGAATGTGGCATCGAGCGTGATGCATCTATCTTTCCTGTTGCTCGTGACTTTGGTGGCTTCGAGAAGTTTGGTCAGAAGATGCCAAGTGTCATCAAATACAACGGTATCAGAATGAAAGAATTTCCGATTTGTACAGTAGATGTTCTTGGTAAAGAGATTGCATACTCTGGTGGTGGCTACTTCCGCTTCTTCCCATTGAGCTTTGTGGAGAAAGAGATGAATAGGACTGATTATTCAATGACCTATTTCCATCTTGGCGACTTGAATCCTGTTATTGAGGGTGTAATGAGCCCTGAATTGTTTGAGACCTATTTCCAAGAAAAGGGTTCGGTTATGGATCGATACATGAGATACTTAAAGACAAATCTTGGTGTGAAGTCAAGCAAGAAGAAGCTGTTCCGCCTGTTGGATGTGATGCCATTCGTGGATCTGGGACAAGCTGATAATGAAATAGATTGGAACAACGTACCTGTGATAGAACTATAAGCCGAATTGATGTTAGAATTTGAACTAATACAGATTGTCTTAGGGCATGCTACGACCTTATCTTCCACCCCTACAGCTGCAGATTGGCGGAAGGCTATGGGCTTTGCAGAGAAGCAAGGACTCATAGGATTGATGTTTTCGGGTATAGAGAAGCTACCAAAGCCTCAATTACCTCCTATGGAAAATCAGATGGACTGGTTAGGACAGGTGGAATACATGGTAAGCATGTACAACGAGCATAGGGGGGCGAAGAACTTGCTTTGTTCTATCAGTCACAAGCTGTAAGGATGATTATTATGAAGGGGTATGGACTGTCGCTAAATTGGCCTGTACCGAACTATCGACCAACAGGCGACTTTGATATTGTATTGCTAAGAGGTGTGTATTCAACTAACTCACCAACCAATAACTTAAGCTTAAAGCAGACATCAAGGAGTTTGCAGATCAGATGGTAGAGCAACAACTGGGTGTATCGGTAGAACGTGAATATCGAAAGCACTCTCACTTCGACTATCATGGCGTTACTATTTGGTGAGCATTTTGCTGCAAGCGGAATAACATTATGACATGTTCTGGACTTAGGGACGTTTTTTCAGAAACATTATAAAAAGATTGATTGGGTCAAGGTTCTCAAGGTGCATGAACAAGAGAATATGAGGTTGCTCTATGATGTAACAGGTTAGCGTCCAATTATGACGTATTGCTTGATTAGTTTGAAAATCAGACCTTTGTTCTTGTTGAATCAAAAGCAAAGTTTATGTATAGTTACAATGATTTTGAGCGTCTGTTCGTTCGTTACAAATTAGAAGGTGTTCCTTCTGGAATTTCCATCGAGAAATTCTGTATATCGAACAAAGTCCCCTATAACCTATTTTCAAAATGGTACAAGGATACACGAAAAAAGGTAATGCCAGTGTAAGTCTTGGGTATCCCCTCACCACCTGCGAATTTGCCGGATACCCCTTCCTCTGTATTGGAAGAAACTCCTCGTGTCGAAACTCAGTCCCTTCCCCCTGCCGGAGTTCGTATATTGGTGGATATCCGTATGAGCAATGGCGTTCATCTGAGTCAGAAGAATTGAGCTATCAAGGTTTAAAAGATCTGGTAGGGAAACTGGAGGATCTATGTTGAATATAACAGGTTTAAACCGTTTTTTCTTTATCTGTGATTTTCACGATATGCGTTGTAAATACGACAAGGTTCTCTCCATCATTCATCAACAATTGAATCGTGAGCCCGAAGATGGCGATGTCTTTATCGTGATGTCCAAAGATTTGAAAGGAAAGATTTGTTCAATCAATTGAAGACCCATATTCAGATATGACCCCGGAAGAAAAATCGAAAATGATAATAGAGCTGATGGCGGCTCGTGAGCGTGATACAGAGCGCATACAACGTGATGCGGGACGCATAGATGAACTGTTGTCCAAGGTTGATGAACTGATGTCTTTGCAGAAGGCTGCTATGGCTACAGAAAAAGAGCGGGACGATTATAAAGAGATGAACAGTCGTCTGTTGTCTAAGATAACCGCCTTGGAGGAGTAGTTTAAAGTCCGTAACAATAACCTTTATGGTGGTAAGAGTCAGAAGGGAATCTGTAAAAAGAAGCGTAAAGCCGAGGCTGATCAATTGGCTGGAGAAGGGCTCTATTCATTTCTGCGGGTTGATTACTTATCTTAAAAACACTTGCCTGGAAAAAGATTCTATAGTAAACTGCGATGAAACTTGGTGTCGTGTAAAGGGTAAAGGATGCTATAAGAAAAAATATATATGTTGTCTGGTCAATAAACTTTCAAAAGTAGTCATCTACTGCTACGAAGACGGTTCCAGAGGACGTGATGCCTTGAAACATATTCTGGGTGACAGTCAGGTAAAAGCCCTTCGGTCAGACGGTTACAATGTTTATATGTATCTAGATGATCATATGGTAGATATTGAACATCTTTGTTGTATGGCTCATGCACGGGCGAACTTCAAGTATGCTTTAGAGCGGGGCGATGATAAGGATGCGGCATTCATATTGGAGTTGATCGGTGAACTTTACAAACAGGAATGCGAGTATGAAGAAGGCAAGTTATCTGCCGAACAGATAAAGCTTTGTCGGAATAACTTGAAGACAAAGGATATAATCATAAAATTACGCAGTAAACTAGATGCCTTGCTCAGTGAAAATCATCCACCGCGAGGGGAGTTGATGGAGAAGGCTCTAAGTTATATGAATACTTTCTGGTTTCAGCTGTTTGCTTACTTAAATGAAGGTTCCTATTCGATCAACAATTCCATTGCCGAGAGGTTTATACGTCCCTGATCCGGTGAACGAAAGAATTCATTGTTTTTCGGTAGCGACAAAATGACCCACGTTTCAGCGGTATATCATATCATCATCTCAACCTGTAAGATGCAGGGTGTATCAGTGCTGAATTATTTCAAGCAGTTCTTCAGCGAGATTGCTAAAGGACGAAGGGATTATGAACATTTATTGCCCTTGACAATCGGATTGAACTAACAACAAATCTTAAAAATTAATATCCTTTTTGACGTTATTTATTGGAAAATCGCCTTGTAGCAGCTTTTCTTGGGCTATACGTCAAAATTTGACGCTAACAATTCAATTATATATCATGTATAAGCATCTTTTTAAAAGGCTGATTGATTTCTGTATTGCTTTTATTGTGTTAGGAATTTTACTCATTCCATTAATAGTCATCACTCTGTGGTTACATTTCGCCAATAAAGGAGCTGGAGCATTCTTCTTCCAAGAACGTCCTGGAAAAGATAATAAAATATTCAGGATAGTTAAGTTCAAGACTATGACAGATGAACGAGATGCTAACGGAGATTTGTTACCTGATGATATGCGTTTGACAAAAGTCGGAAAATTTGTACGTTCTACAAGCATTGATGAATTACCCCAGTTTTGGAATGTATTAATAGGGGATATGTCACTTATTGGTCCACGCCCGCTTCTGGTGCAATACTTGCCTTTATATAGTAAAGAACAGGCTCGTCGTCACGAAGTACGTCCCGGAATATCCGGTTGGGCGCAGTGTCATGGCCGTAACTCATTATCATGGAGAGAAAAGTTCGCTTTAGATGTGTGGTATGTAGACCACTGTACATTGATTACAGATATTAAAGTGATTTTTATAACAATCAAGAAAGTTCTTGTTCGTGATGGCATTTCACAGGAGGGTAATGCCACTATGGAACCTTTTAACGGAAACAATTAATGTATTTGTATGGAGCAAGTGGTCATGCTAAAGTGATCATTGATATTGTAAAGGCACAGGGGGAGGAAGTGGAAGGTTTGGTGGATGATAACCCAAACCTTAAAGAATTAGGCGGCATTCCTGTTTTGCATAATGCAGCCGGACTTTCGCCTTTTATTGTTAGTATTGGAAACTGCAAGATACGTAAGATGATTGCTGAAAGGCTCAATTGTGAGTTTGTAACAGCGATTCATCCTACTGCCATTATTTCGCCGGGTTCTATAATAGGTGAGGGGGCGGTAGTTATGCAAGGGGCTATCATTCAAACAGAAGTACAGATAGGAAAGCATTGTATCATCAATACGAAAGCTAGTATTGATCATGAGTGTGTGATTGGTGATTATGTGCATATAGCACCGGGATGTACTATTAGCGGTGATGTACGTATTGGTGAGTGTTCTTGGATTGGAGTGGGAACAACTATAGTACAAGGTATCCATATTGGAAAGAACTGTTTTATTGGAGCCGGTAGTGTGGTGGTAAAAGATATACCTGATAACAGTAAGGCATACGGAGTTCCTTGTAAAGTAATAGAGAAATTAAATAATATATAGAATTATGAGTTACATTCCTAAAAAGACTATTTATCTTTGCCTTGCCCACATGAGCGAGGAAGGTTTCGAACAAAAATATGTAAAAGAAGCTTTTGACACTAATTGGGTAGTCCCTTTGGGGCCTAACGTGAATGCGTTTGAGGATAGTCTCAAAGAATTTGTGGGTGGAAAAAATGAAGTAGTGGTGCTTAGTGCCGGTACTGCTGCTGTACATCTGGCATTAATTGCTTGTGGCGTTCATGCTGGTGATGAGGTTATTGTGCAGTCATTTACATTTTGTGCTTCGTCACATCCTATTACTTATCTTGGCGCAAACCCCGTATTTGTGGGTTCTGAAGGGGAGACATGGAACATGGATCCTGTTTTGCTCGAAGAAGCCATCAAAGATCGTATCGCCAAGACAGGGAAGAAACCAAAAGCAATTGTACCTGTAGCACTTTATGGTATGCCTTACAATTGTGAGAAGATAATGGAGATCGCTAATCGTTATGATATTCCGGTAGTGGAAGATGTTGCTGAAGGATTTGGTTCTAAGTTCGATGGTAAAGTGTTGGGTACATTTGGTAAGTTTGGTGTATTATCATTTAACGGTAATAAGATGATTACTACGTCAGGTGGTGGTGCGCTAATCTGCCGGAATGCTGAGGACAAAAATACCATTATGTGGTATGCAACCCAAGCTCGGGATGCTTATCCTTACTATCAGCATACTGCGATCGGTTATAATTACCGCATGAGTAATGTTTGCGCCGGTATAGGTCGTGGCCAAATGACTGTTGCTGATACACATATTGCTCATCATAAGCATGTGCAGGTACTTTATGAAGAACTGTTGGCAGATGTAGAGGGTGTTCATATTCACAAGCAACCTGCTGATTCCCGCTATGATTCTAATTTTTGGCTTTGTACTGCTAGCATCGACTCGGAAGTGAAGGTGGTAGGGCAGGAGAATGCTTATAAGGAAGTTGTCAAGACTGCTGTGGGGGGGGCTGCCGGTGTGATTAAAGCCGTAGATAGTGCTACTACTGATTGTCAGCCGAATGAGAATGTGGAAGCATTACGTATATTCATGTTATTTAAGAGGATAGAATGCAGGTCTGTTTGGAAGCCGATGCATAAGCAGCCAGTTTATGCGGATGCTCCTTTCTATACTAACGGGGTGGAAGAGGATATTTTCAAGGTAGGGTTCTGTCTACCTGCGGGTCCTTATGTGACGGATGATGATGTGCGTTATATTGTGGAATCAATCAAAGAAGCGATTGTAAGGTAATGTATAATTGATTGGGATTAACAGTTTAAACAATAAAATAGATAAAAACGAATGGCTGATAATGAAACCTCTGTCAGCCATTCGTTTTTATCAGCTTATATTAGCAAATACTCTTTTGTACAGCTAAAACACGGACATCCTTTCATCGGATTCAAGTTCCGGTGTCCCACGACCAGTGCTTTCGGAAACTGTCTTTTCAACTCCCTCAACAAGGCAAGCAAAGCTCCTTTTTGCTCCAGTGTACGCGTATCTTTCGGTTTCCCGTTCGCATCCAGTCCTCCCTCATAACAAACACCTATCGAATGGGTGTTATGATTACGGCAGTGTGCTCCAATCTTTTCTAAAGCGCGTCCCCGGTGAATCTCCCCATCACGAGTGATGTAGAAATGATAGCCAATATCACGGAAACCACGGTGCAAGATATGATCCTGTCGGCAAGCCTCCGCCGAAAGGGACTTTCCTTCCGGCGTGGCACTGCAATGAATGATAATTAATGTAATAGTCCGCATGGGGTTACATGCAACTTTGTATTCCGAACACACCTCCGATGGCGGTGGCTACAGTGATAACGATTTTGAGAACTAAGCTCCATACAGAGCGGGGAGATGATGATTTACTCATACAATAACAGGTTTTAAATAAATTAATAATAGTTTTCTTTTACCACAGATCTACACAGACTCACACAGATAAATAATCGACTACTTTAGCAACTACCAATTCAATATAATCTGTGGAAATCTGTGTAGTCAGTGGTGAATCTTTTAGGCAGCCGGGTCAGGTGCTTCGCCACCTCCGTCCGGTTTCGGATCAGGGTTGTCACCCGAATCAGAACCTCCTCCGGCAGTTGTCGGTTTCTGATATTCCGCTTGCTGCTTCAACTGGCTATCGAGTTTCAGATTATTGGTCGACAGATTACCGGTGGCACGGGCTTTCAAACGCATGCCGCTAATATTCTTCTCCAACGAGAACTCTTCCAGCGTATCGGCTGCCTTACTGCGAATACCCACACCAAAAATGGCAAGATCATCAATTTTCACACACTTGCCGTCTAGCAACAATTCCTTGATGCAATCTACCATATCCGAAAGCACACCTTTGATGACACCACCGGAATACGGTGAATTGTGCTTCGACATATGTTCGGCAAGCTTTGCCAAATCAAACGTCTCGTCGCTTACTGCACGGGCGAACCACTTACCCGCATTCAAGCCTTTCTTCTGCTGGTTTTGATAAATTTTGTAACGAATCATAAAACAATAAATTAAAGGGTTAAACATATTGTCCGGGGATTCTTTTCCCTTTCGACGATACAAAAATACTACTCCGGATCTCCCGGAAATCAGCTGTGCACGGTTGTGTCTGGTAGCGGTCGGTTATTTGTCATTATAGTCGGTTATTCAATGGAAAAACGTTGGCTATATAGTCGTTTTTTGTTATTTTTGTAACAGTAAATCAGAAATATATCCATCATGAGTGAATTTAAAATACGTGCTTACGGGCGCATGGAACTGGCGCAACTCTATTCTCCGGAACTTACCGATATTGCCGCTTATCGAAAAATGAAGAAATGGATCTCTCTATGTCCCGGACTTCTGCAACGCCTGTACGACTTAGGCTACGAATCAAAGCGACGCTCATTCACACCATTGGAGGTGAGAGTGATTGTGGATGCCCTGGGAGAGCCTTAAATAATGCGGCACTTTATGATGCATAAAGCACCGCTTTACGATGTCTAAAGCTTAGCTTTACACCTCCTAAAGCGATGCTTTATACAGTAAAAACGGATGCGGTAATCAAAATGAGTGTACCAGTCCAAACGATTACAGTAAATAAGGCGGGGACAGTGGGGACACTTTCCCCGTTTCACTCATACACACACACGCACGCGCGTAACTTCCTTTGCCGTCTACACTGATTAGCTTGCCTTGTCGGGTGAGACGTTTCAGCCAGGTGATGGCGGTGCTTTTGTTGATACCCAGAGCTGTTGCTTTTTCCAGCAACTCCGTGCGGGTAAATTCCTTACCCAGTTGCTGGAAGAGGAAATCCCGGTCGGCATTGGGCCGGTGGCTGACTTCAGTGTTGGGGAGGAATGACAGGATATGCATGGCGTGACAGTAGAGAGGTTCCGCCAAATTTAATACGGCGTGGAAATCTTTCGCCGAGATGGATACGTTCCAGCGGGTGACGATGCCGTCCTTGCGGTTGTCCGAAGGAATAGACTTGTCGGGTGTGAAGGGGGAGGAGGAGGAAATTTGGAGGCTGTAGGGATTCGGGTGTTCGAGCGCGCGCAACACGGCTACTTCCGACATGATCCTGCACAAATTGATAGCCATACGAGCCACAAAACTATACATTTCTCTGTCGTTGGCTATGCTCGAACGATCGAACAACTCCGAAAAGACGGCGTCAATTTCGCTTTTCTGCTCGTTCGTGAGCTGCAGCGTGTGGATACCATTCTTCTTTATCACGTCCAGTTGTTTTTTCCATTCCAGTCCTAGAGCGTTGAATACCTCTTCCCAGTCTGTTTCGTCGTCTACAAACTGGCTGACCCATTTGTCGATTCCGTACATGTAGTAGTACAACTGGCGGGAGGATCCTCCGTCTTCTGTTGTCGGGATGAAAGCTTTCACCTGAAGTGGGGTGCCCGACATCAGGAGCGAAAGGCAGACTTTTTTTGTTTCCCGATATTCTTGGTTACCGCGACGGTTGTAGGACAAAAAGTCGTGGTCGAACGCTTTGCGCAGCGTGTCGCTCCAATGGCCGTGCTCCGATCCGATGGCGGTGGACAGTGTGTCGGCTTCCGACTCGAAGATAAGTCCTGTACCTTCGGAGTCCATAATGTTTTGTAGGATGCCTGTGCCGGTGTTGTTGCCCGAAATCAAGAACATTTTGTTAGGGGGCATTTGCGGGACTTCCATTTTCGACCGCTCTTTTCCCATCGCGTCGTATTCGGCTTTTTCTTTTTTATAGATCTTCATTTGCGCCGCCACTTTCGCGCGAATCTCGTCATGGATGGGTTGCACGAGCAGGCGGAGGTAGGAGAGGATGCCTTTGCCGGAAGCAGAGGGCGCCACGATGAAACATTGGAGGCTGGGATAATAGTATTTGCCGCCATAGAGGCATCGCACGTGGCGCGACATGCAAGCTCCCAGTGCGGTGAATGCTCCCATCAGCATGATGTCGCGTTGAATCTCATTTTTCGCAACTTTGATGATACGCTGCAGGAGTTTCGGCCAGTTTGCTTCCGGCAGAGTGGGGAGCGGGTGTTGCGGATCGCTACCGGATAGTAGTTCTTCTTTTTCTTCTGTGATCGTTTCTTCGTCTGTTTCCTCATTTGCCACCTTATTATACGCGCGTGCCTGTGTGAGAATTTGAGGGGCTGTCCTCACTGTCCCCACTGTCTCCACATAGCTGATAGCGACTCCCGTCGCTTCGGCCAGGTGGAAAGCGGTGCCCAGGTGCACTTCTCCGCGTTGGGTGTGGAGTGCGTTGGAGAATACCCGTTCGGCATGTTCGCGCTGATACTTGGGAGACACCCGGCATAGGCGGTGAAAAAACTCACGTCCTGCTTCGCCGCAATCCGTTGCGATGGCGAATGACAATTGTACGTATTCAAGATAAGTGGGAGCAATGTCCGCTCCTGCCGCTTCGACTGCTTCGGTGAGACGGCATAAAGATTCAATATCAGTCATTTGGATTTATGATTTTTGATTTATGATTTATTCGTTGGTGGTTCTGAACAATGCTTCCGGGTCGTAACTAAGGAAACAGGATCTCACGAGGTCTTTGCCGGAGAAATCTACTTTGGATTTCGTTTCGGAAGAAACCGCTGTTACCGTATTGTATGCCGTCTCTACGTACCGCATCGCCCAACTCATGTTGTCTGTGATATTTTGGGCATCATTTATCGTGGGGGAATAATGGCAAGGAACAAATGCCTTTACACCCAGTCCGCTGGGGCTGACAAAGGTGAGTACAGGTTGTAGGAGAGGATCGTCATAGAGCATACGTCGCATTTCCACTGCTTCCTGATAAGAGTGGAGACCGTCCACATCGACTATCACCAGGTGAGACGGGGAGACGAAATTCTTACTGCTACGGCGGGTGAATATGCCGCAGGGGGTCACATACGGTAGTAATGACGCTTTGGCGGTTCGTATATCTTCGGAGTTGCGTACTTGTTCGGTCAGGGCTTTGAGGTTCTCGTTGCAAGTAATCATTTGGAAAACTTGTTCGATGGAGACTTCGCAGAAGGGGATAAGTGTGGGAGGAGTCATCAGTCGGCCTTGTTTGTCTTTGATAGGAGCGATAGGTGGCATGAAATAGGACATTCTGTAGTTGTTTGGCATCATTTTCTTTTTGTTTCAAGTTAAAATATTTATTTTTGCAAAAAATATGAGTGTGTTTCAAAACACGGCGTAAAATTAGTAAATGCAAAATAGACATCGTCCCGACATGTTGGGATGAAAGTGAAAATAATTAACCGTTACGGTTTAATTTTAACAATAAAAAAGAATGGAAAATGAAAAAGGTTTTTATGTAGCTTTAGGAGTTTACATAGGAGAGTTGCAAAAGCGTGCGGATTTGAAAAATGACGAAATATGCAAGAGCGTACACATCGGCCACTCTACTTTTAATGATTTAAAAAAGGGGCAAAACGCCCATTGAGTGATTACGTAAAAGTGGTGGAGTGCTGTCTGGATGCCTTCAATGAAGAGGAAGCCGGGGTTATCTGGGATGAATGGAGGAGAATGTATTTTCGATACAGGAGAAGAAAAGAGGAGGAGAGAGGAGAACGGTGAAAAACAGATAAAGTAAAAGCTGCAGGCGGGAAAAAGTTTCCCGCCTGCGGTCTTTATGAATGAATTTTTTTGTAGCTTTGTGAAAAATAAGATTGATATGGAAGATTTGCAAAGATTATATCCTATCGGGATACAGACTTTCTTTAAGATACGTGAGGGGAATTTTCTCTATATTGACAAGACGGAATATGTGTACCGGATGACGCATTCGGCTTCCAGCTATCTGTTTCTAAGCCGTCCCCGACGTTTCGGAAAATCATTGCTTACCAGTACCATTCACTGTTATTTCGAGGGACGGAAGGATTTGTTTGAGGGACTGGCCATGGAGACATTGGAGAAGGAATGGATACAACACCCGGTGTTGCACTTCGACATGAGTACCGCTAAACATGTGGACAGGGAGCAACTGAACGCGGAACTGGAATTGAAACTCATGGCATACGAGGAGATTTATGGACGTGTAGAAGAGGAACTGTATGTGAATCAGCGTCTGGAGGGACTTATAAAACGTGCTTATAAGCAGACCGGTAAAAAAGTGGTTGTCTTGATAGACGAATATGACGCTCCTCTGCTCGATGTGGTTCATGAGGAAAAGAATTTGCCACAGTTACGTAATGTGATGCGTAATTTTTACAGTCCGTTAAAGGCGTGTGATCCTTATCTGCGCTTTGTTTTTCTTACGGGTATAACCAAGTTTTCGCAACTTAGCGTGTTCAGTGAACTTAATAATATCACCAATGTGAGTATGCTGCCTGATTATGCTGCCATTTGCGGTATCACTGCTGAAGAACTCCGTACTCAAATGGCTCCCGATGTAAAGCATCTGGCTACCCGGTTGGGAATTACTGCAGAGGAGATGTTGGACAAACTGAAGGAAAATTATGACGGTTATCATTTTTCGTGGCCGTCGCCCGACGTTTTCAATCCTTTCAGTTTGCTGAAGGCGATGGCTTTGGGAGAGATCGGCTCTTATTGGTTTGAGAGTGGCACGCCCACTTATATCATAGAGATGCTGCGTAAATATGCTGTGTTGCCATCAGAAATTGGTGGCGAGGAAGCGTCTCCCAGTGATTTTAACGTGCCTTTGGAGTTGGCGACTAATTATATGCCGTTGCTTTATCAGGCCGGTTACCTTACGATAAAGGGTGCGGATTTGGAATTTGACGCATATATGCTTGATATTCCAAACAAAGAGGTGCGTGTCGGTCTGATGAAAAGCCTGATTCCCTCTTATGTGACGAGTGACAGTCATGAGGTGAACAGTGTGGTGCGTAATTTGGCGCGTAACATTGTGCGGGGAGATATGGACGAGGCTTTGAAGCTGCTTCAGGCTTTTCTTTCCACTGTGCCTTATTGCGACAACACGGATTATGAGGGACATTACCAGCAGATGCTATATGTGATATTCTCATTGCTGGGCATTTATACCGATGTGGAGGTGCACACGCTGAAAGGACGTGTGGACATGGTGCTTCGCACCCGGACTACTCTCTATCTGGTAGAACTAAAACTGAATCAAAGCGCGGAGGCTGCCATGAAGCAAATTGACTTGCAGCAATATTCTGATCGTTTTGCTCTCTGCGGGCTTCCTGTGGTGAAGGTTGCGATAAATTTCAGTGCGGAGACCCGGACGATTGCAGATTGGGAGATTTCAATTAAATAATGATGTAACGAATGCATTTTTTATACTAGCAGTTTGATTTATTGGCAGGCGGGAAACATTTTCCCGCCTGCTTTTTTAGTATAATATATCAAATAGTAGCCATATCTTTCCCGTGTGCGATAACGAAAACACAAAAAATAACATTTTATTAGGTAGAAAAAGTTTGAGGAATGCTTCGTAGTTCACAAATAATGATTAAATTTGCCGCGATTTGTAATGCGGAGTTTGCAAAATGACGAATAATACTATAAAGCATCTAGGTATTGTGGAAAACATACAGGGTTCTCATCTGTCGGTGAGGATTGTCCAGACATCGGCTTGTGCGGCATGTAGCGCAAAGGGGCATTGTTCCTCGGCGGATAGTAAGGACAAAATCATAGATATCATAGATACCGCAGCTTCTTCCTATCAGGTGGGAGAGAAGGTGATGGTGGTCGGCGAAACGTCGATGGGCATGATGGCGGTAGTGTTGGCTTTCGTACTTCCTTTCGTACTTCTTATATTTTCGTTGTTTCTTTTGATGGCATTGATAGAGAATGAACTGTATGCAGCTCTTCTTTCTCTGGCTGTCCTTATACCTTATTATTTCGTTTTATGGCTTAACAAAACGCGACTCAAACAACAATTTTCATTTACTATAAAACCAATAAATAACTAAAAACATTATGAATTTGATTCTGATTGCAGTGATTTCATTGGGAGCTATAGCGCTCGTGCTGGCCGCTATTCTTTATGTGGCTTCCAAGAAATTTGCCGTGTATGAAGACCCGCGGATTGCCCAGGTGGGAGAAGTGCTTCCCCAGGCTAATTGTGGTGGATGTGGCTATCCCGGTTGTAGCGGCTTTGCCGACGCTTGCGTCAAAGCCGGTTCGCTGGATGGTAAATTCTGCCCCGTAGGCGGACAGCCTGTCATGGCACAAATTGCTGATATCCTAGGGCTTGCAGCCGGAGAAGCTGAACCGATGGTAGCAGTGGTGAGATGTAACGGAACGTGTGCTAATCGTCCGCGTATCAATCAATACGACGGTGCGAAGAGTTGTGCTATCGCCGCTTCGCTGTATGGCGGGGAAACGGGTTGTAGTTACGGATGTCTGGGGTGTGGTGACTGTGTGGCTGCCTGCCAGTTCGATGCCATCCACATGAATCCTGAAACAGGACTTCCGGAAGTGGATGAAGCGAAATGTACCGCTTGCGGTGCCTGTGTGAAGGCTTGTCCGAAGGCGATCATCGAAATCCGTCCGCAAGGAAAGAAATCACGCCGTGTGTATATCTCTTGTGTGAATAAAGACAAGGGAGCTGTGGCACGCAAGGCTTGTACGGTGAGTTGTATCGGCTGTGGCAAATGCGTGAAGACTTGTCCGTTCGAAGCTATCACGTTGGAGAACAACTTGGCTTACATCGATCCGCACAAGTGCAAATCTTGCCGGAAATGTGTGGAAGTTTGTCCGCAGAATACCATTATCGAGTTGAATTTCCCGCCGCGGAAACCGAAAGAAGAAGCTCCGGCTGCTCCGAAGGCTACAGAAGCTCCGAAAGTAACAGAATAATAACAGAATAAAATACAGAACTGTATGTTAAAGACATTTTCAATTGGTGGAGTTCATCCACACGAAAATAAATTGT
>OGYT01001411.1_pt1 | contig 15752 bp, 14 predicted proteins | sample 1576631 | NCBI WGS metagenome assembly OGYT01 (sample SAMEA3541588, study PRJEB24748) | human gut metagenome | biome: human gut; feature: human-associated habitat; material: faeces | place: China | collected 2012
AGGAAGCTGCCTTAGCCGGTGGAGTGGAAGGACTTTACGCCTAATAAAAAATTTTATCGATAACAAAGTATATTTTAAAGGAGAAAATACGTATGGCTACAAATGTAAAATATTATTGTATGGGATTTTTAGCAAATGGGACGCCTTCTGTCAGAACATTTGCAAGCACAAAAAAGATTGAAGAAAATGATGAAAAATATATAACAGAACTTAAACAGAAAGTAAAAGAAATGTCTAATGAAGAACTTGCATTTGTAGAAATTATTACGGCTGAAGACTACAACCTGTATGTAAATGGCGATGGTACAAATATTTATGTAAGAGATATGGAAACAGGAACACCTAAAATCTATGTTCCACCAGAGCCAACGAAAGAAGAATTACAAGCACAAGCATTATCTCAATTAGATAGTGAATATAATGCACAAAAAGAAGGTTTTAAAAAAGACTTAGATACAGCTAATCTAGCTGGAAATACGGAAGCTGTACAATCTATACAGCAAGAATTTATGGAATTTAATAAAGCATATGAAGAAGCTAAGAATAAGATTATGGAAGAAGGAGTTGAGTAAAATGGCATTTTTTGTAAGAAAAGAACGTTGTAAGTATTGTGCAGGGGAATTAGTAGATGGTAAATGTACAAATCCTAATTGTATTGCATATGTAGATTCAACAAAAACAAATGAAAAAACGACAACTGAAAATAAAGAAGGTGCAGACAATGCGTAAATTATTATTAGCGTTGTGTTGTGCCTTCTTTTTATGTATGCCTAATGCAGATGCAAACAGTCTACATGATATACAAGATAATATCCAAAGTGATAAGGCTTTGCACTTTGCGGCTGGATATATTATTTCGGACCAGCTTCAACGTAATGCGGGTTGCAGTGCTTTTGAAGCTTTTTTAATTACATCCGCCATAGCGTGGGGAAAAGAAAAGCTAGTAGATGATAGTGTAGATAATAACGATGCGTATGCCACTATGGCAGGCAGTTTATTCTATCAAGTTAATTTCTGATTTCTAATGAGGTGATTTATGTATGAACAGATTATAAACTTTATAAATTATTTAATTCCCACTAGATTAGAAGCATATGTTGGAGGAGGTGTTGCCTTTGTGGGTGTTTTGTTGCAGCACTTTTTAGGGCAATGGAATAATCAGATAGAAATTTTATTAATCTTTATGGTAATTGATTATGTTACTGGTCTAAGTGCTGCATATATAATGTCTTCTGTTTATTTGGACAGCAGGAAAGGTTTTAAAGGTATTATCAAGAAAATAGTTATTCTTTGCTTGGTAATATTAGCACATCAGATGGACGTGTTAGTTGGGCAGGACGCATTAGTAAGAAATGTTGTCTTGCTCTTTTTTATTGGGAATGAAGGTCTGAGTATTTTGGAAAATGCAAGTAATTGCGGATTACCTGTACCAAAGAGATTAAAAGATACTTTAGCTCAATTTACTGAAACCAAAAATAAAAAATAAACTCATCAATTTATAGGATTTTATAGTGCTAAATTTAGCGCGGTTAATCTGTGTATAGTACGGATTAACGATATCTTATAAAAAACTGATACTTATAACTTACTAGTTTATTTTTAAAAATATTCACCGTCTATTTTTGCATGCATATTATGTTTTATAAAAAATATTCATTAATATAAATGTTTATTCATTCTATACTTTTGCATGCATGCTGTATTTACTTAATCTTATTTATTTTTATTAGCTGATAAAAAAGGAGTGTATTTTATGTTAAAAATTTTTATTAATCCGGGGCATGATATAGATTTGGACTCTGGCGCATGCGCTAATGGATTGCGAGAAGTAGATATTGCCCTTGCTATTGGTAAGCAGGTAAAACAAATCATGGAAGGTATTGGATATCCATGTATATTGCTTCAATCTGATAATTTAAATGGTGAAACACCCAGTAAACCAAATGTTTGTTATACGGCTAATAATAGTGGAGCTGATATATTTATATCTATCCATTGTAATTCTGCCGCCAGCGCGTCTGCTAAGGGCACAGAAACATTAATTTATAGTGCGGGAGGAGAAGCAGAACTTCTGGCTAAATGTATTCAGTCTCAAATTGTCAATTCCCTTGGTACTGTAGATAGGGGCGTAAAAGAGCGTCCAGATTTATGTGTACTTAGAAATACTTCTATGCTTGCTGTACTTGTAGAAACGGCATTTATAAGCAATGAAGAGGACGCTTATAAATTACAGTTACGACAATATGCGTTTGCTTCAGCAATTGCCAGAGGTATTACAGATTTTGAAAAATTATTATAAGGAGTGTATGTAATATGACTATTGAAGAAATAAAAAATAATGCTTTAGAAAATATTGCTGATTTTGTTACAGATACAGCCAAAGACGCATTTACAAAATGGTTAAAAGAAAAAGCATTGCCAACTGTTCAAGAAGTATCAGAGGCGTTCATCACAGAGCTTAAAAATTCAGCTGCTAATGAGAATGGTTGGAATAAATTCCGAGACGCTATCTTTTTACCAGTTGTAATTACTGGTGGTTTGTGGTTGGCAGAAAAAATTTTAGATAAGTTAAACAATGATGAAGCGATAACCGAATAATATCACTATATATTGATTTTAGGCATTATAGCAAAAGTTTTTATACTATATATTGTGGTGCTAGAAAGAAGGTGATACCATTGTGCTAATTAATTAATAGTAGTAGATAGTAGGTAGTATTTTATATATGTTTCTTTAATGTGCTTAAAAGCCCTTATTACTTAGAATTAAATCTAGGTAGTAAGGGCTTTTTTATTGATGTACCATTGAGGTACCATTTTAAGTAACAAAACTATAAAAGTTAAAAGAAATATTTATCTGTAAAAGTTAATAAATAGTAATAACTAGGGCATTTTACCAAATAAAATATGAAAACAAATACTATAATTTTAATAAAAATCTTTTCATTATAAAGTCAAAAAGTCAAATTGTCAATAAAAAATTTCGACTTTTTGACTTTTTATTTATATAACGATATATTGTACTTAAATTATTGTATAGAAAAAGAACTGACACATATGAAGTGGCAGTTCTTTTTTTAATCAGCAGGTTGCCCCGCCTATGAGATGTTTTTGTGCAGCAAGATTTTCCTGTTTGCGGGCGAGCAGGTCATCAGCAAGTAACTGGGCTTCGACATTGGCAAAGCCGAGACGGGCAATAGTGTCGGAGAAGCGTTCTCCTGTTAATCCCTGTTCACGGAATAATAAAATAGCTTTTTCGGCAACATTGAGCACTTCTTCTTCAGTTGTAAATATTTTACGAAGCGGCTGTCCTTCTTTTACACGTTTTCCCCAGCGACCGCCGATATAGATGCGAAAACCATCGGTGGAAGTATCAAAACAGTGGAACGGACATTTATTGACGCAAAGTCCGCAATGATTGCAATTATTTTCATCAATATTGATTTTGCCGTTTACTATTTGCAAAGTCTTGACCGGACAGGATTTTTCAGCCAGGCATATCTTGCAGCCGCGACACTTAGCATAATCTATCTGCGGTATACGCTGACCGATTATGCCGATATCATTAAGGTTCGGTTTCACACAGTTATTAGGGCAGCCGCCGACAGCGATTTTAAATTTATGCGGCAGTTTGACTTCACGATAGCCTTTATAAAAACGGCGATGAATTTCTTCGGAAAGAGCAAAAGTATCCATTAAACCGTACTGACATGTTGTACCCTTGCAAGAAACGACGGGGCGTACTTTAGAGCCTGTACCGCCTGTTTCAAGACCGGCATTTTGCATTAAATATTCACGTAGCGGTTCGATATTTTCATACGGTACGCCTTGAATTTCTACAGTAAGACGAGTGGTCATGGTTATTTCACCACTGCCGAATTTTTCTGCCGCCTCGGCAATTACTCTGCTTTCGTCGGCAGTGATTTTACCGTTACGTGTTATTACACGGCCGTTGAATTTGTCACCGCTTCTTTTATCCTGCAAAAACCCGAGTGCCTTAACAGCTTTTATTTCTTCCGGTGTCAGCTTTGCTGTCGTTTTTACTTTTACATCATTGAAGGCAAGACCTGCTTCCAGAGTAAGCGTATTGGTATAACCGAAATATTTTAGGCGATTTTGCAGAAAATAGGAACGTTTGCCTTTGGCACAGACGAGAAGCAATTTATCATTTTTGTCCAAGCCGTCAATCGGGCCGTTTACTTTGGCAAGGTCAACATACATCGCACCGCGTATACTCGGAGCTAGGCTGGCATCTATTATGCGGTAGCCATTAGCTTTGCCGGCAATATATTGTGCCGGAGTAATACTGTTCATATAACCGTTTAATTTATTAAGCATAATATGCACTGTCTGTACAAACGGATGAATGGCAGTGGAAAACGGCGGAGCATAACAGAAATCCATACATTCGCACTGTTCAAGCGTTGCACTGAGAGAAATAGCGGTAACGGCGATATCAGCCATTTTATCCACAGCTCCCTGGCCGATTACCTGCAGACCGAGAATTTTATGTGTTCTTTTGTCAACGATAAGTTTCGTAATGAATGCGTCGGCCCCCGGATAATAATGAGCTTTGTCGTCAACTGTCGCCATAACGGTTTCAACATCATAACCGGCGTTGCGTGCCTGCTTTTCGCCGAGACCCGTACGAGCGCAGTTAATATTCGGCAGTTTTACAATACCTGTACCGAGCACGCCGGGATATTCTTTATCTATATCGGTTAAAATCTGTCCGAGCAGCCGTCCTTCAAGGTTAGCACTGGAACCCATCGGTGACCACTGACGGGCATTGGTTAAACGGTTCGTAACCATGGCGCAGTCTCCAACGGAGTAAATATCCGGCAGGTTCGTCCGTAATTTGCCGTCAACCAGGATAGTTCCTTTAAACATTTCTATACCTGTGTCCTGTAAAAAATCCGTATTCGGACGGACACCTACAGACAAGACGATTAAATCGGCAGGAATTTCACCGATTGTCGTTTTAATGGCGCATACAGAAGTTTCACCAAGAATTTCCTGACCTGCAACGCCTGTCATTATGCGAATACCCTGTTTTTGAAGATGTTTTTGTACAAAAGCGGCAATTTCAGGGTCAATTACATTCGGCATAATCTGGTCGGCAAAATCGATAACAGTAACATCAATTCCCTGCGCTTTTAGATTTTCTGCAGCTTCCAAGCCGATAAAACCGCCGCCGACAACGACGGCTTTTTTTACAGCATTATTTTTTAAATAATCCCGCATGGTTACAGCATCATCCGGCACGCGTAACTTGAATACGCCTTGTTTATCAAGTCCTTTAATCGGCGGAATGACAGGTGAGGCACCGACAGCTATAACAAGTTTATCATACGGATAAGAAATAATCTCTTCGGTATCAACATTTTTAGCTGAAACGATTTTAGCCTCACTGTCCACTTTGAATGCTTCCATACCTGTAATAACGTCAACGCCTGTCATAGCAGCGTATTTCTGCGGCGTATTTACAATGAGACCTGATTTATCAGGAATAAGACCGCCTACATAATACGGCAGTCCGCAACCGGCATAAGAAATATCCTTATCTTTGGCGATAAGGGTTACTTCTGCGCTGCGGTCGGCACGCTTGAGTTTAGCAGCTGTTTTAGTGCCTGCAGCAACACCGCCTATAATTAATACTTTCATACGAAACCCTCCTGAATATATACATAAATTTTAATTATAAAAACACAGTTACTAATAAATTATAAATCTTTTTTAAATTTTTGTACACTTTTATTTAAAAAAGACAGTCAGTAAAAACTAACTGCCCGGTGTAGTATCTTCAATGAATTGCGGCGGAATATTTGCAAGAAGACGGCTTTTCCTGCCGGAACAGGAAATAAAAAGTTCTTTTTTGGCACGGGTAACGGCTACATAAAACAGACGTTTCTCTTCTTCGGTAATACAACCGCCCTGTGTACTAAAATATGAGGGAAAAACGTCATCGTTCATACCGGCGAGAAATTCGTATTTGAATTCCAGCCCTTTCGCCTGATGAACGGTGATAATAGGAATTTTCGGTCTGTCGGCAGTCAATGCGTCCAAGTCGCTGCCGGAAAGAGCAGCATACTGCAAAAGTTCTTTAATACCGTTTAAACCTGTCTGATGCGATAGTTCCTGTTTTGCAATAAGATATAAAGTACGCAGATTGTCTATGCGGCTTGCACCGTTGACGCTCTGTTCATTATATACGTCTTTCAGTTTAAAACTGTCTACAATTAAGGCGATTAATTTTTCCAAAGAAATATCATCGGTAATTTTTCGGCGCAGATTTATCAGAATTTCAGCCGGTTTAATAAAGCGATTTTTCTGTCTGATAATAAGTTCACGCCGTTTTTTTGCTGTAGGCATGATTTTTTCTTCCAGCATTTTATGCAGTAAATCCCACGTTGCCAGCACATCATCAAAAGAATTATGATTTGATTTCGTATTCAAATTAAACAAAGTGCTGAGAAATTCAAGCTTATGATTGGGCAGATTGGGATAAAAACGGCGCGCCAAATCAAGCGTATCAAAATTGATGTTATTCATATCAAGCGGTGCAAGACCGTAGCGAATTAAATTCTGATTGAGAATATCCATGTCATATCCTCGGATATTATGGCCGCTAATAACGGCCCCTTTAATAAATTCGGTAAATGCAGTGAGAACCTTAATCGGATTTTCGCCGTTTTGTGCTAAAAATTCATCGGAAATATGATGTATTTTTTCCGAGTCGCCGACTCTTTTTTCCGATTGTAGGTATTTGTTAAATGAAGCAATCTGCCTGCCGCAATGAATGCGCACAGCGGAAAGTTGAATAATATTGTCGGTAAAGATGTCCGTGCCTGTACCTTCGATATCAAAAACAACGATATCTTTTGCTAAATAAGCATGAATTAAACCGGCAAACGGCTCGTAATATTCATCATTGAAATTGGCATTAACAAAATCGGACAGACGCAGTCCTGCGTTTAAATATTCCTCCGAAGCAATCTGCCGAACAGTACCTATACCGATATTCGGAATGAGATTAACCAGTATGCGTTGCAGACTCAAATAATCATCACTGTTAATCAGATATTTTAAAACTGCCGTAATATCTTTAATTTCCTGTCGTTTAAAAAATTTTATACTGTCTATCTGGATAAAATGCAGCGGATTTTGCGGATGCTTCTGATTGTAAGCATTGGATATTGCCGTTAAATGACCGGCAAGTGTATATAAATATTTATTTTGGCGAACGAGTACGGCTATGTCGGACAAATTTTCCGTCTGCGGTAAAAGACGTACTATATTGTTAAAAATCCAACAGGCTTCATCATACGTATTGCGAAACTGTCGTAAATAAATTTTATGACCTCTCTCACTACTTTTGGAAATCATATTTTTAGCATAGGAATGTTCAATCACTTCTTTATGAAATAAATTCAATAAAGTATTGTACGCCATTTCTAAAAGCAGCTTTGTAGAACGGTAATTCTCGGTAAAATTAACAATGAGCGGATCGTATTTTTCGCGAAATTCCCTTAAAATACGTTCAGGATTGGAACCGCGCCATTCATAAATCGTCTGAAATTCATCACCGCACAGCATGATATTGCGTTTAAAAAACAGGTACTGCAGCATTATATATTCAAAAATACTTGTATCCTGCATTTCATCAATCATGATATATCTGTATTTTTCATGCCAGACACGGCGGATATCCTCATCCTGCAATAAACGGTAGGCATTGGCAATCAAATCTTTATAATCAAGTCCGTTCATCTGTCGCAGAGCATGTTCATAGGCAATAATGATATTGAGTCCGTCAAACTGGAAAAATCGGGCTAAATTATCACTTTTCTGCTGATTGAAAGTTTTATTAAAATTTAAATGCTGCTGATACAATGAAGTATAATCCGTCTCGATATCATTGCAGAGATGTTTTAAAGCACGTTCCTGTTTTAATGCTTCAATGCAGTTAACGATATACTGTAAATCAAGAGCCTTACCTTTCGGATACTTTAACAGGATTTGACGGATTAAGGCTTTTTGATCTTCATCATCGAAAATAACAAATTCCTGAAAAGTTTTATGCTGCGCTTTTGCGGAAAGAGTGATAATCTGATAGGCAAAACCATGAATAGTACGGATAGTAATATCCTTGGCGATTTCAAAATCGAGCTGATTTCCAATACGGTTTTTCAGTTCGCGACATGCTTTATTGGTAAAAGTAAGACAGAGAATTTCGCTTGGTCGTGCTTTATGCTTTTGCAGTATATTGGCTACGCGGTACGATAATACATTTGTTTTTCCTGTACCTGCACCGGCACAAAGTAAAATATTCTTATCAAGTTCGTTTATGACTTGCAACTGTTTTTTATTGAACATAGAAATTTCTCCTGAATAGGCTTATTATCTTTATTGTAGTTTATCATTGATAGAAAAGCTACAGTTTATACTGATGAAAGCAATATTAAGTGATACCGCCAAATAAAAAAACGAAAATCCCCGATTTTCAATCTGAAGATTTTCGTTTTTTGTTTATTAAATTTCCGGCAATTTCGGCAGAATATCGCCTTCATCAATAGGCAGATATTCCAAATTGGTTGATTTTATAATTGATTGCATGAAATCATGCACTTGCGCTTTCTGGTTGAATAATTGTTGCAAATCCAAAACAAGAGATAAGTCTACACCTTGTTTTAACAGATAATCGGCTATTGCCTGCTGGAATATATTTAAATCAATATTTATGCCATAAGAACGAAGTTCGGCAAATTTTTGTGCGATATCCGTCTGTGCCGCTTGCTGTAAAGCTTCCTGATAGAAATGATTAACCACGCTCATAGCAACATTGGAAAGAAGATGACCGATTATTGGTATGTTTTCTTCTGACCAGATAGCAAAACGGGAAGCCGTATCAAAATATCCCTGATATTCTTCAATTATCGGTCGTGTTGCCATAAGATAATCCTGTAGCTGCTGTTTTTGCTGTTCATCTTGCAGCATTTGCATGATTTCATTGTGCAATTGAACTTTTTCCGTGTCTATTGTTATGTTCATGTCAGCAGCATTAATCCCTGTATCTGGTGTAGCGGGAGCTGCCTGCACACATAGAGGAGCCACCATTAAACATATGAGCAGTAACATTAGGCGGCATATTTTTTTTAACATAAAATTCAACTCCTGTAATCAAATTTGGATTAAAGATATATCTTTGTCTAAAGTTTACTATAATCGAAGCTTTTTGTCTAATCAAAAACTAGAACACTCTATACTTGATGATTACAAACCAGAATAAAAAAGGACTGCCGTAAAATACGGCAGTCTTACAAAGGAGTTAGTACTATGATTGATTTATCGAATACCAAACTTACGGATGATATCTACACCCCAGAAGAAATTTCTAAAATACTCAAAGTACCTGCTAGCACAATAAGATATTTATTGCGTAGAGATGATATGATAGGATTTAAAGTGGGTAGACAATATCGAGTAACTAAACCCGATTTAGAAGCATTTATAGAAGATAATAAACGAATTTAATCTGACTAGCACTTTGTAGCACTTTTAATCATTTTAAAAGCCTGCAAAGTGCTTATACATAAGGCTTACAGCAAATTTAAGTACAATTAAATCATATTGTCTTTATAAGCTGCATACAGAGTTTTTAATTCTTCCATTTTGTCGTACATTTCAACCTGTAGGCTGGAAGCTGTAGCAAAATCACCGGAATTTAAAGCTTTAATAAGCTGAGTGAACAGCGATTTCTGGTCAATGCTGTCTTTAGCCAGATAATAGCGGATACGATTGAGTTTATTCCAATTATAAGAGTCTTCATCCGTTACATAAGCAGATTTAATTTCTTTAAATTTACTGATTAGAGCACGATTTTCCGGAATGATACGGCTGATAAGTTCTGTTTTCCAGCGAATTAACTCACCGTTAACGAACGCATCGATAATCTGGTCACGCAATGCGCCGCCGGAAGTCAATACTTTGCGTTTTTCCGGATAATTATTTAAATTAGTGAGGTTTTCCCAAACTGTTGCCGGATGTACACCGAAACGCTGATTGCGTTCTTCTTCCGTATAGTCTTCAAAAACATCGTCTTCAGCACGATATGCGCGGTCTGTTTCCAGATAATCGGTTTTTTCGCCCGGTTGTTTGGAAATTTCAGCAAGCAGCTCATCCGTTGTTTTCGTAACAGAGTATTTAATACCGTCAAAAGCAGCAGTATAAATAGCAGCAAGAACGAGATAAGTATTTGTATACGGATTGCAGGCACGCAGTTCAAAACGAGTTGCCTTCGGATTATTGATATCACGAATAAGACCTGCTAAAATAGTACGGTTACGGGAAGGAATTTCCGGTTTATGACCAAGAGACGTAACAATACATACCGGAGCTTCAAAGCCCGGTTTTAAACGGTTTAAGGAGTCGTTTGTTGCAGAAACGAACGGATTGATAACTTCATAGTTTTTCAAAAGACCCATGATAGCACCGTAGCCGATAGCACTCATGAAGTCTTTTTTCATATCAGTCGGAGCAAAGAGATTTACGAAAGAGCCGTCTTTCATGATAGCACCCATACCAATATGAGTATGTTCACCGTTACCAGCAAGACCAATCATCGGTTTAGCTTTAAAGATAACTTCCAGACCGTTTTCACGGAAAATTTCCTTAACAAGGATACGAACAACCAGTTCATTATCTGCAGCCTGAAGAGCATCAGCGAATTTCCAGTCGATTTCCACCTGTTCACATACATGCGTCATATTACCGTCTGTATCCATATGACCTTTCATGCCGCCAACTTCTTTGTGACCCATTTCCGGGGAAAGTCCGTATGCTTCAAGCGCAAGCACGCACTGTTCAAGAGCTGTACGCACGGAACCGCGGGTACGCTGCCAATACTGTTCCTGCATAACCTGAGATGCGGACATTTCCGGAATATCTGCATCGCTGAGCGGAGTTTTTACCCAAAATTCAAGTTCGGTTGCAGAAGTGAATACGATATCTTTAACATCGGCACCGTTGATATGTTCAAGACCGGAAACAGTGTGATGTTTTTTGAACAGGTCAAGCAGACCTTTTTTTACATAATTTAATGTTTCAGCCAATACGGAGCGAGAGTCAACAGCAGTGCCCTCATGAATAAGTGCAGCCGGAATACGGAGCGTACCGATAGGTTTTTCCAGCTCTTCATCATAGCTTTCCATATTATAATCAACAAACCAATTAACTGTAGGGTCAATCGGCATATCTACCTTTGCATTGTTAAGTGTAGCAATACCGGTTAATACAACGGAAGAACCGTCAGTCTGAACGGCGGAACCATTATAAAACGCATCAATATCTTCTAAGAAAATTCGCATAGGAATTTTTTCATCTGTATCATTACCAGCTAAGTCAATACCTACCAAAGATACAAATTTAATTTCCGGATGTTGTTTTAATGTAGCAATAATATCTTCTTTTTTGGAATTTGCAGGAATAACGTATAATAAATCGTTCATTAAAAAGCCCCACCTTTTCTAAAGCATAATTTTAATTATCATGAAAAATAAAAAAAGCCATATGAAAACGCTCTGTATAAATATCACAATAAAACAGATATACCCAAAGTACACCCACTCACTGATATACAGACTATTCATAAGGCTCCGTTGCCTAAAATATATAATATTGTTGACGCCTCTAATAGTACCATAAGTATTTATTTTTGTCCAGTAGTTTATTGTGTATTTCTTTGTATTTTTGCAAGTTTATTAAAAAAGGAAACGTATTAACCGTTTCCTTCATAAGCTTTAATTATGCTGTTTATAATATGCTTCAAGCTGCATAATGGCATCATAAACCATATCGCGCGTGATTTTATACGGAACATGTACGATATCGTTTGTTGTCATTGCTTTGTCCAGTACGACAGTTAAATCTTCTTTGCTGTTCACATCAATGTCTTTCAGACAAATAGGCAGTCGTGCCTGTTTATTGAATTTATATACTTTTTCAAATTTCTCTGTCTGCTTATCCAGGAGCAGAAGAATTAATACACCGTAACTTACAAGCTCACCGTGCAGATGTTTTTCTTCACAAATTTTCAGCATAGTACAGCCATAATAAATGGAATGAGCCAAACAACTGTTATAATCATTGATTACAAGAACGGAAACCAAACCGGTACTGATGATTATAATGGAGATAACCTGCTCCAACGCTTCGGTTACATCATGTTTTTCAGCTGCCTTCAAAGCATCCAATCCGTAATTAATTAATTGCTCAGAACAATTTCTGCTGATTTGCACGCCAAGTGCATTTGTATGATTCATTTTATCGCCGCGGGAGGAAAAACCTGTTTCATACTGTTTGGAAAGAGCATCACCTATGCCTGCCCAGATGAAATGATATGGTGCCTGTGCAATAATCTGCGTATTTATAAAGCAGTGCTGCGGACTTTTTTTCGGGAAATACAATTCCTTGAAAGCATGCGTTTCGTCATCATAGATTACACAAACGGCTGTAACGGGTGCACAGTTGGATGCGATTGTAGGAAAAGAAAATACAGGTTTATCTTCCATATCGCAAAGTGTTTTGCAGGTATCGATTGCACGACCGCCGCCTACGGCAAATACCATATCTGCTGCTTTGAATTCAGGATTTTGTGCCAGCATTTGTATATTGGCATAGGTTGAATCCCCGCCATACCAAAGAAAATCGGTAATTTCCACGCTGGTATCCGCTATTGCATCAAGCAGTGCCTGTTTTGCCTTTGAAATTGCCGTTTTGCCGCCGATAACAACAGCTTTTCTGCCGTAGGGAGCACAGATATCAGCAATTTCATTATATACGTCACCGCCTATGCTGTAACTCGGTAAAAATACAGTATTCGCCATAAAATAAGACCACCTTTGATTTTTTAAATTAAGTATAAATATTTTTACATTGTATATTTAACAGCGTGATTTTTAGTCTATAACCTTTTTATAAAATTGTCAAGTTGTAAAGTTACGTGTTTACAATTTATAAATGATTTCTAAAAAAATTTGTAGTAGAATATAATCGAACTAATTGTAGGAGTGATACTGATTTATGAAAAAAATATATGTTGTTGCCGCCATTATAAAAAATCAGGATAAAATTTTGGCAGCAAAAAGAAATTACGGTGAACTTAAAGGCTTTTGGGAGTTCCCAGGCGGAAAGGTAAATACAGACGAATTGCCAGAAACGGCGTTGCAAAGAGAATTGCAAGAAGAACTCAGTACGGATATTCAGATAGAAAAATATTTCACAGGAATTGAATATGATTATCCGGATTTTCACATGAAAATGGATTGCTATATTTGTACGGCGGATAATTTTAAAATAAACAAGGCTGTTCACAGTGAATTTAAATGGTTGGATTTACAGTCCTTAGACAGCGTAAAATGGTTAGAAGCTGATAAAATAATCGTAAACAGGCTAAAAATTTATTTAAGCCGTACAATTCTGGTCAGTGCCTGTCTGCTCGGTGAAAATTGCAAATATAACGGTGGAAATAATCATAATCAAAATGTAATTAATTTAATCAAAGGAAAAAATATAATTAAAATCTGCCCGGAAATTCTGGCTGACTTGCCGTTACCGCGTAAGCCGGTTGAAATATTAAACGGTAAAATCATTACAGAAGATAAAAAAGATATGACAAAGCTTTATGTAGATAGTGCCCGAAAAGCCGTGGAAAATATTCAAGATAAAAAAATTGATTTAAGTATTTTAAAAGCCAACAGCCCTACCTGTGGCAGCAAATTTATTTATGACGGAACTTTTTCTCATACGCTTATAAAAGGAAGCGGTATTTTTGCCCAAATGATAAAAGAAAAAAATATCATGATAATAAGTGAACAGGATATATAAATTTCTGGTTATCGTTCATATTTACTTTGATAGAAAAAGCAGAATAAACACAAATAAAACCGCTCTTATTTTGGGATATAACTTTCAAAAATAAGAGCGGCAATAAAAAAAAATAGTTACAAAATAGTAACAAATACTATATTGATGTTATAGAAATCTTAATAAATAGGTGTATTTAAAAGAAACACGATTTACCTATAAATTCACGCAGTATGGAATTGTTCGGGATATCATCTTCGTTTTGAATATCATCAAAATAATCAAGAAAATCTATCAGTCGTTTGGAAACATTATATTCCAGAAGAGTGGCGTCTATTTTGTTCAGCAGCGGTTTAGCGTATTTTTTTAAGATACTCAGTTCATAGATAAGTGCCGAATTGAACATGACATCGGCATTTTCCTGATAAGGAAAAATATTTTTATTTTCGCCGGCACGTACTTCACTCCATTGACGAATTGTTTTTAACGGATGAGAACCGCGGAACTGATTATCACGGACAATGCGGCGGATAAGACGGGCGGCTGTGGTCGGTATGCGGTTGTGACCATCAATAGCCAGCTGTGTAAGTGCACTGATATAGATTTTATATTTCATATTATTGGGAATATCTTTCGTCAGTTCATCATTAAGACCGTGAATTCCTTCTATAATAATCGGCTGATTTTTTTCCACCTGCACAATATGATTTCTCCACTCACGATAACCGGTAGTAAAATTGTATACAGGTATTTCCACCGGCTCGCCATTTAAAAGTGCCAGCATATGTTTATTGAACAAATCCAAATCAAGCGCATATAATGATTCGAAATCATATTCACCGTGTTCGTTTTTCGGTGTCAGTTCCCGGTCAAGAAAATAATCATCAAGCGAAATGGACGTAGGATTAAGTCCGTTGACAAGCAGTTGTATGCGCAGTCTCTGAGCAAAAGTCGTTTTACCGGAAGAAGAAGGACCTGCAATCAGTATCAGGCGTAAATGCTGAGTATCTTCAACAATATGGTCGGCAATCTGAGCGATTTTCTTTTCATGCAGTGCTTCCGATATACGAATTATATCGCCGCTTTTATTTTCTTTAATATAGTCGTTTAAATTCGTTACGTAATTACATCTTAAAATATCCGCCCAGCGGTCGGCTTCCGATAAAATCATGGAAAGTTTACGCTGTTTCATGGCAGGAGGAATTTGGTCCGGATTTTCTTTAAGCGGCGTGCGCAGAATGAGACCGGGGCTGTAAAAATCAAGTGCAAACTTATCGAGCAGCTCCGTGTTGTATAGCATCGGGCCGTACAGATAGTCATAATATCCGGAGCAGTAATACAGACTTACAATATCCTGTTTTAATGATTCTATCAGCTTGGATTTTTCGATTTGTTGCGATTCCCGAAATAATGCGACAGCATCTTCGCGCGGCAGTGAAATTTTAAGAATATCCTTTTTCTTTGCAATAAACTCACGCATTTTTTCTTCGATACGGATAACATCTTCCGCCGTCAAATCACCTTTGGGCAGAAGTTCGCAATAAACACCGTTATTAACGGAATGCTCAACGACAACCTCCTTGTCAGGATAAAGCAGATTTACGGAAGCCATCATAATAAATAAGATACTGCGCTGATAAGCAAGTATGCCGTCTTCCTGTGTCATATCGATAAATTCTATCTGCGAAGCCGGAGTTATATCCGTTTGCAGGTCGCGCAGAAGATTGTCGATTTTTACAGCCGTTATTAATGCTGTATGTTTTTGCTGTTCTTTCTGAGCCATTTCTATCAGTGGATATTTTTTTAATTTAAACACAAAAATCCCTCCTTAATATAGTAATATTATTATGCAAATGTTTTTAATATCATCTGATTTCTTAAAAGAGATGT
>OGYT01001417.1_pt1 | contig 15721 bp, 14 predicted proteins | sample 1576631 | NCBI WGS metagenome assembly OGYT01 (sample SAMEA3541588, study PRJEB24748) | human gut metagenome | biome: human gut; feature: human-associated habitat; material: faeces | place: China | collected 2012
GCTCCGGATGAATATGATGATCTCATATCAGGAACTTGTTCGCACCTTCCCTAGCTTAACGAGACGAGTTGAAGATCGCCTTAAATGCGCACTTATCCTCGGCTACCTCAAGCCCGGTGATAAGGTGGTAACAAAAAACATCGCCGATGCTATGAAAATGAGCGTCACGCCCGTCCGTGAAAGCCTGATACGTTTGTCTGCCAGTAGTGCTCTTGCTTTGACCCCATCACATGCCTTTTTCGTGCCCGTCATCACCAGTGAGCAGTTCAACGAATACATGAGAATGAGGCGATTGATTGAGCCAGAACTGGCAGAAAAGGCCGTACTGAATATGGATGACAAGAGCTTTGAAGAATGCCTATCTATGTGCCAAAAGCTGCGTTCAGCATATGATCGAAGGGATGTTTATCTGGCACACCAGCTCAACCTCACTCTACGGCTGAAGCTTTACATACACGCCGATCTGCCTGAATTTTTCAAAATCGTCACCCAACTTTGGATTAACCTGGGGCCAACTCTGAGTTACACGTTCGAATCTGACTCGGAGGAGAAATGGCCAATATTTTTCTCGTCGCTTGAACTCGCACTTTCAAACAGGGATGCAGGGGCAGCAGCAGATGCCATTAGAGAGTCACTGGATAAGGGGTTGCGGATCTACCTGAGCCTGTTAACCGAGCAAGGTGAGTAAACCGGCTACTAGTAGCCGGTTCTGATTCAACGTTTGAGGTTTTGCATCATCAGGGAGGGTTTAGGAATTTGTTCTTTCTGCTCAGCAGGCTTATCCGAATCAATGGTGGTTGCTGCTCGGATACCTGTGGCCTGGGTTTCCACTGATGAAGAATTCCGTTCAACGGCTATGCCCAGCGTTTGCGACAGGATGTTGCTCAGCGTTTCGGCATTAAACGATGTCGTAGTTTGCGCTGCCAGCAAATTAATTAACCGAGGGTCGAGCTCATGCAAGGCAGAGGCTATTACCAGTGCCTTACGGTAAAATTCCCCCCGGGAGCGTCGGGGTAAGCGCTCCATAATATCAAGAGCTTTACCGTCTTCTGGATTATTGCCGGGCCGGAGCCAGACGAGTAAACGTTTATCTTCTTCCATCACATGACCTCGTTTAGACGCTTGCCATAGCTTTGACGAGCGCGAGCTGCGCGTCAGGCGCTTTGATGACATCCAGCTTAGGGAATAGCTCGACAATATGAGAATGGATGAGCTCAGCACCGCCACCGGCCAGGATGATTTTGTGGACGCTATTCTGACGACGGATATCAGCTGCAACAGCTTCGGCCAGATTTTTCGACTCAGAATCGATAACAGCAATGATGGCATCGATTTTAGAGTGATCATTGACCGCAGAAGCAATCAGATCTCTATCATGACGGTTTTTAATGATGATATCTGCAATGGCATAACTGCTTGGAGACTGGGCATCCTGGAGCGCTGCCATAACAGCTTTCGTCACTCGTGAAACGCCAACATCGCTGTTGCCAAAGATATCGGATATGCCCTCCATTGCCCCCTGAATGATGGCCAGGTCTAGGGTTGTCCCCCCCAGATCGACAACCAGGGTTCGTGTAAGCTGCGTGGTTGTTTTAGGGTCAATCAGATATTCAGCCGCAGGTACTGATTCAGGCATTACGTTAACTTTTACAACATGAAAAGTTTCGCCGTTATTCAGGCTTATTGGGCCCATGACGTTGGCCTTTTTCTTTTCAATGTTAGCTTCGTTCAACTGTGCATCGCTCGTGAAGAACATGGCCACCGGTAGAGTCACTGTAAGTTCAACGTCCTGTGGCTCAAGCCCGGACGTCAAAAGAGCATGATGAATTGCTACACGACTAACAGCGTCGAACTGGAAAGAGGTATGGGTTGTTGTAATTGCAGATGTTGAGCCAATGTCGTGGGTAAATTTCCGCCCATCAATAAGATAGTTGTGGATAGTTTTACCACCAAATGCAAGGGGAGTTGCCCAGCCTTCGCGGAAGGCATTCTGCGAAACATGGGTTTTGATTTCACCATTCTCAACCCAAGCAAGTTTTACGTTCGTTGAGCCGTCATCACAAGCGATGTTCATCATGGTATATACCTCATTAAAATGTTCAAAAGTATCGAAAATCCCAGTCATTTTAGATAGTAAGCTATCATGAAGCAAGGAATGCGCACCTGTAGCGCACATTTAATGTCCGCGAAATGACTATAAAAAGTGAATTACGAGTGTGTTAAACAGGAACGATTCTAGCGGATTGAAATCTGGAGGGTAAACGAGCAAGAGAGATGTAAACGTAATATGCAGAGGTCGGTAGCCCTGGAACATCAACGGTAAAAGTAACAAACCACCCGAAAAATGAACCAGAGCCACCAGATTAAATTGTGACGGTGGATGGCCAATACTGCAAGGGCTTACAAGATAAAGGCACATACAATGTAAGTCCACATGATAGCGTGTATTGGAAAGAAGAGTCACCAAACTGATAGATTTGACCCGGGCCAAAACTGTAGTCAGCAAACTTCGTAACTTATTGAACGGATTGTAGTAGACAAGACAGCTTCTGTGTCGCAATTATCTGAGGCCAATTGGAGCTCATACCAAGCCAAAACCCAGTGCGCACAATGAATGATTAAAACACAAATGCCTTTAAATTCAAGTACATATAACAAAGATTATGTTAAATAACCTCCATAGGTCTATTACTTCATGGTTCACTCATGCGGTCACAGAAATCAGCATGTTGTGAATTTTGAGATACCTCCCTTTTCTCACATTAGGTCTGTCGTACATTTACTTCACCGCATGCTGATTGTTGGGTATTTCTATGTACTCACTTACCCAGATTGTAAGTTCAAACGGCCGAAGGCACTGGATTCTGATGGATGTAAAAATCTGTCTGCCAGCACTTTATCCGCTTAGGTATCTAGTTGACCATCTTGAGTATCGCTCGCTTTCAACTCAATCAGCTTCTCTCCAGGCGATTAAGTTTTTTTATGAGTTCTGGTACATGAAGCATAGAGCCACATTCTGCTATAGCTTTTACTGCTCGGGACATGACCCTGCAATCGCTATTCAGGAGATGACAGATTTTTTTCAATACTTAGAAAATGGTCGCATGGTCAGCTTCGCACCACGATTACTGCCATTTAAACATTCTAGCGGCATGACAAATGCTTCTAGAGTACGTGCAGTGATTAGATTCATAGGCTACCTGATTGCTACCTATGTATCTCCGTACTATCGAAATGAAACGCCCAAAGAATTGTCTCGTCATGCATCCCGTCTCAACACTCGATTGCTGATATGTAAAGACGACTTTAAAACTCTGGAAAGAAGCAATCAGCGGTATTATTCTCGAGTCACTCAAGGATTTCAGAGCATGACTGGTGATATGGTTGAAAATGTATATCGCATAGTCGTACCGAGTTCAAAACATAAAAATAACCTTCTAAACCCCTTCCCTTCAGGATTTATTCAATTTCGCAATTATTTAATTATACGGTTAATGCTCAACTATGGGTTGCGTGTTGGTGAGTTGTTATTGTTAGAGTGCTCATCGGTTAAAGCTAGTATCAGTGGAGATAAATTTAGCTTAATCATTAGTATGCCTCAAAATATGACCGATCCAAGAACACATGCACCATCATTAAAAAATGAGTACTCACATCGAGTTTTGGAACTAGATAAAGCAGATTATGAATTTCTTATTATTTACATGCAGAAAATTAGGAGAAAATCAATAACTCACAACTTCATATTTGCATCAAGACAAAATCCTGAAAGCCCTTTATCCTATAATGCAGTACATTTGATTTTCTCTGAGATAGATAAGGTTTTTTCACTTAACTATCCTGAATGTAAATCAGCAGAGCGCTTTGATGCTCTAATGAAATTTACACCTCATGTTACACGGCATACATGGGCTTACTTAACTATAAAGAAACTATATAATTTACAAAATAAAAGATTTAATGGCGCTGGTAATGATTTTGTCAAAAACTCACTTTCAATAGGGGTGATGGATGAGGCAAAAGAGACTCTCCGTTTGCTGGGCGGTTGGAGTATAAAAAGTCAAATGCCTGAACTTTATGCAAAAAGATTTTTATCTGAGCAAGCCAATGCTGAAAATATCCATCGATTATTACAACATGATTCTGAGCTCGATTACTTGATGAAGGAGTTGTTTGATGGATATTAAATATAATAAACAGTCTCTATCAGACTCTAGAATGTTTGATCGAAATCTATCTTCAAAACTAGAATGTTTAGTCATTCCTAAAGATGTTTTTTTGAAATCTAGCAGCGATTTTGATGATAAGCATATTCACAACGGGGAAAATAAATGGGTTTTTTATTATTCAGGAAGCAAGCGATATGTTTACTTCAAGCTTGATAAGTTAACCAATACTCTATTGAAGTACTTTTGTTTCAAATATGCATCCACGATGTTCCCAACTTTCTTACCAGTACTGTCATATCAGTGGACACAAGCATTCAATTACTGTAGTGAAAATGGCGGTTTTAGATTGAACACTTTGCGACAGTATATTGAAAACGATGACCTAGATGCCAGGGGCTTCTATTCTATATTATTCGGACTGAAGATCCTTTGCTCTGAAGAGTTTCCTGGATTTACTTTGGAAGACTATGAGGATCTTGAGTTTATACCCAGACCAAATGCGTTTAACTGGGATATTTATCAGGATATTGACAATCTCCTCGATCCTTTTGAAAAAAACATGATAAGTAAAGGATTATTTGAAATGGCAGCGGCGTTGGCTAGGGGAAAATATTATGACATCAGAGAACTCAAACATGCCGCAATACTCGGATTAAGTTATGTTACTGGGGCACGTCCTGTGCAGTTGGCAAAATTAGCTGTTAAAGACTTGCGTCTTGATACCTGTGATAATAGCACCGGACTATTTCGATACAGTATTCTGCTACCTTACGTCAAACAACGACGCCTTACGACCGACCGTTTACTGCTGGCTATTCCACCGGAAATTGGTGCGATAATTAAGCAATATGTGGAGCGAACCCAGTTATTACCTGATGATAAAATGTTCGACATGGGAGTGTCCGCCCCTGCTTTTGCCTCTAAGTCTATAAGCCAAGCAATTCTAAACTTCAGCCCACCTGATTATCAAACTGCCGTTGCTTGCGGCGAGGCAGCCCTACCAACAATCACATCAACCGATTTACGCCACAACGTTGGTCACTCACTAGCTATGCAAGGAGCCAGTGCGGAGGAGATTGCTCACATTCTTGGCCATTCATCTCTAGTTGTAGCAAAGCACTACATCCTGGCGACACCAGCCTTGGCATTGATCCGCGCTAAAGCTCTTGGTTCTAACCCCGTCTGGCAAAACATGGTGGCTATGATGTTGACTGGGAAATTGGTCACTTCAAAAGAATGGCAAGGTCGACGTGTGGTTGGAATTGTTGGGGACCGGCTGCACTACGAGATCGGCGGTTGTTCTAGAGCCGATGACGAATGCCCTTTCTGTGAAGTCCGTTGCTGTTATGGTTGCTTATATTACCGCCCTTTCCTCGATGGTCATCACCAGGACGTATTAGAAAGCGTCTCTAAAGAAGTCGATGAGCTAATAGCTGTTTCTGATTGCGTCGGGAATGCTCACAATCCACTAATTTCTATCCACGAAACAACGCAGATCGAAGTCAAGTCAGTAATAGCCCGTTGTCATTTGCATCACGTCAAAGGTTGTGAACAATGAAAAAAAATATTGAGAACTTTGACACTTTTATTACGGAACAAAAAGCCTGGTTCGGTGAGAATCTGGCAGCAGATTTTGCAGAGTCATGGGATAGCCGTACATGGGTATGTGGGCGCAAAGGCTCCGGCTGGTTACGTGGCAATGGTGATAGTGTATTGCGTTTCGATGAAATTAATCGGCTCAAAGGGATCGACGAGCACCATACTTTATCCGAGCCTTATCAGCTGTTCATGAAAGCCATGTTGGTACTCGTCTACCGAGCTAGAAATCGCAGTATTTCCCCTGCGGTTGCTGTTGCAACGCTGGTTATTTTGAAACGCTGGTACTGCGCTCTCTTCAAGTTAACCGGGCAAACGCATCCCATCTATCTGACTACAGATGTCGTACGTAGCGCAATGGATACTCTGAGTGCTGCATCCCGGCCAGGTGATCCCAACGTTGCCAATTACAAGGGGCGTTGCGTTAAGATTCAAAAATTAGTAAACCATCACGCCTTCACATTAGTAACACTGCAATATGTATCCGATGATCGTTATACCAATCAGACTAATTTGACCCGAAAAGCCCGGGAAACAATCGCTCTAAAACAAAAAGACAAGCTGGATGATACGGCCACTGATGGTGAAGATGCTCTGATTACAATTAGAGGGTTCCTCAATATAGTGTCATTAATCCAGCGAGTCGAAAGCAGCACTGAAAAGATTGCTCTCAATTGCCTTCTGTTACTGATCGTCACCGGATTTCGTTCTGTCGAAGCATTCAATCTCAGGCAGGATGCGTTAGTCAAACGACAAATAGATAGCCAAAATATTAGTAGGCACCTGAAAGATAAGGGGTTACCGGATTATTTTCTTGGCATCCGTTATATTGGTGTTAAGGGAGCAGGTGAACGAACACATTGGGTCGAGCCCTTAGCGGTCCCTTTGGTTGAGAGCATATTCAGCTCGGTTAAGTCGCTAACAGTTGAGTTACGAAAGCATCTCGCAAATTTACGCTCAAAAGAATTTGCTGATTATTTACCTGAGGCAATCTGTGAATTTGAGGGTGAACTCGTTGAACTCGATGATATTGTAGAACACATAGCCCAGTCCTCATCAGAGCTTCGTGGTCGTGCAGGATTACGTGATAAAGTGTCGAAAGCGTTATCAAAACGAGGCTGTATCCCGACTCAAGTCATTCTTGGAACACGTAATCAGAAAGGAAAATATTACTCAAAATCAGACCTTAGCCTTTTTCTTAAAAATGAATTTGGTGATAACAGCGAAAATACTCCCTGTACTCACGCATGGATAGAAAATGGCAAAAGATATGAGGTTATGTATGAGGATTTATTGTTCCTTTTCCCTAAAGGATCTCTGACTTTAAAAAGAGGGTTGGAGCTGAAAACAACACCACAGCCACTTAGTAATGCTGGACTAAACAAATTTCTCGGTAACGTTGACGGTCATTCTTCGGTCTTCAGTAAATATAGGCTGCTCGAAGATGATGGCCGCCCCACCCAGCTCCGTACTCATATTCCTCGTCACAATATAAACACTTTTCTCGCTATTGCTGAGATTTCAGACCACTTACAAGCGATGCTGATGGGGCGTGTTGATATCACTCAAAATCAGCATTATCAGCACCTGGCTCTCAAGGAACGGCGAAAAGCAGCTTCTCTAACCCCTTTAGTTCCAACCGTACCGGAGCAGTCAGCATCTAGTGCTGTTGACGTTGATTCACCTCTCGATGCGGTAAAGAAAAGTGGTTTAATGACGTTTAATCGCGTCCAGAGCCTGGAAATAAATATAAAGGCAAACCTACATACCTTCGATGACCGTAACGATGTTGCAGGCTTCATTGAAGCGTCCTTAGGTGATGGATTATTCGAAGACATTGCCGCTGCGTTTGAAGAAATCAGTAAAAACGAAGGGCCATCGCAAGCATCTGAAATGGTGCAAAGGCACGCTGTACTGCATCCATTGAAATTGGGTTCTTGCATGAGAGACGTTAACTTGTGGGGATGCCCTTATCGAATGAAGTGTCAGGCATTGAAGCCCTGTGAGCATTTCACGTTGACCGGGCGTGTTTATGAATACTCCGCTGTTGTATTCAAAGGTAGGGCATTAAACGAGGCCAAACTTGCTTTTGAACAGTATACCGCAGCCCTTTCTGACAACCAGCTAGTGCAAGGCAATATTGACGATAGTCTTGCACAGCTAGATGCACTAAGTGAGCAATTACGCAGACGCTCAAACTCGTTGGAAGCAATTACCTCACAGGCACTTCTGTCAGGAGAAATAAAGGTGGAAGGTGAAATTCGTACACTGGCTCAATTATTTGCTATCGAGTACCAAAAAATCAAACAAGGAGAAGACTGATGCGTGGTAAAGAACTGGATACTCAGATCGAGCATGAGCTCCAACTGATGCTGATTGAAGGGTTTGATAAATCGCCTATTTCGGCTAAAAGCTTGCATGCCAGACTTAAATCAAATGCATCATCAATGGCGGCTTAAGTACATTAAGTAACATTGAACGAAAACGTCTTATTGCAGCCTATGTCGATCAACAATTATCCCCTCTAAATCTTCGTCCCAAAGAAAAGCAGCAGTATGTGAATCGTAAGACGCGCCAGGCTTTACTTGGTCGTAATCAGCAGTTGCAGGAGGAAAATAAAGAGCTACGTGAACAACTTGCACAAAACACCCTGTCATTGATTGAAATTGTCAAAGCAGTAAAAATCAATACTGTGATACCAGTCGAAAGCCTGCTGGCGCCTCACGTTCTTAGGGAGTTGATAAAAAAAATTGATTTCACGTGGTCAGTGCCACGTATGGCTATGGTGTGTCTTATTGCTTAAAAATTTTCGTATACGAAAACATGAAGCCGAGAATTATAGTGGGCACTAACCCTCGACTCCCCCGATCTTTCATGATCTTTCTTCAGCCAAATCAGGAGCAGCTTTGCATCACAGCTAAATCAGAAAATGTGTGTAATAATTCCTTCCAATTCAATGCAGATACAACATTTTTGGTTTATGAGGGAACGATAAATGGCTGTTATCCGCCACATCAGCATCCAAAACTTTCGGGCAGTGCGACAAGCAGAATGGTGCCCTGGCCCAAGCCTCAATTGTCTGATAGGCCCAGGGGATTCAGGAAAATCGACCATCATTGACGCGATTGACCTGGTGCTTGGCGCAAGAAGATCGTTTACGTTCAGTGATGCAGATTTTCATTTGATGAACACAGCCACGCCAATCTGCATCAGCATAACGCTAGGACAGCTCGATGACGGATTGCTGAATCTCGAAGCTTACGGACGCTATTTTCGTGGGTTCAACATTGAAACGAAAGAAATCCATGATGAACCGCTGGCGGGTGATGAGACTGTGCTCACGCTAAGAATGGTCGTCGAAGATGATCTTGAACCAGACTGGCTCTTATTTTCTGAACGAACAACTGCGGAAGGTCTGGAGAAAAGACTGCAATGGAAGCACCGTGAGCAATTAAGCCCGACGCGCCTTGGGGCTGCATCCCACCACCACCTGGCATGGGGAAATCGCTCAGTATTAAACAAACTTTCAGATGAGGATTTCAATGTCAGCGCAACGCTGGCCGAGCTTTCCCGTCAAACCCGGCAAAGCTTTGCTGCCCGGGAACTTCCGCAGCTTGATGCCATTCTGACCGAAGTCAGAACTATCGCGAATTCACTTGGGGTACCGGTCGGTGAACTGAAAGCGCTTCTGGATGTTAATGGCGTTTCACTCTCTAACAGCGCAATCAGTCTGCATAACAATGATAATACGCCGCTGAGGATGCTTGGCACGGGATCGACCCGTTTACTGGTAAGCGGGTTACAGAAAGCTGTCGGGCGTCCAGGGACCATACTTATTGATGAAGCGGAATATGGGCTGGAGCCCTACAGAATAAGCCAGCTGTTGCATCAACTGGGCTCCCGCGATCCTGAGCCCACTTCGCAGGTATTCATCACCACTCATTCCCCATATGTTCTCCGGGAACTCCAAGCAACCCAACTATGTGTGCTGCGAAAAGTAAATCAACCGGCCCCAGAGCCTTCACACCTTTTCCTGACACTTAGCGGAGAAGATCAGGAACAGGCAACCTTACGGGCCTGCGCTGAAGCCTTCTTTAGCAAAGCCGTGATTGTGGGTGAAGGTGGGACTGAGGTTGGTTTTATCAGAGGACTGGATTTATACAGGCAAAGCAGAGGAAGAACGGGTTTTCAGGATCAAGGTGCCTTTGCTACCGATGGCGCCGGTGGGGAAAAATATTTCAAACGCGCCGAGGTTTTTGCACGACTGGGGTATCGTACTGCATTACTAAAAGACTCAGATATTATCTCGCAAGCACACAGACTAAAGACAGAACATTGCCGGGCCAGGGGCGTGACCATTTTTGAATGGGGTAATGGTTTTTCAACAGAGGGAGCCCTGCTAGCCTGGTGCCCTGTTGAGACTATCCGTGACATTGTTCTCCTCGCTGCGGCTCTGAACAGCCAACAACAGGTGGATCAGCATATTCAGAACTGCTCCCAGGGAGCTTATAACTTTGAAGCATGCACTGAGGAACCAACGATAGAAATGAGAGAGCCCGTGGCGCGTGCGGCAGGTGAATATGGTTGGTTTAAAACGATCGGCAAGGCTGAAGACCTGGCGGAAAATATTGTGGGCCCGGCTATCAATGATTTTTCACGGCCGTTCAAGGCGATAATCAGAGATTTGCTGGGGTGGGCTGCAGATGACGGTGATCAACAATGAGTGTGGATGCCGTTTTAAATGCCACTAAAGGCCTGATTGTAGCGCCTGCCGGATGCGGCAAAACCCACCTGATTACTGACGCTCTGAGTGTTGCACAAAGTAAGCCGTATCTCGTGCTGACGCATACAACTGCAGGTGTAACGGCACTCAAAAAGCGATTGAGTCGTTTTGCAATTCCTCCGCGAAACTATATTGTGACAACAATCGATGGATGGGCGCTGAAGATAGCAGGCTGTTTCCCGGGATTGTGCCCGCTTGACGTTGGTCCTGAAAATCCAACCCTTTTCTACCCTTCTCTTCGCCGTGCCGTACTGAACTTGATTGTTAACGGTAATATTAGCGAAATCATCACAGCTACTTACTCGCGTTTGCTGGTCGATGAATACCAGGACTGCAATAGTGAACAGCATGAACTGACTTGTGCGCTTTCACGTTTGCTACCAACGGTCGTCTTTGGTGACCCGATGCAATGTATCTTCAGCTTCAGCGGCCCTATGCCTGACTGGACCCGAACCGTTGAGACTTTTTTCCCTACTCTGGCAACCTTGCAGACGCCCTGGCGCTGGAACAATGCCCAAACCCCAGATTTGGGCCAATGGATCCTTGAGCAAAGACATCGTTTACTTCGCCGGGAGCGCATTGACTTAAAGTCTTGTCCTGAATATGTCCGTTTTCATCCTCTTTCACGAAATCACAATGACAATATCCAGCGCCAGCAGCGCGAATATTACTCGCTGCTGCGACATTTCCCCAACGACTCGATTTTGGTTATGGGTGATTCACGAAGAGCTTCATCCCGGCATCAATTTGCACAACGTATTAATGGTATTGATGTTGTTGAACCCGTTGATCTGACTGATGTGATGAGAATGGCCACTTCCCTTGACGAGGCTAATACCGCTAACGTGATGCCAAATATATTACAGGCAGCAGCTGAGCTGATGACAAATGTGGGCGTTAGCGCAACCCTACGCAGAATTGGTTCTATTCAAGCCGGTCGAAACATAACGCCCCCTTCTTCACTTGAAATTGCATTAGTAGAGCTTGCACTGGCACCCACCCGACAAAACATGCGAACAACGCTTCTCTTGCTTGAAGAGAAGTATGAAACTCGCGTATTCAGGGCCGGAGCGCTGCAAGTGCTAAAAGATGCAATAAATCTGTCCATCAGTTCACCCGAAAAAAGCATTCATGAATCAGCATCTGTCATTCGTGAACAACGCAGATACCAGGGAGAAGGACGTGTATCGCATCGCTCAATAGGCTCAACACTTCTTCTGAAAGGACTGGAATGCGATCACGCATTAATACTGGATGCAGGAAATATGGGAGCAAGTGATTTGTATGTTGCACTCTCCAGGGGGGCTAAATCTGTTACGGTCTTCTCAGTCCGTGATGAATTCACACCCTGATAGTCCACCAATGGGGCTGGATTTTTTACCTGAGCGGAATCAGTCCGCAATGGCTCAGAAGCATCCAAAGCATCCGTGGCGATTCAAAGTGTTATTTCACTCATAGACCATTCCTTCAATTTCTTTCAATCTATAACTGTGAGGGAGTCGAAATAACTACATTTGATTGCCATTCGGATTCACCACGACGGCGAAAATCTCTGATAACAGCCTCTATGACATCCACGTTCAAAGCTGGCGCATCAACAATCATTTTAAGGCCGATTCCGTAGGAATAGCCAGGTAAGTAACGGTACTCACTGTAAATTTGTATGGGAGTATTAAGCGCTATTTCTTGTTCTCGCTTCGAAAGATACTCAGAAAAAGTTAATCCATTGAATATTGCATAGCGAGTAAGATGCCTTGGACTATCGCGTTGCATGGTATCTAGCCTAAATTCTTCTTCACGCTGATGTGTATTCAACAAACTGTAGGCTTCTTCAAAGGCTAATGAACCAACTACATCATTAAAAGCGGTCTGCGTGGTAATGATTTCAGCATTCCATAATACGTCAGGCTGGAGACCTAAAAAATAGATATCGCTCCAGTTCCAGATATAATCTTTGGTGTTATAATATTGATCTATATCGCATTCATCGTAGAAGATGCCACCATAGATATGACGAGTATTCCGGAGACGATTTTTCAGCTGAATCACTTTTTGCCGACGTTTTCGACGCGAAAGAGAGATAAAAGAGCGATGCTTTCTTATGCTCGGCATTGAGACCTCTATACTATCAGAGTTATGCTTACCTGAAAAATGGCAGCCGATCAGGGTAATGGAAAAAAAGTATACTTTCAAGCGTTGGCTTAAAGTCTGTTCAGCGATAACATCGTTCTTCGTCGCTGACAACTTCCTTGCGCTCCACTATCAGTTCCGAGGCCCGGATTTGCTTTTCCAGTGACCCTGACCTGAAATCCTGCCCCATTCAGAAACATAATTCCGGCATGATCTACGCTGCCTGAACGGAGGTGGTGCCGATGCCCCCTTCTCTTCGTCATGCAACACTATCGCTATGCTTACCGGCTTCGTTATACTGATACAAATTTTATACATCTTTTATTCAGTCAACATTAACAGTATCTCAGTGTGTTTCCCTGTTATTTCTGCGCGGGTTAAACTGAAGCATCGTTTTTTGCTCTGTAGAATCGGAAGCATCTGTCCCGGAAGGACAAATGAAAAAATCAGAAAAGCACAAAGATGCATTGCTGTGCAAATAGGTGACACCTATCCAGAAATACTTGAACCATTGCGGGAAAAATTCGAAATGATTATAAATATCGACAACACCGCCCCACATACCGGGGCAACTAAGATAGTGAATGCTGTTCATTCATGCGACTTGTGAGATGATGGAAGGAAGGTTCTGTCGTGGTCAACTATCTACAAGCCGCTATAATAGTCAATTAATTGCTTGCAAAATTTCTTGCTTCGGATGTTACCAACATAGCTGCTGTTTAACAAAGTACCAAATTGTCGAGCTTTTTCATTATTGAACCCTCGAAATTTGTCTTGGTTGCTGTGATAGATATATATTGATTCAAATTCTCCAATGTTATTTCTTAAGAGCTGTTTATCTATATCTACTGCTATATCGCTAATTAGTGACATGTATTTCTTCAATGATTCCAACTCAACCTTGTCATGGAATTTATCTTCCACTCGATCAACAAAGACGCCATTATCCATTCTGCTGAATGAATGCGCCGCTCGATTTCTTATTTTTCTGATTTTCTCCAATGTTTCAATGTTATCACGAATTGAGGATGGTAATTCCAAAAATACCAATTCGAAATTCCTAGCCCTATCATACCAAGTACCCTTCACAAGGGAGGTTATTATTTTTTCAGTGTTCACTGCTTTGGTGTTTTTAATTAACTTCGTCCCATCAACTGCCCTAGATTCTCCAATCATGACACCTGGGTCTGATAACAAGGAAATTGTGCCAATCCTTTTTATATAAAATTCCAAATATGAAAGGATTGAGGTTAAAGCATTTATATAGCATAAATTCTGGAAGCTCTTGAAGTTTTTCATCCAAAGTGCTTTACTTTTCTCTACTCTTCTAGAGTCTATCCCGGACACATGAAATATATCATGAATAGTTTTATCAGCTTTATCATGCCTTACTAAATACTCCCCAAAGCTTTGTAATGGTACAAAGCTCCAAATATAATTATTTATTTCACAATGGTGTTTGTTAAAAACTCGATAAGAATTTGTATTTGGATCAAGACAACTCCATCTATTGAAACTTTCGTTCTCATCTTCGTTCATGATAACCACGTACTCCTTATTATAAATTTTATGGGCTGTAATTATTCGACTTGCAGAGAATAGCATGAACAAGCATAGTGGTGAATTTCTTTGTAATCCCACTTTAATATACTATATTAACCTTCTTATCCTGCCGATACTCCTGATGTAGACCTCGGTAAACTTAACAATGCTACCGCCATCAGAGTCATAAGTTCCGATAAGGTATTGATGTATCAAATGCTACCAAATTTCATGGATTGTTCAAGAAGGCAATCAGACAACCCCTAAAACTTGATGGGCCTAGCTATGTGATTGCGATGAGACATGGTGACCTGCCGGATGCATCAAGGCAACAACGCTTCGGTCAGCGCTCCGGAAATATACTCATCACCGCCCGGTTCATAGTGCGCAGCATAACGCGTATCGGCGAGATAAAACCGGTTCGCCGCCTGCTGAATTGCGTCCTCAAGTACGGTGTCCTCAAGCGCACGGGCATAAATTCGAGTATCGGTCAAGGCCACCCGTTTCCGAGTAGCCTTGTACTTTATTACCAACATATATGAACTGGTATTTCTATGTGATAAGTTGATGCACTTATGCACCAGTCTTACGCCTGCTCTAGAGACCTTGATTTAACCCTAAACGCCGTGTTAACGAGTGGGTGAGCGTCTTAGGAATGCGGGCGTTAGTCCTTCTCCTCGTCCCAGTCCTCTTCATCATCATCTTCCTCTTCATATTCGTCTTCTTCTTCATCGTCAACTTCGCCCACACCACCGCAGTGGGGGCAGATTGACGTTTCAGTTGTACCATCACCATAACAGGTGTGGCATTGTGCAAAGGGTTTGTCTTCTTCAGGACTGTAACCCGATCCATCGCACTCCGGGCAGGTAACCTCGAATAGGCCGTCTCGGCCATGGCATACTGGGCAAGTTTGAATTGTCATTCTCTCTTCCTCTAATTTTGGGATGCATAAATAAGCCCGGTCAGTAACTGACCGGAGGGAAATCAACACGGCTTACTTAAACCGCGCCTTAAGGGATTTAATTTGGGGGGTCGTTGCCAGCTCACAGCACCAGGCTTCAGTATCTGGGAAGGCAGAAATTTTATGGCGTAGCTCGTGTAGGCGCTCGTTTTCGGGATCAACACCGTGCAGCGGCAAAAAATCCGGGGTCAGGATGCACAGTGCGCAGGCTGCAAAGCCTTCCATGCGCTTTTCAGCGCCCTCAAGCTGTATGGTCACCAAATTACGCGTTAGTCGATCCACTTCCACCGGATCATCACTGTTACGAATAGCCTCTACCACGATTGTGTTGTAATTGCGATAGAGATCGGTTTCGGAATCACCATGCGCAAATACTGGCACCTGGGCCCGACGCTGTCGATATTGTTCAAAGGTCATCTCAATCACCTCTAACGCCAGCTGCTTATCAATCCGGGTCGTATCAGCCTTATAGAAAAGTGATTGTGCTAAATAGCTGCGCGGAATAGTAGATCACTGAAAGGGAACTCAGCCCGGATTGTG
>OGYT01001423.1_pt1 | contig 15678 bp, 18 predicted proteins | sample 1576631 | NCBI WGS metagenome assembly OGYT01 (sample SAMEA3541588, study PRJEB24748) | human gut metagenome | biome: human gut; feature: human-associated habitat; material: faeces | place: China | collected 2012
CAACAAGTCCTTCCGAAACAATACCTTTCAAGAAGGTTATAAGGCCGGAAGCTGTGTCATTTTTGACCTTGGATAGATACAAGTCTTTTAAAGATTCGATAGCCTCCTTAAATCTGTCGGAGATTGTATCAAGTTCTTTATTCACCCGAAGAGACGAGAGAACATTGCTATCTGAAAGTTCCGTCACCTCATCATCCTTTGCTATTATTCTGGATAATATTTCAGCAAGCACCCGAAGCGATGAAAGAACATTTTTGTCGGTTAACGATCGCATATCATCAACCTTTATGATATCAATATTAGTCCCTCCACTTCCTGTTATTACCGCACCTCCTACACTGTTACCAGAGCGTACAACAGTAGCCCCAGCCGGATAATTCTTCGACCGGGGATTAGATGGAATTGCTTTTGACTTTATTAATATCGCATCACTCATACTTCTATCATTATACATTCAAACCGATTCATCTTATAGTCAATTGTGCCTCCGGCATTGATGAATCTCTTATTAACCATATAATTGTCAGACAAACGAGTTATTGGCGTCAATTCTGATGTCCGTTTTATTACTTGCGTTAATTTTATATGAGGAGCACTATACCGTTTAATTATTCTTCGTATGAGTTGTTCTTCCGGACGGACGGTTGTTCCTTCAATAGCAGAATATAAATTATCAGTCAGATAACCTGCTTCACGCGTTACCATTATTACTTTGCTGTAGCAAGCCCCGTCGTAATTGTATGAACTTATTTTTAATTCTATTTCATCAAGTTCGTTTATATAATTCTCATTAATAATATTCTCATAGATGCGATCTGAATTTGATGTTGTGTCTTCTCCATCCCGCGGAATAAATTTCACTGTAAAATTTTGCAGGAATATACCGTATTTATTGACCTCTGACGGATACATACTTGCCAATAGTTGAAATTCCAGTTCTCCGGCGGTTATCCCAGTTCCAGTAAAAGAAGAATATATCATTTTCCCAGATGCGTCTTTATACGGATCAGTTAATCTCTTGTCGTTATTCACATTTTTATAGTCCCCATCTTCATAACTTCCAAAAGATATATATGAACACTTATAGAAATTAGTACCAAGCACGGGTTCATCTGTAGTGAAATCAGCAGATCCAATGAATAACTTAGCACCTATCATCAAGTTACCACCCCATCTATCTTTAGACAAGGGGGATAAATCTGCATTTTGAAAATATTTAACCGAAGCATTAACGCAGAACACGCCAGGAGGATATGCCACACATGGACTTCGTAATTTAAAAACTGGTGTATATCCTCCAATAGCAATTCCATTTTTATTCTTCAATCTTATCCTAACAACGTCTGTATAATTATACTCTGTGATCTCTGGCACTTTCCCGCCATTTTTATCTACCATTCTGTAATTACAATACCTCATTGGAATTGCTCCCAACAGATCCTCGGCTTCTATTTTATTTTTGTAATTGTTTATATTTACTTGTTCGCCAAATTCTTTATATTGGAACATTTGTAAATCACCTGGATTCAACAGGATACGATGAGATACATCATCACCTGATACTATATCAGGTAAGGTAACAAGTGTATTCAATTCATCGTAATTAACACTAAAATTCAATGTCTCTGGAATCGGATAATTACTACATTTTACCGTAACTTTATTATACCCCGGAAGAATATCTAAAGAGTGTTCTGAACCGGTAAAACCTATGTTCTGTATATTGTGGGATTTTGGAGTTACAGTTCCTAGTTTTTCAGATAGACTGGGGTCATATTTTATAAATTCACCTACATAATCGATGTCAACAAAATACAATTCGCCCTGCCAGTCTACACATGTCCAATTTAATAATTTACAAATTTCTTCTATCACTTCCTTTAGCTTCATGGGGGTTTCATCCTCATCAAAGAAATTTTGTTCACTGACTGACATATATTCCAACGCATTTTCACCTGATTCATATTCCTTTTCACCTCGCGCATATACATACGGAACATAAATAGCTGTATACTGACTGTTAGCAGATTTTATACACTTTTGCAATAACCTCCAAAGTGATACAAATTCCTTTTTACTTCCAGTTACAACATAATCAATATATTCAAGAGTAGACATACCGCTCATACACTCTAACTCCAGTTCAAAAACTGTTGAGCTATAAGCTTGGGTATAGAGTTCCGGCTTTATGAAACCACACCAAACGACTGCGCCACTCTTTTTGAACGTAACCCGATATTCCTGATAAGCTGTAGAAAACAAACTTTGCAGGTAGTCGCTACCAACCACGCGGATCGTTGCTGTACTAAATCGAGTAGGAGTATAAAGAAATTCTTCATCCTCTATATCAACTGTAAAAGGAGAATCACCAGCAGGGATTAATTCTTTCGACTTACCTGTATAGTTTTCTTTTTCGATTTCTACCACACATGGAACATTGTCCAGTGTGGCGAATGGTACTGTATATATAAGTGCGTAACTCATGATATAGGTTTCTTTCCCTGTGATTTAAGTTCATTATTAATCGTAAGAATAAGGTCTTTGGCTCGGACTCTAGTAGTTACTGTGGAGGAGATATTTCCACTTCCGCCCAACTTTCCGGAATTGATAGCTTCAAATAGTCGTGACTGCTGCCCTTGGTTTAAAATCATTTCGCCGGCATTGACACGGGCTAGTATTTTATCTCCAGAAGTGGGACCACCGGTTATAACGCCTCCTGTAGCAAATTTAGGAATAGAAGCCGCCAAAATCATAGCTTCCATAGCAGCTATTTGAGCTGCAGCAAGCCCCACTCCAACGAAAGGTATTCCTGCATAGGCCGCTGTGCTTTCAGCTGCCATCGTAGTAGTTGCTGCGGTTGTCTTTGCTACATTCGCCGATACTGAAGCCGCCGTTTGAGTTGCTATTGCCGTAATTTCTGCCGTAGTTTCAGTCGCTGCATTAGCAACCTTTGTTCCTGTTACAGCAGTATCAATAGCCTCTTCTGCTTCTTTGGCCTGTATAAGTTTATTAGTTAGTTCTGTCAGACTCTCAATCATCTTAATGATAGATAAGAAAGTGTCTACTACGTTTGTCATTGCATTCCAGACAGCCATAATTCTTTCCCACCCAGACGCATCTACGTCATTCATTACATCACGAAGGTTACTGAACGCACTAACAATACGGTCTGAACTGCTTGCAATGTCTTTGACGCCAGAATACAATGATTCATTAAGCTCTTTATTGAGATTCTTTATATCCTCTTTTACCTGTGCTAATTTCAAAGCTTCTTCTAATGACGGAACATTCGCCATAGCATTGGCAACCTCATCTGATAATGTTTTTCCAATATTACGGGCTTCTTCTTTATATTTATCCGCTAACTCTTTAGCTTTGTCCAGATTTTCAGAGGCAATATCTGTTTTTGTTTTTTTGTAATCAAATGTAGTATCCCGGGGTTTTATCTTAGTAGAAGATGAAAGTAGTTTTGCATTTAACTGCATAGCGGAGATAAATACATCAGCCTCATCTCCGATACCTTTGATACCGGCAGCGGATTTGGCAGCTTCAATAGAAAGAGACGCTATATTGGTATTCAGCTCCTTTTGAGACATTAAACCTTTGGCCTGCTGTGCACGGGCCTCTTCGACCTTTGTGTTATAGTCTTTCTGAACCTTTTCAAATTCAACGAGAGCAGTATTTTTATCTTGATCTTTGATTGCCTTTTCTGCAGCTTGTTTTCTAGCTTTCAAATATTCACTTTCTAGCACTTCTTTATTACCTGTTCCTTTAGCTTGAGCATACATCTTGATGTTCAATTCACCAAGGTTCTTGTTATATTCAGCCTGCGTAATTTTGCCGATTTCCAGCTCTGCACCTAGTTCTTCGAATTGTTTATCAAAAGATTCCTGCTCTTTCTGTAGAGGAGTCTTTTTCTTTTTGTCGTCATCGAGATCAGTAATAGGAGATATTGGAGGCTTATTTTTTTCGAGAAACTCTGTGTATTCCCGTATATTTGCATCTGCATCTGTTATAATCTTCCTAAGTCCTACAGCTTCTTCCATTTCTTGAATAATAGGAGCCTGACCACCGAAGTTTACCACTCCCTCATTCTCTTTTGCGTTTTGATATTGGAAGTTAAAGGCTTTTTCGCCGCCCCGTTTATCGTATAATCCTTTTAATTTATCTTCTGCTTCTATTTTTTTTCTTGTGAAATAATCAGTTTTAGCAGTAGCCTCCAATAGTTTGATTCTTTCACGGACTGCATCATTTATATCTTGATTCTTCTTTAGTTCCCCTCCTAATAATTCTATAATGCGGTTTTGATATTTTTCCTTTAACTTAGAACCATCAGCCGCCTTATTATACAAATCTTGAATCACCTTAAGCTGAATTATTTCAGGAGTGTGAGTTATCCCTTCTGATTCTTTTTTATAATCGGAAAAGATTTTCTTTACACGTTCTGCTTCTTCTCGCAAATTTTTAAAGTATCCTATAATACCAACAATGACGGAAACCAACAAAGCAGGGGCGAAAGAGTTCCACATCCCTTTCAATGAAATCATTAATCTTTTCGCTTGTGCTCCTATAATAATACCTGCTTTCTTAAATATATTAGCTCCTGCCATAGCCGACGTAGTAGCGGATATTTGCTTTTCTTTATCAAGTGCCTTCTGTTCTATCGTACGTGCTTTTTCCAATGAGCTTTCAGCACCTATTCGGGCGCGTATAGCTTTATCTTTTTTAATTTCAGCGGCTAACACATCTTTCGCTGTCCCTTCTGCTAATGCAACCTCATACTCTGCTAGAGCGGCTAGTTCTGCTTTTTTCTTAACCGCCAAAGTTCCTTCAACTGCAACTCGTCTTTCAGTAGCCTTGATAGCCATTGCGGAAGCTCTTTCACCACTAGCTGCTACATTATCATAAGCAGATGACCACCCACGCCAAACTTTAGTTGCTGCACTCGTTGCGACAAAAACAAGTGCAGCAAAAGCCAGAGTTAATATGTTTTTTAAGTTTTCCCCTAATCCTTGAATGGCTCCGGTCAACCAATCAATCAAGGCTTTATATTTACTCTGTGCGTCCGTCCCGTTTACAAATTCTGTAAATGCGTTTTTCAGGCGATTTACAGATGTTTCCAAGTTATCAGTATCAACGTTAGGAATCATCTCGTTGAGCGCTTCTGCGAACTTAGGAAGTACATCTGCGCTCATTAGCTTACCCTTCTTCATTAATTTGTCAAGTCCAGCAACAGAGACACCAGCGGCTTTTGCCATCGCCTGTAATGCAACCGGAAGACGTTCTCCCATCTGTAGACGTAATTCCTCGGAACTAATCTTGCCTTTACTCATCATTTGAGAAAGTGCAAGCATAACCCCATTACTATCGTCTGCACTCATTCCAAAAGCCGTACATGCCCGGGACACAGATTCGAATACTTTACGCTGGTTCATCATGGACATACCGGAAATAGAAGCAGCTGCCGTGAATTTCGCATAGTTTGCAGTCAGAGCATTAATCTCCAGCCCGTACTTCTTTGCCAGATCCAACAAATACCTTTGGTTATCCGCATACCGTGACATAGTACCGGACACATTCTTTAGTGCGGTAGTCACTCTATTAGTTTCACGGGCTACTTCTATGAGCCGTGAGACAAAATTACTCAAACCTAAGCCACCGGCTCCCAAGGCTGCAGCAAAGGTAAGAAGCTGCATTTGCATTGATCTAAATGCAGCTTTCACTTGATTTGATCCTCTCTTGAAGTTCTCTGTCAAGAGATTTATTGCTATACTAAAGCTTAAACGTCCAGCCATAACATCTTTATTTATAATTATTTATTCCGTTATCCATGAATATTTCAAAGGTTTCCGCATCTTCCGTCAATGCTCTTTCCGCTTCTTTCATATCCTCCATCTCTTCCCAAGGAAATGTTATCAGATCTCTAACACCATTCTTTAACTTACTTGCGTCAATATGTGGAAGGATTTTATAGTAGGTCCATAGCCTATCACTCTCCATCTGCTCCTTTTTTCTCCGTTCGTAGGCATCTATGTATATTGGAAGATCACATAGTTCCATTTCTTCCAGAGCATAATGCGCATCAAGTCCAGCCATGATAAGTGTCGCAACCAATTCACCAATCATCCCAGGTGTGACGTCGTGATTTGCTATGTCATCCTCTTTTTGCTTTTTTTGAAATTGAGCGAGAACTGCTGTTTCTCGCTCCAAAGCCATAACCATTTCACGAGTTATCTTTTCGTTTGATAGGGTGTGCCGGAATACTTCAAACGTATACATCTTGCCTTCATTGTTGCATACTGTAGTTGTGTAAAGTAATGCATCTACATCATCCTTATCAGAATAGTCCATTAAGGAGAATGATTTTCCCCGAAGCTGTTCCCATCTGATTATTGATTGAATATTCAGTTTTACTTTCGGATCAAAACGAAATCTTTTCCTCGGTGCAGGGCTATTTACCACTGTTGGACCCGGGCGACAGCATTTACTATCAATAATTGCAACTACTGTAACTAGGGTAAATACGATCATTATGATTGTGATAAATAAACTCATAGTTGTTCTAATTAAAAAAGGCGGCCATCATCTGACCGCCTTCACGTTTATTACTTTTTTGACTTATCCTTCTGCAGGAACGGCTTCAACCTTTTGCAAGGCACCAACACCTTTAAAAGATGCGGAACACGTTGCAATTTGCCCATTATCACTCTTTAAAGACAAAGAGGTAAGCATAATCTCACCTTTATAATTCGGTTTGGTAGTATCAATTGCGAAGCTGCCACCAACGTTAGTTTTATCGGTGATAGTTGACTCACCGACTACGAACTGGAATGTTTCACCAGTATCTACATGTTTCAGTAGTTCGTCATAACTGGTTGCTCCTTGTAACCGGGTAAGCAATGATTCGCTACTGATGGTGAAACTCTTTTTTCCAGGTAACGACGCCGCCCAATCGCCGCACATTTTATTGGAGATATCAATTTCTTCAACTGACACTTCCAAAGAACAACTGGATGCGAACGCTACCGGATTTTCACCAAGGAAAAGAAATAACTGACCTCTTACGATGTCTTTACTTGAGTCATGTTTAACTGCTGTCATACTATTTAAAATTTTAATTTTACGTTTTATTTTTATTCTACTGAAAATTGAAGCACCTGAAAGTATTTCCCCTCTGAATAATCTTCCGTGGAATCTTCCAGGTGTATTGTCATATCTGGATTAGAGAAGTCACCTTCTAAAGCCTCATATATAAGAGAAGCTAGTTCTAAGCTACGATCATAATCATCACTGACAGCATTTACAAATACAGTGGGAATTTGTCGGGCAACGCCCATTTTTGTATATTCTTGTTTGTAACCGTCACGCTGATAAATGATGAAATCACCTTCTGTTTTCAATGGAGCAACGACAGGAAATATTTTCTTTCCTATCAGAGAGGTGATAACTTCTGAATCGAGTAAAATATTTCTAATCTCGGTTGTAATCGCCAGTTTATTCATCAGCTTCTGTTATTTATTCGTTGAACGGCTTTTTGAACACCTTGATAGAGTGCACTCATGGCCTTACTCTCTTCACTCACTTTTGCATCTGACCAAAAACGATTAGCCGGCATAATACCTCGATTTGCTCCGCTTTTAGTCGTTCGGACTTTCGTTCCGGAGTCTACCAAGTGAGAATGATTACCACCCGGACGATCAAAGCCCGCAAGTGCTCCAAGTTTGTTCCGTTTAACCCGGTTCGTAAACGAGTTCATTAGATGGTTGGTCTGTTTACCACGATGAAGAAGACGGGACCGGAGGTTAGCCCTACCTTTAACTCTGAAAACATTGACAGCAGATCGAAGCCCGCTTCTAATAGCCTTGTCCTTTTCAAAGTCCTCTAAATTGTCTACGAGGTACTGAATGTTTTCCCGATCTATTTGTTTAATCTCGATCATGTATCAATTTTTTCAAGAGTTAATAGCAGGCTATTATCGTTCATCTGCGGACTAACCATTTTGAGATTATATTCGTTACCGTTGTAAACAACATGAAGATTCTCTTTGATAGCCGGATAATTACGCACTTGGAAAACAAGTGTATGCCCGATAAATTGCTCCATCGCACTAACTCCATCCCGATCTGCGATAAGAGACATTTTCTTTCTGCATGCCCGGCATTGGAATACTTCTTTATATTCCTTCTTCACTGCACCCGTAGGGCTTTGTGTCTCAATTGGGGATTTGAATACAAGTGTTTCACGTAATAATCCTGCTCTCATTTTGAATAGTCTCTATAAAGATCAACTAAGTATTTTGCCCCTTGAGGAATTTCCTTTAGAGCGGCATACGCGGTATTTTCCCGATTTGTATAATAGGCACCAAGACACAGCAACATCGCCTGAACCAGTGGCGTAGGAATATTCTTACCGCCATCAATGGTAGCAAGTTCTTCCACGGATACGCAAAGTTCCTTCGCTGTTTTCTCCTCGACTACTTTAATAAGAGCCTCTATATACGAATCTTCATCCGTATACGAGGGCTCTATATTCAAGTGCCTTTTTGCCATATCTAAGGTCACGTATGCCATATTACTTCATCGATGCGACACAGAATGACTCTTTACGAATAAAGCCCATGTTCCAATAAGAATTGGTAATGAGTCTTACAGTACCTTTGAGAGCCTGTGTATAAGGATCAACTAACAATTCAATACCACCCCACTGGCCTAAGAAATAATCAGACCAGTTACCGAACACCGCTCCGAATTCATCATTACCCTCTCCCAACTCTTTTGGCAAATTATTCGTACGCAAAGCCTTATAGCCATTCAATTGCCCGTCCCCATTGCCTGCAAAGATGAAACCTCCAGCCCCTGATGCATCTTTCACTTTTGTCTTAGCTTTACCAATGAGTGACGGATGCAAAATATATGCAAGGTTGCCAAACAAAGCGTTCTGCGTATCGGCATTCGTCTCCATTGCAACGATCTGCGCCCAGTTGATATCCCCTTTTACAGTATTACTAAGGGTGTGGAACATACCATCGGGAGTATTTTCTACGCCCTTAGTTTTGCTAAATGCCGTTTGCTCTATCTTCTGTGCGATGGCTACAGCAATAGCTTGGCGAATATAGGCTTCAACAGAAGCGTTCTCCTGCACAAGTAACTGCTTAGAGATATCCACATATGCTGTCAATCGGAGCGGCTTGAACACATCCCCTTTGGAGAATTTTCCGGCTCCGTCAGATGCCTCTTCATTTTCTCCTTCCCAAAACACATTAGCCCCTGAAAACTGCGGCCAATAGATATTACCCTGCAGACCTGTCATAAAACGAGCTCCTGCACGGGCCAACACTAGTGCCGATTGCAATGGAAGCAGCATTTCCTGTTGTTCTTCATCGATGATAACGCCAGTAGCGGCTTCGGTAGCAGCTGTAAATGCTGCACGGCTCTCTAAATTTACAGGAACTACAATACTGCGCTTATCCGCCATTTGTGCTCCTGATGTGTTATGTAGTGCGGTAGCTGCATCAATAACACTTGCGTCAGACTCGTTCTGTTGAGCTCCGTCCACCATATTTGCAATGGCTCTACGTAATGAGAACCTTTCATTTGTTTTCGGCTGATGTCTCTTTCCTTGCTGACGATTCATAACCTCGTGTTCTTCGATCTCAAGATCAATTTCTGCTCTGCGCTGCTGGTTTGTTCCCAGTTCTTCGGCTTCTTCCGGTTTGAACTGACGTTTTTCAGTCTTTGCGCCATTAATAATCTCTTTAGAACGAGCAATCAACTGATTTCTTTCGTCCTTTAACTCTGTAATACTTTTTTCTTTTGCCATAAATTTATAAATTTAGTGATTTCTCTATGCCTTGGTAATATTCTTCAGGGACTGTCTGCTCTTTCTTACGAAGTTCTTCTTCGACTTGCTCTTTACCACGCAAACACACGGACGTTTTGCTGTATGCCGCATTATACACCGGTGAAGCGTCGTACAAATTGGCAATTTTATGAACCGTACGTTTCCAGGTTCCGTCATTTTTCTTTTCCCAAGTGTCTTTTTCAACATCGAAACAAAAAGAACTCTGGTCTATCTCTCCGCGACGAAGGTTTTCCAGTAATTCTTCTCCGAGTGCTGTTTTCGGTGCCTCGAATCGATATTTCAATCCCTTGTCATCCACGGATAGAAATAATGATCCGGTCCCTTCTTTGCTTCTTGCAAGAATACCACGGGTCTGATTGTGATTCAGCAATGCAAATACATCGCTTTTCTCAATAACTCCGTCTAAAGCCCCACGCTCTATAACTTCCTCAAATGGAAGCCCGTCAGATGGTGTATTGAATAGCAGTGCGTAGCCTTCTACAGTTCTCTTTTCCTCCGTATCTCCGGTCAATTGCACCTGGAATGAAGTATTTCTAATTTCTCTTTTTTCGTCCATAACTGTACTTTTACTAACTAACCAAATTTTTGTCTGACAAATCGGGATTATTTTGCGGTTCATCCACTTTTTCTTTCACGGCATTATCCAATGTCTGTACATTCACTTGTACAAAAGCCTTATCTCCATTCTCTATTCTAGGCATATTATTCTCTCTTCGAACTTCGTTGGGTGTAGCCGCTCCTACTGTAGCCAAATCCTTCCAAAATGCAGCCTGTGCACTTTTATCGGTTCTTAGAATAGCGGAAGTATCGAATTCTGATATAAATCTTCCCCGTTCAGATGGTAGAAAGACTTTGCGGTTTATTTCTAGCTCTATTTTCGTAATAACTGCGAGGGCCGTATCTGTTAAATATTGAAGTTGGGTGGCTTCTACAGTTGAATAGCTGGATTTGGAGAGGTCGAAAGCTTTGACTGGGGATACAGAGAAGAACCGGCAGAGGTCCACAACATTAAACTGTCTGCTTTCAATAAACTGGCTGTCTTTGGGACTTATAGAAATTGGCTGATACTTCATATTCCCCTCTAGCACGGCAATACCATTAGGATGTCCGGTTATAGGATTTGTACGTTCTTCCCATGTCTGGTATATCTGATCTTTTTTGTCTTTATCCAGTCGGGCCCCTTCAACCGTCAGTATACCTGCAACACTTGCACCGCTCTTGAAAAAACCTTCTGCGTGCTCTTCTGTACTGGTTGCAATTCCAAGAGATTGGCGCGCATGTTCGAGTGTAGACACACCAATAATGCCATCATAAGAGAAATTGAGCACATGGATCATGTCTCGTGGATCTACAAGTTCTCTAAAACCTACTACCTGATATCGTTTACGCATAATCCCAGAACGGTCAGTGACCCAAGTAATCGTCACTTGGCTGGATGGCAAATAAATGAGCTGTGCAGCATTCATTTTACTATCGCGTTCAATGTATGCGTAGCCGTTACCGGTTAGCAGTACGGAAGCCATAAGAGTTTTGAAGAAAACATACCGAGTCATATCTTCATTAGGCTCCATATTGAGCATGTAGTATGCCGGATGAGATTTAGCCTCGGCTTTAAATCCATCTGCATCTAAATGATAGGTTTTCAGCGGAAGCACGGCTACACTGTCCGAGATAAGATCAACACAGCGGTAAACAGTAGACAGCAGCATTGGTTTACTTCTGCTGGTAAACATGGGACGGGAACCATTAAAACTCCAGGCTGTAACCTGCGACGTTTCCTGTTTACTCGCTTTTCGTATTTCAAATCCTAAAAATTTCATATATACTTTTTCTACTAACCAAAAAGTTGTCAGACAATTAATAAAATTCTCCATATCGAGGTGAAACAAGATATATTCCAAGTGCTTCGAGCTTGGCGATTACACCATCTATCTTCTTCTCTTCAAACTGTTTTGAGGGTTTTGTGTTGCCATTCCGGTCCCGGGCCATGACTACATTACGGAAGCAATGCCGGTTAATCACATTATTGTCGATAACTGCTTTGCCGGAGAGAATCAAACGTTCCATTTCCTTTGTAGGCCGGTTGAAGTTTCCAAGTGCTTGGCTGAATGGTTCCATCGGTAGTCCCTTTTCCTCGGCACTGATAACGAATTGCGTGGAGTTCCAAGAATCATATGCGATTTTCTGAATAAAGATTATTTCCCGGATACGCATTAGGTCGTTTAAGATATAGTCATAATCTGTCACATTGCCCGGTGTAATGGTGATTAATCCTTGTCTACGCCATTCTCCGTACAAGTCCTTAAATCTCTTCTCCTGTAAGGCTGCTTCCGGTAGATAATAGAGAGTTTTGAAATAATATTTATCTTTGGTTGGAAACATGAAATCAGCACATGTTAAGTCGCTAGTACTTGACAAGTCAATACCGGCATAGCATTCCATATCCCGAAACTGTTCAAAGTCAAGATTAGCGGAAGCCTGCAAAATGTAATGATCCGGGATCCAAACAGTTTCAGAATCACACCAAATATTGAAGTTCTTTGTTTTAATACCGACTTCTTCCGAAGGTGCGTTAACTGCTGACTGTACCTGTGTCTGCAAATATTGAGGTTTGACCGTAACTCCTAGATTGGGGTTGCTCTTCTGCCAAGTCTCCGGATCTTTCCAATCATCTCCCTCATCAGGAGAAAAGACAGCAGCAAAAAGTGCATCGTTTTCTTTTAACCCAGACAATACTTCCGTACACATTTCCCGGTATTGGTAACACGGTCCTAGCTTATCGAATCCGGCCGTAGTGATAATAACCGCCATTGGGTTATCACGCATACCCTGCGATGACTGTAGTACATCTTTCAATCCAGTATTCTTAGCGGCATGGTATTCGTCTATCAGATACATTGATGCATTAAAACCGTCCAATTTTGAATCGTCTGCTGCAAACACCTGTAACAAAGACAGCATCTTTTCGAACTTCACTTTATCGCGATAAGAAACAAGGTCTTTTCCTTTCGGATCAATCCCTTTTGCGAATTGAGAACAGAACTTGAAAGCAATTTTAGCCTGTTCTTTAGAGTTGGCTGCAAGATCCACCTCTGCATCCATCTCCCCATCAGCGATTAGATGATACAAAGATAGTCCGGCGGCAAAAGCAGTCTTTCCGTTCTTTCGTGCAATCTCTATGTAGACGTACTTCACAAGTCGTTCACCCGTCTCCTTGATATAGAATCCATAGATAGCTGCTATTACAAATTGCTGCCACGGTTGTAGGATGAACGACTTACCGGCATGGCGTCCGGTGAAATGCTGAAGAATAGAGAAGAATCCTATGACTTCATCTGCTTTTTCCTCCTTGAATTCGTATTGATCATCCTCCATCATGGAGAAAAAACGTTCAGCAGCAAGCTGAATAAACTTACCGGATACGACTTTCCCGCCTATAACGTCTTGAGCGTATTTATAGTAAGTCTTTGTCTGCATTAACGAGTTTCTTTCTTGCTTTTCAGATACGCTTCAAGTGGGGATTCTTCATTATCTCCTGTGTTCAGGGCTTTGATTTGTCCCTTACTTTTAGCGGTTAAACCATATTCTTTTGCCAGTTCCAGGTATTGGCTCCAGTTCTCTTTAAGCAAATTCGCCTCCGGACGTTTCACCCATTCGCCTTTTAGATTCTCCATCGTCATTCCATCCCGCGCCAAAACTTCAACGCATTCCAGATAAGCATCATAAGCCGTGGCCATCCGGTGCAGCTGGGGAATATCGGCAATTTCCAGCATACCTCTATCATTCAATTGCTTCACAAGGTCCGATATAATCTTTCGGGCTTCTTTATGCTTGATCGTTTCAGGTAGTTTAAAGCTGATTTTCTTCTTTTTTTCCATGATTTTGACTCGTTTTACTATAAAACCATACAATTGTCAGACAAAAATGCGGTTTTTAACAAAACGAAACAGTTTGGCTTTTTTCAAAAAATGCCGTGTGTGTGAACTAAGGTAGGGCGAGGTATGGAAGGCTCATTTTCTCAAAATTTGACCCCATACCCCCTTTTTGATGAATGAAAAGTTAAAATTAACTTAAAATTAAGAATTATATGTTGAATTCATAGGGATTTCCCTATTTGTTTGCGTAAAGCAAATATACTATGATAAAAGTTTGCGTAAAGCAAATAAATATATTATCTTTGTAACAGTTAAAGCAAGGGGCTTTAAATCATTTGACATTATGAAACAATTAATTGACGGAGTTTGGGAATACTCACTAATCAATCCTAACGGTTTCACTCTTAACGTTGAGACAATGAAACCAGTCAAGTACGGAATATCAGTAGCGTATAAGGAAACGCAAGATAGCTTCGGAAAAGAGAGTTTAAACAGAGTTATTAATCACGCTTTAGAACATAGCAAGACGGTTGGCGGATGGTTCGATACCGACAGTAACCGATACTACTTCGATAGCGTAAAAATCTTTAAAAACTCGGAGATTGACAAAGCGATAGAGTTCGCAAAGAATCACAATCAGCTTGCAATCTACGATTTAACAAACATAAAAGAGATTAGAATTAAGTAAGGGGTTCGCCCCTTGCTTTTTCTTTCATTAAAAAGATTAAGATATGGAGAATCAAAGTATTTCAGGTTACGATCGCTTGGGTATAAGCATTGAACCTTTACAGGACGGAACAGTAAAAGTCACTCAATCAAGGCTGATAAATGGTTATATATTGAACCAAAAACAACTTATAGAACGAGGTAAAGAAGTATATCCGGATGCAAAGATTATCCCGGTTGTCTTCTCCTTGAATGTGGATGATATTACGATTGGCTGGATAGAGTCAAAGATGCAGGAGTTTGGAATAAAGAGAAACGATTTGATTAAGCAATTAGCTATCGACCGTTCCTCCTTAAGCCTCATTCTATCCGGAAAGCGTGAATTATCAAAACCTATGAGAGCAACTTTCTTTTATTACTTTTTGACGTATGAATTAAACAGAGATTTCAGAGAATACATCAACGAGCTATAATTTATTATGCGCTGCTTGATGACATTTTTTGCACAAGCTCATCAGGTTGTCGTAGTCATACGCCAATTGATTACGTTGTACCGGATCATCCGTACTCATAAATGAAGATATGTGGTGGATATCTTCGGCTGGAGTTGTTTTATTTTCTTTCAAACACATTTCACAAAGGGGATTACATGCAAATTTCCATGCACGTAACCGACGCCAACGATCGGAATTATATACTTTCCTCCGTTCTGCATCGTAATAGTTATCATTCCTCTTCTGTTGTTTTTGGGGCTTGTAAATAGTCGGCATAAGGTATTTCTTTTAATAGTTTATTATCATTGATAGCTTGATACTCTATCATTCGGAAGCGATAACAGAAATGATCTATCAATTCTTTGTCAGTTGAAAGAGATGAGGCTTTTTCATCAAGAGATACAAACAATACTGTATCTTGGAAAATATCTTCATTGTCTTTAGAACAATAAAGTCCGTGGCTATGATCGGCACACAGTTGTTTTAGCTGCTTGTAATTGCTTGCGATCATAGCCATAACTTTATCATTAACCTTTCCCTTCTTTATCCTTCTCATTCGGTATCTTCCAGTTACCTGATTTATCTATCAATTCCTCAATACTACGGTTTACCATTCCTCGAATGATAATTGATGTACTAGTTCGTGTTATTTTTGAAAGTTCATTCAAAAGCATTGCACTACGTTCATCCAACCGAATAGAAATGCGTTTTTTATATTCCATATTAGTATTTTATAGCCTCATCTCATTTAATCATTTTCTAAAAAACATATCTCCCGAAAT
>OGYT01001426.1_pt1 | contig 15647 bp, 9 predicted proteins | sample 1576631 | NCBI WGS metagenome assembly OGYT01 (sample SAMEA3541588, study PRJEB24748) | human gut metagenome | biome: human gut; feature: human-associated habitat; material: faeces | place: China | collected 2012
ATGGCCTTTTGACGAACGAAAGCGTTGAAAACAAAAAGGACCTCCGATTCGCTCGGAGGTCCTTCATTATGGCGGAGTCAGAGGGAGTCCAACGCCCATGCGTCTTATGGCTATGTGCAGCTGTTGATGTCGCTGATCCAGGAGTGGCGTGCGCTACTCAAGCGTCCGGAACTACCATTCATATTCGCCCAATTGCCGAACTATACTTTGGAACCCGATTGCGATTGGCCAAGGCTGCGTGATGAACAACGGCGCGCTTTGACGTTGTGGAACACGGCGATGGTGGTGATGATCGGATATGGAGAGGATAATGACCTGCATCCTTTGGATAAGCGCCATGTCGCGCAGCGCTTGGCAACGGCTGCCGAGTCGTTGGTTTATGGACGTGATCGCGAGCCGATGGGGCCGCTTCCTGTCATGGCGATTCACAAGGATGACGGCATTGAGATCTCCTTCATCCATACGGGAGGGGGATTGGTCTGCACAGGCGACGTGCCTTTTGACATCTTGGAGCCGGGAGGCTCGATATATCGGGTGAAGGCTCGTCGGTACGATTGCTATGGCGGTAACGGAACCGGGCGTGCGAGTGGCGCAGTGAGAGAGCTCTCCCCAGTACAGTGTCAGTTTGTCAGCCAATGAAGCATCGATGATAACGCTATTGCCGGGGGTAGCGTAAATAGTTTTCGCAGTTAATCGTGTTTGGGCGGAAGTCTGTGATTTCCTGCGTTTGGAATACTTAAATCTATTCGAGAGTTTCGTAAATATTTGCATATAGAACTTTCGCAACAACAATTTTAAGTATTTAGTTAAGCGATTTGACTTTCTTGAAAGTTAAACCATATAATCAAACAGTGCTTTGACTGAAATGCTAAAGCATTTACGAAACATGAAGATGTGTGTTCGTGCATGTCGCCAAAGGAGAAAGACTTCTGTATTCCCACATCCGATATTGAATAAGGAGATGCAGCAATGAAGTTTGAATACCATGTCAAACCAACCGGCAACGATGCTGCGTGCGGCGACGCGGAGCATCCGTTCGCCACGATTTCCAAGGCCGCGCAGATGGCCTCTCCGGGGGACACGGTAATCGTGCATGAAGGCGTATACCGCGAACAAGTCGATCCGAAACGCGGCGGTCTGAGTGAACATGAGCGCATCACCTACTGCGGAGCCGAAGGCGAAGCACGGCCGGTTATCAAAGGCTCGGAATGCGTGCAGGGCTGGACGGAATTGGCCGATCATCCGCATGTGTGGACGGTGGTGCTTGATAATACGATGTTCGGGGATTTCAATCCATTCGCGACCCCGATTTTCGGCGACTGGCTGGAAATGCCCAAGTTCGGCAAGGATCCGGACAAACATCTTGGCGATGTGTATCTCAACGGAGTTTCCTTCTTCGAATCGACGACGTTGGAAGGCGTATACGATCCGCAGCCGCGTGATACGGATGAGGATTTCGCGTTGAAGATTCCCTGCCCTGTGCCGGATGCGGACCGTACACGTTATGTATGGCATGCCGAAGTGGACAAAAATGCCGGCACCACAACGATCTGGGCGAATTTCCAAGGTGCCGATCCGAATGAGGAACTGGTGGAGGTCAGTGTTCGCCGCACATGCTTCTTCCCTTCCCGCAACCATGTCAACTACATCACCGTGCGCGGCTTTGAAATGGCGCAGGCCACTGGAGATTGGGCGCCGCCTACCTCGCAGCAGTGGGGCATGATCGGCCCGAACTGGTCGTATGGCTGGATCATCGAAGACAACGTGCTGCATGACGCCAAATTCTCCGCGGTGTCATTGGGCAAGGAAATCTCATCCGGCGACAACGAGTGGGCGAAAACCGAGCGTAAGACCGGTCACCAGTACCAGTTGGAGGCCGTGTTCAAGGCCCGTCGCATCGGCTGGGAAAAGGGGCTGATCGGCGGTCATATCGTACGCAACAACGACATCTACGAGTGCGGACAGAATGCCATCGTCGGACATATGGGCAGCGCATTCTGCCGTATCGAGCATAACCATGTCCATCACATTGCGTTGAAGCGTGAATTCTTCGGATGGGAGGTCGCTGGCATCAAATTCCATGCCGCATTGGATACGGTCATTGCCAACAACAACATCCACGACTGCTCGCTGGGCATGTGGATGGATTGGCAGACGCAGGGCACGCGCATCACGCGCAATGTGTTCCACGATAACGTCCGTGACCTCATGATTGAAGTGAGTCATGGGCCGTATCTGGTGGACAATAACGTTTTCGCCTCGCCGGTGATGTTCCAGAACTGGTCGCAAGGTGGTGCCTTCGTCAACAATCTGATTTGCGGCGGCATTGAACCGCATACCGTCCCCGACCGTTCCACGCCGTATCACTATCCGCACACCACCGAGGTGGCCGGGTGCGCTGTGGTATCCGGCGGCGATGAGCGTTGGCTGAACAACATGTTCGCGCCGCAACCGGTGAAACCGACTGTCGGTGAATATGGTTTGTCCGCCTACAGCGATTGCCCGATGTCGATGCATGAATACTTGGAACGCCAGCGGGCCATGTGGGCAGATCCTTCGCAGGGTGGTGGCGAGCGCAATCCTCTGCAGTCTCTATATGCGGGCGGCAACATCTATCTGTCCGGCGCACAGGGGCTGAACAAGCAGGAAGGTGCGGCCGACGATTCGGAGCGTATGCAGGAGGACGCCCCGTTCTTCGGCGGCACCGTCTCCACGAGCGTTGCGTGTGATGAGCCCATGCCGGTGACATTGGTCGAAGAACCCGATGGACTGTATCTGCAGTGCACTGTGCCACAGGCCGTCGCCGATACCAGGATGCAGGTCGTCACCAGCGATATGCTCGGCGTGCCTCGCATCGTGGAGGAACGCTATGAACAGCCCGATGGCAGTGACTATGTGCTGGACACCGACTTGCTGGAACAAGCCTTGACGGCAACGGAACGCAAGGCCGGGGCGTTGAATGGTCTTGTCTCCGGAGAGAATCGCATCCGAATCTGGGAATGGAACAACTGATATGACAAATGCAACCGATACCAGCAAGACATTGGGCGAGTCCATGTTCGCACAGTGCGGATATGCCCAGGACGCCATCGATAGGCGCGTGTCACAGGTCTGGTATGAAATTTTCGAAGGTCCGAACAAATTCTATTGGGAGAACGACGAAGGTCTTGCCTATGTGATGGACACCGGCAACAACGATGTACGTACCGAGGGTATGAGCTATGCGATGATGATCGCCCTGCAATACGACCGTAAGGACGTATTCGACAAGCTGTGGGGCTGGGTAATGCGTCACATGTACATGAAGGACGGTCATCATGCGCATTATTTCGCATGGTCGGTCGAGCCGGACGGTACGCCGAACTCGAATGGTCCTGCACCTGACGGCGAGGAATATTTCGCGATGGACCTGTTCCTCGCCTCCCGTCGCTGGGGTGATGGCGAGGATATCTACGAATATTCCGCATGGGGACGCGAGATCTTGAGATATTGCGTTCATAAGGGCGAACGCTACGACGGCGAGCCCATGTGGAATCCCGACAACAAGCTCATCAAGTTCATTCCGGAAACCGAGTGGAGCGATCCGTCCTACCATCTGCCGCACTTCTATGAAGTATTCGCCGAAGAAGCCGACGAAGAAGACCGTCCATTTTGGCATGAGGCAGCCGCCGCAAGCCGTCGCTATCTGCAGGCGGCCTGCGACGAGCGGACCGGCATGAACGCTGAATACGCGGATTATGACGGAAAGCCGCATGTCGACGAGTCCAATCATTGGCATTTCTATTCCGATGCCTACCGTACCGCGGCGAATATCGGACTGGATGCAGCCTGGAACGGTCCGCAGGAAGTGCTGTGCGACCGCGTCGCCGCGCTGCAGCGATTCTTCCTGACCCACGACCGTACTAGCGTCTACGCCATCGACGGCACCGCCGTGGACGAGGTCGTGCTTCATCCGGTCGGATTCCTGGCCGCGACCGCGCAAGGCGCACTTGCGGCGGTGCATTCGGCCCAGCCCGACGCGGAGCATAATGCCCGTGAATGGGTGCGCATGCTGTGGAATACGCCGATGCGAACCGGCACGCGTCGTTACTATGACAATTTCCTCTATGCTTTCGCCATGCTGGCGTTGAGCGGAAAGTATCGGTATGAATGATGATTACCTCAACTAATCCTATGGTCTACACTAATCCTGTGGTCTACACGGATTTTCCTGATCCAGACATCATCCGGGTCGGGGACGTGTATTACATGGCCACTACGACTATGCATTTCACACCCGGGTGCGATATTCTGCGCAGCTATGACCTGGTGCATTGGGAATTCATTGCGCACGCATTGAATATCGTGGCGGATACCCCTGAAGAACGTTTGGAATGTGAAGGTGCCAACGCCTACGGTCGAGGCATGTGGGCGCCGTCACTGCGTTACCATCGAGGCACCTGGTATGTGTTGTTTGCTGCCAACGATACGCATACCAGCTATCTGCTGACGGCGGACGATCCATGCGGCCCATGGCGAAAGCGTGAGCTTGACGGCTTCTATCACGACAGCGGACTGTTCTTTGACGACGATGATCGAGCCTATGTCGTATATGGGCAGTCGACATTGCGCATCACGGAGTTGAATCCTGAATTAAGCGGGCCGATGCCGGGTGGGCTCGACCGGGTCATCGCACAGGACGATCCGCAGGCTGACCTTGGTTATGAGGGCAGTCACCTATACAAGCATGATGGACGCTATTACGTCTTCACCTGTCACTTCCCGCAAGGCAAGGGCAAAACAGAAGCCTGCTTGATGGCCGAATCCTTGGATGGCGCTTTCGAAGCGCGTGAAATTATCGACGACGACCTGTCCTTCCACGGTTACGGAGTCGCGCAAGGCGGTATGGTGGACACTCCGGACGGCGACTGGTATGCATTCATGATGCAGGACCGCGGCGGTGTGGGACGCGTGCCGATACTGATGCCGATGCGGTTCGGCGAGGACGGATTCCCCGTTGTCGGCGAGAACGGCAAAGTGCCGCAGTCGGTCAGCGTGCCGGCTGCAAGCTGTGCCGAACCTGTCGCGCCCATCAACGGCAGCGAATTCATAGCCCGGCATAACGCCGAAGGCGGAGTCGATGCCAACTGTCTGCAGCCATACTGGCAGTTCAATCACATCCCACATAACGAATACTGGTCACTGACGGAACGTCCGGGAGCATTCCGCCTGCATTCCGGACGCATCAGCTCGAATCTCAATCATGCATGGAACACGCTGACGCAGCGCACGATGGGGCCGGTGACGGTGGCCGAAGTCACCGTCGACGCGTCGACATTGCATGATGGCGACTTCGCCGGATTGGCGGCGTTCCAAGGATGCTATTCCTACATCGCGCTTACGCGAAGGAACGGCCGTACGATGCTGACCGTCCAATACAAGCCGGCGAATGACGATTCCATCTTCTCCGACGATGATTGGGACAGTCCAGCCGTAACGGATGTGGAAATCATGGCGGATGCGGATTGCATGCGCCTGCGCGCGGTATATGATTTCACCGATTGCAAGGATGAAGTGACGTTCTTCTACCGCGATGCGGATATGCCGGAATCCGAATGGCGCCCATTGGGGACAGCGCACCGGATGATCTTCAAAATGGATCATTTCACAGGTTGCCGTATCGGATTGTTCCTGTATTCGACAAAAGAGACCGGTGGAATCGCCGATTTTTACGACTTTGCGTATTCGACGCCGAATACGAAGGAAGGAGGGCGATGAAGCGACAGGCCATAGTGGCGCAGGGAACTGTCGAAGGCTTGGCGGCGGAAGATCAGGGCATCACCGTGTTCCGAGGGGTCCCGTTCGCCCAGCCTCCCGTCGGCAGTCTGCGCTGGCGTGCGCCGCAGCCGGCCCTGCCATGGGATGGTGTGCTGCAAGCCTTCGATTTCGGGCCTACCGCGATGCAGCCGACGCCGGGCGCCTCCGATGATTTCTATGATCGTGAATGGGGCACCGATCCGGCCGTGCCGATGAGCGAGGATTGCCTCTACCTGAATATTTGGACTCCGGCATTACGCGGATATGGCGCGGATAGCATGGTAGCCTCCGAAAAGCTGCCGGTCATGGTCTGGATCTACGGCGGAGCCTATCAATGCGGCGGCACATGTGAAAAGGAATTCGACGGCACACGTCTCGCAGCGAACGGCGTCGTTGTGGTCAGTGTGGCCTATCGTCTGAATGCATTTGGGTTTATGACGCACCCTTTGCTGCATGAGGAGGCCGTAGAACGCGGCGACGGCGAACCATATGCGAATTTCGGATTCCTGGATCAGCGTGCCGGAATCCAATGGGTGAAGGAAAACATCGCGAAGTTCGGCGGAGATCCGGAAAACATCACGGTTTTCGGTCAATCGGCCGGTGCCGCCAGCGTCTTGGCCCAGATCTGCTCGCCGATGAATCATGGCCTGTTTCAGAAAGCCATCATGCAATCCGGCGCAGGCCTAGGGTATTTCAATGCGCGGCAGGACACGCTGGAGCATGCGCAGGCCAACGGAATCCGTCTGTTCGAAGCATTGGGTGTCTCCACGCTGGAGCAGGCCCGTGCAATCCCGGCCCGAACGGTATTGGAAGCCGCCGAGTCCCTGCCTGTTCCACCGGACAGCGGACGTGAAGATGACTGGTCGATGATCGTCAATTGGGCGCCATGCGTGGACGGCCTGTTCCTTCCCGATCAGGAGGAGCGTATCGTCGAGGGCTGCAAGGCCAACAACGTCGACATGCTGGTCGGCAACACGACCAATGAGTTCATCGCTTCGACTGAAGATGGGAAGCCTGTGCATGTCGGCCAGCTCGGCAATCTCACACTGATCCGCAAATGGACCGCAAGCGGTGGGACCGCGCCATACTACTATCATTTCGATGTCGCTATGCCGGGGGATGATGCCGGAGCCTTCCACTCATCCGATCTGTGGTTCTCCTTTGGAAGCCTTGCGAAATGCTGGCGTCCGTTCGTTGGATGGCATTACGATCTGGCAAGGCGAATGGGGCTGTACTGGACCAATTTCGCCGCCAATGGCGATCCCAACGGAACGGACCGTGACGGAACGCCGCTTCCTGTATGGGATCCTTGCATCGGTGAGGAATGCCCCGCCATGCATTTGTGCCAAGAACCGGGCATGCGGACGGATTGGCTTACCGAAACGGATCGAAAAGCATTCGGCCTGTGACGGCATGCCGTTGATGTATAAATACTGATATGTAAACAGGGACGGTCTTTGCGGATCGTCCCTGCCGCATAATGATTTGCCGTTGCGCGTGCAGGAGGATTTCGAGACTGATTATCCGACTTTTCACCGTTTCTGTCGTCTGGTTCGTCGGTGGCGTCTCGCGGAGGCTCGGGCCATTAAAGACCCTGTTCGGCGTTGTGCAGGCTAGGAGCTGTTTGAAGTGTTCTAGGCCGGACGTTTCGCCGTATAGGGGCGTGTCTGCGTGGATTCCGTCGGATGTGGCGTCTCAATTGTTGGATGTTGCGGTGAGCGTGAACGGGGGTGATTATGAGGAAGACTGAACCCCCGCTCATGACCATTGCCGACACGATGGCCTATTTGCAGTGCAGTCGTCGGCTGTCTTGTTGGGTACCCAACTCGGGTACCTTGCTGGGTACCGGAAATGTTGGCATTGGCGTACATTTCCGTACATTCTCTGTTTGCGCCGTATGTCTTGAAATCGTTGGTATTCCGCCGTTTTGGCATGAAAAAAGGGCTTCCGGATTTCTCCGAAAACCCTCAAGGCGGAGTCAGAGGGATTCGAACCCTCGAGCCGCTAAACACGACTAACACCTTAGCAGGGTGCCCCTATCGGCCACTCAGGCATGACTCCACTGTTGCGTTACGACGCAACAGCATGTAACTATAGCATCTATCCGCGTGCGAAACACCATATTGTGAAAAAATGAGAGAAAAACGTGTGGTGATGTCAGTGGGACTCGAACTCGTGAGCCGTGTCGAGCGGTCTCATTGATATGCGACACGCCGGTATGCCCGCAGGTTTCGCCATATTCGAACATTTGTTCCAAAACTGCCGAATCGTTGTCTATCATGGAATCATGAGCACAGCACCAAGAATCGCAGCGGCCAAACGTGACTGGGGTCACGATGAGGTCGGATGCACGGTGCTGCATATCGACATGGACGCTTTTTTCGCATCCCTCGAAGTGGCGCGGCATCCGGAATACGCCGACAAACCGGTAATCATCGGCATCGGCAACCGTTCCGTGGTGTCCGCGGCGAACTATGAGGCACGCAAATACGGCATCAATTCGGCGATGGCAAGCTCCCGGGCAAGAAAACTATGCCCGAACGGCGTCTTTCTGCCGGTGGACATCCACTACTACCGTGAGATGTCCCGACGTATCTTCACAGAGGTGTTCTCCCGCGTCACCGATCGCATCGAACAGGTTTCCGTGGATGAATGCTATATGGACGTCTCCGGCGCGCTGCTGCGGTGGAAGAGTCCCCGCGCCATCGGAGCTTGGATACGCGATCAGGTCGCCAGACGGTACCACATCACCTGTTCCGTCGGCATCGCGGCGAACAAGCTTGTCGCCAAAATGGCTTCGACCAATGCCAAACCGGATGGCATGCTCATGATCCCCGTGGCCAGACATGCCGAATTCGTGCAGATGATGCCGTTGCGTGGCATACCTGGCATCGGTCCGTCCTTGGAGAAACGACTGAACGCATGGGGCGTTGATTCCGTGGCTGACTTGGCGAAGATGAGCATGGAATCGCTTGAGCAGGCGACGGGGTCAGCCATCAGCGCGCGCGGGTTGTACATGGCGGCACGCGGATTGGATGACCGCCCTGTCGCACCGCGTGCGCAGGAGAAATCCGTCGGCGCGGAACGCACGTTCGACAAGGACACCCAAGACATGCGGCAGGTGACATCCATGCTCCGCTGGTGTTGCGATGATGTGGCCGGCACGCTGCGCAGACGAGGGTTGATGGCGCGTAAGGTCATGGTGAAGCTGCGATTCCCGGATTTGAGCTATGCGACGAAAGGACATACGCTGGACTGTCCGACGGATGCGGCAAGCATGCTGTATCCGCAATGTGTCGCATTATTGCTGGCCATGATGGGCATGCCGGAAAGCTCTATCGACGCCATTTCCTTGACCAGACCGGTGCGACTTGCCGGCATGAGCGCGGGCGGTTTGGTCGAAGCGGCGGATGCGGCGGTTCAGCTTTCGCTTGATGACATGCTTGAAGAGCAGAACGAGGCGCAGCGGGGTCGTGGAACGGATACCGAACCGTCGACCCAATCGGAACGGCTACGCGGTGCGGAAGCGGCATTAGACGCGGTGCGGCTCAAATACGGTAAAGGAAGCGTACGCCTTGGCATATGGCGTACGGGGCCATCAGGTAATCTTGAACATTGAGAGTGATGTGGAGCATGAGAAGAAACAGGGGGAGTGCCATGAGATACAGGGACAAGGCGGTGCATGCCCGCAACCCGGAAGTGCTAGTTGCAGGGCGTCGCAGGCTGGCCATCGTCGCAGCCGTCGTACTTGTTGTATTGCTGGCGGTAGGTGGGTGGTTCCTGGCGCGGTGCTTGCGTTCATCACAGTCCCAAGCCGGGCAGGGGGCCACAACGCAGATGAACGTGGCCAAGCAGAAAAAGCATGTGGTGAAAAAGGCCGAGCCAAAGGAACATCACGGCAATTCGCCGGACTGTCCGGATACCGATTGCATCGCCATGATGGTCAATGGCGATCTGCTGTTCCACCCTGGTCTGTGGGACAACTTCGCCGGTCCCAATACCGCGGCGACGGACGGTACGGCCTATGACTTCACCAGTCTGTTCGAACCGATGCGCAAGTACATCGATGCCTCCGATATCGCGGTGTGCGAATTCGAAACGCCGATCGCGCCTCGCGGTGGCCCCTACACCGGGTATCCGGTGTTCAACATTCCCTCGGAGGTCGCCGACGCGGCCGCCAAGGTGGGGTATCGCGCATGCACGCATGCGTCGAACCATTCGTGGGATCAAGGCGCGGATGGCATCACACGCCTGTGGGATACCCTCGACCAGGACGGCATCGCCCAGACGGGCTCCTACAAGACCGAGGAAGACTCTACCAAACCGCTGGTCATCGATTCTCCGACCGGTGGCGGCAAACTGGGCCTGATCGCCGGTACCGTGTCCCTGAACGCGCAAACTCCCGATTATGATTGGCGCGTCGACCGTCTGCGCGAGAGCGGCGATCCGAACCATCAGGCCGACATCGACAAAGCCGTGGCCAAAGCCAAAGAGGCCCGTAAACAAGGCGCCGACGTGGTGGCCATCGCCATGCATTCCGTGCAAGAATATCTTGACTACGCCGACTCGTGGCAGCAGTCCGAAGCGCATGAGCTGGCCGACACCGGTGCGTTCGACGTCATCTACGGTGCCGGATGCCACTGTGCGCAGCCCGTTGAGAACTACAACGGCACATGGATCATCTACGGTCTGGGCAACGCGGTGACGGTCACGTCCTACATTCCAGGCAACGAGGTCAACAACCAAGGCGTGACGGCCCGCGTCCAGTTCGCCGGCAAGAAAGGCGTGGCCGGCTCATGGCGGGTCAATCGCATCGATTGGGTGCCGACGGCCAATGTGCGTCAAGGCCAATACCAGTGGTGTCCGATTTCGGACGACCATCCGGATGGAGCCTGTTGGAACGAAACAGAAGATGCCAATCAGAGACAACGTATCTGGAACGTGATCTATTCCATGGGCGCGGATCAGAACGTGGTTCGCGAATGGAACATCACCGCAGAGCAAGCTGGTTCATCTGGAAAGTAGTTTCCCGTGGCAGAATATGCCTCGTATTCGTTAATCGACCTGTATGGAGCGTTTCCGCTCGTGATGTGAGGTGAAAGAAATGGATGGAGTTTTCGAGACCCAGCCGGACCGCACCGACTTGCCGCTGGTGGTCATGCCGGTGGTCATCGAATCGATGATCGGACCGTTCAAACGGAACTTCACGATGCTCGAAAACGTGGCCCGCGTGCGGATGTACGAGGATTTCACACTGGACGAGGACACCATCGTGGAACGCTGCAAGGATGCCGACGCCGTCATGGTCATCGGATTCCACTGCGCCGATGCCATCCTCGACAGGCTCGACGCCAAGTGCTATGCGTTCGGAGGCACCGGCGTCGCCAGCTACATCAATCTTGAGAAAACCAAGGAACGCGGCATCCGTGTCTGCAACGTGCTGCATTACGGCGATCACGCCGTCGCCGAGCACGCCATGGCGTTGCTCATGGAACTGACCAGGCACGCCGGAGCGCTTGATATGCAGGTCAAGCAAGGCGATTGGGACGGTGCCGACGGTTTCGAACTGTTCGGCAAGAAGCTCGGCATCATCGGACTCGGCGGCATCGGGCAGACCGTGGCCGGCATCGCCAACGCTTTCGGCATGAAAGTATCCGCGTGGAACTCCCACGTGCCGGCACAGGTGTTCGAGAACCTGAATGTCACTCCGGTGGAAGACATGAACGAGTTGATCTCGAATTCAGACGTGGTCAGCGTGCATATGCCGTTGCTTGACTCCACCCGTGGCATCATCACGGCGAAGAACCTCGACGCGTTGCGTCCGGGAACCCTGTTCGTCAACACCGCCCGCGCCGAAGTCATCGAACCCGGCGCACTGCTCGCAAGACTTCAACGCGGAGACATTCCGGCGGCCTTGGACGTGTTCGATCATGAGCCGCTTGCCGCCGACGATCCTTTGTGCAAGATTCCCGGCATCGTGCTCACCCCGCACATCGCATGGCGCACCGACGGCGCGTATATCGGCATGACCAAGCAGGTGGTCCAATCCATCGCCGCCTTCTTCAAGGGGGAGGAATTCAACGTCGTCGTCTGAAAAAATAACCAGGAAGCAGCATATGCGCGCGGTCGGTGAGGTTAGGTAGGTTGAACAGCATGCAGACCATACTCGATTCCGCCGATCGGCCGGCGCACGACGCCTTCGTCGAAAAGAAATCGGAATTCATCGGAGACGCCTGTCATATCAGCTCGTTGGATGAGGCGCTCGCTTTCGTTCAGACGATCCGTGACCAGCATCCGAAAGCCCGGCATGTCGCCTATGCCGCGGTGTGTGGTGGATCCGATGGACGTCTTGCGGAACGCATGAGCGATGATGGCGAGCCGTCCGGAACCGCCGGCAAGCCCATTCTCGACGTGCTGCGGGCAAACGAAATGACTGATTGCGTGGTCGCGGTCACACGGTATTTTGGCGGTATCCTGCTTGGTTCCGGCGGCCTGATCCGTGCGTATTCCACAGGTGCGTCAATTGCGGTCAAGGCTGCTTCCAAGGCGAAAATCGTACCGTGCGGCGAATATCAGGTAACTCTTGATTATCCGCAGTTGGGCAGCTTCCAGAATCTGTTGTCAACGGTGGAAGGCGAGCAGACCGACGCGCAGTACACTGACCGCATCGCCTTGACTGTGGTGGTTCCGCAGGAACAGGCGAATGCCTTCGAATCCCGAGTTGTGGAAACTTTCAACGCCACGGTCGTTCCGCAACTGGTGGGCACGTCCAACCGTCCGGTCAAAGTATGAGTTCACGTTGTGAGCCGCATGCATATAGTGTCGTAAGGTGAAAATATGAGTGATGAGAACGAGCAGCATGAGAATGATTCGCAGGCCGACGCCTCGAACGCCGATGAGACCGTGGATTTCGAGCCGTTGACCGCCACATACGAGCGGCTCCGGCATTCCACTGATTCCGCCGCATTAAGCGAGTTCGCCAGACGTCCGCTGCCGGACCGGAGCGACCAGGCGGCGTTCTCCCGTGCCACCGCATTGCTTGAGGCTGTGGCCGGCAACGCGCATACGCCGGTGGAGGACCGCGTCTTCCTTGCCGAAACCATGCCGTTCCCGAACATTCTGGTCAAACTGTCCACCGACGAATCCGTTGAGGTGCGCAAGGCCGTGGCGGGCAACGCCGATGACAAGAACTGGCTGGTAGGCCGCCTCACCAAGGACGAATCCGCGGAGGTGAGGGACATCGCCCTGCGGAACAAGCGCACATCTTGGAAGATGCGCCTTGAAGGGGCGCAGGATCCGAACATGGATACGCAAACCCTTGACTTTCTCGGCGCGCTCGGCACCGAACTCGAGCCGAAAGCTCCTGCGGTATTGGCTTCCATGGTGCGTAGGGCAGTGGCGCTCAACCCGAACACGTCTCCGGCGATGCTCGTCAAGCTTGCCGAAGATCCCTCCGGAGAGGTGGTCCGGGCCGCGCAATCGCGTCGTGCATGACGAATCGTATTGAATACGTTGTCATTTCGTGAGGAAAGTACGCGTGGCGCACGTTGAAAGGTTCTAGACTGTTGCTTATGACAGAACAGACCGAAAACGCAACGCGTCTCGCCCGGCCGCTCATTCGTCTGGCCAAGTTGGTCGGCGTCGCCACCAGCTATGTGGGCATGAGCCATGATTACCATGAAATCGAAGACGATGTTCTGGTGGCGGTGCTCAAGGCGCTTGGTATCGACGCTTCCAACGATGGGGCGATCGAACAGTCCATGGAATCCATTCTTCGCGACCGCCGTTCACGGCTGGTGGCACCCACGGTGCTGCACACGGTGGGCAAGCCGAGCAAGGTGCTGGTCAACGTCGGCGTCCTCGAGGCGCCGCAGGCCAGCATCACGTTGGAGGATGGCAGTGAATTCGTGGGGAAGATCGCCTATGGTGCCGGCGACGGCTCCATCCATGAGATTGACGACACGTTCGTCTCCACTTCTTCGGTGATATTGCCGGAGGACCTGCCGGCCGGATACCATACCCTGCATGTACGGGTGGGGGAGCGCACCCAGGATGCAACCGTTATCAGCGCTCCGGAAAAGATCGAACTGCTCGATGACATGAAGGAAGGCTCCCTGTGGGGTTGGATGAGTCAGCTGTACTCCATCCGTTCCAACGGCTCCTGGGGCGTGGGCGACTATGAGGATCTCAAGACCCTGCTGGTCGAATCCAAGAGAAGGACCGGTGCCGACTTCATGCTCATCAATCCGATGCATGCCGCCGAACCGGTGCCGCCGTTGACGCCGTCGCCGTACCTGCCGATCTCCCGTCGCTTCATCAACTTCAGCTACATTCGCCCGGAATCCGTGCCGGAATATGCCACGCTGAACCCTGATGGCAAGAAGCAGGTCGACGAGTTGCATGCGCGTGTCGAACCGCTCAACGGCGATGCGCAGGTCATCGACCGCGACGCCATGTGGCGGGCCAAGATGCACGCGTTGTGGATCATCTTCACGTCCGGACGTACCGCCGAGCGCCAGACGCAGTTCAAGGAATACCTGGCCGGTTGCGGCGACGAGCTCGAATCCTATGCCACGTGGTGCCTGTGCTACGACAAATGGGGCGCGCCCAATGGCAGGCCCGACAATTGGGAGCGTATGTTCAACCGCGATTCCGTCGAGATTCGGGAATTGCGCGACCGATTCCCCGATACGCTCGAGTTCTATCGCTGGCTCGAATGGGTGGCCACCGAGCAGCTTCATGCGGCGCAGCAGGCCGCACGCGAGGCCGGCATGAAGATCGGCATCGTCGCCGACATGGCCGTGGGCGTGCATCCGTCCGGCTCCGACGTGTGGTGGAATCCGGAACGTTTCGCCAAGGGTGCCACGGTCGGCGCCCCGCCGGACATGTTCAACCAGCAGGGCCAGGATTGGAGCCAGCCGCCGCTTAACCCGATCGCCCTCGAACAGACCGGATTCAAGGTGTACCGCGATATGGTGCATGACATGTTCGCCAATGCCGGTGCGGTGCGTATCGATCATATCCTTGGTCTGTTCCGCCTATGGTGGATTCCGGAAGGCAAGCCCGCCACTGATGGCACATATGTGCATTACGATTCCGATGTCATGCTCGGCATTCTCGCGCTTGAGGCTTCCCGCGCTGGTGGCGTGGTTGTCGGCGAGGATCTGGGTGTCGTGCCGGCCTATGTGTCCAAGTCGCTGTCCGAACATGGCATTCTCGGTTGTGCCGTGGAATGGTTCGAACAGATGGACGGTGTGTTCCGCACTCCGAAGGATTGGCGTCCGTACGCACTGGCGTCCGTCAATACGCATGACATGCCTCCGGCGGCCGGTTACCTCGAATATGGCCACGTCAAGTTGCGTGAGCAGCTCGGCCTGCTGTCCGGTCCGGTGGAGGAATTCCAGAAGTCCGCAACCGCCGAGCACAATGCCATGCTGAACATGCTGGTCGAGGAGGGCTATCTCGACAAGGCTGCTCTGGATGACGAAGCCGCCAACGAAAACGAGATTGTCGACGCGCTGTACCGTGGTCTGAAAGGTTCGCCCTGCAAGCTCATGGCCGCCTCCATCGTCGACGCGGTCGGTGAGAAGCGCACGCAGAACCAGCCGGGCACCAATAACGAGTATCCGAATTGGCGTATTCCGCTGGCCGATGGCGAAGGCAACGTGGTGCCGCTCGAAAAGCTCTTCGACGAACCGCGTCTGCAGGAGGTCACCGCCATCATGCGTGGCTGATCTTCTATAGGCGATTCCATGGGGTGTCCACAGGTCCGACGGTCTGCGGACACCCTTGTTTTTCGTGTTGCCGAATGTCAAGGCAGGCGATATACTAGTAGACTGTTGTGTTTCCCT
>OGYT01001441.1_pt1 | contig 15583 bp, 10 predicted proteins | sample 1576631 | NCBI WGS metagenome assembly OGYT01 (sample SAMEA3541588, study PRJEB24748) | human gut metagenome | biome: human gut; feature: human-associated habitat; material: faeces | place: China | collected 2012
GGGCATCGTTAACTTAAGATACAAAAGCTGTCCGGAAATGGCGGGTCAAGATCATGGGTAAGGGCAACAAGGAGCGCCTGGCCTATATGCCGGCCGGCACCTGGCAGCGGCTGCAGAAGTGGGTTGAGGAAGTTCGCGGGGAGAAGGAAGGGCCTCTGTTCACCCGCATCCGCCGCTTTGACACCCTGACGAACGACCGCCTGACCGATCAGGCGGTGTACCATGTCCTGCAGGTGCGCCAGCGCCAGGCCGGAATAGCGAAATGCGCCCCGCACGATCTGCGTCGAACCTTTGCCACCGCCATGCTGGATAACGGTGAAGACCTGATTACCGTGAAGGATGCGATGGGCCACGCCAGCGTCACCACCACCCAGCAGTACGACCGGCGGGGTGAGTCCCGCCTGCGCACGGCCCGCGATCGTCTGGACCTGATTTAATCCTTAACAAGTTATTAACTTATCAGATAATCATTTCATCGGACAGTCTGTGAGACGGGCATTTACCGTTGACTGAAAACCCGGTGTGTTTTTGCCTCCGGTGGTCCTGTCTACTACTGCATCGGAGTGGTGTAGTTAGGCTGGATGCTCTTATCCATTTTAGGCGATAAAAGAGTCAATTCTGACTTCGACTCACCCCATCAATCGCGGCAGGGAAATACTACATCATACTGATACACTGCGTTTGAACAGGTAATTTCTGTTGTCTAAACCAGTGTAGATTGATCTTTTCATACAGTTGAAACATACACATTACCGGATGTTTGGGAAGGGTGATAGAATGCCGAAAGTATATGAACGAGGCGTAAAGTGGCTAAATATCACATTGATTCTGTTCAGAGTTGGCCATCCTTCGAGCATGGTGGGAACACGTTTTCTCTGTCTCATCTGGATGCGCACGAAATCACCTTCAAAGGTGAAAAAGCCACTTACAAGTTCGTTGTAACTTATGGACTTCACTGCTTTGCAAAAGAGCAGACTGCATTCAACATTCCTGTTCTCTACAAAGATGGTCGGGAAGAGAAGAATATCTGCATGGAACGTTATGAAGCCTCTAAGCAAATCCGCAACATCCTCGTTAACCTTCCATCAATGTCGCTTTATCACACAGATGCTGAAAAATATTTCACGCTGCATATGATGAATAGTGCCACCAAACAGATAGAACCCTATAAAATTTGTGTGGCATTTTTTAAAGAGAACCGCTTGCTACGAATGCATATCTTGTCTGCCTTCTTCGTTCGTACAGGTCCTGGCGCTCCGGGTGTAGCTATACCTAACAAGCCATTAAGCTTGTTTAAAGTAGCAATGGATACAGACAGAAAACCACGAAACTCCGGGAAGCCAAAAGAAGCAAACAACAGATAGAGGATCTGTGTGTTGAAAGAGGCGGCCCCCTTTCGGGGGCCTCAGCCATTCAATGACGAATCAATGAACGGGGCAGGTCGCAATTGCTTCGGAACTGGCCGAACCATCTCTGGCTGCGGGATGCGATTCAGTTATCTGAAACCCTGTAACCATCCGGTTTCAATACACCATTCAATCCATAACTACTGATTGTCTGGTTAGTATTGATGATTACTATACTATTGTGACTAACCAGTCCCCGCAAGCCCACTCCTGTTCATAGCTATTCACTACAGTTCAGTGAACATCATTGATCCGTGAATGCACTGCATTGTGCCTGTATCAGCAACCAGCGGCTCCAGGAAACAACTTCGGTTGTGTAAACTGAATCCGCGTCACAAATGACATAAAATCGCGCTGAGGGCTTTCTGCGGCGTTTAAACCATATAAAAAATATTCAAAATTTTTATGCGCAAAATGCATGAAAAGCACTTTTTGCACAATAACACTGACTAATAATACTGGCTAAACCCTGTACCGGTTCGCTGTAGTTCGCAGCATTTGAGCTCAATGTCTCATAATAATTAAGTGGTGAAAGGCTTCTTCTCAGGCAGAAATGGCGTCGCTGCGTCACTTCCGTTAAAGTGCGACTTGCTGGTTGTCCTGCTTCTCCTTCTGAACCGGGGTGGTTTGGAACTGCGGGATGGCCGGCAGCTTACTCGTTCACTTTTTCTGGCTAGAAACGTATATCCCCCCCATTTTTACCCTGAGTAATTTTTAACAGGAAGCTCAAGAGAACAGAATGGCATTTACATGCGAATGCCGAATGACATCCTCTGGCGGGAGAATGCCTTCTTCCGGGTATTTACTTCGCGGCTGCGGCTTTACGCATGGCAGCCTGCAGTCTGTCAGCGGTTACGGCTTCCGGGAAAACAGTAATGGTGTCGGGTGTGGCACCACTGACCGGCATCACGATAATCCCGGGTGTTCCGGTGAGGCCGAGCGATTCTGCCAGGCTGCTGTTTTTCTCAAGGGATGCGGTATTATCGTCCTGCGCTGGCGTTGCCAGTCCGGCTTTTGACGCCGCCGCCCTGATATCGCTCTCTGTCAGGGCGCCCTCGTTGTGGCCAGTGGCGTAAAGGGCGTTATGGTAGGTCACATACGCCTGTGCTCCTTTCTGTTTCCAGACAGACAGCCCCTGCTGTGCGGCCTGAAGAGATTCTGGCCAGCGGCTGCCAAAGATAGGCCATTCCTTAAAGACATAGCGGACATCCGGTTGTGCTTTCATGACTTTTTCCAGCTCCGGCGCGAAGCGGTTGCAGAACACGCACTGGTAATCAAAAAACTCGATGACTGCCACTTTCGCCTTTTCCGGGCCGAAGGCCGGGGTATCAGGGTCCTGCAACAGAGTGGTCTGATTATCCATCACGCTGAGTGCAAACATCTTCTGCTTCCGTTCCTGCTGCTGAGCCTGAAGTTTTTGGCTAACCGTGACCAGTATTTCCGGGTGAGCCACCAAGTAATTTGCCGCTATTTCCCCGATCCTGGCTTCCTGCTCCGGGCTGAATACCGGCTGAGGATCTGAGGCGTGGGCGGTAAAACCAAAGCCAATGTATGTTGTAACTATTAATGCCGCTATTGTGTTTACTTTCATTGCTGAACTCTCATGTTTAAAGGGGGATTAACGTTCTTTCTGAATGGTACGACTGAGGGTCTGTTCGTCATGTTCCGGCATACGCCCACGTTCGCCGATATCCGGCTGGCGAATAATATCCCGCTCACTGTTGGCCAGTTCATTCACAATACGATTTGCCACTGCCCGTTCTGTCGCAGTCTTCCCGAGCAGTGGTTCATTGTCAGCCCTGGCCTGACGGTCTGTTTCATCTTTGCTGATGCTGTCGGCACTGACGACCCTCCTTAGCAAGCTTCTGTCAGGGACATCCGGTTCATTTCGTTCCTCAACAGACAGCATCTCCGGTGTGAGGCGAAGCGCCTCCTCAGCAGGCAGAACAATACGTTCCGGCATCTCTTTCACCTCACTGTCGATTCTGGCGGCCTTACTCAGCAGTTCTTTCTCTGCCAGATGCGTTGTTTCCTCCTGGCCACGGATCAGTTTGCTTTCTGAAACGGTATCCTGCGGAACACCACCGCTGACCCTGAGCAGCCATGAGGACGGTGCTTCATCGCTGGTCTGCAATACCACACCGTCCTTTGGATGGTTGCGGACAGCATCGAGCGCGGCAGTCAGGTCACTGACCACAATCGTGTTTCCGGACTGACTTCGCTGTAACACGGCCCCCCGGGCCTGTTCTGTGGCTATCATGCGGGTGTCGCCCTGCGTCATACGACCTTCCGGACCGGGAACCAGAGAAACCAGGGCAAGACCGGCACTTTTGCCATTGTTGTCATACACCGGCAGCGCCAGTGCAGGCTCCGGGAATCGCCGGGTTGCCGGGATAACTTTCGCCGTCAGGGACGCCTCCTGCATCCCCTGATGCCGCACCCAGGCTCGACCAATTGCAGTTTTACTGACTGGCTGCCCCATTGCCCAGATGGCTTTTGCCTGCTTACGCTGCGTTTCGGGTGCCAGCGCATCGTGGGCCGTTTTGATATCGCGCTCTGGTGATTTGACCGCCTTAACCCACTTCTCTTTTCCGTCGGTGTAAATCTGGACGTGCTCCTTCACACGTGAAGTGGAGATATAGAACGCGCGGCGGGTGGCCAGCGCCTTACGCCCCTCTTCTGTCCCCTCAAGTGCGATGACGTAATCGGTGCTCGCCCCCTGTGCCCCATATCCGGTGACTGCCCAGCCGTAGTCGATATGCTGCTGCGCCCGGACATTCTGCGGGTTGATGGTGACGCGCCCGTTATCGCCTCTGAGACTGATATGCCCTGTCTCACTGACCGATTCCACCGTGTAGCGCTGATTGGCCATCTGACCCAGCTCCTTGTCGGTCGCCGTGTATTTAAGCAGGTCGCCGGCGCGGACCTCCATCTCGCTGCGGCTGAACAGCTGCACATCGCCCGTAATGAGTTGTTTTGGCGAATACAGCCCGATTTTGCCCTCTTCGTCACGGACAGTGACCGTGTTGCCGTTGCGGTCAACGGCCACCACATCCTGGTAGCGGTCGCCGCGTTTCACCACCATGCCGGTCTGCCATGCCGCTGTCTTGTTAAACTCATGACGGGTATGGGTGATTTTGTTCAGCACCGGAACGGTGATGGCCTGCTCACCCAGTTCACCCCGGCTGGCCATCTGTGAATGGATACCGGCATTTACGGCCTGACGGTCGGCGTTCAGCTCGGTGATGATAAGCGTCTGTGCCCGGGCAGCTGGCGTGCGGCCAATCCAGTCCGCCACAATATCGGCCACTGGCGTTTCCGTTTCCTGAAAGGGGCTGGCAGGCAGCGTTGCCCCTTCCGTTCTGGCCACGCGGTCAGCCGGCTGCGCCTCAATACGCGTCAGGGCGGCATCGATCCGGTTATCAATGATGTCGTGGACGGCACCACGCAGCTGCACATCCTTCTGACGGACAATCTGTTTCATGATGGCCACGTCCATCGGACTGCGCTCCTGCATCAGCTTAAAGGGCGCACCCACATCCACAGATTCGAACTGGTCGATGTCTCCCATTGATACCGCGCGGCCACTGCCGTTCGCTATCGCCTGGAACAGGGCCGCCGTGTCCTGGTTACCTGCCATCGAGGACTCATCAATAAGAAACAGCTGCCCTCTGTAGTCGGGTTTCTCACCCGCAGCCGTTGCCTGATCATGCTCCACGATAAAGGATTTTATGGTCTGTGCCCGGACACCCACATCATTCATCTCTTTTACGGCCTGGTGCGTCGGGGCAAGCCCCGTCAGTTCCGGTCGCACATCAGAGGGGAGCGTCTCCAGCGCCCCCTTCACGGCCTTCATTTGCGTGGTTTTCCCCACCCCCGCGTATCCCTGAATCCCGATAAACCGGTCAGTGGTTCCCAGAACAAGGGTTGTGGCCGCTTTCTGGCCGCCGGTCAGACCGTTCAGCACCGCGTCAGGGATCTGTTCCAGCAGCGGCTGCTGCGTGTTTTTCCCCTCGCTCACCACGCGCAGAATGGCCTTTTCCATCTCCCAGGTCGCGCGGGCAACCAGCATGGGTTCGCCCCCGGCCGATACCTGAAGCAGCTCCCCCGCTTTAATCATCGCGCCAATCTCATGCCCCACGGAATCGAGATCCGGGTGATATTTCTCAGTCTGGGTTGCCAGCTTCAGTTCGCTGAACACCACATCGCGCTGGTCGTTAATGGCACGCCATACCGCCAGTCCGGCTTCCGTTCTGACATTGTCGTGCAGGGAGCCAACGGCTTCGCTGACATCTTCACGGCCACTCAGACTGCGGACCAGCTGCACAGGTGAGGTGCTGGTTTTCATACGCTGAAGCCGCGCTTCTGCCCGGTCCTGTACCTCAGCAGTAAACACTTCCGCGCGATGGCCACTCTGTGCCAGTGAGTTCATGGTCTGTGTCGAGATATCCCGGCTGTTCAGCGCCGCGAGAACGACGCCGGTATCGTTATCCCGTCCGCCTGGCGCAGTGACATAAGCGTGAGAGAGGTAAAGTGGCTGGTCCACGGGAAGCGTCAGGGTGGAGTCCCCGCGCCTGACTTCTATACCTTTTTCGCTGATACCGGCGACCTCCAGGCGGTCCTTTGCCTTCAGGCTGTGTTCGCGGTCGCCCGCCACGGCCAGCAGTTTCTCACCGGTGGCCACATTCAGGGTTTCGCGGTTGAACAGACGCCAGTCAGCGCTGACATCCCCGATTTTCATCCGGGTCAGCACGCCATCGCCGTCAATAAGAGAAAGCACCCGCGTGTCTTCATGCACCCGGTCAATCACATACGACTTACGCTCTTTTGCATCACTGCGATCCTCAAGCACCATACCTGCGCGGTATGAGCCGGTCATCCTGCGGGTTTTACTGTCCAGCCAGACCGGTTGACGCGCCTCGATATCCACCCCATCCCGTCCCAGCTGGCCGGCATTCTGTAACGCATCACGTACCAGTCCGGTCAGCTGCGCCTGTTCCCGCTTGCCGACCACGACAGCGGTGACGTTTTCACTTCCGCCGCTCAGCTCTGCAAAGCGGCTGGCCAGCGCCTCATAGCGATCACGTTTGACCGGGATGCTGATAACCTCCGCCTCCAGCCCTGGCGCAGGCTCCGTGCGGCGGGAACGGGATACCCCGGCGGACTCCAGCACCGACATGGCGTTGCCGTTCGCCTGACGTCCCGCGCTGTCGAGGAAGACCAGCTGTGCATCCTGCGCACGGGCTTCGCCGAGCAGGACCAGCGTTTCTTTCAGCCCCAGACGCTCGGCCCCTTCAATAATCAGGGTGCTCTGCGGTTTAAGATGAAAATCGCCGCTCAGGACATGCTGGCGACTGATAATACGCTCGCGCAGATCATCGGTTCTGGCGAGCGAAATGGCACGCTCCGCAGAGCTGGCCAGCACCTGCACATCGCGCCCGAGCGCGGTGGAAATCCCGGTCAGCTGCGCGGTCAGGTCACGAATGCCGGCAACCCCGGACGGCGCGTTCATCAGAACCAGAGAATCCTTTTCCACCACGTCCAGAGCCGGCGGGGCGTACTGCTCAGGCCGGGTGAAGCTGACGACTTTCGTGGATTTGAGGTGCTCCTGGCTGAGCGCCTGAATGGACAACTCATCCAGCAGGTGTATACGGGAGGTGAACACCCCTTTCTCACTGTCCAGCGGCACAATCATGCCGTCTTTCAGCGAGGCATCGATGGCGTCACGAATGGCCTGGATAGCCGGCAGCTGCTCACTCAGTTCAGCAGTGGTCAGCATCAGTTCCCCGAATGTGAAGCGGGTCTTGCTGTCACTCAGTTGTGAGATGGCCATCCTTACCGCGTCTGCCACGTCCGGCAGCGGGACCTCAGCGGGCACCGACAACACCGGCGGAGACGTCCTGCCGGGTGAAAGATTTTGAGTGAGCGAGGGGGATGACTGACTCACGCTGTCAGGCTGTTGTGGTTCTGGCTGGCGCGCCGGGGTATCCCGCACCGCCGGTGCGGCGTCCACCTGCGGGCTTTTCTCTGTCCGGGTGGCCTTTTCGGGTTGTGTTCCTGCTTCCGGCTCAGCCCGTACAGGCATGACTGGCGATACCCGTTCCGGCTGTGGAGGCGTATCGCGCTGCCCGGCATCGCGCGGCTCCACACTCTCCTGATAGGCCTTCAGGTCAAAGCCTTTTTCCTTCATTTGCCCGAGCCAGCGCTCCATCAGCCGGAGGCGGGACGGATCGACCTTTGCGCGGCGCGTGTCTTTCGCGGCCACATCCCGGCTGCGCAGTGTGGCCTCTGCCCCCACTGCCCCCTGAATTTCCCGGCCACGGGAGGAGTATTCTTCCCGGACCTCTTCCGGGATACCCTTAATCTCCCAGAGTCCGTTTTTACCCGTTTCTTCCACTTCATGACCGAGCGATTCAACCTGCTGACGAAGGGCGCTGCGGTAAATTTTGCCGAGCGTGACCTGGTGTTTCATGACGGTTTCGATAAAACCGGCGTTATGGATGTAATCAGTGGCCAGCGCTTTCCATTTCCCTCCGGACTCCGTCATGTTGGCGATCAGCAGGTGGGTGTGCAGCTGCGGGTCAAGGTTGCGGGAGGTGTCATGGGTGTAGGCGGCGGCCACCATCTTGCCGGTGTGCACAATGGAGGTAACACCGTCTTTGGTATCGCGCGCGGAAATGAGTTTTTCCACATAGCCTGCGGCCACACGAACGGCATGGTTGTGTGCTTCCAGCATGGCTTTATCGTTGCCGATTAAGGCCAGAATGGAGACGCTTTTCGGAGCGGAAAAGGTCAGGTCATGGCCCGGGCGGTGGACGTGCTGTCCGTTAACCTCCTTGCCAAGCCGTGAGCCGTCCGGCAGACGGCCCTCAAGCACGGCCGTCAGGTCATCCCCACGGACATTGCCCTCAAGGCCCAGTTCTTTTGCGCCTTCACCCATCCACAGGCTCTGGAGGCTGCCCAGAAAATAGTAGTTATCGGAATTGCTGTAGTAACCGGCGGCCTCGCCGGCTGATGCTACGGGGGCGACTGACATCATAATTCTTGCTCTCTGTCGTAATAACGCTGGTCGTTTTCGTCGTAACCCGGGTCGTCCGCGTCACGGTGAAGTAAAATGTTTTCTTCTTCCTGCGCCAGCTGGCGGTTAGTCCGGTGTTCGTCCGCTGGCGCGTCAGGTGGCAGACTCTTTCCGGCCGTGGTCACGGTCAGTGCCCCGTCAGGCTGTACGGCCACCTTCATCTCCAGGTTCATGGATTCACCACCGGCGCTATCCTCTGTCTGCTGATCACTGTCACCCGATGCAGGACGCTGACGCGCCCTGTGCAACATGCCCAGTGGCGATGCGGCAGGTTGTTCTGGCACGGAGTGGCGGTTACGCAGGGTTTTCAGGGCATCAGGCAGTGAAGCGGCAGAGTCAGCAGCAGGTGCTGACGTTGTCGTGTCGGGGGATGCTGCAGGCGGTGTATTCAACATCACTGCCTCTTTCAGTGGTCCGGAGGGGCGCAGCGATACAACGTTATCTTTTCTCTCTTCTGTGACATGCGCTGTCACTGTGTTGTGATTCTGCGTCTCCGGTTTCTCCGCCACAGGCTCCCGTTCAGGCAGCTGCTCTTGTTCAGCCTGAACGACACTGACCGGTTTTTGTCTGGTGACTGTGGGTGTACTTGCTGGTACATCGTGGGGTTTACCCGCTGGTTCAGACGCAGACACCGCTTTGGTTGCAGTCTCGCTACCCTTTTCCATCAGCTCATCACCGGTCGGGAATGTCAGCCCGGCAGCAGTCGTCGCGCGCTCATTCTCCAGGATAACCTTCTCCAGCTCCGGACTCAGCGCGTCACGGATGTTGCGTTCCATCAGACCAGCATGGCGTTTTTTGAATGGCCGGTATTTCAGCTTCAGCCGCACCACCGGGTATTCACCCGGCAGACGCACATAGAAATTAAGGTTAGGCAGGCGCATGATCTGCTCATAATCAACGACCGGGTTGTTGACTTTGTCCTTGCCCAGCGACACCCCGTCACGAACCTGATCCAGACCGTAGCTGTTCTGCTCGCGGATTTCGCGTTTACGCTGATTACCCAGTTCCTCTTCCACCACTTTGGCCATTTCCGCACTCGGGGAACGGCCATACATACGGGTGTTCATCAGGTCGAAGATGCTTTTGGCCAGCTCACGACCGTAGACGTGAACCAGCTGCGCCATGTTCTGCATCCCCAGCACAAAACAGCCACCGAATTTACGCGCTTCCGCCAGGGTTTCGGCCAGCTCCGGGATGCGTTGCAGACTCGGGGTTTCGTCGATAATGAACCACACACGTCGCTCGCTGTTCTCCCCCATGCTTTGTAACATCAGCGTGGCCAGTGACACCCACAGGGAGATCAGCGGTCGCACACTTTTGCGGTGGCGGGCCTGGGTGGAGATAAACAGCCAGCTGTTGTCGTAACGCGCCTGGGTCATCCACTCACGAATGGTGAACGGAGGTTTCGTTCCGTCATCCAGCCCTTGCAGGTAGCGCAGCGCTTTGGCGTAGTTGGTCACCACCGAGCGAATGGAGATGGCCGTTTTCTCAATTTTCTCCTCAACCAAGTTGGCTGACGGTGTGTTGGCCAGGTAGCCACGCAGGCTTTTCATGCTGAGCGAAAGCAGGGTTTTGAGGAATTTCTCTATGCTTCTCTCTGGGTCAACTGACATGCGGATGGCGAGGTCAGCGAAAATGGTGCGCGAACTGGACACCCAGAACGGGTCGGACTCGCCTTCCACAGGAATGAGGCTGGCAGCCAGGTTGTCGTAGTCGACGGCATCGATACACTCCCCCCACATCTGCCAGTTGGCACAGCGCTCATCGTGGGCATTGAGAATGAAGTCGGTATCCGGGTTGTAATGGGTTTCGGTGAAGGTACAGCCAGAATCGTAGATAATGGCCCTGTCGCCACGTTTGCGTATGTAATCAAGCAGCCAGCGAATGAGGGTCGATTTACCCACCCCGATAGTGCCGTGCATCAGGAAGTTCAGCACCTCAGCCATCCTGACCATGTGCAGGTCCCCCACACGCAGATCGGACAGCTCGCCATTTTTACGCAACAGTTTGTTGACCTCGGCGGGTTTGTCGGTCAGCTGCATCCCGGAAATGTATTCGTCCTCACTCTCCTTTCGGCCGATATCGGCGATAAACCAGGTAACGGCCACAAACACCACCATACTGAAGATGCCGCTGGCGCCGGCCGCCCACTCCAGTTCATTCAGGACCTGTTCACCCATAGCCTGCATGTACGGATCGGTGTAAATCTGCGGCAGGGTCATTTTGAGAACCATTGCCGTCGAGGTCGGGGCATACCAGTAGTGCACGTCATAGATTTTCGGCGTGCCCGTGGCCGGCATCAGATCGATAAAACTGCTGTTGATGCTGGCAAACCACCACAGAGAGCCGTTATCGAGGGCTTCCTGCGGGATACGCCAGAGAAAGATGGCACTGGTCACTACGGCAAACAGGATGAAGATCCAGAAGCCTATCCAGTTGTTCACCTGAATGAACATGCGCCAGCGATAGGCGGTCATCTGCCCGCCCTGGGTGAGGTTTTTTCCTGCGAAGCTCATAATTGTAATGTCCGGCAGCCATCCCATCACCAGAGAGGTAATGTGACTACAGTAAGGGGTTAATAATTGAGAATCCGGCGCTCGCCGCAGACATGACTGCGTCAGACGCAGTCATGCGAGGACGCGAAATTGCTGGGGATTTCCGTAGAGCACTTACGCGCCAGAGTTAAGAACACACCCCTGTAGCTCGTAAGACACCTGGCAATGCGCTATATTTATGCGCATAGTTAATGCACATGAGAACATGCGTATGAATACCACTCCGCGCCCACGCAAGAAGAGCACTAATATTTCGCTGGATGTATCACTTGTTGAAGAAGCGAAGACATTAAACATCAACCTTTCATCCACGCTTAATTCAGCGCTGGAAGATGTCGTACGGCTTAAACGCCAGGCGATGTGGCGAGAGGAAAACAAAACGGCCATCGAAGCCAGTAATCGCTTTGTGGAGGAACATCTCATACCCCGGAGCAGTGACGGGTTGAGGGTTATAAAATGAATCAGGGAACAATTTTTCGCAGACCGGATAACCCTGACTATCCCTATTTTGTCATTGCTCAGTCAGAACCACTGGAAAGCCTGAATACGCGGGTTATCATCCCGTTTGTACGCTGGCGACCAGCACTCCCGGGCATGAGCAAAATCAATCCGATTGTTGTTATCGGAGATGAGAAATACATTCTGATGACACACCTCATCCAGACCGTTTATCTGCACGAACTGAACGAAGAAGACATTCACAGTTACCGCGCGGAGCTACGCGATACTCTCGTCAACGCGGTGGATTTTCTGGTAACCGGGAGTTGAAGGAGGTTTCAGGTGCGCCAGTCGATCAGCGCACCTGACTGACGGTCAGGAGCCGATATCGACACCATGCTGCTGCATACAGTTACGCCATGCGCTGCCCGGCACACCATTATCAAGAAGGGTAGCTTCCACGTAAGGAAGCCAAGTTTGCTTACCTTCTTTTAACGCCACTCCGCCAGCGCGGGCAACCACCCCGTCTTCTTTACGAATTCCCAGGTGATTAACCGTGCCGGATTTCCCTTTTGCGATGGAATCAATTTTATTCACACACTCCTCAGCCACCTGCTTATCAGGATTTTCTGTATTCTTTTGGGAAGAACATCCTACAACCACCAAACTCAGCCCTACTGTCATGATGAACTGGCTTATTTTTTTCATTTTTAACTCCTGAAGTCAGGGCGAGAAAACCCGCCCTGAAAATTACATAATCCCGGCAATAGATTTTGCCAGCTGAGCTTCCAGAACGGGCTGCGCCTCTTCAAACTTGAGGTTCACCTTGTTGGCGTTGGACACCACACGGGTCTGGTATTTGGCGCGGTTGCCCTGCTCGGTGCTGGTCTGGACCTTAACGCCTGACGTTCCCTGCTTCAGAGCCGCGATATTGTCTGTAGTAACCGTTGCCTTGCTGTGTTCGGAAATTTGCAGGTCTGTCACCATCGTATAGTTGATGTCTTCGACCATCGCATCCGCCGCCATACCAATCAGGCCACTGGCCAGTCCCACACCCAGGGTTGCGCCGGCTGACGTCGAGTTATACGCCGTAATGCCCGCGCCCAGTGCCGCACCCATTGCCGCACCTTCATAACCCGTTTTCAGGAATCCCTGCGATTCACGCAGGTCCATTTTCTCGGCTTTCAGCACGTTAGCCTGAATCCAGTAGTAGGCTGTGTCCGGAGAGCTGGACACGCGGTAGCCTTTGGCAGCAAGCTCACTGGTGATCTTCGTCTGAAGACCAGACATGTCCTTGTCGGAAGTATTACGGATCTGAAGATAGACTGTTTTCTCTGATGATGGCTCCAGCCAGATGGTTTCACTCATCTGTGTTTTCACATCGAGGTTACGCTTTTTCACTGCGGTGGACATGGCACCACAACCAGAAAGCGCCAGTGCAGAAGCGATCAGGCCAACAACGGCTAATTGTTTTAATTTCATGAGTTCATCCTGTGCATAGAAATACATCCCCGTTAGCGAGGTACAGCTAACAGGAATGTTATCGGCTGATTTGAATGGATATTTATATAAACAGAAGTGTTAATGCTGGTTGGTGCATTAAAAAGGGGGCTTATGCCCCCTTTTTCTCAGTAACCCCGATTAGGGTCATATGTGCTTGATGGTTCGTTGAAGTTTGTACCCCAACTGTTTCCGTGTACATCCAGACCAGAGATACCACCAACCATCGGCATTCCTGATGTAGGATTTATAATTAAATCTGTATTACTAAAAGAATGGTTAACAGATTGGACTGATGAACTTACATCAAATCCAGTAACATCACTGGATGAAAATTCAGCGAACTGAAGGCCCTTACTCATCGAAATTGATTGGAACCTGGCAGCATCAAAGTCATTCAATCTGTATGCTTTAGCCCCACGAATTTCGTATAAATGGCCGGTATCTTTATCTCTTAGTAGGTTAAGTCCTTTCTTACCGTAACCAAAGATCACTGCGGACGCCCCCATAATTACTGCCATTGATAGATAAAGATATGCTGGCTCGTTCCATAAGAGATATAGGCATACTAACTGCATTAATACGGTAATAAAAACGCGCGGGATTATTGAATTTACCGAATTACCATATCCATTCTTGTCAGATTTACGTAGAAGATAAAGAAGCGGAAATGCTATCAAAGTACCTAATACATACATACCAGCCAATGCGAACCAATCTTCGCTGTTATAAACCCTGTGATAGGGTATTACATCATGCACTAACGGTAAGCCTGCATAGATCATTAAGACAGGAAAATAAGCAATTTTACTTAAATTACCTTTTATCATACCCCCTCCTACCCAGTTCTTTTCCTTAATTCCAGCAATTGACCTTCAAGTTTTCTTTTTTCTTCACCATCAACTACTGGCATTTGCTGATCGATCTCTGCCTCTTTCCTATGAATTTGGAAAGTGCTGTTCGCATTTAAACTCTCTCCTTTCAGGATATCACTGGATGTCTGAACAGTGGATTGTTTTTTACCAATTTCACCAGCAGATTCGTTGATTTTATGCTCATTTTCAGATCTTTGTTCCGCAACCCGGCGCTGTATATCATTTTGCGGTTCAAAACTCCGCCCTGACTGCTCGTGCAGTTTTGACTGATTTTCTTCGAATGCATCCTGCATAGTCGAACCCGATACCCGATTTCCGTCCACGGCGCCAGGGGTCCCGGTTTCAGTCATTCGGCTTCCGCTATGCTGAATCGTTTGTGACTCCAGCTCCTGCCCAGAATGACTGAATGTCCGATGTGAGGTTCCAGCCGAACCAGTGTGTTCCGCAGCCGCTGAATGTCTGCCATGTTCAATACCGCTGGCTGACGAAGCGTTGTTCCCTGTTCCAGTTTTCTGAATCGTCACAGCCTCGTGTTCACGGCTCAGTCCTGAATGGTTTGCATCCTGACGAGTGTATTCAACAGAGCTGTCTGGGATGTTCTCATCGCGATAAGAAGTGCCTGGTTGACTGACAACGCGCCTTTCAGCGATCGTTGATTGCTCACCACGATAGGTTTGTCCGCTTTCAGTATGCACTGAACCCGTAGTCTCCTGACCGGTTGATATGCCTCGTCCGGCTGGAAGGCTACTTTCCTCTGTAACCTGATGATTACCGGAAGAGCTACCACTCCTTATAGCCGCAGTACGTTCAGTTTCACTATTTGCTGAGCTGTACCGGACGCCATCATCATTCCGTACTGAGCCTGAATCCTGTTGCCCACCAGACCCACTGTGGACAATATGCTCACCACTGAATGCCGCATGTTCAGTACCACTGGCGAGGTCTGAGCGCGCCTGCTGATAATCACCGCTGATTTCAGGTTTCAGTCGTTCGTTTACAAACTCCATCGCTGCTTCACGCGCTGTCGGCGCACTGGTCAGCATGGACTGAGCCTTGTCACCATACTTATTAGCCGCCCAGTCAACGAACTCCTGATTGTAGTTCGTATCGAGGCTGGCACTCTGGTTCTGCGCCATCGTGGCCATACGGCTGAACTCATTACTCTGCGTTGAACTGGTAGTGTACTGATGGTACTGACTTTGAGCATCGTTGAGCGTAGCGGCAAATTGTTGAACGTTACTGTTTGCCGCATTCTCCGTATGATTCGAACCATCGCTTACCCGACTGCTGGTAACCATATCCATACCCTGACGGAAATCATTAACCGCCTGGCTGTTCTGGTCATGTCGCATATCCTGGGTATGTGAGCCTGAATCCTGAACCCCGCGTGAACTCCCCGTTGTATGGCGTGCATCCGCTGAAAGATTCCCTTCAGCCCCCCATTTAGCCACACCAATATTTATGCCACCACCAAGCGTAGTTTTTACGCCCGCAGAAAGGGAACCCTGATTACTGATATCCATCAGCTTGTTATAGGCTTCCTGCGTTGAGACGTTGTTCGCTTTCGCATAGTTTTCCGCTGCGGACATCATCATGCTGGCACCGCGCGAAGCATTGGTCGCCTTGCTGTTTTCACTGCCCTGGCTAATGCTGTCGCTGCTACCGGTCTGATGGGACAGTTGCGAAAGCTGTGACCACCCGCTGGTGACGCTGTGGTTGTAACCGTCGAGT
>OGYT01001443.1_pt1 | contig 15568 bp, 16 predicted proteins | sample 1576631 | NCBI WGS metagenome assembly OGYT01 (sample SAMEA3541588, study PRJEB24748) | human gut metagenome | biome: human gut; feature: human-associated habitat; material: faeces | place: China | collected 2012
ATTAAAACTCTTGCGGTATTTTTCCAGAATATCAAATTCTGTAAAACCCAAAGTACGGCCGTTCCCCTTCGCCGTTAACTGCCCGCTTTTTGGAGTGCGTCCGCCAATGGGTGGGGGAGCATTTCCCGGCGGAGCAGGGAGACGGGGTGTGAGCCAAAAAAGGGACGGCTTGCAAAATTTTTGTTTTACAAGCTGTCTCCTTTATAGTATAATACATCCGTTGCGGCGGAAGTGCCGCACCGAAATGAAAGATAATAATAATAGGAGTGTTGTTGCATGAGCCGCATGGTCGGCACCGTATCCATGGGAATTCGTGCTCCCATCATCCGAAGTGGGGACGACCTGGTGGAGATCGTCACCAATTCCGTTCTGGAGACTGTCAAGGACGGAGCGCTCACCATCCGCGACCGGGACGTGATTGCCATGACCGAGGCCATTGTCGCCCGCGCCCAGGGGAACTACGCCTCGGTGGACGATATCGCCGCCGACGTGCGCGCCAAGCTGGGCGGGGAGACCGTGGGTGTCCTGTTCCCCATCCTCAGCCGCAATCGCTTTGCCATCTGTCTGCGGGGCATCGCCAAGGGGGCCAGAAAGGTCGTCCTGATGCTGTCCTACCCCTCCGACGAGGTGGGCAATCACCTCATCGATGTGGATGCGATGGACGAGAAGGGGGTGGACCCCTATAAGGATGTCCTCACCCTGGAGCGTTACCGGGAGCTGTTCGGCTACACCGTCCACCCCTTCACGGGCGTGGACTATGTGGACTACTATTCCAACCTGATCCGGGAGAGCGGCGCGGAGGTGGAGGTCATCTTCGCCAATGACCCCCGGGCCATCCTGCCCTACACCAAGAACGTGCTGGCCTGTGACATCCACACCCGCGCCCGCACCAAGCGCCGCCTGCTGGCCGCCGGGGCGGAGAAGGTCTTCTGCCTGGACGAGATCATGACCGCCTCCATCGACGGCAGTGGCTACAACGGCAAGTACGGATTGCTGGGCTCCAACAAGTCCACCGAGGACAAGGTGAAGCTCTTTCCCCGGGAGTGCCAGGATCTGGTGGAGGCCATTCAGGCCCGCATCCTGAAGGAGAGCGGCAAGCACGTGGAGGTCATGGTCTACGGCGACGGCGCCTTCAAGGACCCCGTGGGCAAGATCTGGGAGCTGGCTGATCCGGTGGTCTCTCCCGCCTACACCGCCGGCCTGGAGGGCACCCCCAACGAGCTCAAGCTCAAGTATCTGGCGGACAACGACTTTGCCGCCCTGTCCGGCGAGGCGCTGCGGGATGCCATCAAAGACGAGATCAAAAAGAAGGACGGCTCCCTGGTGGGCAAAATGGCCGCCCAGGGCACCACGCCCCGCCGCCTGACCGACCTGATCGGCTCCCTGTGCGACCTGACCTCCGGCTCTGGCGACAAGGGTACCCCCATCGTCTACATTCAGGGCTATTTCGACAACTACACCACCGAATAAGACAGCGGCCCGCCGGGAGACCGGCGGGCCATTTTTTCAACTTTTTTCAAGTTTCAAAAAGTCCCTCAGCCTGTCGAAAAGACTTCTTCCACAGGCTAAAGCGCGTGTACGAAAACTACGTACACGCGCTTTTTTCTGACCGTTGTTACTGGCCGCAGCCGGTGCTGCCACAGCCTGCGCACCCGGCGCAGCCGGGATGGGACTCGGACCACAGCTTGTCGGCCATGGGAGTCCAGTTGTCGGCATAGGGGTGGGTTTTGGCCGTCAGATGCTCCACGCTCTCGGGAGACTGAGGATCGGTGGAGTGGGCGCCCGTCTCGTGAACCATCTTCTCAATGAACTCCGGGTTTTCCAACATGGGGCAGGGGCGGAGCATGTTCTCGTTGAAGGGCTGGTTGTCATGGTAGGCCATGAACATGGGGGATTGCAGGCACTCCAGCAGGCTCTTCTCCCGGATGTTGGAGTCGGAGTAGTGGATGAACACGCAGGGATCCACGTCGCCATTGGCGTTGATGTGCAGGTAGCGGCGGCCGCCGGCGATGCACCCGCCCACATACTCGGCGTCGTTCTGGAAGTCCATGGCAAAGATGCCCTTGGTCTCCCGCATGGCGCGGATGCGGCGGTAGACCTCGGCCCGCTGCTCGGGGTTGGGCATCAGCTCGGGGGCGGCGTCGTTGCCCACGGGCATGTAGTGGAAGAACCACACGAAGTAAGCGCCCAGATCCATGATCAGATCGTAGAACTTCTCGCTGGTGATGTCCTTGTAGTTGACGCTGGTGTAGCAGGCGGAGATGCCGAAGGGCAGGTGGTGCTGCTTCAGCAGGGCCATGGCGTGGGTGACCTTGTCGTACACACCCTCTCCGCGGCGGGAGTCGTTGGCCTCCTCGAAGCCCTCCAGACTGATGGCGGGGATAAAGTTGCCCACACGCAGCATGTCCTGGCAGAACTCCTCGTCGATCAGGGTGGCGTTGGTAAAGGAGAGGAAGGCCGCATCGCTGTGCTTCTCGCACAGGGCGATCAGATCCTTCTTACGCACCAGCGGCTCGCCGCCGGTGTAGATGTACAGGTAGATGCCCAGCTCCTTGCCCTGAGTAATGATGGAGTCAATCTCATCAAAGGTCAGGTTGAGCTTGTTGCCGTACTCCGCCGCCCAACAGCCGGTGCAATGCAGATTACAGGCGGAGGTGGGATCCAGCAGGATGGCCCAGGGAATGTTGCAGCCGTACTTCTTGCGCAGTTCCTCCTGCTTGGGCCAGCCCACCAGGTTTGCATTGACAAAGAAGTTGTTGAATATCGTCTTGAGCACACTGGGGTCGGTCTGGGTCCAGACCTTCTCAATGAGCTGGTGCCAACAGGAGTCTTTGTCGTTAATTACCTTATCAAATGCCTCCCGCTGGAGGGACAGGGTGTCGCCGGCAAACTTGTTGACCAGATCCATGACCTTGCCCATGTTGTTCATCGGGTCCTTGTCCAGATAATCATACACCTTGGCCAGGCCGTAGCGCTTCAAACTGTCAGGAATCTTCATCTTGGTTTTCCCCTTTCACGGCATGTCATACCATTCATCGTTGCTACTATACCGCCGTTTTTGCAAAAGGAAAATAGACAAAACCCGCATCCTGTCCAAACTCTAGACAAAAATGGCAGTTTGCTTAAAAGCAGTTTGGCTTTTGAAGTTTCTTTATTGCGTTTTGACAACCGTTTTTTATAATATTTAAAACCATAAAAAACGATAGAGAATATTTTGAGGTGCACAGAAGGGACGGGAGGGAAATTCATTTCTCTGAATCAGAGGTCAATTAAGCAGTAAAGTTACAAAAAACTCTCAAGTTGTTATGAAAGTGTCTTAAAAGATTTGTGCTGTTTGTTTATTTTGTACTATAAATTTCGGCTATGTTTACATACTGACGAAACTTTGTTACTCAAATACAATTCACTTAACAAACAAAACAGTACCAGATGACACCGCAGGGCAGGGCCCCTGTATGGAAGGATCGCATACATGAGAGTTACGATGGAAGACATCGCAAGAATGGCCGGAGTATCAAAAGCGACGGTTTCCAGAGTCGTAAACGGAATTGAACAGGGAGTCGGCCCTGAAACACGCAGACGCGTATTGCAAATTGTGAAGGAGACGAACTACCGCTCCTACAGCCTGCCGAGCCAGAACCAGTCCAAGACTCTTGGGCTGATTATCCCGGATATCATAAACCCCTTTTTCGGTGAGCTGGTCAAGGCAATCGAGGGGGAGGCCACAGAGCAAGGGTACACCGTTCTGCTGGGAAACACAGATTTCTCCATGGAAAAGGAGGAGCGTTACCTCTCCATCTTCCTGGCCAAGCGGGTAGACGGCATTATTTTAGTGACAACAGCCCAGACCGCCGGAGAGCACTACCAGAGGCTGAAGAAGTACAGCGTGCCCTGTGTGCTGGTGGACCGTATGCTGGCGGGCGCCGAGTATACGGCGGGAATCTTTGTGGACAACTCCTACGCCCTTTTCATGGCGTGCAGCCTGCTCATTCAGCATCGTAACGAGAAAATCGCTTTGATCTCCGGTCCGCGAAACATCTCCACCTCGGTGGAGCGGATTCAGGGCTACCGGGATGCACTGGAGCAGTACCGTCTGCCGTTTGAGGAGCGGCTCATTAAATATGGCGACTACACCTTTGAAAGCGGATACCGGGCCATCATGGAGCTGGAGCGAGAGGGCACCCGCTTTACCGGAGTCCTAGCGGCCAATGATACCATGGCGCTGGGCGCCATTAAGGCGCTCAAGGAGCTGACTTACGCTATCCCGGAGGATGTGGAAATCATCGGCTTTGACAACATCGGCTTTTCTCAGCTATGTGACCCGCCTCTGGCCACCATTCAGCAGCCGACCATCGAAATGGGACGCCGGGCGGCGGATACGCTGATCCGGGCAATCGTGGGTAAGCCCATTGAAACCAAAAATATCCACCTCCAGCCCAAGCTGGTGGTGAGAGGCTCAGTCAAGACCATCTATGGCGAACGGATTCTATATGTATAAGCACAGCGGATCATCCGGCATCGGTGCCCCGGCGGGGGAAAGAATCTAGGAAGACGTAGGGGTGTTCTCATTGAAAAAGATTTTGGTGGTAGGAAGCGCGAACGTCGACTTTGTGATCGGAGTACGGCAGGCCCCGGAGTTGGGCGAAACCATCCTGTGCCGCTCCTTCCGAAAGACCTGCGGCGGGAAGGGGGCCAACCAGGCGTATGCCTGCGGGCGCCTGGGCGGGGACACCGCGTTCCTCAATGCGGTGGGAGATGACCCCCTGGGCGGTGAGCTGGTGCGAAATCTGCAACAGGCCAATGTGGACACCCGCGCAATAAGGACGGTGGACGGGGTATCCACCGGCATGGCGGTGGTCTGTGTGGATGAGAAGGGAAACAACTCCATAATTGTCATTCCCGGCGCCAATAACCTCTGCGATGTGGACTATCTGAGGCGGAACCGGGCGCGGTTTGAGGAGAGCGACATTGTGCTGCTCCAGATGGAGATCCCCTTTGAGAGCGTCTGCTATGCGGTAGAGCTGGCCAGTGGGCTGCACAAAACCGTCATTCTCAACCCGGCCCCCGCACCGGACAGCCTGCCTGATGAAGTATATGCGGGACTGGACTATCTGACCCCCAATGAGAGCGAATTCAAGCGCCTGACCGGCTGCCCGACCGATGAAGTGGAGGAGCTTGCGGTTCACTGCAAACCCCTGCTGGAGAAAGGGACGCGGAATATCATCATTACGCTGGGAAGCCGCGGTGCCCTGCATGTCAACCGGGAGGGGCATACGCTTTACCGCCCGCCCGAGGTACAGGCGGTGGATACCACAGCGGCAGGAGACACCTTCAACGCGGCGCTGGCCCGGGAGCTGGCGGACGGCCGCTCCACGGAGGAGGCGATCGTCTTCGCCAATATGGCGTCCGCCCTGGCAGTGTCCAGGGTAGGGGCACAGGATTCCATCCCATCGTATGAAGAAGTATTGGATTTTAAGAAGCGCATGGAGTGAATGCGGATGAGCGACATCATTGTTAAGACCACCGGGCTGTGTGCAGATTTCAAGATCAAGGACCGGATGGTTCGGGCGGTGAACCGGGTTTCCCTGAGCCTGGAGCGGGGCAAGACGCTGGTGATATTGGGGGAGTCCGGCTCTGGAAAGAGCACCTATATGAAGGCGCTGCTCCGGATTCTGCCCAAGACAGCCGCCGTAGAGGGACAGGCGGAGTTTCTGGGAAATGACCTGTTCCGAATGAGTGAGAAGGAATTCCGGGATATCCGGGGCAATCGGATGGCCATGATCTATCAGGACTCTCTGTCCGCGCTGGACCCGATGTATAAGGTGGGCTATCAGATTGTAGAGACCATCCGGGCGCACTCCAGCCTGACAAAGGCAGAGGCCAGGGAGCGGGTAGAAGAGCTCTTCGTCAAGGTGGGTATCCCTTCGCCCAGGGAGCGGATGAACGCCTACCCACACGAGATGAGCGGCGGCATGCGCCAGCGGGCGGTCATCGCTATGGCGCTGTGCTGCAATCCCTGCCTGCTGCTGGCGGACGAGCCCACAACGGCCCTGGATGTCACCATCCAAAAACAGATTCTCAACCTGTTCTTGGAGCTGCAGGAGAGCGACCGCATGTCCATCATGATGGTGACCCACGACATCGGTGTGGCGGCCCAGGTGGCGGATCAGATCGCCATCATGTACGGCGGTATCATTCTGGAGTGCGGCGCCACCAGGCAGGTGCTGGAGACGCCGGCGAACCCCTATACCAAGGCGCTGATCGCCGCGCTCCCCAAGAGCGGCAACCGGGAGCGGCTGGTTGCCATCGAGGGACAGCCGCCCACCATTGTCCATATGCCGCCTGGATGCCCCTTTTCCAACCGCTGCGCCTACGCAACCGAGGCGTGCCGGCAGAGCGTTCCAGAGCTCAAGCCCATCGATGAGCACCATATGACGGCGTGTCATATGAATTTAGTAACGTCTGGAGGTAAATGAGGACATGAAACACGTGAAAAGATTCCTGGCGCTCTCTCTGGCGGCAGCCCTGTTGGCGGGCTGTGTCTCCTGCGGCAATTCGGATGAGAAAACCTCGCCCACCGGCGGCGGTCCGGTGTGGACAGTACCGGCGACGGCGGCACTCTGCGGATTGCGATGACCTGCGCGGCCCTGCCCAATACCGATTCCGAGCCCACGGAGGGGCAGGAGGGTTACCGCTTCGTCAGCTTCCAGCTCTATGACGCCCTGGTGAAGTGGGATGCGAGCTCGGAAACTGAGGCCGGCAAGATTATCCCAGGCCTGGCCACCTCCTGGGAGCAGAACCCGGAAAACCCCAAGCGGTGGACGTTCCATCTGCGGGAGGGAGTCAAGTTCCACGACGGAACGGATTTCAAAGCGGACTGTGTGATCTTTGCGCTGGACCGCGTGATGAATCCTGACTTTGAGTACTACAGCACCACCTGCGCCGCATCGGTGGGCAGCTTCCTGGCCAATATCGAATCCTATGCCAAGGTGGACGACTACACGATCACCATTGACACTGTGCAGGACAACAACGCCTATCTGATCTACGATCTGCCCTATATCATGATTCCCTCCATGGAGGCGGTGAAGGAGAAGGGCGACGGCTTTGCCGACGCCCCCGTAGGCTCCGGGCCCTTCCGGTTTGTCAGTAAGATCGCGGGCCAGGAGCTCGTCATGGAGCGGAACGAGAACTACTGGGGGAACGTGCCGCAGATCAAGACACTGATCCTCAAGCCCATCTCCGACGCGTCGGCCCGCCTGGCGGCCCTCCAGTCCGGCGAGGTGGACTGGGCCGAGGTAGTTCCCGTGGAGTCCCTGGAGTCTCTGAAGTCCCAGGGCTATCAGGTCAAGCTGAACGACTACCCCCATGCGTGGCTTTACATCATGAACACGGAGTCCGGCCCCTTTGCAGATGCCCGCGTCCGGCAGGCTTTCAGCATGTCCATTGACCGGGAGGGACTGTGCAATGACATCCTTCAGGGTGTGGGCACACCGCTGGCGCAGTTGATGTATCCAGGTTCCCCGTGGTATGCGGAGGGTGTGGAGGAGTATACCTATAACCCGGAGAGGGCGAAAGAACTGCTGGCCGAGGCCGGCTATCCCGACGGCTTTACCACGACCTTTGTCTGCCCCACCAGCGGCTCCGGCAACATGTTCCCCCAGATTATGAATGAGTACATCCAGAAGTGCGCCGAGGAGGTCGGTATCCACATTGAGCTGGATATGTCGGAATCCGAGCGGGTGTGGGACGTAATGAAGGTGGGCTTCAAGGATGAGTACGCCGATGTGGGCGCGCTCAACACCTCCTTCTATACCATGTTCCCCAATGTGTTCCAGAAGTTTGCGGGCACGGGCGGCTCCTTCAACACCGGCAAGTACAGCAACCCGGAGTACGATGCCTGTATCGAGGCGGCCTATGCGGCCACGGACGAGGCGGAGTCCACCCAGCAGTTCATTGAAGCCGAGAAGATTTTTACCGAGGAGCTGCCCTGGGTGATCGTCTGCAACGACCGGAACCTGAGGGTTCTGGCCCCCAATGTGCAGAATTTTGCCCAGTCCCAGACCTGGTATGTCGATTTGACGACGGTTACCGTCGAGTAAGAGAACCCCGTCTCATAAGCGCTGTCATTTCCGGCAAAAGACTCTGGCCTGCGGCCAGTGAAACCTGGCCGCAGGCCGCAGTATACAAGGGGAGTTAGTATGGTCCGAGTTATCTTGAAACGAATAGGCCTGGCGTTCCTCACGCTCTTCGGTGTGACGGTTATTGTATTCGCCCTGCTGCAGATGATGCCGGGAGAACCCATTGACAGCATTGTGCCTCTGGATGCTTCGGAGGAGCTCCGGCAGGTGATCATCGACCAGTATGGTTTTGACCAGCCACTCTATATGCAGTATTTCATGTGGCTGGGCAACGCGGTGCGCGGCAATTTTGGGAACTCTGTCAGCGACAACCGGCTCGTGCTCAGCGTGGTCAGCGAGGCCCTCCACAATACCCTGATTCTGGCGCTGGGGGCCAGCATCTTCGCGTTCCTGCTCAGTATCCTGATCGGTGTCTACAGCTCGTACCGGCCGAATTCCATCTTCTCCTGGATCGGCACGGTATTCGGCATCGGCGGTATCAGTATTCCAAACTACTGCCTGTCATTGATCCTGATTGGTATCTTCTCCGTCAACCTGCGCCTGCTGCCGTCTACAGGCATGTATACCAGTGGGGACTATACCTTCTCCTCCCTCATACAGCACCTGATTCTTCCCGCTATCGCGGCCGGCGCCATGACACTGGGGATTATGACGCGGATGGTGCGCAGCTCGGTCTCCGAGATGCGCAGCCGGAGCTTTGTCACTACCCTGCGGGCGAAGGGACTCAGTGAGCCGGCCATCATGCGGCATGTGCTGCGCAACAGCTTTCCCACGCTGCTGACCGTAGCGGGCCTGCAGTTCGGCTACCTGATGGGCGGCTCCACGATGGTGGAAACCATTTTTTCCTGGCCGGGAATCGGCCTGATCATCTATCAGAGCATCTTCACCAGCGACTTTCCCGTGACCCAGGCGGCCATCCTGATTGTGGCGGCGATCTTTGTCAGCATCAACCTGCTCATCGATCTGCTCCGCATTGTGGCAGATCCGCGCCTGAGAAAATAAAGACCTGCGGGATACAAAGGAGTGATTGTTTTGCTGTCATCCATTGGCTCCAGAGCTGCGGCGGATCCGGAGGAGCTCCATTTCCGCAGGGAGGCGCGCAGCCGCTTTGTGCGGACCTTTCTCCGTTACCCGGCGGCCCTTCCCGCGCTGATCCTGTTCGTGATCGTGGTGCTGTGCGCCCTCGGCGCGCCGCTGCTCACCCAGTATACCCCCTTTGAGGGCAATGCGGCGGAGCGGCTGCAGGGCATCGGCACGGCCGGCCATCTGCTGGGAACAGACGAGCAGGGGCGCGACATCCTGACCCGCTGCCTGTACGGCGGGCGCCTGAGCCTGCTGATGGGCTTCCTGCCGGTGGCGCTGGCCACCATCGTGGGCAGTATCCTGGGGATCATTTCCGGCTATTTCGGCAAGGCCTATGCCCAGATCATCATGCGCACCCTGGATATTTTCTATGCGTTCCCCTCCATTCTGCTGGCCATCGCGCTGTCCTCGGTTCTGGGCTCGGGCCTGTCCAGCATCATCATTCCAATCGCCGTCATTCTGGTTCCGCCCATCGCCCGGGTGGCCGAATCTACCGTGCAGGATATCATGCCGGAGGACTTTATTGAGGCGGCGCAGACCTCCGGGGCCAGCCCGCTGAAGGTTATCGTGTTTTTCATCATACCGAACGCCTTTGGGCGGATCTTCATCTACTGTACCACGCAATTCAGCGTCAGCATCCTGTCGGCCTCTGGCTTGAGCTTTCTGGGATTGGGCATCTCTCCCCCCACGCCGGAATGGGGCTCCATGCTGAACGCCCTGCGGCAGCAGATCTACATCAATCCCCTGATTACCATTATTCCGGGCCTGTTCATTTTTGTCACAGCCCTGAGTGTCAATATCATCTCGGACGGCCTGAAGGAAGCCATGGAGGCCAACAGCTAAGCCCGCGCGGTATGACGGCGCGCCGTGATTGGAGAGCGTACAATGAGCAAGATTTTAGAGGTCAACGACCTGTGCAAGTCCTTTGTGGTAAAAAAGCGCCTGCTGGGCGAAAACGACGTGGTTTCAGCAGTAAATCACGTTTCCCTCGGCCTGGAGGAGGGGGAGGTGCTGGGCATCGTCGGTGAGTCCGGCTGCGGAAAATCCACGGTTGCGCGGCTGCTCCTTCACAGCATCCGGCCGGACAGCGGCACAATGAAGCTCTGCGGGAAGGAGTACGACATGGCCCATGCCACGGGGCAGGATGTGCAGACCTTTCGGAAGAATATGCAGATGGTCTTTCAGAACCCCTACTCCTCCCTGAACCCCAAGATGAATGTACTGCAGAACATCACCTTCGGCCTGACGGCCAATCAGGTGCCCAGAGATGAGGCATGCCGGCGGGCATACCGCTACCTGGACGCGGTTGGGATGCAGAAGTCCTTCCTCAACAGATACCCCAACAGCCTGAGCGGCGGGCAGCGACAGCGCGTGGCGGTGGCGCGGGCCCTGGCAATGGAGCCTAAAATCATCCTGGCCGACGAGCCGGTGTCCGCACTGGACAAGTCGGTGCAGGCGCAGGTGCTCAACCTGTTTCACGACCTGCAGAAGGAGTTCGGCATTTCGATTATTTTTATCTCCCATGATCTGAGCGTAGTGGAGTACATGAGCGACCATATTGCGGTGCTCTACCTGGGCGAGGTCATTGAGTACAGCACCTCCGAGGAGCTCTATCACAACCCCAGGCACCCCTATACCAAGGAGCTGCTGCGCTCCATTCCCCAGATCAGCGGAGACGCCCGCCTAAGTACGGCCAACAGGGAGCCGCCGATCGAGCTGCCCAGCCCGATCAGGCCGCCCTCCGGCTGCCGGTATCACCCCCGCTGCCCGTACCGGACGGAGAACTGCTCCAAGCATATTCCGGCGCCTGCCTTGGTGGGACGGGACCACATCGTGAAGTGTCACCGCTGCGCCGCACAGAATCAACCGATTGAACCGATGGAAGGGAGCTTGATATGAAAAAGTACAAGATGCTGTTTGCCGGGGAGTCCTGGCTGACCCATAACATGGAGGTAAAGGGGTGGGACGACTTCTCGGTTGGCGGGTATGGAACGGAGATCGGCCGAATCCATGCCGCGATGGACGAGTTTGCAGAGATCACCCACCTGCCCTCCCATCTGGTGGGAGAGAAATTCCCCTCTACGATGGAGGAGCTGAAGACGTATGATGTGGTGATTCTCAGCGATGTGGGGGCCAATACCCTGTTGCTCCACCCCCTGGTGTTTACCCAAAGCGTCCGTTTCCCCAACCGCCTACAGCTCCTGGCGGACTATGTAGAGCAGGGCGGCGCCCTGGGGATGATGGGAGGCTACATGACCTTCCAGGGCATCGGCGGCAAGGGCTGCTACCACGGTTCGCCCATCGAGAAGGCACTCCCGGTCGATTTTCTCCCCTATGACGACCGGCAGGAGCACCCGGAAGGCATTGATCTGAAGGTGGACCCCCAGCGCCATCCGGCACTGAAGGGGCTGCCCGAGGAATGGCCCTATCTGCTTGGCTACAACAAGGCCGTAGCCAAGCCGGGGGCACAGGTGGCGGTGGAATACCAGGGAGACCCCATCCTGTCCTTCTATGAGTACGGAAAGGGCAGAAGCTTCGCTTGGGCCTCGGACTGCGCGCCCCACTGGATGCCCCCCGCTTTCTGTGAATGGGAGTATATCCACCTGTTCTGGAAGAACATGATCGACTGGGTGGTGCAGAGATGACCGGCCGGAGAGAAGGGGCGGAACAATGAAGGTAAAGGTTGCCGCCATACAGATGTCGGCGGACATCGGAGGGCGGGAGGCAAACGTGGAGCGCGCGGAGCGGCTGCTGATTCAGGCGGCCAGGCAGGGGGCCGATCTCTGCGTGCTGCCGGAGCTGGCGCTGGATGAGTTTTTCCCGCTGTATAAGGACACCCGCTACTTTGCCTACGCGGAGGAGTTGGACGGGCCAACCGTCCGGCGTTTTCGTTCCTTGGCGGGGGAGCTGGGGATCTACTTGGCCCTTCCGCTGTTTGAAAAGAGTCTGATTGGTACCTACTATAATTCCCTGGTTCTGCTGACGCCGGAGGGGACGATCGGTGCGGTCTATCGGAAGGTACATGTACCCTGTACGCGCAGCTATGAGCGCTACTATTTCACACCCGGACCGGAGTTTGTGGTGGCGGATACCCGGTACGGGAAGGTGGGATTGGCCATTTGCTACGACCGGCGCTACCCGGAGACCTGCCGTGAGCTGATGAAGAAGGGGGCCAGGCTGATTCTGATCTCCATCTCCAGCAGCATTATGCCGGGGGGCTTTTCCGAGCTGCCCGTCTTCGAGACGGAACTCAAGACCAGGGCCTTTGAAAACCAGCTCTTTCTCGCGGCCTGCAACCGCTCCGGGCAGGAGGGAGAATACACGTTCTTCGGCCACAGCATGCTCTTGGGGCCGGACGGCTCCGTACTGGCCCAGGCAGATGAGGCGGAGAACGTGGTGGTGCTGGCAGAGATGGAGCTGGAGGACGCGGATAGGGCCCGGATCAACGGCCCGCTCCTGCGGGACCGCCGCCCGGAGCTCTATACCTGCTGATATAAATCAAAGAAATGAGGTAATCGTATGGAATTCTCTTACTTTATGCCGGTCCGTCTGCTGTTTGGCGCCAATGTGATCGACCAACTGGGCGCCACGGCCAAGAGCTACGGCACCCACGCCCTGATCGTGACGGGCCGCAGCAGCACGAAACGCTCCGGTCTGCTGGACCGCTCCATCGCCCTGCTGGAGGCCGCGGGCGTCCGCGCCACGGTATTCAATAAGGTGGAGCCCAACCCCCTGACCACCACGGTTATGGAGGGCGCGGCCCTGGCCAGGGAGCAGGGGTGCGACCTAGTCATCGGCATGGGCGGCGGCTCCATGATGGATGCGGCCAAGGCGGTGGCCTTCTGCGCGGTGAACGGCGGTGACGTGAATGACTATATCTCCGGTGGAAAGCAGGGTACCGGCTGCCTGCCCATTCTGGAGGTACCCACCACCTGCGGCACAGGGAGCGAGGCCAACCCCTTTGCGGTGCTGACCAACCCCGAGACTAAGGACAAGAAGTCCCTGTGGGGAGACCTGATCTATCCTAAAGTGTCCTTTATCGACCCTGAGCTGATGAAGACCATGCCCAAGGAGGTGCTGGCCTCGGTGGGCTTCGATGCCCTCTCCCACAACATGGAGGGCTACCTGGCCACCCGAAGCCAGCCCATTACCGACCAGCTTGCCCTGCACGCCATCCGCCTGACAGCCGGGAGCCTGCCCAAGGTGTACCACGGTGAGGGCACACAGGAGGACTGGGAGAACATCACCCTGGCCAGCCTGCTGGGCGGCATTGTCATCAACACCGCCGGCGTGGGCGGCGGCCACGGGATGGAGCATCCGGTCAGCGGCATGTATAACGTGGTCCATGGAAAGGGACTGGCGGCCCTGACACCCCCCTCTTCCGCCACTCTTACAACACCAAGCCGGAGCGTTACGCGGCCATCTCCCGTCTGCTGGGCGGCAAGGACGAGACCGACTGCGCGGAGGCGGTGGAGTGCTTCCTCAAGTCCATTGATCTGAACTGCAAGCTCCGGGAGCTGGGGGTGGAGGAGTCCGGAATCGACTGGATGACGGACAACTGCATCAACGTCTTTGCCGGAAGCATGCGGAATCATACCAAGGCGCTTACCCGGGACGAGGTAAAGCAGATCTATCTGGAGGCGTTTTAATCCGGCGGCCAGAGAAGGGGACCGCCCTTGCTGATAAATTGATTGGAATGGAGGATACGGACATGCCCTGTATTGTTATGTATACCAATATGGAGGTGCCCAAGGAGAAGGCCGAGGAACTGAAAAAAGCCCTGGTGGTTTCCTGGGAGAAGCTTCCGGGTAAGAGTGAGCGGTGGCTCATGACCACCATCCGGGACAACACCACCATGTTCTTCGGCGGCAAAGATACCCCTGCGGCCTTTGTCAACTTCAAGATTCTAGGCAGCCTTGGCAGGGAGAACTGCGAGATCCTGAACGAGGAGTTCCTGACCGATGTCAGCCAGGTGCTGGGTATTCAGAAGGAGCGGATCTTTGTGGCTCACGATGAATGTCCCTCCTGGGGCTGGGTCAAGAACTGAACATGACAGAAAGGAAGGTATTGCATATGCCCTGTATCATCATCAGGACCAATGTGGAGATTCCCAGCGACAGAGCAAAGGAGCTGAAAACGGCCCTGGCCGTGTCATGGGAGAAGGTGCCCACCAAGCGGGAGCGCTGGCTCATGATCGTCATGGAGGACAAGCAGCAGATGTTCTTCAGCGGCAGGGATACCCCCGCGGCCTTTGTGAACTTTAAAATTCATGGGGACTATGACATCGGCCCCAAGAACTGCGAGATGCTCTCCGAGGAGTTCATGAATGATCTGAGTCAGGTGCTGGGCATCCAGAAGGAGCGGATCTTCGTGGCCCACGATGTGTGCCCCTCCTGGGGCTGGGTGGACGACCCGGATCCCAGAGCCTACGGCCCCGCGCCGGTCTGAGTGAGCTGCAACAAACAATTACAATAGAAAGTGAGTGGATCAATATGGAGTACAAGTACAAGTGGTATATTCCCGACGCCTACCTTCATTCCCGCGGCACCGGCTACTTCACCAGCCATGAGGGCTGCGCCTTCATCAACGAGACCGGCCGGGACGCCCATGTGCGCTTCACCTTCTACTTCCAGGATCGTGAGCCCATGACCGGCTATACCAGCGTGGTGCCTGCCCGCCGGACCAAACATGCCCGGTTCGACCTGATGGAGAACGACAAGGGTGAGCCCGTTCCCATGAATGTCGGCTATGCCGTGGTTGTGGAGAGCGACATGGATATGCCGGTCCAGTTCAGCCACTGTGACACCTCCCAGCCTGAGCTGACCTTTACCACCACCATGGTCCCCCACATCACCCTGGACCGGGAGGACTAACCCCCAAAATACATAGAAGAAGCGCACCGGCCGCCGGCTGGTGCGCTTCTTCTATGCATGCTTTTTGATAGAAGAGGGCAGAGCTGATATATTGATCATTAGACTACGATAATTAAATCATCAATATGGGAAAGAAGTGGTAAGGGCAGACCGGTTCATCGGTTCCCGCATTGCCCAGAGTGAGAACGAGAAATTCCTGTGGTGGGCGGAGGGGAGGAAGTTCTCCAACGTTCAGTGCGACTGGGGGGCGCGTGCCCTGGGGAATATGGACCTGCTACCGGGAGTTTGTCATTGTACGGGCAAACAGCCGGGGCTGGAGCCGCCCGCTGAGGCGTATCATACCATGCAAAGCGCCCTCCCGGAGCAGTCCGGCGGGGGTGCTTTGGAGTAGTCAGTGTACGGGGAAGCTGTGCCGTGTGAAATCGAGTTCCGCATCACGGGCCGCTTCTTGGGCTGCCCACAAGCCCAGCA
>OGYT01001449.1_pt1 | contig 15527 bp, 14 predicted proteins | sample 1576631 | NCBI WGS metagenome assembly OGYT01 (sample SAMEA3541588, study PRJEB24748) | human gut metagenome | biome: human gut; feature: human-associated habitat; material: faeces | place: China | collected 2012
TAACCCAGAGATAGTTTTAAATATAACTCAATCTCGCCGCCTAATGTGATTTTACTATAATCATATCCTATAATATTTCCGTTACTATCATAAATCGGATCATACTTAACGGCGCTATTATCTACATCTTTCAACTTACTTGCACTGGCAACATCTTTTAAAGTCAATTCATTGTCTGCTGTATCATAAATATTGTAGTCTCTACCGTAACCGTCGTAAGTATTTCCTTCAGATACAGTTTCCACTCTGTCTAAAGTGGTATTTTCATACACTTCGCCCGTGGTCTTATCAATAATCTGCCAATTTCCTTTATATTTACCGCCACCGGCTGCAGGTTCATTTTTATCAAATTCAACAGGATTAATATCATAATCTATTCCATTAACAGTAATCCCAGTTGCTACTTTTTCTCCTTTAGGGTTAGTAACTGTTGTAACATCTACATCTGAACCTCCATCTAATGTATGTTCCAACTTAGTAGTATCAAGTACTGGCGCATATTCATTATAAAAACGATTTTGCTCATCAGAAGGTAAGTTATTAACATTTTCAACTAGAACATTTCCATTTTCATCTGTAACCTTACCACTATTTTGATCAAAATAAGCATATTCTCCTGTATAATGTTTAATTTTCAATCCTTTTTCCGGATCAATCGCAAGAGAGACACTGCCTAAAGAAGAAACAACTATCTGTTTATTAGTTCCATTTTCACCGCCTATTGTAGAAAAATTAATCTGTTTTTGAAAATCATATATTGTATCTCCTGTTTTTTCATTAAATTCCCATTTTCCAGTATTGCTGTTTTGATCCATGTAATCTTCTACTACAATTGTTACATCATTATCTTGACTTTGTTGACTCATTCCTGTTGCTGTAGGAGGCTCTATCTCTGTTTCTGCAAAAGCTGTTCCGCTGTTAATATATAAACTTCCTGCCTCCAATACCGCCGCCAGCATTTTCATTTTCTGCTTTTTACTCATAATCTAACCTTCCTTTAAAAGATTTTGTCATTTTAAAGTACTTTGTTAATGACTATATGAATTATCATGATTAAATTGTCACGATATAATGCTTTCGCATTTCCCTATGTACTTTTGCCGCTTGAAATAAATTCAAGAAAAATTCCTTCTTCACTGTGCCACAACACTCCAAAGGCGTAAATTCCCGACCGGCCGCCGGTACTTTTCCTCCTTTATCTTTTTTTATTTTCATCTATATTATTAAACTTGACCCTGCAATCTTTTTGTATAAATCGCAGTTTCTGTTCAAGTTTCATTATTTTCTGTTTCTGCTTCTTGATATTGGAAAAACATTTCGCCTTTTTTCTGTCGGCATATTTTCTTTCCAAACCGCGTTTTTCGCGTCTGATTTTCCTTTCGATTTTCACAATTCTGTCATCAATGAGCAATTTCTGTTCAACGTTATTGATATCATTCACCAAAACGGCATTTTGTTTCTTTATCTTGTTGTTCTGCCGCTCACCTTTGACGGTGATACCAACGTAATAGCGTCCGGCTTCACGGGAAATTATTCCTTTTAAAATCGAAGTATTCGTCGGCAGATAACCGTATTCTTTCAGCTTTATAAACCCCAATGTCGGCACATTTATTTTATGCCTCTGCACAAGCCAGACATCATTTTTTCTGCTCTTTAAACACAGCTTGACTGCATTTCTATCGGAATTTTTCAACCTGGGAAAGCCCGCTTCGCCCCCAAAAAATTTTTTAAAGGCGTTTTCCGCATTAGTCAGTATAATTTTTCGGGTATATCTGTCGCACTGCTTTAACCAGAAAAATTTTTTCTCCGTTGCAATCCGCCCGTCAATATAATGCTCAAAATCGTCAGCCGTCATAAACCGCATCTGTTTTTCACTCAACCAACCTCGCTGATACATTTTATGCAGCCGAACATTCAGCGCAATATACCGATTGTAAATCCAACAGCAAATTCCCATAATCTTTTCGATTTTAATAATTTGTGCTGCCGTCGGCTTGATTTCCGTTTTATATGTAACTTTCATAATTCCTCCCAAACAGGCAACATATGTCTTTATACAGGTTCTCCCTGACCGTTTAGAACCTATTATTTGAACCTGTCGGTCAAAGTTTTGTTATCTTCTTGAGAAATTAACAAACCTTCTGTTATGCCAATTACTCTTAGCTTATCTTCATACGACAGTTTTTTGAAAATTTTAAGCATGTGCAGAGCGTTATCTAATGTATCGTTATACTCTTTATCTTCCATCAACTTTCCCACCTCATTCCCGCTTATTAATATAATACTGCTTAGTAATATTAACGTCAATGCTTTGCATTATTCAATTATTGATTTGTATTATTTTTTATGCTATCATTGCATATGGAAATAATTATAATTAAAAGAGGTTAATCTATGTCTGATATTGGTACGAGAATACGTTTCTTCCGTAAATCTTTGGGGCTTAATCAAACCGATTTCGGCAAACCTTTAGGATTAAAGCAGGCTATCATCGGTCAGTATGAAACGGGTATACGCAACATAACTGACAGAAATATTGATATGTTGTGTAAAACATACAATATTAATAAAGATTGGTTACTAACCGGCCAGGGAGAAATACAGAATAAAAATAACACGATATTGATGGAAGAGATTTCCCAAAATCAAGATTTAACAGAATTAGATATTCAATTTCTCAAAAAATATTTACAATTATCAAGTAAAAATCGCGAATTATTAGCAAAATTATTAATCAATATGAACGAAAAGAAATAAAAAGAGACTTTTTTCAGCAATCTGACAAACACTTTACTGAAAAAAGTCTTTTTATAATACATCTATAATATATCAATTAAAATGAAAATTTTTCTTTTAAATTAATATACTAAATACTAATAAATTATTTTTTAACTTTATTTACATATAATATTAAACAAATTTTTAATTATGTAGAGTAATCACTCACAAAAAAATACCTGAAAAACCATAATATTTATGATTTCTCAGGTATTTTTATATAAATCATGCCATTATTCAATATATATTTATTGTATATTTTAATTTTTGTTTACATAATCAATGATTATATCAGCTATATCGCTTAAGGATTTATAACTTGTATTCACGCACAAGTCATAATTTTTCGGATTACCCCATTCCTTACCGGTATAATAAGCGTAATATTCAGCACGTTTGGCATCTTCCTGGTTTAACTCAATAACGGATTTTCCTTCATATACTTTCAAACCGCGTTCTTCTCTGAATTCATCATTTGCACAGACAAATACAGAACATACATTTGGATTATCGCGCAAAATCACATCGGCACAGCGGCCTAAAATAATGCAGTTGCCGTCATTTGCCAGTCGACGCACGATTTCCGCCTCCTGTTCAAACATTTTATGGTTCATCGGTTTTGCACCGCTCATGCCAAAAATATAAAACGGCATGAATTTTAAGGATAACGGCGGAACTTTGTCTTCAAACTCTTTAAGTTGAGCTTCGCTCATATCGCTGATACCGAGCTGTGCCGCCGCCATATGCACGATTTGACGGTCATATAATTTATAACCCAGTTTTTCGGCCAGAATGTTGGCAAGTTCTCTGCCGCCGCTGCCGTATTGACGGCTGATTGCAATAACTGTATTTTTCAAGATAAAAACTCCTTTTATATTAATCTTTTACATTTCTGAATACGAGAGAATAAATAAGTACAATAGCAAAACATACGATAGGGAAATAATATGCCGTTCTGATGGAAGCTTCTTCTACGGAAAAACCGCTAATTAAGAAATTGAGTGCACCGGAGTCCACAAGCCAGCCCATAACCGGCGGTACTACCGCTCCGCCGAGAATTGCCATGATAAGACCTGCAGCACCGAATTTAACTTCAGGACCGAGATTGCGCAGTGCAATACCGTAAATAGTCGGGAACATCAGGCTCATACAGCCGGAAATCGCTATAAGACACCAAATGGACACATCTGCAGGTAAGTAAATCGTACCTAAACAGCATATAATACCGGCAACAGCGAACACTGCCATCATTTTCGCCGGAACGAAATATTTCATCAGATATACACAGACATAACGGAAGATAATGAATAACACCATCGAAATGATGAAATAGTCAACTGCTTCATGTTCTACAATGTGCTCTGTCGTCATAATGTATTTAATCGTCCATGTCCATACTGCTACCTGCACACCTACATAGAAGAACTGAGTAACTACGCCCCAATAGTAACGCGGTTTACTGAATAATTTCTTAAATGCTTCCGGTACTGTCATTGCAGTTCTCGCATCTTTTTCATTTAATTTACTTTTAAAGAAAATAAGCCATAAAATCACTGCTACAAAAATCAAACCGATATACGGCACACAAATCCAGAACAGTTCCGTATGTCTGATAGCAGCAAGTTCATCAGCTGACATTGCCATACGTGCATCAAGGTCAGCCGGATTTAAATTGGCAAGAATTAAATATTTAGCTAAAAACAAGCCGGCAATAGAACCTACAGGATTGAACGCCTGAGCAAAATTCAAGCGACGTACGCTGGTTTCCTGTGCACCGAGCGACAGTACGAACGGATTGCAGGTCGTTTCCAGTACGGACAGACCACATGCCAAAACAAAAATGGAAACGAGAAACAGATTATAATTCTGGAGCAGTGCCGCAGGAACGTAACCAAAAGCACCGACCATGTAAAATCCGAGACCGACAAGTACGCCGACACGGTAGGAATATTTTTTTATAATAAATGCCGCCGGCATCGCCAGCACTGCGTATGCACCGTAAAATGCAACCTGTACCAAAGATGAATCCACTGCTTTTATCATGAAAATCTTGGCAAACGCTGGTACAAGTGTATCATTCATGTTATTGAGCAGCCCCCAAAGAGCAAAACAGAAAACCAGCAGGAAAAAATACAATCTATATTCTTTGGCAACAATAGGTATATTGTTGTTCGGTTTATTATCCATAATTCAACTCTCCTCAAAATCCTAAAAGTTTATTCCGTAACAACGCCTTTTTGCAGCATAATATTGGCATAAAGTGCGGCTTCGCTCGTTGCGATGATAGCATACGCTGTTTTCGCTTCTTCATAAAAAGCAAATCTTTCAATATTACCGATTGCTTTTTCACCGCGTTCATCGTATTTGGCTACGATTTTTTTATATTCATCCCAAATCGGCGTTTCTACCGTATCACCCGGCATAACTTCCATCAGAGATACCGGTTTTTCTACATATATATCCAATGGAAATACTTGCAATATAGCATCTAAAATTTCCGGTACGCCATGTCCGTCACACCTTATAACAACAGCATCTTTTCCCATTGACTGCGCCGGAAAATTGCCGTCGCCGATAACAATTCTGTCGCTGTGTCCCATTTCGCAAAGAATTTTCAGTAATTCCGGTGATAATATTTTCGGTATATTTTTCAACATAATATATTCTCCTTTACTCTTTTGTATATTTCATCCCATTTAGCACAGTCGTGCGGCTCATATACCGTCACATTTTCCGAATTGGCAATTATCTTTCGTGCCTGTTTTATATCATAGATAGCGCCCAAAGAAATAAGCTGTAAGGCTATATTGCCCATTACAGTCGCTTCGACAGGACCCGCCACTACTTTTCTACCGCATATATCCGCTGTCAGCTGACAAAGAAGTTTACTTTGAATTCCCCCGCCAATCATGTTTATAGCCGTATATTTTTTACCGGTGCATTGTTCGATTTCTTCCAGGGCAAATCTGTATTTTATCGCCAGGCTCTGGTCAATAACACGTACGATTTCCGCTTCACTGCACGGCACATACTGACCGGTACGACTGCAGTAATCTTTTATTTTCTGCGGAATATTGCCCGCCGGAATGAATTCACTGTCATCCGTATCAATGAAAGCGTCAATATCACCGACAGCGCATGCCATCTGTTCCAGCTCGCCAAAACCGTAAGTCCTGCCTTCTCTAATCCATTGACGGCGGCTTTCCTGAATTAACCACAAGCCGATGATATTTTTCAGGAATGATGTTTTGTTATCGGCTCCGCCTTCATTCGTAATATTGAGCTGCTGTGATTTTTCATTAATGACCGGTTTGTCAAGCTCGGTTCCCAGAAGCGACCATGTACCGCATGACAAGAATATGAAATCGTCCTGCTGCGTCGGTACAGCTGCCATTGCTGACTGTGTATCATGTGCAGCGACAGCAATAATGTCCATTTTATCCACACCGAGTTCATCACAAATATCCTGTGTTAATGTACCGATTTTCGTTCCCGGTTTGACAATAGGCGTGAATATTTCTTTTGGTAACTCCAAATTTTCAATAATTTCTGATGACCATTTTTTATTTTCCGCATCCAACAACTGCGTAGTAGATGCAATCGTATATTCCGTAGCTTTTTCACCGGATAGGAAATAATTCAGTAAATCAGGCATTAACAGCATTGTCTTGGCACGGCTCAACAATTCCGGACGCTGTTTTTTCAGTGCCAGCAGCTGAAATACCGTATTGATTTCCATAAACTGATTGCCGGTAATTTGATAAAATTTATCTTTATCCATTTTCGCAAAGGCTTCCGTCAGCATGCCTTCCGTTCTGCCGTCACGATAATGCACCGGATTGTCAAGCAGTTTGCCGTCTTTATCCAACAGACCGAAATCAACACCCCATGTGTCAATACCGATACTTTTGATATTGCCTATTTTCTTGGATTTAATCAGCCCTGTCTTTATATCATGAAATAATCTGAGTACATCCCAATACATTGTACCCAATAAATTTACCGGTTCATTGGCAAAACGGTGAATTTCCTGTAATGTTATCTTCTCTCCATCGAAACTGCCGACTATCGCTCTGCCGCTGGATGCACCAAAATCCAAAGCCAGAACCTTAATATTTTCCTCCATTTTTTCACTCCTCTGTACTTTTTATCATTTATGGTTTTCCTTTTTTGTTGTTGATTTAATTATATCAATCTGTTTTTGTTAATTCTTGTTGTATTATCACTAAAAATGGTACTATATTCACATTTAAAAAATAATTAGAATTTTTATTATTAATATAAAAAAAGGCAGTGAAAAGCCGTTAAACTTTTTCACTGCCAAAATTAAGAGTATATTAATCTTCCTGATAGTGCTTATAACCCGGATGTCTGCCTTTTACGCCGTAGTAATTGCGCAGATTGATAAGTTTATCAATATTTTCACGGGAAATTTCCTTTGGACCGCCCAGTAAATACGCATTTAAATTAATTTTAGCGAACAACTCAAGCGTTTCCATTTTATAATAAGCTTCTACCAGATTGGAACCCATTGTCAATGCTCCGTGATTTTCTAAAAGCACAGCATCGTGTTCCTGAATATAAGGGGCAATTGCTTCCGGTACTTCATATGTAGAAGGAGTACCGTACGGAGTAATCGGAATGGAGCCGAGCGATACGACCGTTTCAATCATATCGTATCTGTCAAGCGGCACATGAGCCACAGCAAAACCCGTAGCTGTAGGCGGGTGAGCGTGAAGTACGGCACCTACATCTTCACGGTCGGCATAGCAGCGCAGGTGCATTTTTATTTCCGAAGACGGACGATATCCTTCGTTCGCTTCCAGAATTTCACCTTCTGCGTTGATATGCACCAGTTTTTCCGGTGTAATGAAACTTTTGCTGATACCGGTCGGCGTAGCCAAAAATGTGCCGTCTTCCAATTTTACAGTAATATTGCCGTCATTTGCCGCTACCCAGCCGAGCTGCCACATTTTATGGCAGATGTCGCAAATCTGTTCTTTTATTTCTTCATAAGCCATTAATTTTTCATCCTCCAAGATTTTATCGGTATTTTTAATGTGCGGCAATACTTGATACGAAGCATTACCGCACTGATTTTAATTATTTATATAACGGTCCGTAGTTTTTGCAGGCTCTGAAATCCTGACCTTCTTTATCCATACCAAAAGCGTTCCAAGCAGCCGGACGGAAAATCTTGTCTTCCGGCACGTTGTGCATGCAAACAGGAATTCTGAGCATGGAGCATAAAGTGATTAAGTCGGCACCGATATGACCGTAGCTGATAGCACCGTGATTTGCACCCCAGTTGTTCATAACGTCATAAGCGGATTTGAAAGCACCTTCACCTGTCAGACGAGGAGCAAACCATGTGCAAGGCCAAGTATAGTCCGTACGTTTCCAAAGTTTATCGGAAACTTCTTCCGGCAGTTTTACTGTCCAGCCTTCTGCAATCTGAAGCACAGGTCCTAAACCTTTTACAAGATTTAAACGAACCATAGTAACAGGCATTTCACTATTTGTCAGGAAACGGGAACTAAATCCGCCGCCTCTGAAATATCCGTTATCGGCAGGGCACCACTGTGTTGCATCAAGACATGCTTTCTGGTCTTTTTCCATCATTTCCCAGAACGGTTTGATAACACCGTTGCCGTTTTCGTCTTTTGCTTCGCCGCAGGCATCAATGCAGGCAGCACCGGAATTGATTAAATGAATGAAGCCTTTAGACTCTTTCGCAACGCCTTCCAATTCATAACCTGTTGCTTTTTTTACTGCTTCCGGGCTCCAATAAGTTCTTACATCGGCAAAAATCTGTGCCGTGTTGGTCAAAAGTTTACCGAACAACATACCAACACCGTTCAAAGTATCATTTTCCGTTGCCAGAATATACGGTTCTCTTGCGCCGTTCCAGTCGAATGAAGAATTCATCATTGCTTCCGGGAAGTCGCAGTTCGGATAAAAGTCCGTCCACTGTCTTTGACCCTGGAAACCGCCGGCTATAGCGTTATGACCTACTTTTTCTTCTTCACAGCCTTCAGGCAGATTTTGATTTCCGTTGTAAAGGTCTTTTATAATGCACATCATTTTTACAACGAATTCCCATGCTTCTTCTTTTTCAGCGTCGGATTTGCGGCAGAAATCAGGATTTTTGTCGAAACCTTCCTTGCAGTTTTCTTTTGTCCATTTCAATGCTTTTTCAAATTCCGCATGGTCATAAATGCCTTCTGTCATACGGCGGATAATTTCAACTTCATCAACGGATTCAACACGCATGCCGAGATATTCTTCAAAAAATTCCGGATTAATAATGGAACCGGCAATACCCATAGTGATAGAACCGATTTGCAGATAGGATTTTCCTCTCATTGTAGCTACTGCCACAGCCGCACGACCGAAACGGAGCAGTTTTTCCTGTACATCTTCCGGAATTTCAGTTTCATCCGCATCCTGTACGTCATGGCCGTAAATTCCGAAAGCAGGCAATCCTTTTTGCGCATGACTTGCCAGAACGGAAGCGAGATAAACCGCACCTGGGCGTTCCGTACCGTTGAAACCCCATACGCCTTTAATCGTTTTCGGGTCCATATCCATTGTTTCAGAACCGTAGCACCAGCAAGGAGTTACTGTTAAAGTGATATCTACGCCTTCTTTTTTGAACTTTTCAGCGCAAGCGGCAGCTTCCGCTACACGGCCAATAGTTGTATCTGCGATTACAACTTTTACCGGTTCACCATTGGAATATTTGAGATTTTCCGTAAACAATTTAGCAGCGGCTTTTGCCATGCCCATTGTCTGCTCTTCCAGGGACTCTCTTACTTTTAAAACGCCTCTGCGTCCGTCAATCGTCGGACGGATACCGATTACAGGATAATCGCCGATTAATCTGTTTGTTGCCATTTCAAATTCCTCCTAAAAATATCTGTTAAATTATTGTTTTTTGTTGTATACTTTAGATGTTTACTTTGTGCTTCATTTGATGATTAAATTATAACAATCTTAATTTTTTAATTCTTGTTGTATTATCACCAAAAATATGACGATATTCACATTTTACAAATTGTAGTAAAATTTATATTTTTACTAACCTAATGTCTACTTTAAATTTATATATTTTTTTGAGGGAGTGTCATCAAATGAAACAAACATCCTATAATGAACAAAGAGAACGGGGCAATTTCTCTTTTCCGGTGGAATATCACTATGTGACAAATCATCATCCGCGCTACAACATGCCGTATCACTGGCATATACAATATGAAATAATCCGTGTGCTTCAGGGAAAAATCATAATTACGATTGATGAAAATGAATATTCGGCGGAGCAGGGCGATTTTCTGTTTGTTCCGGACGGAGCTGTTCACGGCGGTAAAGCCTTTTTAGAAAACACAATTTATGAATGTATGGTTTTTGATAAACGATTATTTGAAACGGATATCGGCGAAAGCGGTATGCTACAAAAATTTTTCGACCACCAAATCGTAATAAACAGTCATTACACTAACGACAACGTAGGTTTAAAAGAAATAGTCTGGATGATGTTCAGAACATTGAAAAATAAATATGAAGGTTTTGAATATATCGTTAAAGGAGCTCTACTTGCTTTTTTCGGACTCGTTTTAAAAAATAAATTGTATACTGTATCTTTAACAAATTTTATTAATAACAATCAGCGCAATATCTATAAATTGAAAAAAGTCTTCCACTTAATCGAAACATCATATAATCAGCCATTGACACTAGAGGAGCTGGCTTCTACTGCCGATTTGTCCCCTAAATATTTCTGTCGTTTTTTCCAGAATATGACGAACAAATCGCCGATTTCGTATTTAAATTATTACCGCATTGAATGTGCCTGTACAAAACTGATAAACGATAATGAAGCTTCTATAACAGATATTGCTTATGATTGCGGATTTAACGATTTGTCATATTTCATAAAAACTTTCCGTAAATACAAAGGTACTACGCCAAATAAATATCTCAAAAATTATCAGCAGATGACAAAAAAATAATTTGCACAAAAAAGCCACTATGAAAAACTCACAGTGGCTTTTTTCTATTTTAAAAATTTCTGCACGGCACTGCCGTTTAAGTAATTACACAATCTACCCTGATAACGGTTATTATCCTGCATGAATTTGACGATTTCATCGCGAATTTTCCACCAACCGGTCTGCCAGTTGCTAAACAGCGTATTTTCCGCCGGTGCTCTGCCGATTAAGCGTTGAAGGACAATGTCAGGCGACAGATTTTCAAGAAAGTCGACTACACGCTGTTTATAATGCTCGCAGGAAATTATTTCAAATTCACCGTTTTGATACTGTTCTGCCATCTTCGTATTTTTGACAATATACAAAGCGTGCAGTTTCACCTGGTCGACGCCGAGTGCAGAAATCACTCTTGCCGTTTCGATTAAGTCCTTATCCTCATCCCACGGCAAATCCAATATCACGTGCGTACAGCATAAAAGTCCGTATTTTTTTATGCGCAGTACGGCATCGATATATTCCGCCAGACCGTGACCGCGGTTGATTTTTTCCAGCGTTTTGTAATTAATCGTCTGAAGGCCCAGTTCCACACATATATCTATCTTTTTTTCTGCGGCAATCCGTGCCAGAATTTCCAGATATACATCATTGACGCAGTCGGGACGCGTTGCAATATACACTGCCACTATATCATCACATTGACAGGCTTCACGCACATAACTTTCTAATTGTTCGGGCGGCATATACGTATTGCTGAAATTCTGAAAGTACGGTATGAATTTTTTTGCTTTATATTTGGGCACGATATGTTCCTTGTTCATGCGTATCTGCTGTGTTACGGAAAGTTCCGGCGGCAGATTTTCATATCCCGCTCCGATACTGCCGCAAAATGTACAGCCGAACCTGCCGCATGAGCCGTCGCGGTTCGGACACGTCAGCGGCAGTCCGATAGGCAGTTTATAGACTTTCTCGCCGTAACGCTGTTTCAAATAATCGGAAAAAGCATAGTATATCATATAAGTATATCTCCCTGCTGTATCTGCTGATAGGAAACTTCACCGTTTTCATAAGCGAAAAGCATGGCATTAGTCCGTTTTTCAACTTTATTCTGCAATGCCTTCACCATATCATAGGCAAAAATTTCCAATGTAAATTTCTTCTTCAAATCACGCCATGACTTAAACTGATAATTTTTAATGTATTTTTGTGCCTGCTCGCTCATATAAAAATCATCGGCAGTCTGTTTTGCCATATCCCGCCACGGCAGAAACTCCGGACGAAACTTGCCGCTGTCGCTTAAAAGTGCGTCAAATTTCAACATATCCCAGATAAAATCCTTACATGCGAATTTATCATTAACTTTGATGAAATCCGCCAGAAATTTATACAGATTTTTCGGCGCGTGCGGTGCAAGATGAAGTTTCTCTTTCTTCCAGTAAGTCGTAAAATCGGCAAAAAATCCGTAAGCATTCTGCCCGTACAAACTGATTAAATGCGTTATCGTATGGCGGAACCTGCCTGCATTGTAATACATTTCAACGATATCGACAAAAATCTGCAAAAAGCGCATTGTCTTATAATCCATATACTTGTTGCTGATGACCTGATACGGAGCCTGCGGCATATACACATAACCGTGTTCTTCAACTAAATCGTTCATCGCCGCACCCTTTAAAAGTTTCAAAAATCCTACCTGCAGCATATCGGCCTGCAACAAATACACATCGTTGAACGATTTGGCAAATGAATTCAAATCTTCGTACGGCAGCCCGATAATCAAATCCACATGCAGATGAATATTGCCGTAAGCCATGATGGATTTTATATTGTCCGTCATTTCCTGCCACGGATTGGCACGGCTTATCTGACCGAGTGTCTTTAAATTTGTCGACTGAATACCGATTTCAAACTGAATTCGTCCTTTCGGCATATTTTTTAAAACTTCTTTAATTTCCTCATCAATATGGTGAGCGACAATTTCAAAATGAAAATTCGTCCGGCAGTCCTGCTCGGCAATAAATTTTAAAATCGGCAAGTAATGCGTCTTATCCGCATTAAAAGTTCTGTCTACGAATTTTACCTGGCGCACATCATGGTCGATAAAAAATTTCAGCTCGGCAAAAACCTTATCAAGCGAACGATAGCGCACCCCTTTAGTAGCGCATGACAGACAATATTTGCATGAATACGGACAGCCGCGCGAACTTTCATAGTAAATTATTCTGTCCTTGAGATTTTCCACATCCTCCGCATCATACGGAAAAGCGATACTGTCCAAATCGTCTACCGTAACGGCAGCACTTTCCTCTATTGTATTATCTGCGTTTCTTTTCGCCACTCCTTTTATATTTATCCGCTCATTGTCTTTTCCTTCGATAAGCAGTTTCACTAAAGCATGAAACGCCTCCTCGCCTTCGCCACAGACTACATAGTTCACCATAGGAAACGACTGCATAAAAGCCTTCGTGTCATATGATACCTCAGGACCGCCGCAGACGATTTTACACTCGGGACAAAGACGATGTACCAGCGGCAGAAGCTGCTTCACCAGTTCAATATTCCAGATATAGCACGATATCGCCAAAATATCCGGCTCTTCATCAAAAATCTGATTGGCGATATCAATCAAATGATTGTTGATTGATACTTCCAGTATTTTCATATCGCAATCCAAATCACTGCAGTTTTTATATAAATAGCGCACGGCAAGCGATGAATGAATGTACTTAGCATTTACCGCCGTCAGTAAAACTTTCACGAACAAACCTCCCAGTATTATATTGTTCATTTTTCTTTGCTACCTGGAAAAATGAACAGCAAATAGAAATAGCACAATAATTGCATTAATGATATAATATCAATGTTACATTAAATTTCGGCAATGTGTTTTCCTGCCGTAAATAATTTAAACTGTAACACATATTATCTTATATATAAGGGGATTTGGCAAATGAAACTTGTTGTAACAGTTGTAGGTAAAGACCGTGTCGGCATTATTGCTACGGTGAGCAGTGTTCTTGCAGAAAATAATGTAAACATCATCAGCATTAATCAGAATATCATGAACGGATTTTTTAACATGGTATTAATTGCTGAAATGAACGACAAAGATATCAAATTACAGGAACTGCAAAAAGTTCTCAAAGAAAAAGGTACTGAACTGAAAGTAGATATCAAAGTCCAGCACGAAGAAATTTTCAATGCTATGCACACTATTTAAGATAAAAAATTTTAATTTGGAGGAACTTTCGTGATTACAGTAAATGATATCTTAGAAACTAATCGCATGATAACGGAAAACAAATTGGACGTGCGCACTATTACTCTCGGTTTAAGCCTCAGAGACTGTGCTCATCCTAATTTAAAACAGTTTTGCGACAATGTTTATGATAAAATCACCAAATCCGGTGAATTTCTGGTAAAAACAGGCGAGGATATCGCCAGTGAATACGGTATTCCTATCATTAACAAACGTGTTTCCGTAACACCGATTGCCATTGCAGCTGAAGCCTGCAAAACAGATACCTACGTACCTGTAGCTGAAGCAATGGATAAAGCGGCGAAGGAAATCGGCATCGATTTTATCGGCGGTTTTTCTGCACTGGTGGAAAAAGGCTACACTAACGGCGACCGCATTTTGATAAATTCCATTCCGCAGGCACTGACTGTGACTGATTTGGTCTGCTCATCCGTGAATTTGGGCTCGACAAAAGCCGGTATCAATATGGATTGTGTACGTGAAATGGGCGAAATTGTAAAACGTACGGCTGAACTCACTCGCGACCGTGAAGCAATCGGCTGTGCCAAACTCGTAATATTTGCCAATGCTCCCGGCGACAATCCGTTTATGGCCGGTGCCTTTCACGGCGTAAGCGAAGCAGAAAAAGTAGTAAGTGTCGGCGTCAGCGGTCCGGGCGTTGTAAAACACGCGCTTGAAGGTTTAAAAGGCGCTGATTTTACTGAAGTTGCCGAAACAATTAAAAAGACAGCTTTCAAAATCACCCGTGTCGGCCAGCTTGTGGCTAAAGAAGCCTCCAAACGTCTTGGGGTACAATTCGGTATTATCGACCTGTCGCTCGCTCCTACTCCGGCAGTCGGCGACAGCGTTGCACACATTCTCGAAGAAATGGGACTGGAAAGCTGCGGTGCTCCGGGTACAACGGCAGCTCTTGCTCTTTTAAATGATGCTGTCAAAAAAGGCGGTCTTATGGCTTCCTCCCATGTCGGCGGATTGAGCGGTGCTTTCATTCCGGTAAGTGAAGATGCAGGCATGATTGATGCTGTAGCCCGCGGCAGTCTTTCTATCGAAAAACTTGAAGCTATGACCTGCGTATGCTCCGTAGGCCTTGACATGATTGCCGTTGCCGGTGATACTCCTGCTTCTACGATTTCCGGCATTATCGCCGATGAAGCTGCTATCGGCATGATTAATAATAAAACAACGGCTGTCCGTATCATTCCTGTTCCTGGCAAAAAAATCGGTGATACGGTAAACTTCGGCGGACTTCTCGGTTACTGTCCGATTGTCAAAGTCCGCAGCGAATACAGCTCCGATGCCTTCATTGCACGCGGCGGTCGCATTCCTGCACCTGTCCGCAGCTTAACAAACTGATAAAAATAAAAAATTTAAAAATAAGTGTTGACAAATTATATTGATATAGATATAATATTAAATGTTCTCAAGAGAGATTTCTCGAATGAGACATGCGCCCATAGCTCAGCTGGATAGAGCACACGCCTTCTAAGCGTGCGGTCGCAGGT
>OGYT01001452.1_pt1 | contig 15514 bp, 9 predicted proteins | sample 1576631 | NCBI WGS metagenome assembly OGYT01 (sample SAMEA3541588, study PRJEB24748) | human gut metagenome | biome: human gut; feature: human-associated habitat; material: faeces | place: China | collected 2012
TCGCTTTTAGCACTGTATATTTATAAATAGTTCCCCTCCCGCATTTATCGGCGATACAGGTATAATTCTCTCATGTTGAAGCCGATGATCATCAGATCCAATATTACTTCTGTTGCTGCATGGCAATAGGGTGGTTATTTTTTTAAGCAAAAAAATCCCGGCTGTGGGATTTTTCTCCAAAAGCCGGGATCCTGTTAATTTTTAAAATCTTTTTTCTTAATCTTCTTTTGTTTTCTTTCCAAAGAAACCTGCTGCGCCTAACACAATAGCAGATACAAACAGCACGATCTCTTTTCCAGCACTCTGTCCGGTCTTTGGAAGAGCTGCTAACGGAACTTCATCTTCCGGGATAGAAACCGGTTCCTGTGGAAGAGCTTCTGTTGGAAGTTCAGCTAACGGAACTGTTTCCTCCTGAATGGTCACTCCAGGACCTCCATTGCTTGTGACAATAGAACCATGGCCGCCGCTGCTGCTTCCACCACCAGAGCCGCCGCCTCTGTTAGAAGTAGAATTGCTGTTATAATATACATTGAATACCAGATCACCATTTAAACTGCCTGCCGGCTGTCCGCCTTCGTAACGGATCCAGGTATATCCGTCAATCGCTTTGTTAAGCAGGGCATTTACATCATAGCTGCTGCCTTCCTCCATGTAATCAGAGTTGTAGGAAGCAGTAATGCTTGCACCTGTTCGCTCATTAATGTAATTGATCACGATATTATACTGGCTTGGAAGTACCCATTTTGCGTAGATGGTCTTTTCTTCCTGTCCTTTAGATACATCATTAATATCCTCAGATACCTTAGAATCAGCTGTAAAACGTATGTTTAACAGCTTATTTAATTCTGCCCAGTTGCCGCTTCTTGCATAATCTACTGCTGCACCTTCGTTATCAGCTACATACCAGCCTGCAAATTTGTATCCGTCTCTTACAGCCACCGGAAGTTCGCCTTCAGTTAAGTTCATGCTGTTTCCGAAAACGGTGTAGTCTGCTGCATAGCGGTCGGAAGTTTCTTCCGGATTTCCTGTATTTCCTACTGCACTGCCATCACCACGGGTATTGACTAATGCCATATTTCCCTGTACAGCAGTACCGAAAGCATTGATCTTGCCTTCTGTTGCGTCATAATGAAGAACAGATACAGGAGCCCATACATATGCATTGCCGCCAGTGCCGTTTAAGTCTTCTGCTGCGGTGTTGTAGCGGAAGGAATATGCATACTTATCACCGGTGTTCGGATCATAGTATACAAAATCATTCACATCAGATGCTGCTTCTTTGTTTGCAGACTGATGAAGGTCGAAACGAGTCAATGCGGTGTGTGAGGTATTGATCGGAGCTGCATAGTTTTCTCCGCTTCCCAGTTCTTCAGAACCGATCATTGGGTTCAGTTCTGCAAACGGCATACCCTTTAAGTTATCACCATAACGCATATTCGCTGTAGTTGCCTGGAAGGAACCGCCTAATACATAATCACGGCCAAAATACTTATCAGACCTAGGATTTCTTTTTTTATCCGCAAATTGATTTCCGGTTTCTGCTGCTGTATCATACTCCCCAGACTGAACAGCAATTACATTATTTCCATACTGCTTAACCGCATTTTTAGTAGGGCTGGCGATCGTAATGGCGCTTGGATTATCCTTTAATTCTAAGACGCTATTGGTAATCGACAGATTTCCTTTTGCCTGATAAATACCTGACATATATTTAGATGAATAACGTAATCCACCATTATTATTTGCAATTACCTTTGAATCAGAGATTTCTGATTCATACTCGATCCATACACCGCCATATGGGTTATTGTTTGCTTCGATCACGGAGCCATTAGTCATTTCCAGACCACCCATCTGCATGATACCACAGGAGTCCTCACTGTCATTAGCGGTAAATGTAGTTTTATCTATAACTGTTTTTGAACTTGCAAATCCTGCATTTGTATTATGGTTTCCATCCATATGGATCTCAGAATCTGCAAACCGATACTTACGTCCCGGAGCCGTATCTTTGCCTATCTCACTGGGCTTTCCATAATTGTAGCCATTATAACCATTATTGCTGATCGATAAAACAGATCCATTTACTACTTCTAAAATATTTCCATCTGCAGAATATGACTCATCCTTGTATCCATCACTGGTATTAGCCTCAAGATTGACTGTGGCATTATCAAATACCACTGGATCCATATGTTCGTTAAAATATTCCTTGGATGTGTCAATATTATGGCGATAAATACCATGCTGCTGGTTCTTATTAGATTTAAGCTCTGCATCATGTACTTCAAGGCGTCTCTGTCCCTTTGCTCCTCTTACCAGAACAACGCCTGAACCTGTGAAACCACAGCCCTGACCTTTAGTTACAGCCTGACCATCATCATAACCTCCGCCAGAATAAGTATTGGGAACAATGGTCACAGACTCTTCAACATCAAAAGTCCCACCACCGATCAGATTAAATTCTGCATCGCTACTATCATACCCTACATGTCCTACACGAAGACCATTGTTATAATCTTTAATTGTGATCGTATTTCCGTTTGTATTAAAAGTTGTTTTTCCACTCTCTACAAACACAGCCGCAGCTGTATTATGTGTTTCCTTTGCCTGCCCTTCAAATGTAACATCACCTTCTAACACCACCTCAGCATCTTCCCTGGTGATGATCTGTGCCCGTATATAATCACCGCCCTTTAACAGAACAGTCATTCCGGAAGCATCAATGATGACCTTTTTATGGTTATTTTCGCCATTGGAATAATCACCAGCCTGAACTTCCAGAACCTTATTTTCAGAAGCTGCTGCTGCCTGAACAGCATCATTGATCTGATCCTGAGTCATATCCGGGCTGACCACAGCATCTGCTGCCTTCACCACTTTCTTCGTAAATGCCACAGCATACTCTGAAAAATGCTCTGCCTCAAAGGAAACCTCCGAACCGGTCTCACCGGCTACATCTTCTGCTGCTACCTGGGTGAGTTTGTCTTCTGTATCATCTACATGAAGGACTGAAACCTTATCTGCCTGGGCGATCTTTTCTTCGATCTCAGTTCCTGTAAAGGTTACAAGAACTGTTCCATCTGCCCATGCGCTGTATACAGTATCCGCATCTGCCAAAGTGATGTCATAGACCACTACATCCTGGATCTGGTTTTCCTGTGGATCTAACTGTGCTACCTTACCGGCTTCGATGTCTTCTACCACTTTATCTTTAGACTGCTCTGTTACTTCTTCTACATGAAGCTTCGCATCGGCGGAAATACCGCTTTCCCTGGTATTCCATTTTGCAGTAACAGTGACACCATTGATTTCAGTACTGTCTTCTGCTTCATATACAGACAGGTCTTCATTATCCATTTCAACAATGATCTCTGCATCAGCTTCTACGTTTTCGATCTGGTAAGTCTGGAACTTCTCACCATCATTCTTTCCTGCATTTTTCTTCTGTGCATTGGAAGCAGATGCTGTATCTATATCTTCTACTGCAGAAATCTCAGCACTTTCACAGGAAATATTTTTGATCACATAGCCTTCCTGCGCTTCTACAGTAAACACAGCATTTTTGCCGGCTGTCACAGATGATGGGCCTTCTACTTTTGCTCCTTCATCCGGGTCAACGGAATAAGTCAGCTTGTATGTACCTTTCTTCGCCTCAGAGTTCTCTTTTACTGTACTCTTGCCGCCTTCAGGACCATTTGCTTCTTCAGTACCAGACTGTCCGCTGCCTTCATTCCCGGATCCGTTTTCATCTTTATTTTCTTCAGATTTATTTTCCCCAGAACTGTTTTCGCTGCTGTCTTCACCAGCGTTTTCTCCCTTTTCAGACTCTCCCTGATTCTCTCCCTGATCAGAGCTTTCTCCCTTTTCGCCGGAATTTTCATTTCCAGAATTTTCCTCTCCGGAATTTTCTTCTCCGCCATTTTCGCCTTCAGAGTCGTTCCCGTCTCCATTTTCTTCTTCGGATCCGCCCTCTTCAGGATCATTGCCGGAATCTTCTCCTGCGTCTGCTTCCCCAGAACCGCCGTTTTCTTCCTCACCGCCAGCTTCCTGTCCTTCCTCACTTCCGTTTTCCTGGGACTCTGCCTCTGCTGCATATACCATATTTACACAGGAACCAATATTGGAAAATGCCAGTGATAATGCTGTCAGCATAGCAAGATAACGTGAACGCTTTTTAAATTCATTCCTTTTTACCATACACTTTTCCTCCTCATCTATCTCCCTATAGTACATCGTTTCGTAAATAACTGTACCAGTAAATACAACATGATAACTGCTCATGATCTTCACTGTTATATATGATTTTTTCTGATGAACTAATCATACAACAGCAGGCATTTCATAAACCATTTCACAAATACTGAAAAATTTAATAATTTCAACATTTTTTATATTTGTAACCGTAATGTAACCATTTTTTATAACTTATAACTGACTGTCTCCTTTGGCACGGCTTCCCCGCTCTGTCTTTTTCCTTCTTTCTTTCGCTTTTAACAGCTCCTCTGGCAGATCCAGCCATTCTTTTAATGGGATACTTTCCGTCTGCACCTCTGCTTTTCCCCCGCATGCCTTGCGAAATGCTGCAATGATCCTGTTTTCTACGGAAACTGCCTTTTCTGGTTTCAGGTCATTTACCAGGATCAATATCTGTTCCCGGTTGTATCTGGTATAAATATCACTTCTCCGTAACGACGTACATACACACTGATCCAGCTTGTCCATATACTCCTGCTGTTTTTCCTCTTCTGCCACAGCAATTCCCTGACGGTCTCTTATGGTGCATACCATCAATATCCCCTGGTGTCTTCTTCGTTCTGCTGCCCTTGCTTCCATACGGTAACAATCAATAAAACCTGGATAACTGCAGCAATATGCCCCAGGGATCCATTCCTTTTCACATAACCACTCTTTTATGTTTTCCAGATTTTTCGGCTGCTTCTCCATATACTGGCGTAAGGACTTAAACCGTTCCCACATCTGCTCCGAAACCGCCATTCCCTGCTCCGCAAAAATGGCTTTTACCCCATCTTTATAGGCTTCTACTGCTTCTTTATACTTCTGCATTCCCATAAAGCCATCCATTTTCAGCTTTGTCCATTCTTCTGTAGGATATAAACGCATAGCATCCTTCGTTACCTGGACCAGGCTTTTATAATCTTCCTGCTGCTTTAAGATCTGGCACAATGCCTGTACACATTTAAAATAGATCTCCTGGAAATGGCCTCTTAAATTCTCCACCCATACTTCACCGGAAAGCGGGGCTAAAAACTCCCCTCCATAAAGGCTGCACGCTTTTTCCAATAATCCTCTCCGGACTGATACATCCGTTTCGCCCCGGCTCTGTTCCCACAGCTGCTCTAAAAGAACCGCATCCATCTGAAAATCCCCCATGCCTTCAGGTTCTGTGAGATAGTAAATATTTTTATCCACCATCACATATGTATGCTCCGGAAGTGCTGACTGCATCAGAAGCTTTCTCAGCCTGCTGGCATTAATACGCAGTGCATTGGCTGCATCTGTTGTCTTCCTGTCATACAGCGCATCCTGCAGCGCTGTTCTTGTAATGCCTTTTGTTCCTGCATAAGCTAAAAGAAGAAACAGCTGGCAGGCTTTCCCTGTTATAGATGTATGCAGCGAAATTATCTCATCCCCTGAAGTCAGCCGCATCGTCCCCAATGTCTGAATATATAATGTACGTTTTTGCTCCCCCTGGTCTGTCTGTTTCATGTACATAATATGCCTCTTTCCGATAAAATATGAATGGTAGGGATCCGTTTATTTTTGATTTTTTTATTGTAGCACATCTCCAATTTTTGGGAATATTATTTTCTGTAACTTTCTTAAAAAAATTTTGAAATTTTTTCCTCATAAAACTATTGATTTTTCCCTTTTCTTATGGTATTATCATTACTGCTTGTAAAAGCCATGGGCGAATTCCCGAGTGGCCAAAGGGGACAGACTGTAAATCTGCTGGCACTGCCTTCGGTGGTTCGAATCCACCTTCGCCCATTTACATACCTGCTAAGGGTGACAGTGCCTGCACGTATGCATTCTGATTTCAGCGATAGGTATGTATGAAAAAGAATATGCCGTAGTGGCGGAACTGGCAGACGCCCGGGACTTAAAATCCCGTGGGTAGTGATACCCGTACCGGTTCGATTCCGGTCTACGGCAGCTTTTAGAACAGAGCCTTTGTGGTTCTGTTCTTTTTTTACATAAATAATATTTTCTGTTTACAGAGCCTGCCAACGTCAGCTTCTTCCAGACACATGCCATCAAAAAAATGAGCAGACCACAAAAAAAGTCTGCTCAAAAATATTTCTGATATCCGCAGCCGGTCTGATCCCGGCTGTTTTTATATTTTATATCTTTTCTTTTAACTGTCTATTCCCGTCCAACTGCCTCCGGCCGTTCTTTTTCTTTCGCTTCTTCCCCGTCCTCCACAAATCTGGATCTTAACACTGGATAGAAATCTTCCGGATGAGAAGTAAATACAGCACCGCTGTAAGCAGGCATTCTCACTTTCAAAATGCCATCTTTTACATAGTAGAATAAGATTCCCGCGTTGTATCCCTCTTCTGTTGTGAGGATCGGCCGTCCTAAGATGTCCTCATCGGTCACTCCTAACTGCCATACTGGAATTTCCATAGTGGTCGGCTGAGGCAGATTGGAAATAATAGTCACTGTCTGGTACTTTCCCCACATACGTCCATAGGAAATCTGCTGGTTCGCTGCAAACAATGGCTTTACAGCCCCTTTTCGCAGTGCAGGAAGGCGTTTGTGTATACCGGCCATATAGCGGTGGAATTCCATTAATTCCAGGTCTTCTCTTCCCCATGGATAGGTTCGCCGGCTGTCAGGATCTGTCCAGCCGCATACACCAGCTTCATCACCGTAATACAGCGTAGGTGCACCTGGCCAGGTCATCTGGATCATGACCGCTTCTCTCATAACACATTTCTTTACGTTTTCAGAAGCCCGCTCCGGCCCCATATTGCCAATACGGCCTACTACCTGGTTTGTTCTGGTAAGGAAACGGGAATGATCATGGTTTGACAGCTGGTTCATGGCTGTAAATACAATATTCGTTTGCATCCGGCTCATATGATAAGCCATGGCATCAAAGAAAGACTGGCCATTTCCGTAAAGTCCGCCGTTATAGCTGTCACTGTGCTTTTCCATACCTGTAAGAAACCATGTGACCGGCTCCATAAAGGCATCATAATTCATAATAGAATCCCATTCATCTCCCTGAAGCCAGCCAGAAGGATCGCCGTAGTGTTCTGCAAGGATCAGTGCCTGTGGATTTGCCTCTTTTACAGCCTTTCTGAAGCTCTTCCAGAAAGCATGGTTGTATTCCGCTGTATGCCCCAGATCCGCAGCTACATCTAAGCGCCAGCCGTCTGCACTGTAAGGTGGGGAAACCCATTTTCTGGCCACATTTAAAATGTATTCTACTAACTTATCAGAGCCTTCATAATTCAGCTTCGGCAGTGTATCATGCCCCCACCATCCATCATAAGTCTTATTATAAGGCCATGCCTTGTCACTGTTGTCATTGAAGCGGAAAAAGCTGTGATATGGGCTGTCCTTTGAAATATAAGCCCCCGGCTCATAGTCCCCGGAACGTTCATAGATCTGCTCTGCATCCAGCCATTTATTAAAGGATCCGCAGTGATTAAACACACCGTCTAAGATCACCTTCATGCCGCGGTTATGGATCTCTTTTACAAATTCTGCAAAAAAGGCATCACTGGCCTTAAGATTCTCTCTGTCAGCAGAACGGACTACATAACGCTCTGCCTTTTTATTGTCCTCTGCATTCTGATCCACCAGAGAACCGCCGTCTTTTACGATCTTTCCAAAGTGAGGATCAATATGTTCGTAGTCCTGGCAGTCATATTTATGGTTGGAGGGGGATACAAATACTGGATTCAGGTAGATGACCTCTACTCCAAGGCTCTGAATATAGTCCAGCTTGTCCCACACACCCTGAAGATCACCGCCGTAAAAGCAGCCTACATCCATAGTAGACGGATTTCTGCTCCAGTCATTGACCTGATACACTGGTCTTCCAATATAAACATACTCACAGGACTGTACATCATTAGTGGGATTGCCATTGCAGAAGCGGTCCACAAAAATCTGGTACATCACTGCGCCCTTTGCCCAATCCGGGGTATGAAAGCCGGGTGTGATCTTAAAATCAAACTGGTCTGTGTCCTGATCCGATGGTCCCAGACGGTTGTAATGACAGACTTCACCATCTTTTTCGATCTTAAAATGATAAAGTATCTGTGCTTCTTTCACTGTTATCTTATGTTCATAATAATCAAACAGACTGTCAGAAGCAGCTTTTTTCATCAAAACAGCTTTCTTCTTTTCTATATAATAAACATGATCTGCACCGTTTTTTGCCGTCCGCATCCGCACTGTAACCATATCACCGGCATCCGGCTCTGAAGGCATACGATAATCCTGGGTTTCTGCTGAAAACAGGGCTTCCCTGTTTATCTGGGTATCACTCATCACACGTTTGTCCTCTTATTTCCTAAACTCTTGAAAAACATTCGTAATCCGCTCATTTTTCTTCAAAAAATGGCTTCTTACTCATCATTAATATTGTAAATCAATTTTCTTAAATATGCAACACGCCGGTATACCGGTTCTTAACTGCAACAACCTTCTAAACCCCAGTTTTTTCCAGGTGTCCAGACATGGGAAAAGCCTGGCGGGGTAGCCAGGCTTTTCAGGAGAAGGTATTTCGTTTCTTATGGGGTGTAGCAAAAACTATATAATGTATTGGGGGGTTACGTCTATTATAATAGCATAACCCCCCATAAAAGTGTGCACAAATATGAATTTTTTTTACTGTTTTCTGCTGTCAAAATTGACAGACACTTTCTGATCCTGTTTTACACCTCACCGTCATTGTGCATGACAGGTTCATGATTTTTAAATAATCCTTCAAATTCTTCCTGTCCGATCTTCTCTTTTTCAATAAGAAGAGCAGCACAGGAGTGGAGCACATCCTCATGTTCCAGAATGATTTTTTTCGCCTTGCTGTAGCATTCATCTACGATCCGCTTAACTTCCTCATCGATCACATCTGCGATCTCATTTCCATAAGACTTGGTGTGCGCCAGGTCGCGGCCGATAAATACTTCATCCTCATCACTGCCATACTGGATCATTCCCACGCGGTCAGACATACCATACTGAGTGACCATGGCCCTTGCAAGCTTGCTTGCCTGCTTGATATCCTGAGAAGCTCCGGTGGTCACATCCTTGAAAATGATCTCCTCTGCAATACGTCCTCCCAGATCCACCATGATATTCTGAAGCATCTTGCCCTTTGTATTGAACATTTCATCCTTTTCCGGTAGCGGCATGGTATAACCGGCTGCACCAACACCTGTAGGGATAATGGAAACTGTATGCACAGGTCCTACATCAGGAAGCACATGGAACAGGATCGCATGACCGGCTTCGTGATAAGCGGTGATCTTCTTGTCTTTTTCAGAAATCACACGGCTCTTCTTCTCAGCACCAATGCCAACCTTTACAAATGCCTTGTCAATATCTGCCTGACGGATAAAACGGCGGTTATCTCTCGCAGAGATGATCGCAGCCTCGTTCATCAGGTTTTCCAGATCTGCGCCTGTAAAACCGGCAGTTGTCTGTGCTACTCTGTGAAGGTCTACATCTTCACTTAATGGCTTTTCTTTCGAATGTACCTTTAATATCTCTTCTCTTCCCTTTACATCCGGACGGCCTACAGCCACCTTGCGGTCAAAACGTCCCGGACGAAGGATTGCCGGATCAAGGATATCTACACGGTTGGTAGCAGCCATAACGATGATGCCTTCATTGACACCGAAACCATCCATCTCAACCAGAAGCTGGTTTAATGTCTGCTCTCTTTCATCATGTCCGCCGCCCATACCGGTACCTCTGCGCCGGGCCACTGCATCGATCTCATCAATGAAAATAATACATGGGGCATTTTTCTTTGCTTCTTCAAACAGGTCGCGGACACGGGAAGCGCCCACACCTACGAACATTTCCACGAAGTCAGAACCGGAAATAGAGAAAAACGGAACTCCTGCTTCTCCTGCTACTGCCTTTGCAAGAAGGGTTTTACCGGTTCCAGGCGGGCCTACTAAAAGCATTCCCTTAGGGATACGCGCACCTACGCTGGTGTATTTCTGAGGATTTTTTAAGAAATCCACTACTTCTTCCAGCTCTTCTTTTTCCTCTTCCAGACCAGCTACATTGGTGAAATTCACCTTGCTGTCACGGCTGAGCTTTGCACGGCTTCTGCCAAAATTCATCATTCTGGCATTAGAACCGCCTCCTGCTGCCCCACGGTTCATCATAGTAACGATCACAACAACTACTACGATTGAAAGCATGAAAGGCATTACCACAGTAAGAAGTGTATTCTCCTGAGGTACTTCCTCCATGGAATAATCAATGTTATTGTCCTTTAAAAGCTGCTCTGCATCTTTTACGTCAGATACATTCTGGCGGACGGACTGACCATTGGCCAGTGTAACTGTCACATATCCGCTTGGTGTCTGTGGATTTGGACTGATCACTGCATCTGTCACGCTTCCGCTTTCCAGAACCTGGGTAAATTCCTGGGCTGTCACCGCCTCTGCCTGTCTTGCATACGGAAAACGCAATGCAAGCATCAGAAGGAACAGCATCAGGATAATAAACATAAAACCTCTGAATGTCTGTTGCTGTCTCAACGAATTGCCTCCTTAAATTTACTGTTCAGGCTCCTGCTCTACCACGCCGATGTATGGCAGGTTGCGGTATTTCTGGTCATAATCCAGACCATAACCTACTACAAACTCATCCGGGATAGTAAAACATGTATAATCTACAGTCACCTGCTTCTTCACACGGCGCTCCGGCTTGTCAAGAAGGGTACACAGACGGATATCCTTCGGTCCTCTCTGCTTTAATACCTCGATCAGGTATGCCAGAGTACGTCCGGAGTCAATAATATCTTCTACGATCAGGACATCTTTTCCCTCTAACGGCTCATCAAGATCCTTAATAATACGTACTACTCCGCTGGATACAGTACCTGAGCCATAACTGGATACGGACATAAAATCCATAGAAACCGGCACTTTCAGTCTCTTTGCCAGCTCACAGGTGAAAAATACGCCTCCCTTTAAAATGCAGATCAGGTGAATGCTCTTTCCAGCATAATCTTTATTAATGCGCTCTGCTACCTCATTGATCCGCTTATCTACTTCTTCTTCTGTTAATAACACACGAATTTTGTCTGCCATGATTTATCCTCCGTTTTTGATCTTAACCTGTAATACTCGTTTTGTATCTGGTCCTATCTTATAATAATTGCTGATGCGCCACCCTATGATCCACATGATATGGTCTCCGTCTGCCAGCAGTGCCACCTGATCCCGCTTATCTGCAGGTATCTTTTCATCGATCATAAAGCGGCGAAGCGCTTTTTTGCGGTCTTTATCCAGCATAATATAATCTCCGGTCTGTCTGGTCCTGACAACGGGCGTACCCTTTATTTTATCACAATCAAACCATTTCGTATACATCTTTTGCGGAAATTCCATGGCTTTTTCATAAGAAAAAACCTCAAATTCCGGCTCCGGAAGGGAAGTTTTTAACGTTTCTTTTACAGTTCCATCTGATCCTTTATTTTTCCCGGTATTTTCATGTACCCCGATCTTTACCCCGCCATATACTTTTTCTGCCTGTAGGCCATAAGGAAGGCTGATCCTGCGTCCCGTCTGCTTCCCAAACAACTCTGCCGTCTGTTCCCCGTGGACCAGGCTCAGATCCTTTGCCGATCCGGCATATTGTTTTAAAAGTTCCATGATGCTGTACAGCTGGATCACCGGATCTGCCTGCTTAAATGGTTCTTCCGGGATCATACAGTGATCATCCAGTAATGTGACCTGCTCCCTGATCCATTCTTTTGCCTGTTTTTTTAAATAGGCATCTGCCATTCCTGCCAGATATCCGGCCCTTCGTATCCCCGCTTCCGCCCCGGTGGTTATCTCTTCTTTAACAGCCGGAAGGATATGACTGCGGATGCGGTTTCTTGCATAATGATCCGTATCATTGCTGGAATCATTGACCCAGGAAATTTCCTTTTCTTCCAGATATGCCAGTATCTCTTCCTTCTCTGCATCTAAAAGAGGTCTTATAATGTTTTCCCGTACATAAGGAATGCCTTTTAAACCTCCAAGCCCGCTTCCACGGAATAAATTCAGCAAAATAGTCTCTGCCTGATCCCGGCTGTGATGGGCCACTGCTATTTTAACCGGTCTTTTTGTTTCTTTTTCCCAGTTTTTTCCAGTTTCTTCCAGCGCCTGATACCGGATCAGACGTCCGGCCTCTTCTTCTGACAGCCCATTTTCAGAAGCATATTGTTTTACATCTGCTTTTATCATATGACAGGGGACATGAAAAGCTTCACTGATTTTTTGTGAAAAGGCTGCATCCCGGTCCGCTTCTTCCCCGCGAAGACCATGGTGTACATGCAAAGACCTAAGCTTTAATCCAAATTCCTCTCTCATATCTGCAAGCAGACTTAAAAGGCAGACAGAGTCTGCCCCGCCGGACAGCGCAATGATCACAGGATCACCTGGCTGCAGCATATGATGTTCTTTTATGGTCTGCCTTACTTTCTGTTTCAGCTTCTCCATGATGATCTTATTTCTCCTGCGCTTTTTCTATTTGTCTGCACCATATCTGCCTTTATTACAGCTATGCTGCTTTCGCGCACTTTTAATATACCTGTATCTCTCCCCATAAGCAAGGGGCATTTCCTTTTAGATCTTTACTTTTGTTACAGTTCAGCCATGCGCTGGTTTGAATGAGGGAGTGTGTTGCAAGCTTGCTTGCATAAGCACTTTCTCATCCAAATCAGCATATGGTGGAACCACCAAGCTTCTTGTTTTCATGAATATGGAAACAAGAAGATGTCATGGCTGAACTGTAACTTACTTTTTCCATACCTGGACTGCCAGGACTGTCATATCATCTCTGGCTCCCGGCACAAAAGACAGCGCAAAATCCAGCACATGCTCCGCCATATCCTGAGGGGGCATTTCCTCTAAACTGTCTAAAAACTGCCCCATGACCTGCTCCTTATCGTCTCCCGGCAGTGCATCTAACACTCCGTCCGTTACCATGATCAGCCGGTCCCCATCCCAAAGTTTCCGGGATAATAATACCGGCTCTGCCTGTTCTAATGCGCCTGCAGGAACCTGTCTCCCTTCTAAGACCTGGATGCCTTCCTGTCCTATTACAAAAGCCCCAGGTGCCCCCAGTTTGAATATTTCCAGGGCCCCTGTATATAGATCGATACAGCCTGCGTCAAGGGCTGCCGGGTGTTGTTCTCCACCTGTCAGTAAAAGCACTGTATTTACCAGTTTAAAGGCCGAGCGGGGGGCAAAACCGGTTTCCAATAAAGTCTCCAGTAATTCCACGATCCGCCTACTCTCCCGGCTGGCCTCAGCCCCACAGCCCATTCCGTCACACAGACTGAACATCACCTGGCTGCTGCCTCTTTCGCAGAAACTGTAATTATCCCCAGAATACCGTTCTCCCTGTTTTGGAACCCCCGCAGCACCCCAGGTCAGGTAATAATCGCCTTTTTCCTCAAAACGCACAGTTTCAAACTTCCGGGTAATAATGCTCCGGCTGTCTTTAGCTGGAAGCCAGGCGGTATCCGGGAACACCTCTCCCATCAGCTCTGCCGCATCTTTTGAAGTAACGCAGCGGCCATTGGTGGTCTTTGCTGTAAGATAGATTTCCCGGCGTCCGTTGTCATATTCCAGTAAAAGCATACTGTCTGCTAAAATGTGGTATCTGCGAAATTCTTTTTTTATGGCCCCTTTATATTCTTCTGTAATATTTTTAGCCCCGCCGATCTGTCTGGAAAACTCATCCAGTATCACTGCCAGTTCCCTAAACTGTGAAATGACCACATCCCGGCTTTCTAAAAAACGGTTCTTCCAGGAAAGATTCATGGCAGCCCTGGCAAAGCTGCGGTTTAACTGTTCTAAATAATCCCGTTTTCTACGGCAGTCCTTCTTAAAAAGCTCCGGCATGTCCTCAGCACTGATATGTCCGTTCTGCTCAAAAATACGCAAAAGATAATACAGATAATAACTGTCCTCTTTTTCGCTGTCCTCATAAAGACTGCACCCGCCGCAGCTGCCGCAGACCAGTGTTGCGCAGGTCTGCATGGCAGCCAGCCCGTCATCCTTTGTAAGACTGCCCGTTTCCCCTGCCCCATCATCAAAGGCTTTTGCCAGCTGTTCCAGTGACTGTGACATATCTTTTAACTTTCTGGCTGTATAATAATTGATCCCATTTTCATTTCTGCCTGACAACACAAAAAATCCCTCCTAATCTGCGCATCATCCAGTATACGCACCTAGGAGGGAAATATCTGTCATATTTTCATGTTTTTCCCAGAAAATGTTTCGACATATTCTGCAATTGACCTGACACCTTTTTACAGTTTGCCTTTGTTTTATTTATTAGGCTTTAAAAGGATCTCATCTGGATTTACCAGTCCCAGTTTTTCCTTTGCAACTTCCTCTGCAAACTGCTTGGTCTTTACATAAACCTTGTATTCTTCCAGCTTTTTCGTCCGTTCTTCTTCATCACGCAACTGTGCCTCCAGCTGCTGTTCCTTCTGCTGATAATCCAGGTCCGACTTCTTCAAGGTTGAGCCCTTTGCGTTTACTGCAGCTGCAAGACAGATAACTACCATTGTAACGCCAAGTACGGCCATTCTGTTTGCCCATTTTTCGCGCTTTACACGCTTTGATCTTCCGTAAGAGCTCATTTTGTTCGTCACCATCTTTTTATTCATTTTTTTATTTTAAACCATTTACCGGCCTTTTTCAAGACCGCAAACAGAAAACGGCTGACGATTCTGTCATAAAGCGACATCCCCACAAGGACACCCACAATAGCATATAGACGCAATCCACCGTCATTTTGCTCATACAGCAGCATAAAAGTGACAACCCCTGCAAAGATCCAAAACAGAAAATCCTCAATTCCCCTTACAAAAGAACTGTGTTTTACCATAAGCCTCAGTACCCGGAAAAGGTCGTACACCAGCATTAGCCAGCCACCTACCAGCAGGCTTAATAAAAGCAGCCACGCTTCATAACGGATCTGCATACTCATACAACAAATACCTCCGGCCCTGCTCTTATTTTAAAAGCCGGGATAAGAAAGATTCCCCGGAATGTTTAAGTGCTGCATTAGAGCTGTAATTTAAACTGTCTATCTGGCCTTCCAGATCCAGCTCCCCCTTTTCCAGCGTAAGCCGCTTTACATGAAGCTCCTTTCCCCTTATGGTCAAAAGACCCATTTCAGTGTCCAGCACGATCTCATTTTCATCAAAAGACACTACATCATTGACTCCTGTCACAGAGCCTGAATGCCTGTCCGAAAGGACCAGACGGTGAAGCCGCCCGGA
>OGYT01001457.1_pt1 | contig 15449 bp, 14 predicted proteins | sample 1576631 | NCBI WGS metagenome assembly OGYT01 (sample SAMEA3541588, study PRJEB24748) | human gut metagenome | biome: human gut; feature: human-associated habitat; material: faeces | place: China | collected 2012
GAAGTCTTTACCCAGGTAGACCGGATCCGTGCCTTGGGCCTTGAATGTCCCCTTGCGGCGGAAGTGGCATCGGCTCTTAAAAAAGGCGGCCGCGACTTGCCGAAAATCCTGACCCATAAGGAGCTGTGTGAAGCATTATGTCCATCGAAGTAGATCATATTTCCTATACCTATATGGCCCATACGGCTCTTGAGAACAAGGCCCTCGATGATGTGTCCTTTACGGTGGATAAGGGCGAATTCGTGGCTCTTATTGGTCATACGGGAAGCGGCAAGTCAACCTTGGCAGAGCATTTGAACGGCCTTCTTCACCCCGATACGGGCGAGGTCCGCGTCGATGGGGTGGACCTTGCAGGAAAGGATGCCGCGGCAAAAGCAGCCCGCGGCAAGGTCGGCATGGTTTTCCAGTATCCGGAACATCAGCTCTTTGCCGAAACCATCTATGAAGATATTGCCTTTGGGCCCCGCAACCAGAAAAAAAGTGAAGATGAGGTGGAAGCGTCTGTGCGGCGCGCCATGGCCTTTGTTGACCTAGATTTTGATACGTTTTCTCAGCGTTCTCCCTTTCAGCTTTCAGGCGGACAGATGCGCCGCGTCGCGATTGCTGGCGTCGTTGCCATGGAACCGGATTACCTGATCATGGATGAGCCCAGTGCCGGTCTTGATCCTGTGAGCCGGGACAACATTTTCTCCCAGCTGATGAAAATCTTCGAAAAGCGCCAAATGGGTGTCATTCTCATTACCCATTCCATGGAGGAAGCGGCCCAGTACGCCAGCCGCGTCCTTGTCATGAGCGGCGGCAAACTTCATTTGGACGGGCCCAGCCGCGATATCTTTACAACGGAAGGAAAGACCCTCCAGAGACTTTCCATGGATGTGCCGGAAAGCGTCAAGCTTGCCCAGGAGCTCCGTGAGAATGGCCTTCCCCTTGAGGGAACCCCGCTTACGAAAAAAGAGCTCATCAGGGCCATTCAAAAAGCAAAGGGGTGGAAGGTATGCTGACAGAAATTACGTTGGGACAGTACTATCCCGGGTCGTCGCCCATCCATCACCTTGACCCGAGGACCAAGATCCTGGGCGTCCTGTTTTATATGGTCATGGTCTTTTTGGCATCCGATCCGCTAGGATATGGGCTCTTAATTGCCTTTTTGGTCCTTGCCGCGGGTCTTGCTAAACTGCCGCCTGGTCTTCTGCTGAAATCCATCAAACCCCTCTGGGTCATCATTCTTTTAACCCTCTTGATCCACTTTTTTACCGATCCTGGTGAAGTGCTCTGGCACTGGAAGTTCTTGAGTCTCACTAAGGAAGGCATCATCATGGGCGTCAAGATGTCTCTTCGTCTGGTCCTGCTCCTTCTTGTCTCGAGCCTCATGACCTTTACGACATCGCCTATTGTCCTTACGGACGGTATTGAAAGCCTGCTGCGGCCTTTCCGCCGCATTGGCGTGCCCGCCCATGAACTTGCCATGATGATGACTATTGCCCTGCGCTTCATTCCGACCCTTCTAGAGGAAACGGACCGCATCATGAAAGCGCAGATGTCCCGCGGCGCTGATTTTTCATCAGGCAATCTCGTTCAGCGAGCAAAGAATCTGCTGCCGATCCTGATTCCTCTTTTCATTTCCTCTTTCCGACGGGCCGATGAGCTCGCCCTTGCCATGGAAGCGCGCTGCTACCATGGTGGGGAGGGACGGACCCGGATGCATGAACTTGTTTACGGGAAACGGGATGGCGCTGCCCTTGCCGTCATGCTGATTCTCTTTATCGTTCTTGTGTACCTGCGCTGGGGGATGAACGCATGAAAAAGACCATCATGGCTGTGGTTGCCTACGATGGCACCAATTACCAAGGGTTCCAGCGCCAAAAGGACTATGGTGTCGGTGTCCAGCAAGTCCTTGAAAAGGCGCTTTCCACGGCCCTTCATGAGGACATTTTCATCAAGGCCGCAGGCCGTACGGACGCGGGGGTCCATGCCTTGGGCCAGGTCATTTCCTTTGAAACGTCGTCACCCATTCCTCCGGAGAATTATCGGCGTGCCCTGCAGCATCTCCTACCGCCTGATATCGCCATTCGTGAAGCCTTTATAAAGCCTGACGGCTTCCATGCCCGTTTTGACGCTCTTGATAAGACGTATCGCTATACCGTCCTTTATGCGCCTCTGCCGGACCCCTGCGCGCGGCGCTATGCTTGGGAAGTGCGGTCGTCCCTGACGCTTGCTGCTATGAATCAGGCGGCTGCCCTTCTAGTGGGGACCCATGATTTTTCTTCCTTTAAGAACCAAGGCAGCGAAAAGACGTCGCCTGTAAGGACCCTTTATGAGGCCTATTGGACGCAGGAAAAGGAACGCTTTACCTTTACGATTCGGGGTGATGGCTTCCTCTACCGCATGGTGCGGAACATCGTCGGCTGCCTTGTGAAAGTGGGGACGGGGGAGTGGACCGTCGCTGACTTTGCGGCTGTCATGGCGGCCAAGGACCGGAAAAAAGCCGGCGTGGCGGCGCCTGCCTGTGGATTGTCCCTGGTTCACGTATCCTACCCGGAAGAGACTGCAGAGCGATAAGAACTTTCTTTGCAGCCTTTTTTGCTATATCTTAAAGTTATGGATTCATTAACTTTTATTGTATTTTTAAACGTGGGATGCCCTTGGTATACTAGGTGGTGGGTTCTTATAGACGGGTAAGGAGATCTATCGATATACCATCGATTGTATTTTCTGTTAGGCTTTAGTAAAATAGGAATTCAAAAAAAGAAACTTGGAGGAGGCTGTTTATTTTGATTTTTGGGAAGCATCAAGTGGCCCTAGGTGTCCTGGGGATGCTTATTATGGGGCGTGCCCTGCCAGTATGGGCAGCTGAAACTGCTGATGGGAACGTGCAGGAAATTGTCATTACGGCAAACCGGATGGAAAATAAGAAGGTTGATACACCGGCCAATGTGAGCCTTGTTTCCAGTGAAGACCTGACGAACTGGAACAGCCGTTCCGTTGCCGACGCCCTTGAAAACGTACCGGGCGTACGGGTTGTACGAAACGGTCTTGGCACCAATGGAGCGAATGTATATCTTAATGGGGAAGAACGGGTTCTTTTCCTCGTGGATGGCCGCCGCGTCAATACCAGTATGGGGAATACGTCGACGCGGGAGACCTTTGATGCCAATACGCTGCCGCCTGTGGATCTGATCGATCATATTGAAATCGTCAAGGGCGGTGCTTCCACCGTATATGGGGCTGACGCCGTGGGCGGTGTCATCAATATCATCACCAAATCCCCGGAAAAGGTTTCGGGCAAGGTCCATGTGGGCTACGGCTCCTGGGGCAACCAGCAGTGGGGCTTTGATGTAGGCGGTAAGGAAGGAAAGACCGGCCTTGTTGTGGCAGGAAATAGGGAAAAAGTCTCCTACCTCAAATATAAGGACACGAACGGCGATACCAAGAAATGGCCCGGTCAGTCCAACTACACGCAGGACAGCATGTCCCTCAAACTGACCCAGGACTTCACTGACCAGGATGGCCTCACTTTTACCTATGATTATTCCGATCTCGATGGGTTCAGCCCCTATTCTGTTGTAGATTATTACAGCTCCTCTTTTGTGACGAAAAAGACCAACAACGTAAGCCTTATGTATGACTGGAACCGCAATGAAAAAAACAGCGGTTTCCTGCGGGCTTACCGGAACTACAACCACTATTATAACTACGGTCATATGTACGAAATGGACTGGGCCGTAGAAGGACAGCAGAACGTGGCCCTTTCCGATACGAACCGTCTCCTTGCTGGGGCCGAGTTCCGTCATGCCAGCGTCAACAATACGGACTTTTATGACGAGAAAAAAAGCTATGAAAATCGTTCTCTTTATCTCCAAGATCAATGGGAATTGGCACCGACGTGGCAGCTCAATACGGGCCTTCGCTATGACAACTATCACAATCTGGCAAGCCGCACAACAGGAAGCGCTGCTATCAATAAGAAGTTTGATGAAGACAGCCATGCCTATTTCGCGTGGAATCAGGTCTTCAAGGTCCCGAATATGGATGACCTCTATTACTGGTCTTCTTGGGGCAATGGCGCTGGTTATTTTGCCAATCCTAACCTTAGGCCGGAAACGGGCAATGTCTATACCTTGGGCTGGGACTTCAAATCCTCTCCGTCAACGGATTGGCATGTGAGCGCCTTCTACAGCAATCTCCATGATGCGATTCGCTGGGTCACAGATGACTATATGGCCTATCATACACTCAATGTAAGACGCGAAAAGAAACAAGGCTTTGAAGTTTCGGCAACGCATAAACTGAATGACCATTGGGACCTCAATGCATCCTATACGTATGTGAAGGTCCGTAAGGATGAAAGCGGCGACGGCTATGTCCGCGACCTTAACTATGCGCCCAACTATTATCAGTTCGGTGCCCGCTACCATGATGATGCGTGGAACGTGAACCTTGTGGGCCGTGCGGCAAATGGCCTATCTGGACAGCGCTATGGGGAAAATCGCTATCTTACGCTGGACCTCAATGCCCGCTATACCTTTGATAAGCACTGGACGGGCTTTGCCACGATCTATAACCTCAATAATGCTGCCTATGCGGAAATGGGCGGTGCCCTAAACGGTCAGGACCGCTATCCTATGCCGGGCCGCCGCGTCATCGTTGGGGCAGAATATAAGTTCTAAAATAGGCCAAATCCTCCTTACAGGAAGGGCCAACCATGATATAATAAGGGAACCGCTTACGGGCGGTTCCCTTATTGCTTACTATGAAAGGAGGCGTCTCATGAAAAGAAAGCCTGCGCTTTTATTGTGCGTCCTCTTCCTTTTTCTCTTGCTGCTGACGAGCTGCGGCAAAAGCACTACAGAAGGCGCTTATACGGCGGTGGATGCCCGGGGAAAGACCGTTTCCCTTTCCCACGAGCCGCGGCGCATCCTGACAGACTCCCTGCACCTTGACGAGACGCTCCTTACGGTTGTTCCTAAAAGCCATCTTGCAGGGGCCTATTATCTTGACGGCGAGCCCGGTCTTTCCTTTATTGCCAAGGAAACAGAAACGCTCACAAAGGTGCGGGAGTATACGCCGGAACGCATTGCTGCCTTACAGCCTGATGTCTTTGTCGTGTCAGACTGGTCAGACCCTCTGCTTGTAAAAAAAGTAGAAGAAATGGGGATTCCTGTTTTTTTCTGCCACGGACCTGTTACGGTCGCCCAGATTGAGGATAATGTGCGCCTCCTTGCCCTTTTGACGCGGCAGGAAATCGTGGGCCGTAAGGTCATTGCCATAATGGAGCGCGAACTGGACCAGATTGAAGAGGTTACTGCAAGTCAAAAAGGCCGCAAACCGGTGGGCATCCTCCTTTCTCTCATGAGCCAGTACGGTGGGGCAGGGTCCCTTTACGATGAATTGGCCGCTCGCGGCGGCTGGGTCAACGGTCTTAGTAAGGGAGGATTGAAAAACGGGATGCCTTTATCGAAGGAAGCTATCCTTGCAGCGCGGCCTGACTTTTTTCTCGTCTCTGACCCCTATCCGTCTGAATATGAGGACTATGAGCATTTTTTGCAAGGCTTTTTCGCTGATCCCTTTTACGCATCCTTGAGGGACTCTGTACGGATGGAACGACTGGCCGATCGCTACGTCTATGATGCATCGCCTATGGTGGTTTACGGCATCAAGAAAATGAGCAATCACGCCTATGGCAAGATTCTCTTTCCTGACGAACCGGAAGAACTCCTGAAAGGATATGAACCATGATCGACCTTATCGATGTGACGGCAGGCTACAGGAATCGGCCTATAATCAAGAACTTTTCCCTTCGTTTGGAACGGGGCAATTTTGTCGTCCTCATTGGCCCCAATGGGGCGGGAAAAAGTACGCTGCTGCGGGTTATGGCAGGCCTTTTGCCGATCAACCGCGGAACGCGCCATCTTGACGGAAAGGATTATGAACGTTATTCACGGCGTCTTTTTTCCCAGCGCGTGACCTATCTTCCCCAAGACCGGAACCTGTCCCTTCCTTATACGGCCGGGGAAATCGTCCTTTTTGGTGCCTATGCCCGTCATGGGCTTTGGGAAACGCTGGGTGAATCGGAACAGCGTAGGGCTCGTGAGGCCCTCAAACAGGTCGGGGCAGCTGCCCTTTTTGATCGGCCGGTGACAGAACTATCCGGTGGGGAGCGGCAGCGCGTCCTTCTGGCCCGCTCTCTTTTTGCGGGTGGGGAGACTTACCTGCTTGACGAGCCGACGGTAGAACTTGATCCTGTTGAAGAAGAACGGGTCATGCATACCTTTCAGGGACTTTCCCGGAAAGGGGCCTGCGTCGTCATGGCCCTTCATGATCTGTCCCTTGCCGCACGTTATGGGAATCAATTGGTCCTGCTTGGAAAAACGGGAGCCATCGCAGCCGGGCGTCCTGCCGAGGTCCTTGCTGCGGACGTACTTTCAAGGGCCTATGGCGTTCCCCTTCAGGTAGAACGCAGCGAAGGGTTCATTATTACAGAAGATAAAGGAAATCATCCTACTAAGGAAGAAGGAATTTGGGAATGATTGGTATCAAACAAGGCGTTGAATGGTTTTTGCGGGGCGGTCCTGTCATGTGGCCCCTGCTCCTATGTTCTATGGCCTCATTGGCACTCATATTAGATCGCTTTGCTTTTTTTCATCGGGCCGATACGGACCGCAGCTTTGCCCGTACTTTTTGCAAGGCTTTGCGCCGCGATGACTGGCAGGAAGCTGATCGTGTCGCCCAAGCGACCAAAGGTGGGGAGGCTCATCTTGCCGTGCGGCTCCTTGATGCACCGGAAGAAATTCGCGCCCAAGAAGCCTTTATCATGAGCGAAAGCAAACAGGTTCTTGACCGTTATAAGGAAGGCCTTTCCTATCTATCCGTCATCATTACCTTGGCACCTCTTTTGGGACTCCTTGGGACCATTACGGGAATGATGGCTTCATTTGGAAACCTAGGTTCCCGCTGGGAAAATCCCTTTGCCGTGACAAGCGGCATTGGGGAGGCCCTCATTACCACGGTCTTTGGTCTTGCCATTGCCATCGTGACTCTTTGCTGCCATGCCTATTTTGAGGAACGGGTCCACCGCATTGCCCTTGATATGGAAATGATTGCCAGTACTTTCAGCGAAGCCATCGTGCGCCAAAAGAAAGGAGACCAGTCATGATCCGTCTGACTGATGACTCGGAAAAGGAGCCAATCATCCAGCTAAGTCCTATGATTGACCTTGTGTTTCTGCTCCTTGTGGTCTTCATTGTGGCGACGATGTACCTTACCCAGACCCATGCTCTCCCTGTTAATCTTCCCAAAGGAGAGGCTCCCCTTGTTGAGCAGAAAGCAGTAACGGTTACGATTGATAAAAAAGGAACCCTCCATCTGGATGGAAAGGCACTTTCACCGAAGGAACTAGAAGAGGCTGCGCAGCAGCTTCCTAAAGCGACTCCTGTCATCGTGGAAGCAGATGAAACCGTGCCTTATGGCCGGGTTATGGGAACCCTTGAAATCCTGCGCCGCGCCCGCGTCACAGATTTTTCCCTTGCTGTAGAAGGCGGTAAAGCATCATGAAGCGTTTGCCCTTAAAAGGGTCTTTGCTGCTGTCCCTTGTCCTTCATCTTATTCTTCTTTTTGCCATAGGATTGATGGCCGGCCGGCGTACGATCCAAAAACCACGTCTTCTTATAGGCGTAAAGCTTATGGAGCCGGGCCGTGGGACAGAAGGTCACGATTCTTCTGCAGGCGGCAGCAAAGAGGCTTTGGAACATTCGCTTTCCTCCCTTACCGCTTCTATGCTGGAAGAAGGCCCTGTGAAGGATGATGCGTCGCCTGATAAACCGCGGAAAGCCTCCATGGCATCCTACACAGGGAATGGGTCCGCTGGTGGAAAAAAGGCACCCATGGAATCAGGGGCCGGTACTGGAAGCGGAACGGGAATCGGCGTAGGCAGCGGTGATGGCAACGGTGACGGCCGTGGCGGCGCTTCCGGGGAAGGCAATGATGCTTCGCGGGGGGCAACGCTGACGAGCTACCGCAAGATCTATCCCCAAAGTGCCCGTCGAGCCGGTGAAACAGGGAGTGTCGATGTTGGTGTTGCCGTCAGTGAAGAGGGCAGCGTAACAAGTGCTTGGGTGACTGCTTCAAGCGGTTACGAACGACTGGATCAAGCCGCCCTTGATTCAGCCTACACTTGGCATTTTGACCCTGCCCTTGATGCAGCCGGCCGTCCCATAGCAGGAGAAACCGTGATTCGTGTTCGTTATGAATTGAACTGATTGTGAAAGGATGGATTGCCATGAAAAAACTTATGACAGCACTTTTCATTTCAGCAGCCCTTGGTATGCCGTTTTTAGTTGCTGCAGAGGCGAAGGGAATCGACCTTGTCCAAGCCGCTCATCTGACGGTTGAGCAAAAACTTGAAGGGACCGTGCATAATCAAGTGGTCTATGCCCAGAATGGTCTTGCAATATGGGATCAGATCATTGAAAAAGAGTCCCTTGCCATCCACTATCCAAAGATTCATTTGGCAGGTCATGGGGATGAGGCCCGGCGCATGAACCGTTATTTTCGGAAACGGGCCAAGTCATCGATGAAAAATTATGAAAAAGCGACGCTCCCTGATGCGAAACTGACAAGTCATGTCAATTATCTGCTTTCCTATCATGGCGATCAGTTTCTTTCCTTCCGGGAATATGGCTATGATTACTTTGAACGGGCGGCTCATCCAACGAGCTGGGAATTGGGTGTGACTTTTTCCATAGAGACGGGCCGGCCTGTTTCTTGGCAGGAAGTGCTTGCGGCGGAAGGAAAGAAAGCTTATACGTTAAAGGAAATCAATCGCCGCCTCTTCGCGTCGTCCTATGGAAAGGCGCATGCTTTTTATTACGATTTTAAGGGCCTCACGGCACTTCCTAAAAATTATTACCTAGATGAAAAGGGAACCATCCATTTTGTTTTTGGACAATACGAAATTGCTCCTTATTCAAGCGGAATCATTGATCTTCCGATGAACTGAGGAATCGCCCCATGAGGCGAAACGGAGGCCTTCCCCAAGGAAGGCCTTTTCTTTGCAAAGTTTCGTTAACCTATATAAAATATAGTTGAACGAAAAAGAAAAAAAGAGTAGGATAACAGCGTATGAAACGAGTACTGGATTTTATCAAAGCCTTGGGGGCGTTCCAAGGAAAACGCTATGACCACAGCTATATTGGGCGAGTAAGCATTGCTTTTTGGGGCGAGGAGGATGCTTCCTGCACGTTTTCCTGCCACCGTCAGTGGCAGAAAAAAAGCGTGGAATGCCTGCGCGTGGAAGCAACGAACAAGGCAGGAATCCTTGTGGGTCTTTTGGAAGCTTGGATTTTCTTTTCTCCCAATATCGTTCCTGCAATACCCAAACAGGATCCTTTTCCAATGGGGACTCTGTGGAAGACCTATTCCCGTGAGTCGGTCATTCAGTTTGCCAAGGAAACAGGGGACATGAATCCCATCCATTTAGCGGAGCGTCCCGTTGTCCAGGGGCTCTTGCTCCTAAAGGACCTTGCTGCCTATGGGAACGATCCGGACTTTTTATCCATGACATTTTCGTCACCCCTTTACGTTGGGGAGCCTATTTATCTTGAGGAGGAACCTTGCCATGACCGAAAACTCTATGCATCAAGCTCGCGGGACTTTGTCCGCTCAATCGTCCGTCCGGAAGATGACCTTGACGGGTGTCTGTGTCGCGCTGTTAGCGGCTTCGGCGTACATTTCTTTTCCGCTGCCTTTTACTCCGGCCATGGTGACGGCACTCACCATCATGGTTAATTTCGTTGCTTTTGTCATGACCCCCAAGGAAGCGGGACTGACGCTCTTGATCTATCTTTTATTGGGAATTGTCGGAGTTCCTGTCTTTGTTGGCGGGACGAGCGGGATTGCCAAGATCATTGGACCAACGGGCGGTTTCAATATTGGATTTTTGGTGGCGGCTATGGTGATGAGTGCTGTACGCGGCAAGAGCCATGATTTCAAGAAACTCATCATGACGGGAATCTTTGTCGGCATGCCCATCATCTATATTGGCGGCTGCATCAGTATGTATGCCGTAAACCGCATCAGTGTTTGGGCTACCCTTTTGACGGCCGTCATTCCTTTCCTTTTTGGAGATGTTGTCAAAGTTGTCATTGCTGCCATGATAGCCGTTAGGGTCAGTAAATTCCGCGTAGGTGCCTGATGGAGGAGGCGGTCTATCTGTTAGGGGGACTTAGAAGTCCCATTGGCCTTACTGGCGGTGTTTTTCAAGCGATTCGTCCGGAAGAATTGGGGGCTGCCCTCTTCCGGGCGATTTTTGCTAAGCTGCCTGAGGCAAGAAAAGCAGACGAAGTGATGGGGGGCAATGCCGTTGGGAGTGGGGGAAACCTCATGCGTCTTACGGCCCTTATGGCAGGACTTGATGAAAAAGTGCCTGCCCTGACCCTTGATATGCAGTGTGCGTCTGCCGCAGCGGCGATTGTTATGGGGTATGCCAAGATTCGGAGCGGTCTTTCGGACCTGATTATCTGCGGCGGCCTGGAATCGACCAGCCTTCAGCCTCTTCGACAGTATGCCCCCAAGGATTCTCGCTATCATGAAAAAGGCTTCATGGTGGCCCAGTTTTCCCCGGATACGATAAGTCCCCGAGCCATGCTCGAAGGCGCGGAACGGACGGCTCAGCTCTTTGACGTAACGCGGGAGGAACTTGATCCTTGGGCCGTGAGAAGCCATGCTCGAGCGGCTGCGGCTAGACCTGTTGTAGCCCCTTTTATCGCCCCCTTATTCGGTGTTTGTGAAGATGAAGGCATCCGGCCTCACTTTTCCCAAAAACTGGCACGCCGCATGCCGACACTCTTTACGGAAGAAGAAACGAGGAACCTTCTGGGGGATGCGGCACCGATTCGGAAAATCGTCCCGACCTTGACCGCGGCAACGAGCTGCCTCACTCATGATGGGGCGGCCTTTGTCGTCCTTGCGTCGCAAAGGAAAGTGGCGGACCTTGGACCCCACGTAAAACCGCTGGCACGGATCATAGGTGCTGCCGACGTTGGTGTTGATCCACGGTTAAGTCCTTTGGGGACCCTAAAGGTCGGAGAAAAGCTCTTGCAGCAGGCTGGACTTCATTTTTCTGACATGGACAGCATTGAATATAATGAAGCCTTCGCGGTGATCAGTGCTCTGTTTGCCCGGCAGCATCCGGAAGCCTTGGATGCCTATCTGCCTCTAGGAGGGGCGCTTTCCTATGGGCATCCTTACGGCGCAAGCGGGGCTATCCTGACCATTCATGCTTTGGCCCATCTCACGCGGAAAAAGGGACGCTTTGGCCTTATTGCTGTGGCTGGGGCCGGTGGAACGGGCAGCGGTCTTTTATTGGAACGGGTGTCATGATGAATTATATGGATCTATTGCTGACGCAGGCAGGAAAACTGCCGCAAAAGGTGTTTCTGGTGACGGAAACGAAACGCTTGACCTATGAGGCCGTGTGTGATGCGGCTCTTTCCTACGCAGCGCGTCTCCAGTCCCTTTCCTGCCCTAAAGGGACGCTTCTTATTGTCCGGAAAGACCCGGTGGCCCAGCTCACTGCTTTTTTAGGTGCCCAAAAAGCAGGGTTTGTGCCTATTTTAGGTCATCCGGACCTGACGCCTCTTCTAGCGGAAACACTGTCCAAAAAGCGGGGCATTGCCTATATTGATGATGGGCAGTTCCGAGTGGGGCAATCGGGGAGCATGGTGCCCCAAGGGGCCATTATGGGCGTCCTCAGTTCCGGCTCAACTGACCTGCCCAAGCTTCTTTTTCGGACTTATGAAAGCTGGGCTGATTTCTTTCCTGAGCAGTGCCGCATTTTTGGCCTCAAGAGGGATTCCGTTGCCTTTACGGAAGGAAGCATGAGCTTTACGGGAAATCTCAGCGTCTTTGCCAGTGTGCTTTATGCGGGGGCTTCGCTTGTCATGGGAGAGGGGCTTTATCCCAAAAGATGGGAAACCCTTCTTTATCGGGAAGGCGTCACCTATCTTTACCTTGTTCCTGTTAAACTAAAACTCTTTTTGCGGATCATCAGGCACCCTTTTCTTTCTGTCACTACTGTTATGGCGGGGTCCCAACTCCTTGACCGCGATACAGCAAAGGCCTTGAAGCGGGCTTTTCCCCATAGTGAGATCTATCTTTATTACGGAGCCACGGAACTCAATTATGTTACGTACCTTACCTACAAAGAACTGCTCCAGCATCCTATGAGCGTTGGTCGTCCTGTGAAAGGGGTCAGCGTCGACATTCGGGATGGCCTGATCTATATTGATACTCCGTATCATGTAGCGGGCCTTTCCCAGCCTTGTACCTTGGGGGATGAAGGCTTTTTTGATGAAGCAGGCTATCTAATCTTTTTAGGCCGAAAGGGGGATGTGGTAAGCATCGGCGGTCTGACCATCAGCTGCAGCAAAGTGGAAAACGCGCTCTTGTCATTGCCTTATGTGTCGGATGCCATTGTCCTTTCTGTAGCCGATAGAAAGCGGGATGAAACCATGGCCGCTTTTCTTGTCCTTAAAGAAGAAAAGAACCAGTCGGCCATCCGGATGGACCTTAAGACCAGGCTCATGATCCAGGAAATGCCCCGTCATCTCATCATCTGCTCTGAACTGCCTCTTACTGCAGCTGGAAAGGTTGATCGCAGAGCCCTTCTAAAAATGCTCGAAAACAAAGGAAGTCCGATCGTCTGATAGGAAAACTCGTTGCTTTACCTCTCCTCATCCCAATGAACCTTTCTGGTTGATCGGGACTTTTTTGTTGGGAAAGGTCCCTTCTATTGGAATTTTTACCTATTTTTGCCCTTTTTCTTATTCCTTTCGCAATTTTTTCACAACCCTTATTTGAGATTACCCCGTGAAAAAGGTATACTATAAAGATAGAATCTATTGTCTTGTACAAAAGGAGAGTCTTTCTATGCGGATACATCATTCATTGGTTCTTGCCGTTCTTCTGTCTTTGGGAACGACCGGTACGGTCTTTGCAGAAACAGTCCCTGCCGCGGCTGCCCAAACGGAACCTGCAGCAACCCAGACACAGCAGGCTGTGCCTTCACTGCCTGTCATTCCCTCCGATGAAAATGGGGAAGTCCTCGATCCCAGTCTCTTTAAGGCCGTAAAGACGGTTTCAGGGGAAACGCTAAGTCTTGGGGATGGCTATGCAGCTTCTCAGCAGGATCAAAATGCCTTGTACTTCCAAAATGGGGCCAACATCACGGTAACCCACAGCAATATCAGTAAGCTGGGGCATACAACGAGCATCAAGGGAAGCCGCCTGAACGGCCAAAATGCGCTTGTCCTTTCACATAACAGTACGGCCCTTTTGGAAGGCTGTGTCCTTAACAGTCAGGCTGATGGAGCGGCTGCGGTGTTTGCTGCTGGACCGGAAGCTTCCGTGAAACTCCATAACACCAATGTACGCACGTCGGGACTGTGGTCTCCTGGTCTTGCCGTTCAAAAAGAAGGCAAGGCAGAAGCCAATAATGTCAATATCGGTACGACCGGTGCTTATTCAGCGGCACTTTCCGCGGGGGGCGGCAAATCGACCGTGACCGTGACCCAGAGTACCCTTTCGACGACGGGGGTTGAAAGCCCCATCATTTATTCCGGCGGTGATATTGCTGTTTCCGAAGTGCGCGGCGGGGCTGGAGCTTCCAGTCTTGTTGTCGTTGAAGGTTCCAACGTAGCCCATCTTGAGTATGCGGACTTTACTGGCGGTGGTACAGAAGGCATCCTCCTTTACCGCCAACTCAGCAAAGTCCCCGATGCTGACCATGTGACCCGTTTTTCGGCCAAACATGCCTCCCTGCGTCACGTTGGGGCAGGCCCCATGTTCTTTGTGACGAACACCAATGCCCGCATCTATGCAGAAATGACAGGCTTTCAGTATGAAGGTAAAGAGCTCATCCGTGTTGGGGCCGGCCACTGGGGCAAGGAAGGTCAAAATGGGGCTGTCCTTGAATTCATCGGCAATAACCAGCCGATGAGCGGTGATATTACGGTTGACGACTTAAGCTCCGTCACCATGACCCTTCAAAACGAAAGTCATTGGTATGGGACCATCAATGAAAAGAAAACGGCCAAATCCGTCAAGGTTGGCCTTGACGGAAAATCAACATGGAGCCTTTCCGGAGACGCCCATGTAAACGTCCTCATCGACGGTGATACGACGCTGAAGAACATCACGGGGAACGGATACTGCATTTTCTATGATTCGGCAGATCCCTTGAATCACTGGCTTGAGGGCAAGACCTTTACGCTTACAGGTGGCGGCGCCGTGACGCCGGAACCGGCCGTCATGACGGCAAAATAAGGAGTCTTGTCTCTTCCTTCCTGTTCTAGATTGGAGGCCCATCCATGAAACGTCTGCAAAAGCTAGCTGTCTTCCTTCTTGCCCTTCTCCTTGTGACCGTGCCCGCCCTTGCGGCTGCACCGACCAAAGCCGATAAAAAAGAGGCTGAGCGCCAGGAACTTCGCACCAAAACATACCAAGCCCTAAAGCTTCTTTACGAAAAGAAACCGAAATCGAAACGGGCCATTGAGCATGCCTACGGCTACGCTGTCTTTGTCGATACAAGCTACACGGCCGGTTTCATTGGCGGCGGTCACGGAAGAGGCCGGGCTGTCAATAACAGTAATGGTACGGAAGTCTTCATGAAGATGGCCCAAGGAAAATTGGGCCTTGGCCTAGGTGTCCGCCAGACCAATACAATCTTTGTCTTTGATACGATCGATGCTTTTACCAGCTTCATCACCAAAGGCTGGACATTTGGCGGACAGGCTGCGGCAGCTGCCACGGATGATGTCCATGGTGACAGCCTTGAAGGGTCCTTCCAGGTAGCACCGGGAATGTGGATGTATCAAATGACGACCAAGGGGCTTGCGGCGGAACTGACGGCAACAGGAACGCGGTTCTATGTTGACAACGACCTGAATAAAACGCAGATTCCGGCGGTCAAGGAATAAGTTATGGAAGACCAGCTGACCCTTTCCCCCGTTGCCTATTATGAAGGCCCTTTGACGGAGAAGTTTGGCCTGCCTCGGCAGAGCGGGCTGGTGCCGGAAATTGAAGGCACCCTTGTCTTTACACCGCCGTATCGGATGCGGGAAGCGTTCCGCGGTATGGAAGGCTTTTCCCATCTGTGGCTGATCTGGGGTTTTTCAAAGAACCATACTTGGTCCCCGACGGTGCGTCCGCCCCGCCTTGGCGGCAATGAACGGCTCGGCGTTTTTGCCACCCGCGCGCCTTTTCGGCCCAATCCCTTGGGACTCTCTCTTGTAGAACTTGTAGAAATCAAGGACGGCGGAGTCAAGGGACTCCTTCTCGTTGTACGGGGAGCTGATCTGATGAGCGGCACGCCTATCTATGATATCAAGCCCTATATCCCTTACGCCGATGCTCGTCCTCAGGCACGGAGCGGCTTTGCCACAGGACCTGATGCC
>OGYT01001460.1_pt1 | contig 15432 bp, 14 predicted proteins | sample 1576631 | NCBI WGS metagenome assembly OGYT01 (sample SAMEA3541588, study PRJEB24748) | human gut metagenome | biome: human gut; feature: human-associated habitat; material: faeces | place: China | collected 2012
TGTTTTTAATAATTATTATCAGTTATTTACATATTTTTAACGGAAATTTTCATTTTTATGCTAAATTTTCCGTCAAATATGATACAATTAGTTATATTAATTAGTATAGGAGGTTTTTTTATGATTGGTATTATAGTTACTGGTCATGGTAAATTTGCATCAGGACTGGCTTCTTCCATCGAAGTCATCGCCGGTAAACAGGATAAATTCGAAGCAATTGACTTTCCTGTCGGCTCTACAAATATGGATTTAGCTCAAGAATTAAAACAGGCGGTTGAAAAACTGGACTGTTCCGATATAATATTCTGCACTGATATCGCCGGCGGTACGCCGTTCAATCAATGTGTAATTTTATCCACTCATCTTGCCAACAGCAAAGTAATCAGCGGAACGAACATTCCCGTACTTTTAGAAGCTCTTTTCAGCCGGACAAATCAAAACGCTTCCAGCCTGGCTCAAATTCTGGTGGACAGCCATCAGTCAAGAATACAGGTTTTCCAGTCGCGTTCCAATGTTACCAATCTTACTAAATTAGCAGGTGGATTTGGTGAGTAAAACTGCTGTTAAAGCCGCTAAAATATTCACGGAAACTTCTATTGAATGTGAAAAATATTTACTGATTGAAGACGATAAATTCGCCGGATTTGCTGTTAAGGATGAACTTCCTTCCGATATAATCGTCAAAGATTTTTCCCATTTTTATATTCTGCCCGGTCTTATCGATACTCATATCCACGGAGCAGTAGGGTATGATACTATGGACAACAGTGAAGAAGCTATCCAGAATATCGGTAATTATTTGTTAAGTCAGGGAACTACTGCTTGGATGCCGACAACGGTAACTGCGCCCCTTGAAGATATTTACAATTCCATCACCAATATCCGTATATGCCGGGAAAAATTAACCAGCGCCCGCATTCTCGGCATGTTTATCGAAGGGCCGTATATTACAGCCAAACACCGCGGCGCTCATCCGGAAAAATATATTCGTACCTTGAATAAAACTGAAATAAGCAAAATGCAATCGTCAAATATTGTAAAATCCATTATTATTGCTCCGGAAAAAGAAAATGCAGTCGAATTTACTGACTGGATAGTCGGTAAATTAAATATAAAAGTATCGCTAGGACACAGCAGTGCTGATTATGAAGAAGCCTGTGCCTGTTTTGATGCCGGTGCTGATGCCAGCGTACATACATATTGCGCTATGGAGCAAATACATCACCGCAGTCCCAACCTTTTAGGCGCAGCACTTACCCGTGACGATGTCTATACCGAATTAATTGCTGACGGTATCCATGTCAGCCTGCCTGCAATAAAAATCCTTTTAAAGTGCAAGCCGAAAGATAAACTGCTGCTTGTCAGCGATGCCATCCGCGGCACTGGTTTAAAAGATGGCCGCTATATGCTCGGTACTCTTCCGTTCAATGTAAAAAACGGTATCGCCCGTCTGGATAACGGCAACCTTGCCGGCAGTACCACCACCTTATTAAAAGAAATATCTCTTTTAATTGAAACGGTCGGTACAGACCCTATTACTGCCATTAACATGGCTTCACTCAATCCTGCCAAGCGTTTTAATCTGGATAAATATATTGGCAGCATAAAAAAAGACAAATATGCCGATTTTATCATTATTGACAAAAATTATGAAGTACAGCAGACATGGCAAAACGGTAAATGTGTATTCACCCGATAAACCATATGCTGAACAAATGTGAAAATAACAGGCATTTCCTTAATTCACTTTTAAGGAAATGCTTTTTACTTTGCAGTAATAGTGATTTTATATTATAATTAAGTATTAGATTTTTCGATTTTTATTTAAATGAAAGGATTTTATAATGACACACAATAAGCTACGTCCTCTTACTGAAAGTAGCCTACTTACTGCCATAACTGTGATTATTGCTATTGCCGGCATGTATATTCCTTTTGTAATTTTGTTTTGGACTTTGCCGATTACGATAATTACAGCCAGACATCATCTAAAATACGGTCTTGCCAGCGTTTTAATATCTGGCATTCTTCTGTGTTTATTTATGACACCTGTTACGGCACTGCCGCTGATTTTTTCTTCCGCACCGCTGGCTTTGACGCTGGGTATCGGTTTTAACTTAAAATGGTCGGCTGTAAAAATATTTGTCAGCAGCTTCGTCGCTTCGCTGATAGGCACTGCTTTATTTTTGATACTGACATTTTATCTGACAGGCATAAATATTTTTATCGAACAGCTTGATGCCTTCAAAACGGCAATGCTTGATACCAATGAAATGTTTTCTTCTATGGGAGTAACTTCCGAAGCAATGATAGATGCCAACAGACAGACTCAGCATATTATCGAAACACTGGCACTCGTGCTGCCTATGCTGTTCATCTTCAATGCTTTACTAAAACTGGTCATTAATTATATGGCAAGCTCTTTTCTTTTAAAAAGACTTGGTACAACTGATATCAATACGCTTCCGTCGTTTACTTTATGGCATTTTCCCAAAGTATTCGTATATATATATGCCTTTTCCCTAATCGGCATGTATTGGGGAACGACACGCGAAATTGCCCTGCTCTATCAGGTTTCTTTAAATGTTTATCTGTGTGCCAATGTCATCGGTTTAATTCAGGGACTGTCCGTCATTCGTTTTTTCTATAAACTAAAACAGTGGCCTACTGCTGTATGGATTTTTATAATTGCAATGATTTTTCTAAACATGATAATCGCTCAAATCGTTGCGCTTGCAGGTTTTTTTGATATGATATTCAATTATCGTGACAAAATAAAAACTGACCGTAATTAGGAGGCTTTTTCATGATTGGCAAATTATCCGTTTGGATAGATATTTGCGTAACAATGATAGCATCTTTAGGCTTATTGATTGTACTGCTGCAATATAACTGGTATATCTTCGGCGGCGGTGTCGTTTTGTGGATATGCCTTATTTTGTATCTTAAAGAACGCTGCATTGAACGCCGTCAAACACTGAGAAAATACTATGAAAATGTTGTCAAAAATGTAAATGAACTTTCCAATTTTGCTTTGGAAAAACTGCCGCAAGTCATCATGGTCATTAATAAAGACTCGCGTATTGAATGGTATAATCATGAATTCAAACGCTGGTTAAAGACCACGCCAGAAATCGGTTCATTTATTTATGATTTATGGCCGAATATGCCACTCGATAAATTCTGGGGACGGGAAGGCAACTGCGTTTTTTCGCAAAATGATAAATTTTACTGGGTAACACATCGTCCTGTAGATAAAAAAGAAGAAAACACCGACTTAATGGCGCTTTATATCTACGACATCACGGAATACGAGCGTTTCAAGCTGGATACGGCTATGCGCACACTCGTTTTCGGTTATATCCAGATTGATAACTATGATGATGTAATGCAGGGCCTCAGTGAAGCCAAGCGGACTTCTATTTTATTCGAAGTCAATAATCTGCTTGATAAATGGGCGCATAATCTCGGCATACTGCTGCGCCGTCTTTCTGATGACATGTATATTATCATGATGGAACGCCATGCTCTTGATTTAGCCATCAGTGAAAAATTCGACATCCTAGATAAAATCCGCAATCTGCACGGCGATAACAAATATCCAATAACACTCAGCGTCGGTCTCGTACAGAGCCGTCCGAAAATTTCTATGGAACAGCTCGGCACTTTGGCCCAATCGCATCTTGACCTGGCACTTGGACGCGGCGGAGACCAGGTAGCTGTAGACCTTGACGGTAAGGTACAGTTTTTCGGCGGCAAAGCTAAAGCAGTAGAAAAGCACACGCGCGTAAAAGCCCGTGTTGTCGCGCATGCCGTCTATGAACGCATGGAAAACTCCGATGTCGTCTTCGTTATGGGTCATCACAATGAAGATTTCGACAGCCTCGGCGCCTCTATCGGCGTAGCTCACATGGCGCGCCAGCTCGGCAAACCCGTTTATATCATTTTAAGTGATATGAATGAAGGCGTAGATAAATTAATCACATTATGTAAAACAGAAAAAGTTTTTGAAAATCTGTTCATAACGGCAAAAGAGGCACTGGCCATGACGGCGCTGAACCCCGTACTGTTCGTTGTGGATACGCATATACCGTATCTGGTAGCGGGAGCCGATTTGCTCTCGTCCATCAATAACGTCATCGTCATCGACCATCACCGCCGTTCCGAAAATGTAATAAAAAATGCGCTGCTCATCTACATTGAACCGTATTCCTCCTCAACGAGCGAACTCGTCACGGAGCTTTTGATGTATTTCAATGAAAACGTCCAATTATCGCGCCTTGAAGCTACGGCTCTCTATTCCGGTATCGTCGTTGATACGAAAAATTTCCGCGTAAATACGGGTGTACGCACATTTGATGCCGTATCGTACCTGCGCCGCTGCGGAGCTGACCCGGAAGCTGTTCATTATCTGTTCCGTACCGATTATGAAGCTAACCTTGCCGAGGGCAAAGCCATTGCCAATTCACAATTCTACAATGAAGGTCTTTTAGTTGCAGTCTGTCCTGAAAGTACCGCCAATATTCAAGCTACCTCCGGCAAAATTGCTGACGATTTGCTGGGAATTGAAAATGTACGTGTCAGCATCGTATTTTTTAAACTGAAGGACAATATAATCGGTGTCAGCGCCCGTTCCACCGGCGAAATCAACGTCCAGGTAATCATGGAAAAATTCGGCGGTGGCGGTCATCAGAATGTCGCCGGCACACAGGTTAAAGACCGTGACCTAATAGATTTAAAAGCAGAAATAATAAACACTACTTTAAAATACATGAAAGAGGTTGACGAAAATGAAAGTAATAATGCTACAAGACCTTAAAAAAGTCGGTAAAAAGGGCGATATTGTAGAAGTTGCCGAAGGATACGGCAGAAACTACCTAATCGCTAAAAAATATGCTGTAGAAGCAACAAAACAGAATTTAAACGAAGCCCGTGCCAAACAGAAATCGGCTGAACGCAAAAAACAGCAGGCAAACGATGAGGCTCGTCTCATGGCAGCCCAGCTGTCTCAGGTGGAAATCACTATTCCTGTAAGAGTAGGTGAAGGCAGCAAATTATTCGGTTCTGTAACGAGTAAGGATATTGCTACCACTCTAAAGGAAAAACACAATATCGATATCGATAAACGTAAAATCGAAGTGAGAAACATCACCTGCCTCGGCGATTACACTGCAACTATTAAAGTTCATCCTGAAATCAGCACGAGCATAACTGTTCACGTAGTTGAAAAATAAGTGAGGCTGTAATGAGTATTTTTTCTCGTTTTTTCAAACAAAAAAATAAACATAAACAAAAAAAGGCTGCTGTAACTATACAGCAGCCTAATATTTCCGCAAAAAAAGTTCAAAATTCCCCTGCTCCTAACCCTATCGACCATGATATTGAAGCACTGTATTCCATATTGATAGATATGGAGGGTTCAGACCGTCTTGTACTGAAGGCCGGTAAACTAAACGCCCTAAAACTGATGCGTTCGCCAAATCGTAATGAGCGTGTATTGGCACTGCAAAAAATTATTTATGAAAATCCTACACTGGATAAAGTGCCGACCGATGCTGAAATCGACAATTTGATTGATGAAATGACTGAATACATGGCAAATCAAATGGCACGCCGTTCACTGGAAGACCAGCTGGAAAAACGCATAGCTGCCAAAATGGAGGAAAATCACCAGGATTATATCGAAGATATCCGCCAGCAGATTTTAAAAGAAGAGATACGGGAAGTGGATACTCCGCAGGCTAAAGCAAAACTTGCAGAGCTCGAGGCGAAAGACAAAATCCATTTGACCAAATCGGTCATGGAATTATTACGACCACAAAATCTCAATGAAATCGTAGGTCAGGAACGTGCCGTTCACGCACTGAAAGCAAAACTCAGCTCACCGTACCCGCAGCATCTGCTTTTATACGGGCCGCCCGGTGTCGGTAAAACAACGGCAGCTCGTCTCGTATTGCAGGAAGCATGCAAACAGGCACATACACCGTTTCAAAAAGACGCACCATTTGTCGAAACGGACGGTACGACACTGCGCTATGACCCGCGCGGCATAACCAATCCTCTGCTCGGCTCCGTGCACGACCCGATTTATCAGGGAGCCAGACGCGACCTCGCCGACGGCGGCATCCCTGAACCGAAACCCGGTCTCGTTACAGAAGCGCATGGCGGTATTTTATTCATTGATGAAATAGGCGAACTTGACGAAATGCTGCAAAATAAACTTTTAAAAGTGCTGGAGGACAAAAGGGCTCATTTCGATTCCGCTTATTATGACCCGACGGATGAAAATATTCCGACGTATATTCGAAAGCTGTTTGACGAAGGCGCCCCGGCCGATTTCGTTTTAATCGGAGCTACTACACGCGACGCCAGCTATATCAATCCTGCACTACGCTCACGCTGTGCAGAAATTTATTTTGAACCGCTCACGCCGCAGCACATTCAGACAATCGTTAAAAATGCCGCTGTAAGATTAAATGCCCAGCTTGATAATAACGTCGCTCAGCTAATCAGCGAATATACGATTGAAGGCCGCAAAGCCATAAATATTCTGGCCGATGCCTACAGCAACGCACTTTCCAGAAGCAGCGGCAGTTTAGAAAACGTTCTGATTACAGCCGACGATATATATACCGTAGCACAGGTAAGCCGTCTCACTCCGTACATCACCCAGAAAGCTTCCGAGCGCACCGAAGTCGGCAAAATTTTCGGGCTTGGTGTCGCCGGTTTTATCGGTTCCGTCATCGAAATCGAAGCAGTGGCTTTTAAAGCCGGTGAAAAGGGAAAAGGTTCTCTCCGCTTTAATCAGACAGCCGGCTCAATGGCCAAAGATTCCGTCTTCAATGCTGCTGCCGTCGTACGCAAACTGACAGGCGAAGATATTAACGATTACGATATTCATATCAATATTATCGGCGGCGGCAATATAGACGGCCCGTCTGCCGGTACTGCCATCATGACGGCAATCGTCTCTGCTATTACCAATAAGCCGATACGACAGGATATCGCCGTAACGGGAGAAATTTCCATACAGGGAATGGTGCGCCCTGTCGGCGGTGTTTTTGAAAAAGCATACGGCGCCCGCCAGGCAGGCATTAAAACGCTAATCATTCCATCAGAAAACGAACAGGATATTCCACCAGACCTGCACGGACTTGACGTTCATTCTGTAAAAACAGCACAGGAAGTATTAAATTTAGTTCTAGTTTAATTTAAAAGAGGTGATTTTTTTGGTCGACAGAATGCCTCCGCAAAATATCGAAGCTGAACAGGCTGTCTTAGGCGCTATGCTAATTTCCAAAGAAGCCATTGCCGAAGCTGCACAGATTTTAAATCCTGTCGATTTCTATCGTGAAGCACATCGTATCGTCTATGAAGCCATGCTCGATTTATCCAATAAAAATCAAGCTGTAGACAATTTAACGGTTATTGAACAACTCAATAAAACAGGACTGCTGGAAAAAGTCGGCGGCATTGCTTTTGTTACAGCTCTTGCCAATACTGTGCCGACTGCCGCCAATGTAATTTTCTATGCCAAAATCGTTAAAGAAAAATCGCTGATGCGCCATCTTATCAACACAGCAACTGCCATTGCCACTATGGGCTATGAAGACAGCGAAGATGCCGACACTATCATGGATAAAGCGGAAAAGATGATTTTGGAAATTGCTTCCAACCGCAAAACGAGCGATTTTACACCGATAAAACAGATTGTAATCGATACCTTCAGTAAAATCGAAGGTCTGTACGAATCAAAAGGCGGTCTCACAGGACTTTCCACCGGATTTAAAGATTTGGACAGGTTGACGGCAGGACTCCAGCCATCTGATTTAATCCTCGTTGCCGCCCGTCCTAGTATGGGTAAAACTGCATTTACGTTAAATATTGCCTCTCATGTTGCTATAAAGGAAAATAAACCGGTTGCCTTCTTTTCGCTGGAAATGTCCAAAGAACAATTAATGCAGCGTATGCTCTGTGCCGAAGGGCTTATTGAATCGCAAAGACTGCGCGTCGGTGACCTCGACGAACAGGACTGGCAGAAACTGATTGCCGCCGCTGATAAATTCTCTAAAGCTCCGCTTTACATTGACGATACGCCGGGCATAAGCATTATGGAACTGCGCTCCAAAGCACGCCGACTGCAACAGGAAAAGGGACTGAGTCTTATCCTTATCGACTACCTGCAGCTGATGCAGGGACGAAACAACAAAGGAAGCGATAACCGCCAACAGGAAATTTCTGAAATCTCCCGTTCCTTAAAATCCCTGGCACGTGAACTGAATGTGCCTGTCATCGCACTTTCCCAGCTGTCACGCAGTGTGGAAGCACGCCAGATAAAAAAACCGATGCTCAGTGACCTGCGCGAATCCGGCTCACTGGAACAAGATGCCGATATCGTTATGTTTCTGTACCGCGAAGACTATTACAATGCTGAAACAGAAAACAAAAACATCACCGATGTCATTATTGCCAAACACCGTAACGGGCCTGTTGACAGTATTCAATTATTCTTTCACAAACAGTTTACAAAATTCGCTGACCTTTTGCGTACATCAGACGACAATATGCAGTGATAAAAAACTCCTGCGCCGACACTTTGGCGGCAGGAGTTTTTCTTGTACCCTTTTGATTGACACTAAAGCCTATAAAATGCTATGATATGAAAGTAAAAGGTGCATAAAGATTTTATAAAAACTCAGATTAAGACATATTACATTAATTTGAGTTCTTTTTGCTGTTATCAGTAGAAAAATTCTAGCTGGTTTAAATATGAGGAGGAAAATTTTAAATGATTGAACGCTATACCAATCCTGAAATGGGAAGAATTTGGACTCTCCAACACGAATTTGAAGTAATGCTCGAAGTTGAAATCACAGCTTGTGAAGCTATGGCAGAACTCGGTCAAATTCCTGTAGAAGCTGCTAAAAATATCCGCGCAAAAGCAAAATTCGACTTAAACCGTGTTAAAGAAATCGAAAAAGTTACTAATCACGATATTATCGCATTCTTAACCAACGTTGCCGAATACGTTGGCGAAGATTCTAAATACATCCACAAAGGATTGACTTCCAGCGACGTTAAAGATACAGCGCTCGGCATTATGATGAAAAAATCCGCCGAACTCATTTTAGATGACCTCGAAAAACTCCGCGACGTTCTGCTGCGTCAGGCTAAAAAATACAAACACACCGTTTGCATCGGCCGTACACACGGTATTCATGCCGAACCAATGACTTTCGGTCTGAAATTTGCTCTGTGGTATGACGAAGTATGCCGCGATATTGAACGCGTAAAACGTGCTAAAGAAGTCGTTGCCGTTGGTAAACTCTCCGGTGCAGTTGGTACTTATTCCAACATTGACCCTCGTATTGAAGAAATCACTTGCAAAAAACTCGGCATCACTCCTGTAAAACTTGCAACTCAAGTTATCCAGCGTGACCGCCATGCAGAATATATGACTACACTTGCAATCGTAGCCAGCACATTTGAAAAAATCGCAACTGAACTGCGCAATCTCCAGCGCACGGATATCCGCGAAGCTGAAGAATATTTCCAGCCTGGTCAGAAAGGCTCTTCCGCTATGCCGCACAAACGCAATCCTATCACTGGCGAACGCATCAGCGGTATGGCTCGTCTTGTCCGCGGCAATGCTATCGCGGCTATGGAAGATATCACTCTCTGGCATGAACGCGACATCTCCCATTCCTCCGTTGAACGTGTAATTCTGCCGGATAGCACAATCAATGTAGATTACTGCTGCCGCAAACTGACCAACCTTGTAGACAAATTACTCGTTTATCCGGATGCCATGATGGATAACCTCAACAAAACAGGCGGTCTCATCTTCAGCCAGCGCATCATGCTTGCCGTTGTAAGCAAAGGCGTATTGCGTGAAGACGCTTATAAATGGGTACAGAGAAACGCTATGGCTAGATGGCTCAAAGGCGAAGATTTCCGCACAAATGTGGAAAAAGACCCTGATATCACAAAATATCTCACTAAAGAAGAAATTGACAACTGCTTTGATTATAAATGGTTCTTACGTAATGTAGACATGATTATGGCTCGTTTCGGCATTGAATAATAACCATAAAGCAAATAGAAAGGAAGTATTTTCATATGTCAACAGTCGTTGTAACCGGCACCCAATGGGGTGATGAAGGTAAAGGAAAAATTGTAGACTATCTGGCGGAAAAAGCCGATATCGTCGTACGTTATCAGGGCGGCAGCAATGCCGGTCATACCGTTTCCGTAGACGGTAAGGAATTTAAACAAAGACTCATGCCGTCGGGCATGCTTTACGATAACAAAATCTGTGTCATCGCCAATGGTGTAGCTTTCGACCCGGAAGTTATCCTTCAGGAAATGGAAGCTCTCAAAAAAGACGGCTATAGTGTTGACGGATTGAGAATTTCCAATCGTGCTCATGTTGTAATGCCGTATCACCGCCTTATGGACGGTCTTGAAGAAGAAGACAAGGGCGAACTTAAAATCGGTACGACAAAACGCGGTATCGGTCCTTGCTACGTAGACCGTGACAACCGCATCGGCATTCGCGTATGCGATTTAATCGACAAAGATATTTTCTGTGAAAAACTGAAAACAGCACTCGAACTCAAAAACCGTGAGCTTGTTAAAATATATAATAAAGAACCGCTGAATTATGAAAAAATCCGTGATGAATATCTCGGTTATGCGGAAAAGCTGAAAAAACACGTTATCGACACTGCCGCATTCTTGAATAAAGAAATCAAAGCCGGTAAAAAAGTAATGTTTGAAGGCGCACAGGCTACAATGCTCGATATCGACCACGGCACATATCCGTATGTTACAGCATCACATCCGACAGCAGGCGGCGTCTGCTCCGGTGCCGGTGTCGGCCCTAACAAAATCGACAAAGTTGTCGGCATCGTCAAAGCATACTGCACACGTGTCGGCGAAGGTCCGTTCCCGACAGAACAGCTCAACGAAATCGGCGACAAAATCCGCAACTGCGGTCATGAATTCGGTACGGTTACAGGCCGTCCGCGTCGTACTGGCTGGCTCGATGCCTGCGTTGTGCGCTATGCAGGTTATTTAAGCGGCATTGACTATATGGCTGTTACCCGCCTTGATATTCTCGATACTTTCGACGAAATCAAAATGTGCGTAGCTTATAAGTATAACGGCGAAATTCTCGATGAAATGCCGGCCAACCTCAATATCCTGGCCAAAGTTGAACCGGTATATGAGACATTTGCCGGTTGGAAAACGGATATCAGCGGTATCAGAAAATATGACGACCTGCCGGAAAACGCCCGCAAATATCTTGAAAGAATGGCGCAGGTTACAGGTATCGACCTTGGTTTCGTATCCGTCGGACCGAACCGCGACCAGACCATTATTCTTCATGAAGTATTCTAATTGACTTACAGAAAAACCCGAAAAAATTCTTCGGGTTTTTTTTATTTTTAATCATTAAAATTGTAATTCATTACAAAACCAAAATTTCTATTTTCCAAATCCGATTCCAATGCCCAGCGTAACTGTTCTCTAATACTTGCATGCGCATCAGCAACTTGTATCCAACCTTCCTGATTGTTATTTAATTTTATCTTAAACCAAATATCCGCATTTCGACGATAATTACTAATACCCCAAACGTGTTTCGGTGCCATTATATAATGTCGTTCATTATCCAAATATGTCATACCTACCATATAATCTATATCCTTATCTCTATTCTGAGGAAATACATATCCCTGATAAACGGCGTATATATTTCCTATATTTTTCTGTACAAATGGCATTTTTATCCCTTTTGCTGGAATACCTATGAATTTTCCCTTATACCACGCAATTGCATTATAATTTTCATAACCAGGATAATATACAACATAAATAATATCATTTACCTTTGGTATATTTTCATCTGATAAATTCTCTTTATTCATCATTGGTATAGAAGATGTTATCATTGTTTTTCCCATACGAGGATAAATATACGCTTTAGACTCAACTATTGGAAAGTATTTCACTGGCTCTACGTAACCTATAATAGAGCTATTTTGTTGCGGTTTCTCATAGACAGGCGTATCTTTATCTTTATAAAAAATCATTCCATTTTCTCCGTCAGCATAATCAGGAATTATTATACTCGGTTGTAGAACCCATTTTTTATTCCAATCTACTTCTGCCCCAGCGTATCTTATATCATCCGTTTCAATTACAAGCGGCGGCAATTCATCATTAGCCTGAGCACTTACTATATTAAACCCCAGCAAAATACCGAAACATACCAGCATAACTAATTTCTTAAACATACAATCACAGCCTTTCTTTCTAATCATAAATAGAATTCCTATTACCATTATATTCATCACTACAAAAAAAGAACAACCCTGAAAATTCAAGGTTGTTCTTTTTATTTATAAAATTAAGCACGGATAACACCGATAATAAAAGGTGCTGTGGATACAGCTGTTAATGCTGTAAAGAAATTTACCGAAACAGATTTTCCATTTTCTATTGTTCCTAAATCTATCATTTCCATTAAATTCTTTGCAGTGTTAATTCTTCTTCCCGGATAAGCAAATACTCCATCAAGTGAAACAAATGGATAAATTGCCCCGCCTGAACTCGACATAACAACCTTGAAATTACCGACACTACCAGTATTATTGGTAAAATTAAGTCTTACGTCCATTTGTACGCCGTAATTTCCGGCTAATCCTTTAACTTTAATCTGCCCGGAAGAATCCGTCATCTGAATTAAATCTTTTCCATCAAAAGAATCTCCATCATTACTTGTATCGGTTGTTTTATCTTTACCAAAAGAAACAACTTTTGCCTTATCCTGTTCAGCTGAACTCATTGATAAATTCAATGTAAATGTTTCATAAAAACCGGCACCTACACCTCTATGCGGATCTGATTTCGCTCCTGTAACACTTGCTTGTGCCGGTTCTGTGGCATTTCCAGATTTAGCTTCATCAACATAAGCCAAATCAAAGAAAGTAACTGCCGCAGGATTGCCTTGTTTATCTGCAATTGATACTCTGCTGATAACTCCGAAATTACAGTGTGCTGGTATCTGTCTGCTAAAAATATTAGCATATTCATAAGGATGAAGTGTAATTTTTACCGGATTATTAGCAGCTGTAAGATAATCTCGCCAAGCGTATACATCAGAAACCCAGTTTGCATCAATTGTTGTCCCGATATTTGTGAAATTTAATTCAATATCAAAATCATTTGGATTATACATCAAAATAAGTGATGTTATCGTTCCTTCATATTCATTTCTATGCCAAGTATATATCTGACCATTGCCTTTTACTGTTTCACGACAAAAATACTTTCCGCTATCAGCAAAATCCTTATAAAATACACTTTCCGGATTATTGGAGTAAAACAAAAACTCGTCTGTATTTACTGCGCATTTAAGCTGTTCTTTTTCTTTATCATTAGGATATATTAAATCAATAGGATCATTATTTAAGCCATGTTCATAAAATTCATCTACTATTTTAGCCATATAAATTCACTCCTAAAATTAAATTTTTTCTTAATAACCAAAATAAAAACTTTCCCTATCATCTACATTAGGCTGTTTCCACCATATCTGTTTATATGTTTTTGAACCTAAATGTGCATTTAGTAATTGTACCCAGCCTCTTGTTATTTTATCCGGCAATTCCACATAAAGCCATATATCGGCATTGCATCTAAACTCATTTCCTTCTACAAATGACCATGTGCTCATTGGTGTACGCGGGTCGTCATTCGGATATTCTATATACATTTCAAAATCAGCTTCTACATCCTGCTTATTTGTATATCCTTCATATTCGGCACATATTTCTTTACGATGGTACGTACTTCTAGCAAAATATGGTGCAGGCATTTTTATTTCATATGATTCTAATCTAAAGAAAGTACCTTTATACCAAACAGTATATGAGCCATACATATTATAAGATATCAAATACATAATATCCCCTGGTTTTAAAATTTTTTCATTGCCAAACTCATCTGTCAAAGTAATATCCTTTATTATTTTGGTTTTTCCCATACGCGGATAAATATAAGCTTTTGCCCCTATAATTGAAACTTTATCATTTCGCTGCATTGTTCCTACTACAAGGCTATTCGGCGAAGGTTCTTTATGAATAGCTGTTTCCTGTCGTGCCGTTATAGTCGGGTTCTTATCCAGCTTCAGCATTATCCCTGCGTATTTTACATCATCCGTTTCAATTACAAGCGGCGGCAATTCATCATTAGCCTGAGCACTTACCGCACCGAAACTTAACAAAATACCGAAACATACCAGCATAACTAATTTCCTAAACATACAATCACAGCCTTTCTTTTTCATCATAAATAGAATTCCTATTATTATTATATTATCTATATATTAGAAAATGATGAAAAACTGTATTCATATTTCAATTTTTTACACAGATAAATCGAATTTCTTTTACATTGTCTTCACTCAATCTATGTTCCAAACAATTCGGGCTATGCTGTACATAATATATCTCGCCGTTTTTTATTTCCGTGATAATTGCCAATTTATACCAAATATCAGCATTATTTCTAAATTGAATTAAATCTCCGATTTGAACCGAATTTTTATCTCGACAAATTCGGGCAACAGGTTTATTATTATCAGAATAATAAGCTGAATATTTTGTCATATATTGCACGAACTTTTTCATATCTGTCCATGACTTTGTATGGTGTTTGCGATTTTGCCAGTACCAGCCCCTGTTTTGTTTAATTCCGCCCATATACCAGCATTGCGATACAAAATTTGTGCCGTCCTGCATGAAAAACCAGAAATCATCTTCTGAACCGATATTGGGTACAAGCGCGTAATTCAACGCATATTCCACTGCTATTTTTCTATCTAATACATCGGCACTGCACCTCCCAACTTTTCTTTGTAACCGATTACATTTATATAGAGTATTTTTTCTAACCGAATTTAAACCTACTCATTTATTTTTATTTTGAATACGCTCCAATATTTTCTTCAATATATTCGGCAAAGATATATTCATGGTTACAGCATTTTCTAAAATATTCAATCCTTCACTACCGATAAAAAAACAGATTGTCACATTTCTTATATTCATATCCTCACCGATTATAATATCCAATTCATGCGCCAATATTATCAGCATTAAAATATATAATTTTCTTATACTGTTATTATTAAATTTCTATTTATCGACTTCTTTAATTCTAAAGAAAGTACCTGTTTGGCATAATATAAGAAAAAAGTAATATTTAATAATTTATTTTTATATTATGCCAGGCAATTTTTCTTTGAATGCAAAGAAAAGTTGCCGAAAAAGAAACTCTTAGGTTCGCAGTCCACTAGAGATTTTCATTTTAAAAAGAAAAATTTTTATCTGTAACGTTTAAAAACTCGCTTATGCTCAAACA
>OGYT01001467.1_pt1 | contig 15375 bp, 12 predicted proteins | sample 1576631 | NCBI WGS metagenome assembly OGYT01 (sample SAMEA3541588, study PRJEB24748) | human gut metagenome | biome: human gut; feature: human-associated habitat; material: faeces | place: China | collected 2012
GTTTGAGTATAATTGTTATATGCTTCAACAGTATCTTTTAAACCACCTGTAGCACACCAGGTTGACCACGCCGGGCGCCTCGTCCCGGCACTCCAGCACGAAGTCCTGCACCGCGCCGGTGGCGGGGTCGATGCGCTTGGGCCGGATGCCGGCAAAATTGCGGATGAAGTAAGCGCGGTCCATGTGCTTGAACATCCGCGAACCGCTCTCAATGAGGCCGTCCATGGCGGCCTGGGTGGACTCGTAGTCCTGGAAATCCCGGGCCAATTGGCTGTCGGGCCCCACCAGTACATTTCCGTCCACGGTGGGCGTGGCGTGGGTGTCAAACGTATTGTCCGGATTGGGGGCGGGATAGACGGGAATCCTGGCAAACTGGCCCGCCAGCTTGTCAAGGACGAAGTATTCGCCTTTGACCGGCTTAATGACATAGCCGGGAATGCCCAGCTGCCCGCTGACCACGGCGGAGTTGAGCCCCGCGCTGTTCACCACCCAGCGGGTGTGGAAGTCGCCCCTGGTGGTGTGGAGCAGGTGGGTGCCGTCGGCCTGCCGGGTCTCGCCGGTGAAAGCGCAGTTGAGGTGGTACTCCGCCCCGTTGTGAACCGCGTTCTCCGCCAGGGCGATGGTGTAGAGGAAGGGGTCCAGGATACCGCTGGCCGGGCACCACATGGCGAAATTTCCGCCGGCGCTGGGGTCAAGCTCATCCATCCGCTTGCGGTCGATGAGCTCCAGGCCCTTCACGCCGTTGGCCTCGCCCCGGGCCATGAATTGCTCCAGCCGCTGCCGGTGCTCATCGGTGAAGCCCACGATGAGCTTGCCGGTGCGCTTAAAGGGGACATCCAGCTCGCGGGCTACCTGTTCGAACTCCTGGTTGCCCTCCACGGCGCAGATGGCCTTGAGGGAGCCGGTCTTATAGAGGAACCCGGCGTGGAGCATGCCGGTGTTGCGCCCACTGGTCTGGGTGCAGACGTCGCTCTCCTTCTCCAGCACGGCGATGCGCAGCTTGTACCGGGAGAGCTCCCGGGCGATGGCGCTGCCCACCACCCCACCGCCGATGATGACGACATCATAGGACTGCTGCATAGGGATGGCTCCTTTCTCCATCAAAGGAACAGGGTCAAAATGGGGACGGTGACCAGGCTGGTCAGCGTCGAGATAAACACACACTTGGAGGCGAACTGGGCGTCCGCCCCGTATTTCTGGGCCAGGATGGCGGTGGTGGAGCCGATGGGCATGCCGGTGAGCACCACGCTGACCCCGGCGGTGAGGGGATCCACCCCCAGCAGCCGCAGGGCCACGAGGCACACGGCGGGCAGCAGGAGCTGGCGCACCGCCACCAGATAGAAGCACTTGGGGTCGAACACGGTCTTGAGGGGCACGTCGGCCAGGATGGCCCCCACCAGGGCCATGGCCATGGGGGAGGTACAGGCCCCCAGGTTATCCACCGCGGTATCCACAAAGTGGGGCAGGGGGAGCTGGAAGAGCATCCATACCAGCCCCACCTCCACGGCGATGATGCCGGGGTTGAGCAGCACCTTTCGGACGGCCTGCTTGGCGTCGGCCTTGGTAAACAGGGAGATGCCGGCGCTCCACATGAGGATGCGGGTGGGGATGATGAACAGGGAGCCCAGAAAGAGGCCCTCGTCGCCGTAGGCGCCGCTGACCACGGGCAGGCCGGCAAAGCCGGAGTTGCTGACCAGGGTGCCGTACTGGAGGATGCTCTTCTCCTGGTATGGGAAGCGGTTGTAGAGCACCTTGCCCAGAAGCAGTGCAATGCCGGCCATGGCGGTGGCGATGAGGACGGCCACGCCCCCCTGCTTGAGGGACTCCAGGCTGAGCTCCATGTGGAAGGACTCAAAGATCATGCAGGGCAGGGTGATGAGCACCACAAAGTCGGTCAGCTTATCCCGGGCCGCGTCGTTGAAAATGCCCTTCTTGCGGCAGAAGAAGCCCACCGCCATGTAGATGAAGAGGACGGTCTGCACGTCCACCATCTTGAAAAAGCTGTCCATACTACCCCTCGATGGGGGTGAGAAGGGCCCCGTCCCCGTCAAATTCCAGCGGCTCGGGCTCAGAGCAGGCCGCCACGCCGGGCCATTTACCCGCCTTCACGTCCCTGTAATAGGCCTCGCTGAGCATGATGCGGCCGATGTGGAGGCTGTTTGGGATGCGGATGATCCGGGCGCGGTTGCGGTCGATGCCGGTGCAGGTGCGGATACACATCTGAATGGCCTCCCTGTCGTTGGCCACCACGCAGGGGATGCGGGCGGAGGTGAGGACGGTGGAGGTGAGACAGTTGGGGTACATCTTTTCCGTGTCGATTTTGTCAAAGAACCGCTTTGTGATCACGTTGGCCAGGCCCACGCCCAGGGCGTTGCCGTGGCTGGCCGCGCTCAGATCGAGAAAGCAGGTGCGCTGCACCTCCACCCCGCCGTGGGCGTACTCGGTGGAAAAGGTGCCGGTAATGTTGGGGTCCACGCCGGTGCCCGAGTAGTTCTTGCCCGTCTCGTCCACCACCAGCACGTCGCAGGCGCCCACCAGCAGGGAGGGCATCCGCTCAAAGGCAAACTGGAGCAGCTCCGGCTCCCGGGCGAGAATGTCGTCCCTGTCGATGGCCTCGATGCGGCAGGTCTCGTCATAGGCGTTCTCGATGCAGGGCAGGGCAAAGAGGATGGGGGCCCTGGCCAGAATGACCTTGGCGATGGAGGGGATGTTGGCCCCGATCTTGCCCATGCCGTCGGAGTGGACCCGCTCGGCCCCCTTCTGCTTGCCCAGGCCCACGGCGAGCATCTTGCAGGGCCCGCTCTCGTAGGGGCCGCGGAAGGCGTTGTGGGGCTTGAGGCGGCAGGAGACGATGATACCGTCGGCCTCATAGGCGTTTTTGTCCAGGTACACCGGCAGGCCGGTGTCGGAGGTGCCCAGCTCCACCACCTCCATGCTGCTGCGGATCTCACAGCCCATGGCCTCCGGGGTGATGCCGTAGCTGGCCAGCACCTCCAACTGCCCCTCGGCAGTGGCGCCGCCGTGGCTGCCCATGGCGGGCACAATGAAGGGGACGGCGCCCCTGGCCTTTACAAAGTCCACGATGGACCGGGTGATGAGGTCCACGTTGGCGATGCCCCGGCTGCCCGCCGTGATGGCGATGGACATGCCGGGCCGGATTTTGGAGCGGAAGGGCTCCCGGGACAGCTCCCCCGCCACGGCGGCGGGGATGTCTGCGGGGGCAATGCGCTCCCGGGGGAAGAGCTGCTCGGCGCGGAACATGCGGGGAATGGGCACGTCGGCCAGCAGACGGGAGACGACGCCCCCCTGTTTGATTTCCATACCAAACCGACCTTTCTCTTGTCAGGTAATAGGCGCGGGATTGAAGATGCACAGGTCGTTGTGGAAGCCGTACTGGTCGGAGTAGGGCTTCTTCACGCCGCTGGCCACGTCCAGAATCAGGTGGAACAGCTCGGCGCCCACGTCGGCGATGGTCTTCTCGCCGGTGGCGATGGGGCCGGCGTTGACGTCGATGAGGTCAAACCAGTGCTCCTTCATCTCGTTGCGGGAGCAGACCTTGATGACCGGGGCGGCGGCCAGCCCGTAGGGGGTGCCCCGGCCGGTCATAAAGACCTGAAGCCCGATGCCGCTGGCCAACTGGCAGGGCCCGCAGACGATGTCGCTGGCGGGAGTGGCGGCGTAGATCAGGCCGTGCTTATGGGGCTTCTCTGCCGGGGAGAGCACCTCCTCGATGGGGGCGGTGCCCGACTTGGCGATGGAGCCCATGGCCTTCTCTACGATGTTGGCCAGGCCGCCCTTCTTGTTGCCGGGGGTGGGGTTGGCGTCCCGGTCCACGCCGCCGGCGTCCAGGTAGTCGTCGTACCACTTCATCTCGGCGGCCAGCTTGTCCCGGGCGGCCGCGTCGCGGCAGCGGGCGGCCAGCAGATTCTGTGTCATGAATTTGAGTGCATCTTTATAATGAACGATTCCCTTAATATTGTCAATATTTTCCTCATATACCGGATAACGGGAATTTCCCTCCTCCAGCATCGTATCGATCATGTTTTTAAGCAGAATCTCTTCATCAAAAGCTACAACATTCTTTCTGTGAGTCATAATATCATGCGCTTCTGTCTCATTAAAAGACATGATATTCTGAATCATCTCTGCCTCGTTCTCTTCAATGACACCCTGTTCATGGGCCTCATCTACGATAGAAATGATCTCTTCCTCTGTCACAGCAGATTCCTTACGGTCTATTTCCACGCCAAACGGCACTGCTGCCAGTCTCGCTATCCAGGTAATAAATACCGTAAAAGGTTTCAGCAGATTCACCCAGAAATGTACCAGGTTCAGATATCTGTACGCATAAGTATCCGGATGATACGTACCAACCCGGCGAAAAGTCAGAATCCCAATTCCCGCAAGCAGAATCACACTCAATGCCATCACCAGGATCAATGCCGGTACATGCTTTATGTACGGGTGAAATGCCTCTACTGCCCATGGAACAAGGAACGTACCAAAGCAAATACCACACGCCATTACGATCAAAGGAATCGCATTGATGAACTGCGTTGGCTTATCGATCAATGCCATAAGCATCTGCGCTTTCTTATCGCCCTCATCTGCTCTCTTCTGTGTATCATTCTCACTTATATTTCTCAGTGCCGCAGCAAATCCATAAAAGATACCATTCAGCCACAGCAACGATAGTAAGACAAACAAGCCCCAGAGGGGCATACTACTGCCATCTTCCATTGTATTGATCAGTCTCCTCTGTATTGAATACGCGTAGTTACTGGTAAAATATATCACTTTCTCAATTAATCGTCAAGATATCAGAACGTGTTTAAAAAATCAGTTACTGTTCACTCCGTGCCCAGTAACACGCTACGCGATGCAGGAAATATTTTTCAGACAGACTCTAAAAAGTAAGTTCAAGGCTGATTTCAAGTGCGTGATTGACTTTATCAAGCATTGCCTCATCCAGATGGCATACCTTATCTTTCAGCCTTCTTTTATCTATAGTTCGAAGTTGTTCCAGTAAAATTACAGAATCCTTTTCAATTCCATAAGTCCCTGCATCTATTTCAATATGTGTCGGAAGTTTCGCCTTATTCATTTTGGATGTAATAGCAGCACAGATCACCGTAGGGCTGTGTCTGTTGCCAACATTATTCTGAATAATCAGAACCGGACGAATCCCTCCCTGCTCGCTCCCCACTACCGGACGAAGATCCGCATAAAATATATCCCCTCTTTTAATTACCACACAATTCACACTCCGATTCTTTCTGGTTTCATAAAAACCTTGTTTTAGAATTAAGTATTTCCATCTTTTTCTTGTGTATACATGCGTGGTATATAAAATAACCGTAACTATTCAGTTCCCTTATGTATCAATAAATCTTCTGATTATTGTTATAGTAATGGATAACCTGCTGATGAACAGTTACAAAATTGCAGTTTACTCTGTCATTTATAGTTCTGCCGCATTATCTGCGTACAAAAGTAATCCATGGCATCAACTCAGGTTCAGAAAACCTTTTGTCCCTGATACCATACTTCAGCTTCTTTGCCGTCTTTTATATAAACTCTTGGCACACGTGGGCTGATATCACAGGCAAATTCATAAGAAAACCTGCCGCAAAGATCCCCCATCTCTTCTATACTGATAAATTCATCCCCATCTCTGCCAAGAAGAGTTACTTCATCACCCTTCTTTACATTGTCGATTTCTGTCACATCTGCCATAAACTGATCCATACAGACTCTTCCAAGGATCGGGGCTTTTTTTCCATGTATCAGAACCCATCCTTTATTAGAAAGCTGTCTTGGGTATCCATCTGCATAGCCTACCGGAATCGTAGCTACACGTTTCTTCTTATCTGCCACATAGGTGCCTCCATAGCTGATCGCAGCACCTGCCGGAACATCTTTTACATATGTAATATGACTTTTCAGTTCCATTACAGGTGCAAGCTTCACGATGTCTCTCTCCACCTCCGAAGAAGGATAAATTCCATAAATAGTAATTCCGGCGCGAACGATACTCAAATTCGCCTCCGGTACACGAATAATGCCGGCACTGTTAGAGCAGTGATGCAGCGGAATATCCACTCCGGCTTCCTCTACACGTTTCGAAAAATCCTGATATCGTTCAAGCTGAACCATCGCCGGGCTTCTGTCATACTCATCCGCTCTCGCAAAGTGAGTAAACATCCCCTCTATCTCAAGATTCGGAAGTTCAGCGATCTTTTTGATTTCCTCCACACTCTCTGGTATATCCGCATAACCAATTCTGGTCATACCTGTATCCAGCGCAATATGAATATGTACCGTCTTATTCTGTAAAACAGCTTCATCAGAGAGTTTCTTCGCCTCATCATACTCGCATACAGCAGGACGAATGTCATACTGAACAAGTTCAGGAAAGTATTCATCAAATACAATTCCAAGAATCAGAATTGGTTTTGTAATACCGGCCTGACGAAGATGAACAGCCTCTTCTGCCGTTGCAGCCGCAAATCCCCAGATATAATCATGATTCTCTATCAGATGTGCGATTGGTACCGCACCATGGCCATAAGCATCCGCCTTAACCACTGCGATCATCTTCGTATCCTCTGCAATATTCTTTCTCATTTCCCTGAAATTCTGTTCTACGGCATCCAGAGAAATCACTGCTTTCACTCTGTTATTTTTCTCCATAATAATTCGTCCTCTGCCATAACTGCTCATAAACGATTCACACGTTGTTACGACCAGTTATTCTTTATTTTAATATTTCCGGCAAAAACCGGATAATGTCTCCTGCTGTCATACCCCGCTGGCCTACTGTTTCAGCCGCCAGATCACCGGCAAGCCCATGAACATATACACCAAGGGCTGCCATCATCGCCATGGATGGCTTCCTTTCTGCTTTCAGATACATACAAAGCACACCTGCGATCACGCCGCTTAGTACATCACCACTGCCAGCTGTTGCCATTCCTGCGTTTCCGGAAATATTCAGATACCTCTCTTCTGACGCACCTGACACTACAGTACATGCATCTTTCAAAACACAGACTGCTTTTGTTTCCTTTGCATAATCAAATGCTGTCTGAACCAGACAATCCTGAATATCACCAATACTTTTTCCACACAGGCGGCTCATCTCGCCAATATGCGGCGTGACGATCACATTCTCTCCGATAAACCTCTTCCAGTCCTCATGAAGTGCCAGAAGATTCAATCCATCTGCATCCAGAACAACTGATTTTCCACACATAGCAGCTCTTGACAGAAACCACTGAGCACGCTCTCTGCTCTGTGCACTTGCTCCCAGCCCCGGTCCGATCACCAGCACATCACACCATTCCAGCATTCTCTCATTTTTACTCTCATCAAAATCACAGGTTATCATTGCCTCCGGCAGAAGTGTCTGTAATGGAACACGATTTGCCTCCACGGTCTGGATCTTCACCATGCCCGCCGAACACTTTAGTGCAGCTGCGGCACTTAAATATGCTGCACCGCACATTCCTTCAGAACCTGCAACCAAAAGTACCTTACCGAAAGTTCCCTTATTCCCATAGGGAAGTCTGTCCGGAAGCATTTTCAAGTCTTCTCTTTCCAGGTAATTCATTCGGATTTTCTTATCAGGCATTGAATAAATCCCAATATCCGCCACAATGATCTCCCCACCATACATACGCCCCGGATAGAAACACAGACCTCTCTTTCGAAAAGCAAATGTAACCGTAAGATTGGCCCGGAAAGCGATTCCTTTCTCGAATCCTGTGTCTGCATCAATCCCGGAAGGAATATCCACCGCAACTTTAAACGCAGATGCCTGATTTAATTCGCTGATAAGTTCTCCGTATTTTCCCTCTATCGGTCTGCTGAGTCCAACTCCAAAAATGGCATCTACTATAGTAGTATATTCATTCAGAATCAGGTTATGCACCCGTGGAGTATGATAATACTCTGCTGTGCGAAGCTGACTGGAAGTTTCTTTTGTCATTTTCTCTTCGTTTCCAACAATATAATACCACGTTTTAAATCCGTGTAAATGGAGTAATCTGGCAATTGCCAGTCCGTCTCCTCCGTTATTCCCGGTTCCGCAGACCACCAGGATTTTCTCTTTATCCTTCGTATTCACCCGCTTTATGATTTCTGTAGCAGTCTGTAATGCAGCACGCTCCATCAATACCAGCGAAGGAATTCCGGCTTTCTCAATCGTATTTGCATCCAGCGCCTTCATTTCTGCCGCAGTCACAACTCCTCTCATCTGTTCACCTCCCCGTATGTTCTCGTATTTCATCAAATATTTAAATTGTTCCACCACGTAATTTTATACAGAATAAATTTCTCAGCCATTCTGGCCAGACGGATATTTTAAATCCACTTTCATTTTGTAGTTGTGAATAAGCAAAATCATCCTGCTAAATTCAGAAAAGCTGTGATCAGATGACCACAGCCTTGTGTTCCACATCATGTTCTACTCGCCTTCGTGCTCTTTCCTGTATTCACTCAGGTTATAGGACAGAGTCATAAGGCTCTCTGAAAGATGTACATTCTCAACCATTACATCCTCCGGAGCATCCAGATCAATGTGTGCAAAGTTCCAGATTGCCTTAATTCCATTATCAATTAAAATCTTCGCCATCTCTTTGGCTTTATTCTTCGGAAGAGTCAAAATAGCAATCTCTACCTCATTCTCCTTCAGAAAAAATGGAAGATCACTTAACATCTGTATCTCGATTCCGCGCACCGCAATTCCCTCAAGTACAGGATTTACATCAAAAATACCAACCAGTTTAAAACCACGTTTTTCGAAGTCCACATAATTGGCCAGCGCCTGTCCCAGATTACCGGCACCAAGAATAATCATCGGATGTACTGTATCCAGTCCAAGGATCTTGCCGATCTCTGTGTATAAATAACGTACATTATAGCCATAACCCTGCTGACCAAAACCGCCGAAATTATTTAAGTCCTGACGAATCTGGGAAGCTGTCACATGCATCTTTTTGCTGAGATCATTGGAAGATATACGCTCAACATTCTCCTCCATCAACTCACCGAGGTAGCGATAATAACGTGGCAGACGTTTAATCACCGCTTTTGAAATTTCTTTAGCTTCCACAAATTTTCCCTCCTTAACTTGTCTATGTCAATTATACCCAGATGTTATTTTATTGTCAAACTAATTCTGTACTTTTTCACCAAATAATTCTGCATTTTTTATCAATTTACGTCAGAAACTATCTTATAAAACGGTATTTTCTATTTTTTATCTATAACTTTCTATCATTTCCGGCAGTCTGGAACAAATTGGGATTGCACTACTAAGCAACGAATATCTTTGTAGAAATAGATAAATTCATTTAAAATACTTTCAAAAACAACTTTTTTCGATTATAATAGTACGCGGACAAATTATAAATGGAGGAATTCTTATGATTTTATCATGTCAGAATATCTGTAAATCTTTTGGCGAAAAAGTCATCCTTCAAGACGCCAGTTTCCATATAGAAGACCGTGAAAAAGCAGCTCTGATTGGCAATAATGGTGCCGGTAAAACTACTCTGCTGCGTATCATCATGCACGAGCTCTCACCTGATTCGGGAAACGTAGTCCTTGCCAAAGATAAAAATATCGGATATCTCGCCCAGTACCAGGATATCCATGGACACCACACGATTTATGAGGAGCTGATTTCTACCAAGCAGCACATCATTGATATGGAGAATCGCCTGCGTTCTCTGGAACAGGAGATGAAAACAACCACAGGTGATGCTCTGGACAGTCTGATGAATACTTATACGAGACTGAGCCACCAGTTTGAATTGGAAAACGGATACGCATACAAAAGCGAGATCATGGGCGTATTAAAAGGTCTTGGCTTTACCGAAGATGATTTCGAACGCCAGATTGAAACTCTCTCCGGAGGTCAGAAAACACGTGTTGCTCTCGGTAAACTGCTTCTCTCCAGCCCGGATATCCTTCTGCTGGATGAGCCTACCAACCACCTTGATATGGAGAGTATTTCCTGGCTGGAAACTTATCTGCTCAACTATCCGGGAGCTGTATTTATTGTATCCCATGACCGTTATTTTCTTGACAAGGTAGTCACTAAGGTAGTGGAAATTGAAGCCGGCACTATGCGTATGTACAGTGGAAATTACTCCGCCTATGCACTCAAAAAAGCACAGCTTCGTGACGCGCAGTATAAAGCTTATCTTAACCAGCAGCGTGATATCAAACATCAGGAGGCTGTTATTGCCAAACTGAAATCCTTTAACCGTGAGAAGTCAATTAAGCGCGCGGAGAGCCGTGAAAAAATGCTGGATAAGATTCAGCGTATCGATAAGCCACAGGAAATCCAGAACCAGATGCGAATCTCACTGGAACCAAGATTTATCAGCGGAAACGACGTTCTCACTGTAGAGAACCTTTCCAAATCTTTCCCAGGGCAGACACTGTTCAGCGATATCTCTTTTGAGATCAAACGTGGAGAACGTGTAGCTCTGATTGGTAATAACGGAACCGGTAAGACTACCATGTTAAAGATCATCAATGGACTGATTGATGCAGACGGCGGCAGATTCAGTCTTGGTTCTAAAGTTCAGATTGGCTATTACGATCAGGAACATCACGTACTGCATATGGAGAAAACTATCTTTGAAGAAATTTCTGATGCTTATCCTACTCTTACAGAAACAGAGATTCGAAATATGCTCGCTGCTTTCCTGTTCACAGGAGACGATGTATTTAAGCTCATCTCTGCCCTCTCCGGTGGAGAAAGAGGCCGTGTATCTCTCGCCAAGCTGATGCTTTCAGAGGCAAACTTTCTGATTCTCGATGAGCCTACCAACCATCTTGATATCGCATCCAAGGAAATCCTGGAAGAGGCATTAAACAGCTATACCGGAACCGTGTTCTATGTCTCCCACGATCGATATTTCATCAATCAGACAGCTACCAGAATTCTGGATCTGACTAACCAGGCAGTCGTAAATTATATCGGAGACTATGATTATTATCTGGAAAAGAAAGAAGAACTGACTGAAAAATATGCACCCGCTGCCGCCCAGGCAATCGCAGAAGCCAAACAGGCATCTGACAATAAACTCTCCTGGCAACAACAGAAAGAAGAACAGGCACGCCAAAGAAAACGCGAAAATGAATTGAAAAAAGTTGAAGCCCGCATTGAAGAACTTGAAACAAGAGACAAAAAAATCGACGAAACCATGGTTCTCCCGGATATCTGCACCAACGTAGCAGAATGTGCAAAACTCAGCAAAGAGAAGGCCGCAATTACCGAAGAACTTGAGGGATTATATGAAAAATGGGAAGAACTTGCATAATGCAGGTTCCTCCCATTTTTATTATATATCTTATAAAATACGATCTATCAGTTTTGAGACATAATCATTTACAAATTATAAAATCTCATCCAGCTTTTCTCTGATTGCAAGAATAAATTCCTTACTATTCAGCGCGGTTACATTCTCAAGAGAAGTAATCAATGCAAGGTCTTTTGTCATCTTACCGCTCTCGATCGTCTCCAAAGTAGCTTTCTCAAGCTTGTCTGCGAATTCCATCAGATCTTTATTGCCGTCTAATTCGCCTCTTTTTCTCAGTGCACCAGTCCATGCAAAAATTGTTGCCACAGAGTTTGTGGAGGTCTCTTCGCCCTTCAGATGACGATAATAGTGTCTCTGTACAGTTCCGTGAGCAGCCTCATATTCATAATAACCCTGAGGGGATACCAGAACAGATGTCATCATAGCCAGCGAACCAAACGCAGAAGAAACCATATCACTCATAACATCACCATCATAGTTCTTGCACGCCCAGATAAATCCACCTTCCGCTTTCATAACGCGGGCTACAATATCATCGATCAGACTGTAGAAGTATTCAATGCCTGCTGCCTCGAATTTATCCTTGAATTCATTCTCATAGATCGTTGCAAAAATTTCTTTGAAACGTCCGTCATAAATCTTGGAAATCGTATCCTTGCCGCCAAGCCACAGATTCTGTTTCGTATCAAGCGCATAATTAAAGCAACATCTTGCAAAACTTGTGATAGAATTATCCAGATTGTGCATACCCTGAAGAACCCCCGGACCTTCATAGTGATGAATCAATTCTTTTCTCTGTTGTCCGTCAGCACCTTCAAATACCAGATAAGCATCTCCTGGTCCATCAATGTACATCTCTGTATTCTTATACACATCACCGTATGCATGACGTGCGATCGTGATCGGTTTCTTCCAGTTCTTAACACATGGCTCGATACCCTTTACAACAATCGGAGCACGAAATACGGTTCCATCAAGAATCGCACGAATCGTTCCATTCGGGCTTTTGTACATTTTCTTTAAGGTGTACTCTTCCATTCTCGCCTTATTCGGAGTAATCGTTGCACACTTAACTGCAACACCGTACTTCTTGGTAGCTTCTGCTGCGTCAACAGTTACCTGGTCATCAGTTTCATTTCTGTATTCCAGGCCAAGATCATAATACTCAGTATTCAAATCAATATATGGGAGAATAAGTTCATCTTTAATAATCTTCCAGAGAATTCTGGTCATCTCATCTCCATCCATTTCCACAAGTGGTGTCTGCATCTGAATTTTTTTCATGTTAGTCCTCCTCTTTGGCTTTGATAATTTTACTGTTCACTGTGTGTCCAGCACCTTTGATAATCAATTAACTATCATAATAGCCGAAATCCGACCATTCGTCAATGCTTTTGTATGGTAAAGTGGTATTTCTGCAATTGTACAATTAATTCATACTGATCGCATAAGATGTCCCAAATCCAATTCTCCCCAACCCTGCTGATTTTTAGGCAGTCCCAGATCTCTGGCACATTCTTTTAATTTCATCTTAATCTGAACATTTGTCAGCTCCGGATTTTTTTCTAACATCAGTGCTGCCGCGCCGGAAACCAGAGGTGTGGACATGGATGTGCCACTCTTAACTCCATATCCGTTATCCGGTCCCGAAGCACAGGAAAGTATATGATTTCCCGGAGCAACCAGATCAGGCTTGCAGATACATTCAAAAGTCGGTCCTCTTCCTGATATGGCAGTCCGCCCCGTGAGAAGATCACTGGAGCCTACGGTAATGATCTTACGGCTGCTTCCGGGCGCCGTCACGCTTCCCGGACCAGGTCCCTGATTTCCTGCTGCGGCCACTACAACCAGTCCTTCATCCCATAACCGCTCTACTCCATCAATCAAAACCTTATGATCCTCAAATGTTCGACAAGTCGTTCCGACAGAAATATTGACCACACGGATTCCATAATACCGCCGGTTCTCCAAAATCCACTGAAAAGCCCTCAGCACATCCTCTTTTCTTCCGTTTCCCATACGGTCCAGAACTTTCAGCACAATCAGTTCACAGCCAGGTGCAACTCCCCTGATACGCCCCTGTGAAGCTCTTCCGTCACCGCCTATGATACCACATACATGGGTTCCATGAGAATTATCATCATACGGCTGGATACGGTGTCCGATGAAGTCATGAAATGCCCGTATCCGCCCTGTAAAATCTATATGAGAATAAATCCCGGTATCCAGCACACAGACACCAATGCCCTTTCCTGAATAGCCGGAATCATCTGAATTTATCATAAACAACTCCTCAATCCACTTATAACATTTTATGATATCAGGAGCAAAAAGTCAGAAAGTCATTCGCGCCTGCACGATAAGACTTTTGACCCTAACGTCATTTCATTGAAATATTATAAGCCCAGTCTTACTTTAAATTATTCCCGAAAACTTGTCTTCGTGTTTCCAACAATTATTATTTACAAGTATTCCTGACAATCCCTTTACATTTCTCATTAGCATCTGGTATTTTTCTGCTTTTTTTGAATAAAATGTATAAAACTCTCAAAATATGCAAAGACTTTTGGTATATTCATAAAGTCTATACCAAAAGTCAGTATCTCTCGCATATAACAGGAGGCAGCTTATGATTACGTTATTATTTATTCTGGTCTTTCTTCTCTGTCAGACTTTCATTCTCCTATGCTGTGTAGCCGCCGGAAACGACGCAGCATCACAGGAAATCTCCGATCAGGAACAGATAGAATTTATAAATGAATGGAAAAAGACACATACCAGCTAATTTATTTTTTGTACTGTTTTGTGCATACTCCGTTTTTATCAAAGACAGAAACAATATTATTTGAGCTGGTCAGAGTAATATTCTCTGCTCTGGTTCCTGATAATATTTTACTGTTTCCTTTATAAAAATAATATTTTTTACCTTTATATGTCAGCCAGCCTTTATGTGCTTTTCCATCTGTGTGGAAATAATAAGTGCGAGAAGTGCCATTTTCCGTTACGCGTTTCATTCCATCTTCACAGCGTACGCCATCACTTCCAAAATAATAAATATCTCCGGTACTTCGGACCACTTTTCTGTTTTTGTATATATATCCCTGTGTGGTATGGAACCAGTAATATTTTCCATCTACGCGTTTCATTCCCTTATAAGCGGCACCATCAGATTTAAAGTAATACGTTTTCCCTTTATAATCTGTCAGCCATTTATTGGCATACATGACTCCGTCACTGTCTACATAATAGACCTGCCCGTCATCCTTAAAAAGCTTATCCTTATAGAGGCTTCCTGTATCCGGATCAAAATAGTATTTCTTATTGTCTATTTCTTTCCATCCGGCTGCTTTCTGGCCATTTACATAGTAAAAAGTACTTCCATCCTCTTCTACCCAGCCATTTTTTGCCTGATTTTCATAAGATCCGGTATTCGCTCTATCTGCCGGAACATATGAAGCCACAGGCTCCCATCTTGGTGTTATTTTCTTCGTATAATCCACATATCCAAAATCAATATCAGAATCATTCCAGGACGGTATTCCCGCAATCAGTCCTTTCGTAGGATTCAAACCACTTTCTGTATTTCCATCGGTAGACTGCCAGATGGTATAGGAATATTTTGCTTTATCCGGTGCCTGAATCGTATCGCCATATCTGGCGATCCACACGTCAAGGCCAGAAAGCATACTCCAGTCTATAAAATTATCATACCAGTATGTATTACAGTAGATAATCGGATAATAACCGGCGCGACGGACTTCATTGCAAAAAGCCAGAGCCATTTCGGATACAGTCTTTTTTGACAGTTTCTGAATTTTCGAATCTTCCAGATCATAAGCTACAGGATAGGAAACTTTATACCCCTTCATCTTATTGATAGCCAGCTGTGCCTCTTTTAACGCCCCTGCTGTATTCTTCGCCGTACTATATACATAAGTTCCTACAGGCACACCGGCAAGCTCCGCCTGCTTCATGTTATAAGGCATGCAGGTTACTAACCTCTCAAACGTCCTGTTCTTTTCTGAAAAGAACAAGG
>OGYT01001472.1_pt1 | contig 15315 bp, 24 predicted proteins | sample 1576631 | NCBI WGS metagenome assembly OGYT01 (sample SAMEA3541588, study PRJEB24748) | human gut metagenome | biome: human gut; feature: human-associated habitat; material: faeces | place: China | collected 2012
TTACGGGGCTTGTAGCCGCATTTTTATTTTTCAACTGTCAAAGATGGGATTATACCCTTCCTCTTCACTGATTGCAATTTTTTTATTCTGTTTCTGCCATTCCTCCGGTTTTCTTCCTGTGAACGCACGGTTTCTCTGCTAAAACATACAATAATATCAGATAGAAGAAGAAAGGAGCTTTCCATATGCAAAATTATCATCAGAATAACTGTGGCTGCAGGCAGACAACCGACTATGGAAGATATTCTTCCACACAATATGTTTCCCGCCCGCAGGCAACTCCATGCTGCGACAGAGAAGACAGTCTGGACGGCATGCCACTTGCAATGGCTTATGTTCCATGGCAGATCTGGCAGCGCATTTACGAGGCCGAAAAAGGATTTTGCCGGGGAACCATCTTTGAAGAACTCGACAAACCATTTCATGGGATGGGAGGTTGTAATCGATGACAAACAACGCACCTTGCCGCAAAGATCTTCTCTGCCTGATCAACCGTGTCAGTTTTGCCGTAGATGATGTCAAACTTTTTCTTGACACTCATCCTTGCGATGCCAATGCGCTGGCCTACTTCCACGAATACAGTAAGCTTCGGAATCAGGCGCTCAAAGAATATGCAAAATATTACGGACCGCTGACGATTGATACGACTATGACCTCCTGCACAGACAGGTGGAACTGGATCAATGAACCATGGCCGTGGCAGGAAGGAGGATGTTAGTTCATGTGGAATTATGAAAAAAGATTACAGTATCCCGTCAAAATCACGCAAACCAATCCAAAGATCGCACAAGTCATCATCAGTCAATTTGGCGGTCCCGACGGCGAACTCGCCGCATCTATGCGTTATCTTTCCCAGCGATATACAATGCCATACCGGGAAGTAATCGGAACATTGACAGATATCGGTACCGAGGAATGTGTACATAGAAGTTATCAGTAATATAATAGGTAAATATAGATGATACAATATATTCTTTTTCATCTTCTCTTCCTGGGATGATGATTTTTTTAAATTATTTCTCGTTTTCCTATTGACTTTACGCCAATATTGGCGTATAATAAGATCATAAGATAAAGCAAAGGAGATACGAAAGATGAAAAAATACAACTTATCAAACATTATGAAAAGAGCATGGGAAATGGTTAAGAAATTAGGATTCGGAATCTCCGAAGCTTTAAAAAAGGCATGGAGGGAAGCGAAAACGATGAAAGAAGAAATCATCAAGATGACTGTTGTAAGAAATGAAATCTTTACAGTAAACACAACAACTGGAGAAATCAGCGGAAAAACTTACAATGCAAAAGAATGGCTTAAGAAGAGTTTTGATGCAAAATGGAACAAAGAAACAAGAACTTGGTTTGCAAAACCGGAAGAAATCAAAGAAGAATTGGCAAAATATCCGGGATACTATGAATCATACATCGTTAAAGAAATCGAAGAAGTTGAAGCGACTGAAAACGATGAAATCATCAAAAAAGAACTCGTAAACAGAAATGATGGTTTTTACTCAAAAAACACTCACAAATCAGGGAAGATCACATACTCATTTGTGGGTTAATAACAAAATGCTGACCTACCGGCATGACGGGGAGAAGGAGAAGAACTATGGCAGAACTCAAAGAACTCAGAAAATTTATGAACCTCACACAGAAAGAGCTTGCGGAGAAAACCGGGATGAATATCCGACAAATACAGAAACTCGAAAAGGGAGAAATTGATGTTAATAACATTACTGCCAAAAATGCGCAGGCTTTATCCAGTGCTCTTGGATGCAGCGTCGAGGAAATGCTGACATTAGACCTAAATATCTTTACTGAGGATGCGAAACAGTCGTTAAAAGATGGAGAATTAGATTTGCACGATCTCTTGAGAATGGACAAGTATCAGAAAATCAAAAAGCTTAGCAAGATTGGAAGCTTTGAGAGCACCTTTTACGAAAATTACAAATGGATTCCGGAATCTCTGTTTGATAAGTTAACGCCGGAGGAACTTGCAAATCTCGTAGATAGTTTTTATGATTGTTATAGTGCAGGAAAAAATGCAAGATAAAAGGATAAGCACTTAGCTTATCCTTATCTAGTAGCAATTAAAACTACTACTAATATTTCAACCCTCGTCTGCCGGAATTGCTGGCAGAACCGCACATCAAAGCATCCATTGAGTGCGACAACTTTAATGCTTTTCATTAAAGCTACTGTTAATATTTCAATCCGTGAAACTGTGATTTGCTCAGTTTCCACAATGCAGAGCATCATCTGCATTGGGCACCTTTACCATAGCATATATTTGCTAATATGTAAAGGTGCCTGTCTAATTTATCTTACACAATCTCCGCAATAAATTTATCCGTTGCTACTCCAATAACTCCTGCATATCCATCCTGACCGCCGCCTCGCTGATTGTCTACCTGTGCCGGATAGAATGATGTATTGTTAATATCTGATACACAGTATTTGACATACTTATACTTGTATCCTGCTGGAGTAAGGTACTCCATCTCAACTGCCTGGATCGGAGATCCATCTCCAACGACACCATTATTAAGATCATTTGTGTTGTAAGACTGGCCAAATATGATATATGGCAGCCATCCGCTCGCCTCCGTGTACACTCTTACTTTTATAGATCCTTTAGTTACTCTAAATCCAAGATACCGGAGTGGTAGTCCATCTCCTGCCCCAACCCAGTCTGTGGCATTTTTAACTTCCGGCCACCACTGATCAGTATAACCTACGGAGTAGATATCTACTTTTCCAAGTTCTTTTAATCCGCCAGTTCCTGGTACAACAGAGTCTTCCGGTCTCGGTTTAGATACATCCGTTGCTCCGGATACTGCTTTTTTATCAATTCCTTCTGCGATCAGCTGCGCAATTCCTCTTGCTGTTAAATTTCCATATCTTCCGGCATCACCTGCGTTGTCGCAAAACATTGTCTCTATGATCATCGCCGGCATTGCAGACTCTCTCAGATCGTGGTATCCTGCATTAAACTTTTTACCTCGATTGTAATATCCTTTTGACTTAAAGTTTTTACAAATCTGATCAGCGATCTGATTCATATCCACATTGGACGCATCATACATCCAACATTCCACGCCATTTCCGCTTCCATCTTTGGACGCATTCATGTGCAGTGTATAATAGACATCGCAGTTGTTTGCATTTGCCTTATTCGTTCCCTCAGCAAGTTCCGCATCAACATTATTTGCGTTGGAGTTACAATCAATTACCACATGCCCTTTCGCTTCAAGCATAGGTTTTAATTCTGTGTAAATCTTCCGTACCTCTGCCTGCTCATCTAAAATCCCCATTGCTCCTTTGCAATATGGAGAGTGTCCACCTCTTAAACCGATTTTCATAAGTCGTCTCCTTTCTGTGCGATACCGCACTACATATCAAATTTAATATTTTCCCATTTTTTATAAGCATCAAAATACATCTCATTTTTGTCTCCATTGTAAGTGATCTCATAATACATGCCATCACTTACTGGAGTGCTGAGTAATGCCTTATGATTTTGTAATGTTTTGCAGTACCAGACTACGAATACATCATTCACATTCATATTGCCCGTCTGATCTGTTTTATCCTTATTTTTGTTAAAGTATTCTGCGACTTTTGCTTTGCAAATGTTTAAAAATTCTTGACTTCCCATATTCTTTCTCCTCGTTTTTTAAACAAAAGAGGACGATTACTCGCCCTCCGAATCATTTTCCCTTAATTGCAATAATACATTTTTTAATTTTTCCGGTATCGGAGCCATAACAGCTGCATTTTCCAACAAACTAATACCCTCATTCGCGATATAAAACATTATCACTACTTCTCGCAGAGGAACGGTATCATTTAATAATTTTTGTATTGCAAATGCTACTGCAATCACGATAAACATTGTTATTTTTTTAAGCAATCCCTTGAATCCGATCTCTGATGAGAGCTGATTTTGATGCACTGCTTTTAAAATCCCTGTCGCATAGTCAACTATAGCTAAAAATAGGATCGTTTTTAGCAAAATGTCCCACCCTCCGAGCCAGTATACGATAACTCCTCCTACCGCACCGATTACCATACTTAAGTTGTTAAATAATTTTTCCATGTTCTTCTTCATTTCCCTCACTTTCCTTTCTTTTTCCCTTTATGAGCTGACTGGCAGCACATAACTCCTAAGCATTTTACTCTGCCAATGCTTTTTCTGTTTTTCCCCTCCACAGATTGGGTACATCTTCCAGCTTCCATGCCTGCTTTGTGTCTGGATTCACGATTTTGTTTTTGATCTTGTCCACATAAAAAGCCACCATTATGCCATACCTCCTTCTGCCATTGTTCCAACGATTTCCGCAAGTTCTGCGATTGCTCCGTCCTGGGTCTGCTGCCCCTTCTCCAGGTTTGTTACACTCTCCTTTAAACTTTTTTCTTTTAAGACTGCCGTGATGACATCTCTTCTTACTCCTTCTTCGGAGAGGTATTCCAGTTCCTGGTCTTTAGTAATCTTTAAGATCTTTAAATCTTCATATCCAACTAATACCTGTTCTGTCTCATTCTGTTCGTTTAGTACTTCAATCCGCTTGGTATTCTGCGGATTCAGCAATAAGTCTTCTACTTCTTTCAAAGTTTTTCCCGCAGGAATAAAACTTAATGTAAGCATTCCTTTTGTAAATGGATCTACACCATTTACAGTCAATTCAAATTTTTCTGTTCCAAATTTTACTTTTTCCATTTTTATCCCCCTTACTGTTTTATATAAAATTCACTGACATTGATTCCAGTACCTTCCGGTATTTGCGCATTTGGTATAATCGATACTTGACCATCCTGACCAATCCTAAAACTAAACGATTTTGTATCATCTATGGCGATACGCCGATACACGGAAAACTTAGGAGCACTTGACGAAATGGTAAAAGGTTTATATTCAGTTCCTTTATTAAGCGTAGTTTTTGTGTTAGCACTGATTCTAAACCACACTAAATCACCCACTTCAGTTACCTGCGCAGTAAGATACGAGCCTTCGACAGCACGAGAATTTACAATCATTTTTTGTTGCATAGCGTAGACAAGGGCTGATGTTGGTATTTTGTTTGTATTATTAGTATGCTGATTTGACATCATACTCTTTGTAACAACAGTCTCAAGCTTTTCTCTAATTGGCGCAATGTAAGTTTTGTAAAAATGTTGTAGCCCTGTCCATCCTAAATATTTCCTTTTCCCTCACTCCTATCCTTGAAACAATGAATCAATCTCCTCATTTGAAATCTGCTCTACATTTGCATCTGATCCAGCAGGTCCCTGCGGTCCCATTGGTCCCGTTTCTCCTCTTTCACCTTTTAATCCTTGTGGTCCCATTGGTCCTGTTTCTCCTCTTTCTCCTTTAGCTCCTGCCGGGCCTTGTAAGCCCTGCTCTCCTTTAGCTCCAGCCGGTCCCGCTGGTCCTACTGGTCCTTGTGGTCCTGCTGCCCCAGCATCCCCTTTTTCCCCTTTAAATTCTCCTGTTTTAATTGCTTCGTCAAGTGTTTTGCCATTATAAGTTACATCTGTCGAAACTACTTTTTCTGTTTTTTTCCGGAAAGATCCGTTTGTCCATTCCTTAATCTTATCAATAACGTGTGTTAATCCATTTAAGTCTAAGAATTTTGCCATAATCTTTATTCTCCTTCTATCTCTTCAATCATTTTCCTTTTAATTTTTACCATTTCTTCTGTTGTAATTGCTCCTGCGGCATGTATTCCATTTAGATACGCAAGAGTCGAAATGAGCAATGCTCCTTTTTTGTCAAAATACTTATGAGCAAACCTTCTTTGATATATTTTCTTTTTAAATTCGGAAATCATTTTTATCCCGGCTTCTTCATAATTCATTTTGATCTCTCCTTAAAATAAACTGTCAATTTCTTCGTTGCTGATAACTTCATTGCCAGCTCCTGCTTCCAGTTCTACTATTTTCTCTTCTACTGTTTTTCCCTCTTTTAGTTGCACGCTTTCCGCCATGCATAGTGGATAGTTCCCATTATTTTTTGTGGATAAAGTATTTACGATTACAACTCCACCTTCAATACTTTGTGCCATGCCTTAACCTCCTTATTTTACTGTCACTGCCGTTGATCCAAGTCCTGCGTTTACAGATACCCAAATATCATAATTTTGAGTATGTCCTGATGCGTTTGTAAATGATAGTGTCTTAAGCTTCTTAAATCCACCATCAAAACCGCCTACATTAAACGTAGGAGTTCCAAAAGAGGAAGGTATTGCATACACTATCTTTTCGCCTTCTCCAGCGTTCACCGTAAAGCTCCTTGTTCTTCCCGATGCAAGTGCAGATCCTTCCAGCGCAAGAATATCTGCATTTTCCAGCTGCTCTTTGTTGCTTTTGCCCCAATATACTTTTGGCTGGAATGTAATTCCTACTGTTCTTGTTACGATTGCATCTCTTTCATCTGTTACAGTCAGCACAATGTTTGTGTTTGTTTTGATTGCTTTTCCGGTGTAATTTTTCTTTCTAAGGCTGTTGTTTAAAACCTCTTCGTTTTCTGATCCGAATTTAATTTTCTGCGTTTTTGGTTCCTTACTCAAAGTCCATACAACATCTGTCGCCGCTACTGTTGCTCCAATCTCATTACTACTATTCGTGGCTGTCATGCTGTTAATTGTAATTTTCTTATAGTTTAAATCATCCACAATCTTTTTGTATTCGTCCGTAAAGTCATTTTTTGATAGACCTTTCCCTTCCTCTTGCCGTACATATCTTTCATCGTTTTTCTGTACTAAGTGTGCAAGACCTTCCTGATCCAGATACTTTTTTCCTCCTGCTAATACAGCAGCTGCTGTTGCTTTTTGCTTTGTCATTTTTCTATTCTCCTTTCATAATTTCATCAATTTCTTGATTTGTGATGCTTGTTACATCTCCACCTCCTGAAGGGAGCCTGATCTTAGACCCAATACCCTTCTTCTTCGACATTAATTGCAACTCATTTCCTTCTAATTCTATGTCATCTGCTTTTGTATCCAATTCCGAAATAATCTGACGCAATAAATCTTGTTCATCCGGAGCATCATAATCTTTCGGTTTGGCTCTCTTCTTTACTTCTATTTCCGCTTCATAAGTTGTTTTTCCAAAATTCGGCGCAGTTACATAAACATAAACTATTATGTTTTTCCCTGCTCTCAACAATTCATTTGGGATTTTCGCGGTTATATCTCCGTCTTTTACCGTCCCAATCACAATCGGCGCTTCATTTTCGCCGCGTAGAGCAAAGTGTACTTCTATTGTTTCTGTTTGGATTTCAAGACCTGTGAGCAATACCTCTTGGCCGTAATCCCATTGCTTTAAGCTTTCTTTTGCATATTCTTCTGTTTTGCAATCAATTACAATCACATGCTCACCTCACTTTCAAGGGCATCAATCTCTTCGTTAGTAATTTCAATAGGATCAAATTTTTCAATTTTTCTCAGTGCTTCTATCAGTGCCTTATAATCGTCTGAAGAAGTGATACTCGATTGCATAATTTTATTCTCGCTCACCTCTATTTTGAATTTGAATGTCGTAATATTCTTATTTGCGCTTAAAACTTGTATTTGCCCTAGTGTATTCCCTGTTTCTGCTAACATCTGATCTGTAAGCTCAAATGTTATGCAATTGCTGCTTAAAATAGTTGCATCAGTATAAGTCTCTTTTCCGCTTGGTTTTTTGCAATATATTCTTGCTCTTCCATCTATGTCTGTTATTCCTGCAATGTGACATCGCACGCTTCTTCCGCTATCTGCTTGCACCGCTTGGATAGTTGGAATAATGCCTTCCCGTCTTATGTCCATCTCCAATACTGTCGTCGCTTCCATTTTTTCTCCTTTCTTATCCCGGAATCCATCTTAGCAATATTGCTCCTCCGGTTCCCCCGCCGCCTCCACCGCCGGTTCCTCCCGGATAGCGGAGAACTCGATCCCACGGATAGTTGTAGTAGGAGGTGACTCCAATCTCTTGGCCAGTCTGATCTCCGGTCTGCCCTCCTGTTATTCCGCCAAACTCGTTTTGGCTCGCCTGGACAACTTGTCCATTTCCGATATGCATAGCGGTATGGTTTTGGATGTTTAACAAAACATCTCCCTTTATCATTCCTCCGCCACCTTGTATATCTACGCTTGATGTGACATCTGTAAAACCGCACGCAATAAATACGTCGTACATATTACCCGTATAACTTGCTCCTCCGCTCTTTACTGGCACTCCTGCATTTTCCCATGCTTGGATCAATAGCGAAGAACAGTCATAGTCAGGCCCCCATCGACTTCCCTGATCGTATCCGTGGCTATTATCATTTGCAATCTGCAATGCCCAATCAACTGCTGCATTGATTTTTTCTGATCCGCCAGAATACTGCGACAAATAATCATACCAGTAGCGAGCCTGCTGCCTTCGCGCCTGTTCTACTTCCACACCTGCGCGCTCAAAATTTTTGAGAAATGCAGATGCGAGGTATTCTGGTGATTCTCCGCTTACTTTAAACTGGTCAAATGATAAAGGATATGCTCCAGTTGGAATCCACTGCCCGGCCGGAACTGTTACGGAATCAATCCATGTGAGCTGTCCATTTGGATCTGTGATCCCGTATCCATTCGCCCCCGCCCAGTTGGTGTAGTTTGTTGCTGGTGTCCATTGTACCAAGCCAAATCCTCCAGAATAATTTCCTTCTGCTAAACTCTGCCAAATTCCAGGATTGATATTCGACTCACTTTGCATGTTCCCACACAATCCCGCAATCGCATTTAAACTCCATCCCCTCGCTTCCAGGAATGCAAGCACCTCTTGGGCGTTCCCCTGCATCTGCGACATCTGCAAGTAAAAGTTACCGATTGTCCATGCCCTTAAAACGCACCTTCTTTCGTTACTCCGCCTATTAAAATTCCTTTATCAAATTTCAGATGTGTTCCGTTCGAAAACACCGCTGTTCCAGTTTTTCCTTCTCCAGCAGCTGTTGTTATTTTTTTTGCGGTTATATGCATCTGTTCTTTTGCTGCTAATGTCATTGATCCGTCTTTTTTTAAATGGATAGCAGAATTTATTCCTCCATAGCTTTGTAAATACATCCCATCCTCTCTGTACTCTATAAGTCCACAAAGCTCTCCTTTTTCATTCTCCGTATAAATCTTTCCTTGCCAAATTGTTACAGCACGTCCTTCTCCGTCAGCGCTTTTTATTCGTCCTTTCGATAGAATTCCCGAATTATCCATTAATGTCATTGTATTATTTTGACCATCAAGCATTTTGAAAACTCCTGACTTGTTATCAAGCCCACCTATCTCCAAAACACCTCCTCGTATACGATCAGCCAGCATTGTCCCTGCAACAATATAATCCGCGAAGAATCCTTTTCCGGTTCCAAACGTAGACCAGTTCCAGCTTCCGTCAGGATTTTTGGAATCTGCAATCATGAGTCCCATGCTTCCCCAGCACATCGCTCCGTAGGTTTCGCTGTCCGGATCAATGTCTTCTGCTAAAAATGCCTTTTTGGTCGTCTTATGCGCTTTGCTGCTTTGGATTTGCATTTGCGTCTTAACTCCGTCCAAAATTCCTTGTACTTGCTCTCCAACAACGCTTCCATTCGGGCGGATCGCACTCTCTACACGATTCGTCATACTTGACACATCATCAAAATAGTCGTACTTAAAATCTCCCAGTTCTACTTCTGCCACTTTTTTCTGGATGGAATCATAAGTCAGCTTAATTACCCTTGCATCCGTTGTAATGTCCAACTTTTTATGCCTGCAATGTATCGTGTCACCAATCTGCACCTCTTCCAAATCCTGCACGTCTTTGTACAGTTCTGTGTCTTTTAACAGCACAAGATCTACCGATAAGTTTATTTTCGGCTTATCTATCCCCAGTTCATATTGTTCTTTACACTTTTCTGTCAGTGCTTTTTTTAACTCTTCTTTGGTTTTGCAGATGATCACTCCGTTCTTTTCATCGTCCTCCGAAGCATCTTCCTCCATTTTCACATCCTCAAATGCTATTACTCCATAATGGATTGTAGGGTATTTTTGGATCAAAGGAGAATCTACCCAGGGTTCATTGCCTTCGATCATGTACCCATTGTAAGCTTTCGGAATAATCCTCGTCACAACTTCTCTGATGTCCACATCCTCTTTCATTCCATCCTGGGCAATATTTTTTCCGTATAAGACTTCCATTCCTCTGTTTTGTCCTACATGGTCATTTATTGTAATAGTGTAATTGTCAAAAAGAATCTCGCCGCCCCAGCGATTTATGAAAGAGTTTTCGTCTTCCCCGTTGATCGCTTCGATAAGATTCTTTGTCATGTAATATGCTGTTGATAGATCTTTGATATTGGATTTCCCGGTGTATTTTTTGTTTGGAGCTGTCATCAGATCCAGTGCCTGTTGACCAGTTTTATTTGTTGGCCGGATATCCACCAAAAAGCAATCATCCTTTGCATCCATAAAGATCGGCTCCATCTCTGCTTCAATCCCCGCATCCGATTTTTCCTTCTTTTTTATCCGAAAGAGTTGGTCTCCGTTAAAAGACGGCATTTTTACAACCGCATTCTCTTCGATGTATTTCCATCGTCCCTCATCGCCAATCGGATGACTCAGTGTCGCTCTCCAGCTTCCATTTAGTATTACTTCCACTTCTGCTGCGGTCGGCATCAGAGTCATATCTCCATTGTTTTCAAAATTTGTGTTTTCTGGCTTATAAATTTGTATCCTTATAAGCACCTCCAATTCGGTGTTACTTTCAATTCAAATCCCGGTGTGATTCGGATCATATTCTCTCCTTCTTCCAAATGCAGATCTTCATAATCCCCTTTTACGGATGCATTTTCCAGTTTTCCATCCTGACGATATGACAGCATCCTATCTGTATCTATGATCAAATGTCCGTTTACGTTGGCGGTCATATTTTTCCCATTTACAGTAAGTGTGCATTTCCCAGCTCCTATAATCTTATAAGTCGGCATAGATTCGTAATACGGATTGTACTCCACTTCTGCGACAGAATGTTCCAGCACCCCATCCCTCCGATATTGGAGACCTGCACATGTAAAGTCTACGTCAAACTCTCCTGACTCTCTTACCTTTCTTTCGACCGCATTTATTTTTATATGCTTTACCAAATAAAAATACTCTTCATTATCACTTAAAATGAGTTTGTGGTCCTTCTTTTGCAAGAGCCACTTTCTTACATTCCGTAGCCTTTCCTGCCAGTTCTCGTGATCTATAAAGGTAAATGGCACATTGATCGTAATGTCTCTTACTTTTTTCGTCTCCCGGAAGATAGATCCATCTCTTCCGGGAATGTTAATTTCTTCGTATTCAAATTCCGGAGATGGTATTCTTGGTCTTTCTCTTACGAGCACCCCAAGCTCCATGTTCCTTCTTCTGTTGATTTCAATCTGATACCTTTAACGCCCCCTCGCTCGGCTTCCTGCATACTGCGTACTTCCAATCCCTGCTCGAGCCGTTTTTACAATGTAGTTGTCAAAATTCTTGTTCCCAATCTGCACACTCACATCATTGTTTAAGCTGATGTTCATTCCTCCTGCCTCTGCAAGTATTGACGATCCGCCAATTCCATCGCTGATTGTTCCCGCCACGCGGCTTACTGCATCCGATATTTTATAGACATTTCTGTCGAGTCCTTTTACCATACCGTCAATAAAATCCGGCATCCACGTTTCGTAGTCTCGCAATGGTCCTTCATCCGGACGCGAAAAATGAAGAAGTGATCTAATTTTATCTGCAATTCCTTCGATTGTGCTTATAATTCCTTTTACTCCCGACATAATCCCCTCTTTCAATCCTTCGATGAAATCAGATCCCCATTCCCATGCACTTGAAATAATATTTTGGATAATATCTCTGACTTTATTAAAAATTCCGCGGATTAAATCCGGGATAGAAGAAATCGCATTCGAAATGCCATCTTTCATGGCATTGAATCCATTTACAGCCGCATTTTTTGTGTTGTTCACAAGATCAGAAACCGTTGTTTTGATTCCGTTCCAGATATTTGATGCAGCATTCTTCGTTTCATTCCAAATTGCAGAAACTGTATTTTTCAATGCTTCAAATCTGATTTTTACAGCATTTACAATACCTTCTACCAAAGATGTGACAACCTGCTCGATTCCGCTCCAGAATTTCTGTGCTGCCTCTTGCATATTGCTCCATATCTTTTCCGCATCCTCTCTCAGCTTATCAAAATCTCCGAGAACTAAATCAATGAGTAGCAGCACCGGTCCCAGTATTGTATTTTTAATCAGTTCCCATGCTCCTGCTGCCGCAGTTTTGATTCCATCCCAAATTCCAGATAAAGTTGTTTTCAAATTTGAAAACATTTGCGAAATGTATGTTGCAAGCGCATTTATGATCGGATTTGCCATCATGGCCGTCCAGACCTCTTCAAATTTTGTTTTTACGCCTGTCCAGATTCCATTCCACCATTCTGGAATCCCCTGGAAGAAACTTACTGTATTGTTCCATGCCTCTGGGATTGTTTCTGTAAAAAATTTTACGATTGCATCCCAGGACGCGAAAAATCCCTTTTTTACAGCATCCCAGACGGCATTGACAGCATCCCGGAACCATTCGCATTTGTTGTACAGTACGACCAATGCAGCCACGATCGCTGTTATGACTGCAATCACTGGATGAGCCATAATCAATCCGAACAAACTTTTTACAAGTCCCTTCATTTTTGTTATCATTTTCATGATCGTTCCGCCCACTCCAGATATTTTCGACATCGCACCGGTTATGGCGGAAATTCCGGTTGATATTTTCCCGATCACTATGAGCAGTGGTCCGATTGCTGCTACCAGAATCCCGATAATTACAATCGCCTGCTGCACTCCTTCCGGAAGCGCGGAAAATTTATTCACGAGATTCGTGATAATTTCTGCCAACTTTTGGATAATTGGAGCCAGCGTATCTCCTATCTGTATTCCAGCTGTCTCTAGCGATCCTTTTAACTCCTCGATTGCTCTGGATCCATCTCCCATCTGAGAGTTGGCCAAACGCTGCGCTGCTTCTTGATCGTTTGTTGCCTTAATGTACTTTTGCAGTCCTTTTTCTCCACTGTTCATAAGCACAGTGGCTGCTCTCATAGCATCCGAACCAAAAATTGTAGATAATGCTGCATCTCTGGACGCTGCATCCAATCCGCCTAACTTGTCTTGTAACTCTTGCGCCATTTCAGTCGCACCAAGCAATTGCCCGCTCGAATCTCTTGTTTTTAATCCTAGATTTTCGATCATATCTGCAGCTTTATCAGATGCTGGTGCCGCCAATTTCTGCAGCATTACTTTTAAAGATGTTCCTGCATCGCTTCCTTCTATTCCCGCATCCGCAAAACGTCCCAGTACAGCAGTCGTTTCTTGTATGGTCCATCCTGCATTTTTTGCGCCTGAAGAACACTGTGCCAGTGCCTGCGTAAGAGGCTCGACATCAGTGGAGGATGCTGCTGCCGCTCCAGCTAATGCATTGGCTGCCTCTGCGGATTTGTTTGCTTCCAGTCCAAAAGCTCCCATCGCTTGTACAACTACATTCGCAGCATCTCCCAGTTCCATACCAGATGATGCTGCAAGATCCATTGTAGTCTGCAATGCTCCTGCTTTGATGTCGGCTTCCGTCAAGCCACCTTTTGCAAGTTCTGTAATCGCGTTTCCAGCTTCCGTTGCCGAGAAAATAGTATCCTGGCCAGTTTTAATCGCCAGTTGCCGCAGCTCCTCCATTTCTGACATCGGTTTGTCTAGCGCACCTGCCGCCTGGCTCATTGCGTCCTCGAAATTATTGGCCATAGAGACAGATGCAACTCCAATTCCTCCGAGTGCTCCAGTGAGTGGAAGCATCTTCTTTCCTGCTGCCGTTGCTTTTTCTCCAACTTTTCCAGTTACCGCGGATACCTTTGCAAGATCAGCGTTTGCACTTCCGACCTCTTTTCGCAAAGCTTTATACTCATTTGTTGTTTCAACGATTTCTCTTTGCAGCGCATCCATTCCTTCTGGACTGATCGGATGCCCAAACTCTTCGTCTACCTGCTTTTTCTTCTGTTTTAATTCTTCCAGACTCTTCGTGGATTCTTCTACTTTTGTGCTTAACTCTTTATATTCTTCTGTGTCAATTTCTCCGGCTTCTTCCATAGACTTCATTTTTTTCTTTAATGTGTCTAGCTTACCGTTGGTCTTCTCAATTTCCTGCTGGATAGGTGTATAGGCCTGCTTCCAGGCATCGTAATTTCCAGCCGTCTTTGCCGCCTGTTCACTCGCCTGTTTCAAGGTCTTTAACCGTGTCTCGGTTTCTTGTATAGATTGTTGCAAGAGCTTCTGTTTTTGATTCAGTAACTCCGTATTCGTGGGATCCAGTTTTAATAGCTTATTGACATCTCGCAACGATGATTGCACTCCATAAAGTTTTTTATCTACACCATCCAGAGCCTTATTTAGTTTTGTGGTATCCCCTCCAATTTCAATCGTGATACCTTTGATTCTGTTTGCCCTTGTTTCCCCCTTTATAGTGCGTCTATGTCTGCTTGTGTTGCGATTTTCGGATAATCATAATCATCGTTTTTCATTTCGATGAACATGTCATTTACCATTCCAATACTTAATAGCTCAAGATCAGAAATAGAAATACCGCACTGCACACACCTAAGCATGAACAGAGCGGTATTGACTTCTCGATCTATTTCCCGTTCTTTTTTTTTGGAATTGACATCTGTTTGTTTTCCATCTGCCACATATCCATGATCTCCGGCAGAATCTCATAAATATCGAATGTTTCAAATTGCTCCAACCATTCGTCAATGTCTTGTGGCTGTTCCGGATCGCCATGTTTGTGCATTAAAAATGCAATGTTCTCAAACATTTCCAGCGATTCGATTGGAAGGCTGCTTTCAAATTCGCTCTCATCAAATTCTTTTCCTTCCTTTTCGCATTTTTTCTTCATTTCTTCTTTAAGTTTTTCCTGCACCTTGATCTGCTTTCCAATCTTCTGCATATCTGTAAAAATATCCCTGCCAAATTTCAGGCGGTAAATGCGTGGTATTGCCGCAGAACTCTTAAATTTGCATTCTACTCCATTGATCGCTAATGTTTTTCGCATTCCAATCCCCCCTAAGCTACTTCCTGATCCGGAATATATACCTTTTCAAACCATTTGTTGTATAAGTCTTCCGATGTTTCTGCCGTTGTTTTTGCTCTGACAGCCATTTTTTTGGCTTCCCCAACTGGTACCGCTGATGCAGAAATTGTTACTGTATCTGTTGTCGGCTCAATCGTATCCTCCGTGGTGCTTGATTCTGTTGTAG